>Ga0190363_1000016_pt1 | contig 107434 bp, 120 predicted proteins | sample 48721867_MG_FD_161272 | JGI IMG/M metagenome (GOLD analysis project Ga0190363, IMG submission 161272) | Hydrothermal vent microbial mat bacterial communities from Southern Trench, Guaymas Basin, Mexico - 4872-18-6-7_MG | ecosystem: Environmental > Aquatic > Marine > Hydrothermal vents >...
CTTGATAAAGGGGCTTGGAGCCGCCCTGACGAGGGAGAAGGTTGTCGCAGAGTCCGCCAAGCTGTTCATAGTCGTGGCAGACGAGAGGAAGCTCGTGGAAACGCTCGGAGGGGAGTGCCCAGTCCCCCTGGAGGTACTGCCGTTCGCCGTCCCGAGAGTGCTCAGAGAACTCCAGAAAACAGCCCTCAAGGCTGAAGTAAGACACGGAACAGGGAAGGTGGGGCCCATCGTAACGGACAACGGAAACTTCATAGTGGACGCACACTTCGAGAGGATAGAAGAACCAAAAGAGCTTCATAAACAACTCAAAGCGATCACGGGCGTCTTAGAGACGGGAATATTCCCAGGGATCGCCAAAATAGCCTACATAGGAACCAAAAAAACAGTAAAACGGATGGAGAGGTAAAGCCTAAAAGATTTAAGAAACTGGGTCAAAGACATACTCGGAGCCGGGGTAGCCTAGCCTGGTTAGGGCGCCGGACTCATGATCCGGAGATCCGGGGTTCAAATCCCCGCCCCGGCACCTTCTAGGGAGGAGCTGTTTTAGAAAGGAGTTCCTACGCTCTTCCTTAGGTGTGTGCAGAGTTTACACAGTCTCCTCGGTATGTCTTCCTCTCCTATCCTTCCTTCGACGACCCCTTCGGCCATCTCGTCGGCCAGTTTCTGGAGTTCTTCGAGCCATACCTTCGGGAGGGATTTTCTACCCCTCTTCGCCGTGAGGTAGTGGTTTACCGATGCCTGGCTCACTCCGAGTATGGAGGCGACCTTCGTCTGGGCGAAGCCGTATTCCTCAACGAGCCTCCTGGCGAGCATAGCCCTGAACACAGGAAGCGTGTACTTGGCCATTATCTCGCAAGGGAGTTTCATGGCCCGGCCATTTAAGGAAATCCTTTTCACACCGTTATAAAAGTCTCGGAAGCTAAAGGTCTCCGCAGGCCTCGCAGCCAGCCCTCCTCCTGACTTCAACCTCACGGAACTCCATCCCGTAGCCGTCGTACACCAACATCCTACCGACCGCTGGAGCTCCGTGGCCTGTGATGAGCTTGATGGCCTCGGTGGCCTGGAGAAGCCCCAGAACGCCCACAGTTGCGCCGAGGATGGGAAACGTACCTTTCTCAGGTGGAGGCGACGGTAGGATGCACCGGAGGCATGGCCCCTCGCCGGGCAGGACGACGAGAAGCTGTCCTCCCATCCCGAAGACCCCTGCATGTATGAACGGCTTCCTCTGCCTGACGCACTCGTCGTTGAGGATGTACCTCGTCCTCCAGTTGTCCATGCCGTCCACGACTAGGTCCACCATCCCCACGAGTTCGGAGACGTTGCCCTCCCCCATCCTGACCCTGAGACCCTCCACCTCCACTTCCGGGTTCAGCTCCCTAAGCCTCTCCGAGGCCGCCTCAACTTTAGGACGACCCACGTCGCTTGTGCGGTACAGTATCTGCCTGTTCAGGTTGCTCAGCTCAACCTCCCCGAAGTCCACCAGCACGAGTTTACCCACGCCGGCGGCGGCCAGGTACAGCGAGGAAGCGCATCCGAGGCCCCCCACGCCTGCGACGAGCACCTTAGAGTTTCTGAGCTTCTCCTGACCTTCGACCCCGAACAGCCTTATCTGCCTGTCGTACCTTTCCAAGAATTCTTTCGGCAAAGACAACTTTTCACCAAATAACGTCATGTGTTCCGATATATTTGACCAACCACGAAGTCGAGCATCACGTCCAACGGAGCCAACTCGCTTCTTAGCTCCAACGCGTCGACTGAGGTTAAGAACGGAGACGTAACCCGTTCCTAACAAAATGCGGGCTAAATCTGGGACAGGGCTCTGTCCAGGTCTTCTATTATGTCCTCCACGTCTTCGAGGCCGACGGCCATCCTGAGCAGGTTCTCCGTCAGGCCGAGCTTCCTCCTCCGCTCTTCCGGTATGTGGGAGAACGAGGAGGAGGACAGGGGATGCGTCATCATGGTCTCCGGCCCGCCGAGGCTGGGGGTCGCCTTGACGAGCTTGAGATTCCTCATGAGGCTGTAGGCCTCATCCAGCCCACCGCGAACCCTGAAGCTTACCACACCTCCGAACAGTCCTCCGTCGAACACCCTCTTAGCGACCTCGTGATACTCGTTGTCTGGAAGACCCGGATACAGGACGTCACTCACCTTCGGATGATCTGAGAGGAACTCCGCCACCTGGAGCGCCGAGTCCGAGTGTCTCTTAACCCTGAGCGGCAGGGTCTTCAAACCCTCCAGCGTCAGGTAGGCGTTGAACGGGGTCATCACTGTTCCCAGCCACCTCCTCCATTCCCACAGACCGCCTCGTATCTTCTCCGTGTCCGTCGACGCCAGTACGCCTCCTACGACGCTGTTGTTCCCGGATATGTACTTCGTCGTGCTGTGCAGGACGTACGTGGCGCCGTCGGGGAGGGGCCTGTACAGGATAGGGGACACGAACGTGTTGTCCACGGCCAGGGGGATGCCCTCCTGCATGCATACCCTTGCTATCTCCGGGACGTCGAGGACCTTCAGCGTCGGGTTGGTCATCGTCTCTACGAACACGAGCTTCAGCCCGCTGTGCAGGGCGTCCAGCACGTCCTCCGTCCTCGGGTACGCGTACGAGACCCTTATGCCGAACTTCCTCAACGCCTCTACGAGCTGGAGAGTGGCTCCGTACAGCTCCTCCAACACGAGGACCTCGTCCCCAAGCCTCAGCTCAGACAGGAGAACCGTGGATATGGCGGCCATCCCGCTGGAGAAGCACAGCGCGTCCTCGCAGCCCTCTAGCTTCGCCAGAGCCCTCTCGAGGCATCTGACTGTCGGGTTCTCTTCTCTGGAGTATTTCAGGTCTCTGCCTCTGTCTGAAAGCCTCTTTTCGCCCGTTTCCTTGAGGACGTTCTCGAATACGGCGGTCTGGTATATGGGTGGTACAACCGCTCCGAACTGGTCCCTGAAGCCGTGTCCGTGTATGGCGTCTGTCTGCTTACCCATTCTGGGTGAATGATGGTATTCTAACTTTAATGTCTTTCTGAAAAAAATATTCCAATTGGAATACTAAAAGGGAAAAACTGGGTTTTTCAGGGTGATGTCAGTACTCCTCGCACTTCACCATGAAGTAGCTCTTGGAGTGTCCGCAGGAGGGACACTGCTCAGGCGGCTCCCTGCCGTAGTGGACGTACCCGCACTCCATGCACACCCACCAGACCTCCCTGTCCTTCTTGAACACCGTCCCGGCCTCGACCTCCTCGAGCAGCTTCCTGAACCTCTCCTCGTGGTGCCTCTCGGCCACGGCTATTGCCCTGAGGCGTTTGGCGATGTCTGTGAGACCCTCCCTCTCGGCCGCCTCGGCGAAGCTGGGGTACATCTCCGTGTTCTCGTAGTGTTCACCCGCTATGGCTGCCCTAAGGTTCTCGGCTGTGTCTCCGAGCGTTGTAGGAGCCGCGACCTCGACCTTGACCTCCTCGAACCCTCCTCCGAGCTTCTTCTTGAGTTCGTTTATCAGTATGAAAAGGGTTGATGCGTGCTCCCACTCGTTCTCGGCCGTCTTGAGGAATATCTCCGATATCTGGATGTACCCCTCCTCCTTGGCCACCTTAGCGTACATTCGGTACCTGTTCCTGGCCTGGCTTTCGCCTATGAATGCCTTAACCAGGTTCTTCAGAGTCTCCTCCATAGAGGCCCCCTATACGATTAAACTTTTAATTTATTTAAAACTGTGGTTAGAAAAACAAACCTAACCGGACGAACGAAGCCACCGGAGTATCTGCCTGTCCAAAGGCGGATGCTTCCTCCTCCTCGGCCTGTAGGGCCTCGGATAGCCGCCCACGGTCTCGTAGGCCCTCCTAACCAGCCCGTCGGCCTCTCCAGGGACGTATTCACGCCACCTGGGGTTGTGTCTGAACCCCGTCGACCTCGTCCAATCCGGGTGGAACTCGTGGATCTCTTCGGGTTTGAAGCAGACGCATACTACGTCGAGCTTCCTGTGGAGGCTTAGGGGGCAGGTGAAAAGGCGTTGGGGGTCTATCTTGTTCTCCACCCTGAGGGAGGAGGCGCCACTCCTCATCGCCAGCTCGGAGACCCTCCCAGCCACCTTCAGGCAGATGTACTCCACGACTGCGTAAGCCACGTTCAGAGCCCCCATCTTGGACACGAGCTCCGGCGATACGGCCCCTTCGTGTAGGTGGACGTGGCATCCCCTCCCAGACCACTTCAGGTACACGGACTCGGAGACGCCGTGGAGGCGGAGTTCCTCGACTATTAGCTCCGCAACTCTCACCGTGGCCTCCCACATCGAGGGTTCGTTGTCTATGTCCCACGTGGGCGTGCACGCAATCGCGTTCTCCAAGTCCATGACGTCGAACTTGGATTCGAGCTTCCTGTAGGTGAGCGCCGTCGCGTAGAAGGCTCTCGGGTGGAGCTCCCTGAACTTCTCGAAGGTCTTCCAGACCTCTGAGGGTGTGGATATCGTCAGGGGTCTTCCACCCTCGACGTACCTCTTGAAAGTGGGCTTCCCCTCCTGGGATTGGGAGCAGTAGACCGCCGCCCAGCGCCCCCTCGAAAACTCGGCTATCTCCACCCTGACGTCGTCTCTGGAGTAGTGTTCCTCCTCGAGGCCCATCAGGGAGCCTCCTCGAGCCTCCTGGCCTTGGCTCTCCTTATCTTCTCGGCCACTGATGGGAGAAGCTTGGCGTCCTCTATGCGTTCACCCGTCGGTGGGAGTATCTTCATGCCCTCTCCCGGGACTATCTTTATCTCGTGCATCCTTAGGTCGTGGGCCGTCTGCCTCATCTTCTCGACTATGACGTACCTCCTCAGGACGCCGTTCCTGACGAACCTGCGGAACCTTATTATACCGTCGGCTATGTGCTCCACACCCCAGCCGAAAGCCTCCGAATTATGACAAACAACCCCTCCAAAACCCGCCACAAAGTTCTCGGTATCCTGCACTGAAACGTCGTACACGTAGTAGTCTTCGACTACCCTCTTTTCTATCCTCTTTACTCGCAGGAAAGCGACATCGCCGCTTGCCAGTCTTTGGAGTAGCTTGAAGTTTTTCGCGACCTTTATTCCTTCTCCTGTGACGACATAACAGACGTCTCTTCCTTTCCCTTTCCTTCTCACTAACAGCTTCCTCGTAAGTAACTTGAGCGTCTTGAGCACTCTTCGGCGATCCTCGCCAAGTGCGTTTGAAAGTTGAGTTGCCGAAGCAGGCCCGCTAGCTAAGAGATCTAAGATTCTCGCGCGTAGCTTGATATACTCCTTGGAAAATAGGGCGCGCCTGATGCGCTCCTCGCTTACCCTGACCTTGTTCAAGTGTGTATAGGATGCCGTCCTAGGTTCGACGCCAGACAGCTTGGCAAGAATGGGGGCTACAAAGGACTTCGGCACTCCAATAAGCTTTGCGGTAGCCCTCCCACTTACCTTAAGTTTGCCTTTAAAGGCCTTCCTTAACGCAACGCGTCCTCCAGCGTAACTAACCTTTACGTTGCAGCCTCCACTACTCCTTCTGTCAGCAGTAGCAAAGACTCCTCTTGTAAGGAGAAGATAAAGCAGATCCGTTGCGAGTTTATCGCTCACAGTCGTGTAGACGAGTTCCCGACCATCCCTGATGTATCCGTCGCCTCTGTATAGGGCCTTAATAAATTCGTCTTGCAAGTCCCGGCTTACATTGAAGACAAGGTCGGGTATCCTCTTGTTCTTTGCACCACTCTTGAGACCTAGCACCCTCCTTAGGAATTCCGCCACAACCTTGCTGTTTACTTCCACTATGAGCCTGTTCCCGGTCCTGCGCAACTTCGGCTCCAGGCCGAAAACCGCTCTCACGCAGTCGGCGGCGTCGCTGACGTAACCCGTCTCTTTGCTATTAAACGTTAGAATTACTCTGTTATTTTTCATGTGACCCTCGCTTACGTAGTAACCAAGAAAGCGCATCAAATACTCGTCGACCTTTATATTAGCTCTCACGGCGGCGGTTGCGACAGCCTTTCCACCATCCGTTCTGGTAACGAGAGCAACTTTTTCACAATTCACATGATCAAAACCGGCCTCCTTAAGAACCTTTAGTGGATAAACGTTAGCACTCCGCCAGTACCATCTATTAGTGTCGTGTCCCTTCCTGTATTTCGTTTTGATCAAGACCGCTAATCTAGGGTTGTTGGCGATTGTTAGTGGCACACCGTGTACGTATATTTCTCCGGCCCTTTCTCCGAGGACTTCGTGCAACTTAACTTGAGGCGGTTGAGTGGTCTCAGTAGGCGGTAATCTCGCGGGTGCGAGCACGAAGTCCCCGACCTTTATCTTAGAAGATGGCAAGCAGTATATGCCGTCCTCACGAAACACGAACAAACTGTGATCCCTAGTTACTGATACCCTCCTTCCTCCTTCGAGGATGAATTCATAGATTTCGCCGCTGTACTTATGCCTGATGAACTTTTTCACAGGTTGCCATTTAACCTTGAAGTCGTTCCAGTCCAGCGTCGCTACTTCAACGAACCCTGTGATGGAGCCCTCGATAGCGCCATCAACCAATTCTCCGATTGGTATAACTTTCATGTGTCCGTTTATCCTCACGGGTATTGGCTCATGATACGGTAGGGAAGTCGTTATGGCGTACTGGGAGGTGGCCATGACCGTGAAGTCCCATTTGGATAGGACCTTCTTCACGAAGTACGAGTAACGCCTGGCCATGGCGGGCTTGTCCAGCCAGAACGCCGAGAGGGAGTCTATTACGAGCCTCGCCCTCCCGTATCCGAGGACGCGTTTGGCTTCTATGACCTTGTTCACGAGCTCCTCCACGTCGAGGCTCCTGAGAGACCACCTGTCCTCCAGACCCATCAGGGCGTCTATGATTACCAGCTTACCCCTGTCCACGGCTTCCTTGAAGTCTATTCCGAACTGGCCTGCCTGGACGATTATAGAGTCCCTGCTCTCCTCAGTCGTCACGTATATGCACCGGTCCCCCTCACGGACTCCCTGGGCTATGAAGTGTATGCACAGTATTGTCTTACCCGTCCCAGGCTCCCCCGTGACGGCCACGAAGAACTTCCTCGGTATGCCTCCTTCGAGCATCTCGTCCAGCTCCGGCACTCCCGTGGACAGCCTCTCCACCATGGATGCTCCAGGTAGTCAGTGGGTTTTGTGGCTTAATTTCCTTCTGTTCATGAACCTTTAAATTCCGTATCGGAAACCATGTATGATGTTCAAATTCCTCACCCTCGACGACCTGGACCTACAAGGAAAGACCGTGTTCCTCAGAGTCGACATAAACTCCCCGATAGACCCCTCCACGGGCCGTATACTCGACGACTTCAGGATAAGGTCCACGCTCAAAACCCTCCGAGAGCTGAGCGACTGTAAGGTCGTCCTGGGTTCCCACCAGAGCCGTCCGGGTAAGAGGGACTTCACGTCGCTCAGGGAGCACGCCAAGATACTCAGGGCCTACCACGGCGGAAACGTGAAGTTCGTCGAGGACGTCATAGGCCCAGCGGCCAGGAAGGCGATAAGGGAGCTCGAGGTTGGGGAGGTGCTCGTCCTCGAGAACCTAAGGTTCCACTCCGAGGAGGTTTTGGAGGCCCCTCCCGAGGAGCTGGCCAGAACGATAATGGTCAGAACCTTGGCTCCATACTTCGACGCCTTCGTGAACGACGCCTTCGCAGCGGCCCACAGGTCCCAGCCCTCCCTCGTCGGGTTCGCTGAGGTTCTCCCATCAGCCGCGGGAAGGCTTATGGAGAAGGAACTCCAGGCGGCGTACAGGATCCTCGAGAGTGGGGAGAGGCCGAGGGTGTTCGTGCTCGGCGGTGCTAAAGTGAAGGACCGTCTGAAAGTCATCGAGCATGCCCTGAGGACGGGCGTGGCGGACAGTGTGCTACTCGGGGGGAGGCTGTGCGAAGTCTTCTTGGCGGCTTCCGGGAGGATCAGACAGCCGTTGGATGAGGACTTGAGGAGGCTTGTGGGTAAGGCTAAGGCCATCCTGGAGGAGAACTCCGACCGCATCAAGCTTCCCGTGGACGTGGCCACCGAGGAGGGAGGGTTGAGGTGCGACGTCTACGTGGAGGAGCTGGGGGACAGGTCCATACTGGACATAGGGATAAACACGACCGTCATGTACGCCGAGACCATAGAGGAAGCCGGAACCGTGGTGGCCAGCGGGCCTATGGGGATGTTCGAAAAACAGGGGTTCGACGTGGGAACCAGGGAGATACTCAAGGCCATGGCGTTCTCGAAGGCCTACACGGTCGTCGGCGGAGGCCACATGGCGAGCATAGCCTTCATAACCAACCTCTCCAGCAGGATGAGCCACGTGAGCACGGGTGGAGGAGCCCTCCTGACACTCCTCTCCGGAAGGAAGCTGCCCGCCGTGGAGGCTCTGGTGAGGGCTGCTGAGAGGATGAAGTTGTCTGGTCTCTGAACAAGGCCTTAATACGCCGTTTGGTATTGAATTTGTTAGGTTTGAAGCAGCCTTTCTCGGACGTTAGGCCTATACCCACAGTCGAGGAGGTCGTGGACAAGGCGTTCAGAAGGGCGAGGAAGGGATGCCAGACACCGCCGAAGACGCTTCCCCCTCACGTGAGGGTTAGGATCAGGGAGCAGAGCAGGGTTAGGATAGCCGCCCAAGTGATAACCTCAACCCTCGACAGGATTCTCAGAGACTTCCCGAGGATAGACTCCGTCCACCCGTTCTACAGGGAGCTGGCGGACGTACTCGTGGGTGTGGATGGGCTCAGGAAGAGCCTCGGAGCCGTGAAGTGGGCGAGGGACTCCGTCAGACGCATCGGAGACATGTACGCGTCGAAGCTCAGGGGCGCCAGGACTGTCTCAGATGCTGGGAGGCTGAGGAGGGAGGCGTACGGCAGGATGGCTTCGATACTCAAGCAGGTTTCGGAGAACCTGGATTTCCTGAGGGAGGCCAGGGACAAGCTGGTCAGACTACCCTCCATAGACCCCGAGAAGCCGACTGTCATCGTGGCCGGGTACGCCAACGTCGGTAAGAGCACCTTCGTCAAATCCGTCTCGACGGCAAAGCCTGAGGTGGCTCCCTACCCGTTCACGACCAAGGGAGTCGTGGTCGGCCACAGGGAAACGGAGATCGGAATCGTCCAGATAGTGGACACGCCTGGATTGTTGGACAGGCCTCTGAGCAGGAGAAACCGTATAGAGCTCCAGGCCATAGCCGCCATAAAGCACCTGCCCGGCGTCATAGTGTTCCTCCTGGACCCGACGGAGACGTGTGGATACAAGGTCGAAAGCCAGCTGAGGCTCCTGGACGAGATAAGGGAGATGTTCGGCGAGAAGCCCATAATCGTGGCCGCGAACAAGGGAGACGTGATGAAGCCCGGAGACATCGAGAAGATCGAGGAGCGTCTGGGGGAGGTTCCTGTGATATCGGCCTTGAAGGGGGAGGGTGTCGAAGAGCTCCTCCAGAAGGCCCTTGAAGCCATCAGGCCCAGTCCTTCGGGATGACCATCGCCATGGTCTTCTTCAGGGCGTCGAAAGTGGCGTAGGCGAAGGACACGGCCGTCCTCGTCCTGCCGAACGACCTGGACCAGCAGTCCTTTATGCCCGCCATCCTCAGGATGGTCTTCGGTATGTCGGCTGCCACCAGTCCGAGGCCCTTGGGGCCTGGTATGAGGACGACCCTGACGGAGCCGCATTTACCCTCAACCCTGAACGGGAGGGAGTGGGGTTCTCCGCATCCACACTCCCAGCTTCCGCATCCCCTCCTGACAGGGATTATGTTCAGCTTCGCGTCTCTTATGGCCTTCTCTATAGCCGTCCTAACCCTTGGAGCCTTACCCAACCCCAGGCCCACGAGGCCGTCCTCGTTTCCCACGACAACGAGAGCCCTGAACCTGGACCTCTCGCCGGCGTCCGTCTGCCTCTGGACGAGGTTTATGTCGAGGACCTCCTCCTTCAGGTCTGGGACGAGTATGTCGACTATCTCGACTTCCTTTATCTTGTAGCCCTCAGCGAATATCTCGTCCATCGACGTTATCTTGCCCTCGAGTACCATCCTGCCCAGCCTGGTCCTCGGAACCCACTCACTCTCCGACATGGCCATACGCCTCCACTATCCTCGCCTTAACCTCCTCGAAGTGCTTCGGGAGCTCCTCGGGCTTCAAACCCCTCTCCAGATACTTGGAGAACCGCATCTTATACTTATCCGGATCCTCCTCCAACAGCATCCTCGCGTACTCGGCTATGTGCTCACCCCTTATCCGATCCTCGGTCGGGAGTATCTCCTCCCCGTGGGGGACCTCCAAGCCGGCGTCTACAGCCCCCTTCAACGCCGCGAACCACCTGGCCCCCTTCGTCGCCCTCCTGAGGCCTATGTCCAGCACGGCCTTCTTCACACCCTTCTCCAACGCCTTGAAGCCTATCAGCAGGCCTAGCAGGTACGCGGCTGGTGTGTTCTTCCCCGAACCCAGCCACCCGAACCTCTTCCGGAGCTCTTTGCTGGAGGCGGACACTATGACGCGGTCTCCCTCGACCCCGGCCTCGACTACCTGGGCGATTCCGTTCTTGAGGGAGAACCTGACGACGAGCCTCGGCAGCCCTGACAGTACGAGCTTGCGTCTGGCCCTGTAGTCCGTCTTGCCCTCCCTACGCCTCCTGTACTTAACCACGTACGCCGGTCCTCGCGCCATACAACCTCCTCCATAGCCTGTGCTCCGTTATGTACCTCTCGAGGTCCGCGGTGCTCTTGAACGTCCCACCCTTAGCCTTCATGTAGAGCATCCTGTAAGTGGACCTCGTTATCATCCTCCTGTCCCTCAGGAGCCTGAGCCTCTTCCTGATGGCCCTGATCCGGATCATCCACCTCTCCTTCTTGGACATGACAGGGCCTTTCCGGCTCCCCGGTCCACGCCTACGCTTCTTCTTCAACCTCACGCGGACCCTGGCCCTGCTCGTGCCCTTCTCCGGCTTTACCTTTATGGCCCCCTCCTTTATCAGCTTCCTTATCTCTTCCCGGGTTATGGCAACCTCCACGTCCTCAACCCTGTCGGGGTCTATCCAAACCCTGTTCTCGCCGACGCCGAGCATCTCGGCTGCGACCCTACGCTGCGTTCGGAGGGTCATCCTACTCCACCTCCTCTTCCTCCTCTATGACGATGATGCCCCTCGGGTTAAGGACCTTTATCCCAAGCCTCTCGGCCTCGGCGATTATCTCAGCCCTCTTCCTACCCCCGACCGTGTGGGCTATCCTGACCGCCTGCCTTTCAGGGTCCACCTTCTGGAGTTCCTCCACGTTGTGGACCAAGACCTCCTCGAACCCTGAGGGGTGTAGGCCCCTGACGGCCCTCGGCCCTCTGTACCCGACCTCAGGGCATCTTGGCCATCCCTTGACCTTGAGCCTCATCTTGCTGTCTATCCCCCTCGGCCTCCTCCAGTTCTCCTTAACCCTGACATAGCGCCAAGACTCCTGCCTGACGAAGTGTGGACGCTTCCTCTTCATCCTCTCCCTTAGCTTGAGCAGCCTCGCTGTTTCCTGAGCCGAGGGGGACATCACTCGAAAACACTTCAAGCATTCGATTTAAACTTGTCGAACCCCTGCCTCCCCTAACCCCAGCCCAAAGCCTTGGCTATCCTCGAACCCAGCTTCTCCAAAACCAGCTTGTCAGCCTTCTCGCCCATCCTCTTGAGGGGGGCGCACTCGCTCAGCTTCGCATCTCCCCTGAGGACGTCCACGGCGAAAGACAGACAGGTCTCGTAACCACACTCCCCGCAGTTGGTCTTCGGGAGGAGCTCGTAAACGTCCTTCCAGCTTAGGCTGAGCGCTCTCTTGATGTCCTCGGCGGTGGGAAGACCCTCTTCCAGGAGCTCTTCGTACGCGTCGTTCACCTCTTTTATCAGTTTGTCCATGAGCTCTTTGGCCACCCGTTCATCCCATATTTGGTTCATGGCCACCCTCCCGTCGGGGTAGAACGTCATCAGCCTGCCGTGAACTTTCATCGTCAATATGTTCTCGGACTCGATGTAGGATGAGTGCCCCACGTTCCTGATGAACAGTACCGGTATTACCTCCGCTATTTCGGCGTCAAACTTGGCTACTATCCCCCTACAGGGCAGGAGCGGGTTCTTCTCTACACCCACTATCGTGTACCCGCTCACGAGTTTCCTCCGAACGGGTTTACTACCCATGAGTAAGACCCTCTCCATAGAGATGAAGGCCGTTTTGTATAAATTTTTGGATAGTTGTCCACGGAAAAGCCTAATCCCACCCGATTTTCTTCTCGTAAACGTATATTCCGTCGACGAACTTCCTAACGTCCTTCCCTTTGACCTTCGTAGCCTGCTCTATGTTGGCGGCCGTCTGGCCTACGGCCTCCTTGTCTACCCCACGGATGATCACATCGTCCCCCTCAACCAGCACCTGGACGTCTCCGACTATCTCAGCCTCCCTGGGCTTACGCTCTCCGAGGAAGTTCTCTATTACGACCTTACGGCCTTCCACCCTGACCGTGACAGGGAAGTGGACGTATACGACCTTCATCCTGTACGTGAAGCCCTCGGTCACGCCGATTATCATGTTCCTTATGTGAGACGCCACGGTTCCGACGCACGCCCTCTCCTTCTTCTTAGGCCACAGGGCCCAGACCCTCACCTTACCGTCGGTGAGCTCTATGTTCACGGGAACCTTGCTGAAGTCCCTCTCCAGCTTCCCCTTAGGGCCTGAGACGGTTACCTTACTCCCCTCCACGGAAACCTGGACTTCCTCCGGGATTTCTACGAACTTCTCTTCTACGACCGCCTTAACCACGCCGGTCCACCTCAGTAGACGTACGCGATGAGTCTTCCGCCGAGGTGCCTCTTCTTGGCCTCGTGGTGCGTCATCAGGCCTTTCGGGGTGGATATTATGAGTATGCCTACGTCCTTGGCTGGGAGGAACTGTCGCTCCCACTTCTCTATGTCCTTGACCTTTACGTTTATCCTCGGCTTGATGGCCTTGCAGTCGTTTATCCTACCGAAGAGCTGAACCCTGAACTTACCCGTCCTCCCGTCCTCGATGAACTCTATCTCACCCACGTAGCCGTTAGCCTGCATAATCCTCAAGACCGCCCCTATCAGCTTAGACGCAGGGCAGATTATGCACTCCCTCTTCCTCGCCATCTCGTGGTTCTTTATGTTTGAGAGGGCATCCGCGAGTGGGTCCATCATCGTCATGCCAGGCCACCTCAGCTGTACTTCCTGAAGCCGAGCTTCTCGGCAACCTCCCTGAAACACTGCCTGCAGAGGTTTAGACCGTAGCGTCTTATTATCGGCCCGTAGGCCCCACACCTAACGCAGGGTCTGGCTCCCTTCCCGAACTTCCTCGGCTTCCTCTTGCTCATACCACTCCAAAAGGTCTGGGAGTGGCTTATATTTCTTTGTTTCCAAACCGCCCGAGCAACGTTATTATTCCCGTCAAGCCGAAAATTAACGGGGAAGATGAAAACCTTCATAGTCGGCGACAGACCCAAGCTCAGGAACGCCGTCCTCATCGAGGGCCTCCCAGGCCTCGGCCTCGTCGGTAAGATAACCGTAACCTACCTGATCGAGAGGCTCGGGGCGGAGAAGGTTGCGGAACTCTATTCGCCTCACTTTCCACACTACGCCGAGACGGATGAACGTGGTAGGCTGAGGCTGCTGAGGAATGAGTTCTACCTGTGGAGGGGGGCGGACAGAGACATCCTCTTCCTGACAGGGGACTGCCAGGCCCAGACGACCGAGGGTCAGTACGAGGTGGCGGAGGAGGTGGCCAAGTACGCCAAACAGGTCGGAGTGGAGCTGATAGTAACCGTGGGGGGCTTCAGCGAGGCCGTGACGGGAGTACCGGGCGTCGTGGTCTCCTCCACAGACAGTGAAATACTCGACAGGCTCAAGAAGCTCGGGGTCAAGGTAAGCCCGCCGGGAAACCCGATAGTGGGCATGGCGGGGGTCCTCGTGGCTGTGGCTGGGATGATGGGCATGAAAGCCGTGTGTCTGCTGGGCGAGACGAGGGGGTACCTGCCGGACGTAAAAGCGGCCAGGGAGGTCTTGAAGGTCCTGATGGAGCTCCTGGGCATCGAGGTGGACTTGGAAGGTATGGAGGAGGAGGTTAAGCGGTCGGAGAGGATAGCCGAGGAGTTCAGGCGCATAGAGAAGAGGGCCATGGTTGAGGAGAGGATAACCTACATAAGCTAATCCTCGTAGATGACCCGAAACACGTATCCTGGAGTTCACACATTATCCTAGGAGCTCCCGTCCGAGCATCTCTAGGAAGGTCTCTCACCACAACGATCCTGAAGAGCTGGTACACGAATGTAGTGAACGGAAAAGTGATACAAGAGCTCTAGAGGTCATATTTAACCTTGTACACCAGGACGTAGAAGTGTGAGGAGTGGTACACAAGCTCGAAGTGCTCCGGTGGGCGCGCAGCCTCGGAGTGAGTCCCCGTGCACAGGTACATTCCATGGTACATCAGCCTGTATATCACGGTTCCGATGAACTTCTTGGTAGCCCTACCGTGGGACCAGTAGTCGGATGGGTCTAGGCCAGCTATCCTGGCCATCCACCTCCACTTCACATTATCTCCGATTGGGTACTCCTGGTACGTGTATCCGTATTTTGGTTCGGTTTCGAAAGTGATGAAGACGACGACGTAGGAAACGTTGTAAGCCTTGAGAATCTTCAGGGCCTCCGTCTCGTTGGACATGAACATCAGCGCTATCATCCTAATCTGAGTCGCATTCAGCGTTCCGTTGTCTATGACGGTCGTCTTGTTTGCCACGGTCGTGATCCAGTAGCCATAGTCCCACCACGCGGCCACGACCGCGTCGTTCGGAAGGTTGTACTTCATCCACAGCAGGGCCTCAACCCAGTCCTGAGCGTAGGAACCGCCCTCGATGGGTATAGGTATTCCAGAGCATACTATCTCGTTGGGAGAGTAGGCACTCCTGACTGAGACCCAGAAAGTCGGAACGGACATGGCAAGCAGTACCGCCAGGAACACGGCGGAGGCCTCCCTGCTCAGCGGAGGCCTCAGAGCCTTCCGCCTTGGCTTGGCTGGAGCCTTTATGGCTTCAGAGAAGGGCCTTATCAGTTTGGCCGCACCGTATCCGCCGAGTATCGAGGCAGCTGGTCCGAGTATGAGCAGGAGCCTTATCATGGAGCCGGCGAAGTACAGGGCCGATACACCATAAACTATGCTGAGGAGGCGTCTGTGGTCGAGCTCCTTACACGCGAAGTACATGCCGAGAAGCTGCAGCGGGATTAGTATGCCAAGTTGGTTGAAGAACGCAAACCACATGGTTCTCTGATGCTCCGCAACCGACTCTATGAGGGGCATCTCAGGTCTGACGAACGGGTTTAGGGCTGAAATCCACTTACCCTTTATAGATGGAAGCCACCCTTGGCTGGAGGCGTAGAAATAGCCTCCCACGGCGGTAGCTATCAGGGTAGCCACCACCAGCAATCTCATCTTCCTGGATAGGAAGCTGCTGGAAAACTCGTATACGACCAGCAGGGCGAGAGCTCCGACAGACGCTAGGAAATCGTAGTTCTTCACGTACCTGAACCCAAGCTTCGGAACTTGGAAGGCTATCAAGAACCCCACCAGCACGGTTAGGCCGTAGGCCACGACCGTCCTCCTGCTCGACATCCCCAGCAACATGAGGAGGACGACGTAGCCTGCTATGAGTACCGAGACGTACCTTGCCGCACCCCAGGAGGCGTACATGTACCCGAGGAACAGGCCTGACAACACGGAGTAGGTCACGGTGTACCTGAGGCTCCTGTTCCGGTCGAGGGCTCTGGACAGGGTGAGGAGCACGCATACGAGGCAGAGTATTCCTATCGTCTCGTCGTCGAAGAATCCCAGCACAGTTCTGGAGACGAACGACGAGGTTATGGCAAGGAAGAGGGCCGAAAAGAGACCTGCCTCGACCCCTCCCATGTCCCTCCCGAAGAAGTAGGCCGCCAGCACGGTCAAGGCTCCGAAGGCGACTGGGAAGAACGCGCACACCTGTAGGACGGACACCCTCGCTCCGAGGAACCTGAGTATCTCGTACAGCGCGGCGGCTGTGAACGGTATTCCGGGGAAGGAGGTCTTCGGTATCACCCTGCCGTGGGGATACCAGCTCATGTGGTCGTGCCAGGTGAACCAAGCCTTGAACCCGTTCTCGACTATGTACCGGGTTACCCTGTACTGGAAGAACGGGTCGAACCCGGAGAGGTTCACGCCCCACCTTATGGGCAGGCATCTTACGGCTATGGTCAGGACGACTATGGCGGCGAGGCACGACGCGTGGAGGAGGCTTGAGGGGGTCGGACGCCTCGGCTTCAGGTATTCGAGAAGGCCCTTGACACGGTCTGCGAGCGCCATCATACACAGATAAGTTCTACCAACCCAAAAAAAGCCTCTCGTACAACATGGGTGGAAGACCCTCATCCTTCATGACCCTCGCAACCCTTTCAATGTCGTACCTAACCCTGAAGTGTCTCACATCGACCTCCCCGCCGGACAGGTCGAGGACCATGAAGCTGGCCCTCGGGTCTCCGTCCCTCGGCTGACCCACAGAGCCCGGGTTTACCACGACACCCCGTTCGACCCTCCTGACCATCGGCACGTGTGTGTGGCCGAGGATGAGAAGGTCTGCGTCGGCCGTCTGGAGGAAGCGGCTGAGCGTCGATGACGGGTAGTCTGGGAACACGTACTCGTCCAGCGGCGCCCTCGGGCTTCCGTGGTAGACGGCCACCCTGACGCCTTCAACCTCGAACCTAACGCTCCTAGGAAGGCCTGACAGGTACTTGAGGCTCTCCTCGGTCAGCTTCCTGTGGGTGTAGTGGACCGCGTAGGCCGCGTACGGGTTGAAGCCCGCCGCCACGTCCGTCACGGAGGCGTAGTCGTGGTTTCCCATCACACATTCGGCGTTCAGGGCCCTGACCTCGTCCACGCACTCGTTGGGGTTCGGGCCGTAGCCGACCACGTCTCCTACGCATACGACCGAATCGTACTCTGGAGCTTCTTCGAGGACGGTCTTGAGGGCCTCCAGGTTTGAGTGTATGTCGGCTATGACGAGAATCCTCAAATTCAGGAAAACTTTTCCACGACACTTTTTAACTTTGACCCCAAAATATTAGATGTCCTCCATGACAGCTCCTGAATTCGTCTCAGAGGAAGTTAGAGCCGGCGGGGTGGGGCTGAGGGGCTCCGTCCTGAACATGAAGAACGCCGTCCTGGCCTTCTTCTGGGAGGGAGGAGAGATGAGGCTCGGAACACTCTCCGTGGCCATACCGGGCGGAGTTTCCTCAACGGTAATGGGCGTGAGGGACTCCATAATAGGCAGGATGCTCGCCGAACGCATAGCCGAGCGTGTCGGGAAGGTGGCTGTGGTGTCCGTGTACCTGAAGACAGTCAGCGTGGACGTGGCCGGAAAGCCCCTCCTGGAACTCTCATCCAGACTCCTCAGCAAGCTGGGGGGTGGAGTTGAGCCTTAGAGAATTCCTCAGGGAATGCGAATCCGCTGGAGAGCTCCTCACCGTCGAGGAGCCTCTCTCCACGAAGTTCGAGATACCCGCCGTGTTGAAGGAGCTGGACGGCGGGCCTGTGGTTGTCTTCGAGAACGTGGAGGGACACGACGTCAGGGTCGTTGGCGGGGTCTGCGGAACGAGGGACCGTGTACAGAGGGCCGTCGGGGCTTACGGAGAGGATTTCCACAGGAAGCTCCTGGAAGCTGTCGAGACTCCCTTGAAGGCCGAGAGGGTTGAAGACGGGGCGGTCGCTGAGGTCGTGGAGGAGCCGAGGCTTGACAGGATTCCGGTCCTGACGCACTACAGAGGAGACGGAGGACCGTACATGACGGCTTCGATAGTCTCGGCCCTAAGCCCCGACGGGGAGGTCGAGAACGTCTCGATGCACAGGCTTCAAGTCCTGGACGAGCGGCACATGGCCATAAGGATCGTCCCGAGACACCTCTACAGACTCTGCCAGCAGGCCAGGGAGGCTGGCATGGATCACTTGGACGTGGCCATATCCGTGGGCGTCCACCCTGCGGTCCTGCTGGCTTCCACGACGCCCGCACCGTTCGGTGTGAGCGAGTACGACGTGGCCAACAGGCTCCTCGGGGGAGGCCTCAAGCTCGTCAGGTGCCGTAGGGTTGAGGCTTACGCTCCTGCAGACGCCGAACTCGTCATCGAGGGCCGCATACTGCTCGACAGGGAGGTTGTGGAGGGGCCGTTCGTGGACCTTACGGGAACGAGGGACAAGGTGAGGCCCCAGCCGGTGGTCGAGGCGGTCGGGGTGATGCACAGGGAAGGCTACCTGTACCAGGCCCTCCTCCCAGCAGGCTCGGAACACAGGCTGTTGATGGGGATGCCGAAGGAGGCTCTGATATGGGAGCACGTCAGGAGGGTCGTACCTGAGGTCAGGGGTGTGAACCTGACTGTCGGCGGATGCGGCTGGCTGCACTGCGTCGTCAGCGTAAGGAAGGTCAGGGACGGGGACGGAAAGAACGTCCTCATGGCCGTGTTCTCAGCCCACCCGAGCCTTAAACACGCCGTCGTTGTGGACGAGGACGTAGACCCCTTCAACCTCCAGGAGGTGGAGTGGGCCATAGCCACACGGTTCAGGGGGGACAGAGACCTCGTCGTCGTGAAGAACGCCGCCGTCTCGACCCTCGACCCAACCGCCGGGCCTGAGGGACTCGGGTGTAAGGTCGGCGTGGACGCCACAAAGCCCGTCAAGGGGGATGAGGGGTTCCTAAGGGCTGAGATACCGGTTTCAGACAGGGTTAGGAGGGTTCTGGAGGAGCTAAGAGCCGGATGAGGAGCTCCAAGTGGCTCGAAGAAGCCTTAGGAGGCGCCTACGGAAGCGGCGTCAGGAAGGCCGCTGAGATGATCTTGGCCCTGGCCGAGGCCTTCGAAGCCGAGGGGCTCGTGCCCGTAAGGAGCGCCCACGTTTCCGGCGTGTCCTACAGGACCATCGGCGACTACGGGCTGAGGTTCCTGGAGGAGCTCTCCAAGGAGGGCGTCAGGGTCAGGGTTGAGGCGACAATGAACCCGGCTGGGATGGACCTGGCCAGGTGGCGTGAGATGGGCGTCCCCGAGGAGTTCGCCCAGAAGCAGACGCGCATCGTGGAATGCCTCAGACGCATGGGGGTCAAACCGGCCCTGACCTGCACGCCGTACCTGGCTGGGAACAGGCCTGAGAGGGGGAGCCACGTCGCTTGGGCTGAGTCTTCGGCGGTCGTGTACGCTAACTCTGTCCTCGGGGCGTGGACGAACAGGGAGTGCGGTCCGTCCGCCCTGGCCTCAGCCATAACCGGCTTCACTCCGAAGTTCGGGATGCACCTTGAAGAGGAGAGGAGGCCCACCCACCTGGTGGAGGTTGAAGGACGGGTTGAAGGAACCTTGATGTACAGCGCTCTTGGATACTACGTGGGCCGTGAAGTGGGCAGGGGCGTACCCTCCATACCGAAGGCCTCAGGGGCGTCCCAGGACGAGCTCAAGGCCCTCGGAGCCGGCCTCGCAACCTCCGGTGGCGTAGCCATGTTCTCCACGAAGCCCGTGGAGGACGTGCCGAGAATAAGGGTCTCCCCCAGCGACCTCCGGGAGGTGGTCGAGGAGCTCTCCACAGGGTCCGGTGGACTCGTATGCCTCGGCTGCCCCCACCTAAGCCTCCAGGAACTCGAGACCGTCTACGAGCTGGCCTCTAAGCACGGAGTCCGGGGAGAGGTCTGGCTTTTCACGTCGAGGAGCGTCTACGAGGAGGCCGTGAGGCTCGGCGTAGTCCAGGGTCTCGAGAGGTGTGGTGTGAGGGTGTTCAGGGATACCTGCATGGTTGTCTCACCCCTCGAGGACATGGGGGTTAGGGAGGTCGTCACGGACTCCTGCAAGGCTGCTCACTACATCACTCTGATGACGGGGGGTAGGGTGAGTGTGGTCCTCAAGTCCAGGGAGGAGTGTGTGAGGGGGGACGAAAGTCGATAAGGCTTAGGTGTAGGCGGGTTGTCGGAGGACGCGGCGAGGGGGAGGCTGTGGTGTCGAAGAAGCCCTTATCGTTCCTGGAGGGGGTGAACGTGGAGACCGGTGTGATCACCGACCCAGAGCTGGAGGCTGTTGGGGAGACGGTCTCGGGGAAGGTGCTCGTGTTTCCGTGGTGTAGGGGAAGCACGGTCGGAACTTACGCCATATACGGATTGGCCAGCAACGGCGTCGCACCCTCGGCCATGGTCTGCGTGGAGGCTGACATAGTATCCGCCGTTGGGTGCGCGATGGCGGGCATACCGCTCGTCCACAGGGTCGAGAGGAACCCCCTCACGGTGATAAGGAGCGGGGACTACGTGGTCGTGGACGCGGACCGCGGCGTCGTGGAGGTCATGTCGAGAAGGTTGGGGAAGAGGAGCCGAAGACTCTGAGGCAGGCCTCCCTCACCTTGTCCAGGTCTTCAGGCCTCGCGTAGACGCGGATTATGTCCAAGTACCCTATCAGAGGCTTCACTATTGGCGAGTACTCGGAAAGCCTTCTCAGAACCTTCCCGGAGGGTGTCTTCTCGAACACGGGTATGTCCTGAGGCCTGCCTTGAGAAGCGTAGTACGGGACGGACGGCGCCGTGGACACGTCCAAGAGGACGTAGTCCCTGTCAGCCCCGCTCATCTCGCTTATCTCCTCCTCTATCCTGCGTCTGCGTTCACCGGCCTCGAAGAGCGACGTCATGAACCTGTCCCTGACGTGGAACACCCTCTCGTAGGCGCACTTCAGGAGCCTCCTGTTCACGAACATCTCGCAGAGAAGCCTCGCGACGCCTACCCTACCAGACCCGTCGAGGCTGAGTATGGAGGAGACCACGTATCGGTCGTCCAGCCTGAGGTAGTCGCTCACAGTCTCGAAAGACGTGAAACCGAGCTCCTCATCAGCGTACTCCATGGCCCTCGCCAGCATCACGGCCGCAGCCCTGACCGTCCTGTGGAAGTACACAGCCTTGAACATCTCGTACCTCGCCACCACGAAGGCCTCCAACGCCGTCAGGGCGGTGACGTCCATGGCCAACACATCGTCCACGACGTCCACCGAGTCCACGAGCCTCTTGACATCGATCCAGCCGTACTCGACGCCCGTGAAGTAGGAGTCTCTGAGCAGGAAGTCCATCGTGTCCGCGCTGAACTGGCTTGCTATGACCTGGTTCACGTAGGGCTTGCACTCGTCCAGCTTACCGACGGAGAGCCTCGATACCTTCTTGGGGTCGAACCCGTAGTCCGTCAGGACGTCCGCTATCGAGGACTCCCTGACCACCATCTCACCCACGTCCTCGTGCGTCAGGCCTCTCTTGGACATCAGAACCTCCTCGAACAGGTGGGAGAAGGGGCCGTGGCCGACGTCGTGTAGGAGAGCTGCAACCCTCAGAGTCTGGACATCTTCCCCGTCGAGCCACCCCTTCTTCACCAGAGTCTCGGCCATCATACCAGCGACGTGCATGACGCCAAGCGAGTGTGAAAACCTGGTGTGCTCGGCTCCCGGGTAGGTGAGGTACGCGGCTCCCAGCTGCCTTATCCTCCTCAGCCTCTGAAATTCGGGCGTGTCTATGACGTCCTTCTCGACCTGGCTTACGAGGACGTACCCATGAACCGGGTCCTTGATCTCCCCCCACCGTTCAAACCGGACCGTCAACTCCAAGGGGACATAGGGTGGACGGCTATTATATCCGTTTGCCGTCAAACAATACTTGGAGGGCCTAAACTTTGGGCGGCGTCCTCATAGCCGTCGAGGGCATAGACGGAAGCGGGAAGACGACGCACTCTAAGGGACTCGTCAAGGAGCTCAAGGCCATGGGGGTGAAGTGCGTCTACACGGCTGAGCCGACGGACGGGCCGATAGGGAGGATGCTCAAGGCCAACGCGTCCAAGAGGCGCTTCCCTCCCGAAGTCGAGGCACTCCTGTTCGCCGCGGACAGGCTTGAACACGTCCGACGCGTCATAGAGCCCTCCCTCAGGGCTGGCGTGGTCGTCATCTCGGACAGGTACGTGCACTCCTCCATAGCCTACCAGGGCGTCCACGTCGGGTTCGACTGGGTTAGGACGATCAACAGGTTCGCCCCAAGGCCCGACCTTGCGGTGTACCTGGACGTACCCGTGGAGGTGGCTTTGAGGAGGATAGGGGGTGGTAGAGACCTCTTCGAGAGGGGTGACTACCAGAGGGAGGTTAGGAAGGCCTACCTGAGGCTCGTCGAGGAGGGGGAGCTCCTGTCGGTGAGCACGGACAGACCTTACGAGGAGGCGCACAGCGAGCTCTTGGAACTCGTCCTGGCCAGGCTGAGGGAAGTAGGCCTGCTTGCTTGAAGGCGGTTAGGGGAAGCTCGGAACCCTCTGGAGGAGCATGCCCTCTATCGTTATCGGCCTAAGCCTCGTCGCCACGGAGTAGGCCTCAGACAGTTTGGACTCTCTTTCAGCGAATATCTCCAACAGTGGGTCACCCTTCTTCACCTTAGCACCCCTCTTCCAATACACGATCACGCCGGCACCCTTCTCCACAGGCGCCCCAGCCGCCCTGGCTATGGCGTTCACGGCCATGTTGCTCACGCCTGTGACGTACCCGTCGCACTGGGCTTTTATGGTTATCCTGTACTCTCCGAGCGGTATGTCCTCAGGCTTGACGTTCGGGTCTCCACCCTGAGCCTCGATTATCTCCCTCATCTTCTCCAGGGCCTTACCCCTCTCCAGGATCGACTTGGCCAAGTCCTTTCCCCCGCCTATCGGAGCCAGCCCAGCCATCTCCAGCAGTATGCCCGCCAGGGCCGTAGACTTCTCGACGAGGCTGGACGGGCCCTTACCCTGGAGGGCTTCCAGCGCCTCCTTCGCCTCCAACGCGGGACCGACTGCGTGTCCGACTGGCTGTCCTCCGTAGGTTAGGCCGCACTGAACCCTCATTCCGAGGCGTTCACCCAGCTCCACGAACTGGTTGGCCAGCTTCCTGCCCTCCGCCATGTCCTCAACCTTCGCCTCAGGTCCGATAGGTATGTCTATCACCAGGCAGTCGGCACCTACGGCCAATTTCTTCGCCATTATGCTGGCAAGCATCTGAGACCTCGGGTCTATCTTCAACGCGTACTCTATCTTTATCAGGTCGTCGTCCGCGGGAGCTATGTTCGTCCCACCGCCCCAGACTATGGCCCCACCAACCTTCTCCACGAGCTCCTTCAGCTCCTCAGCGGTGAACGTAACCGGGGCGAGAACGCTCATCGTGTCCGCGGTTCCGGATGGGCTCGTTATGGCCCTGCTGCTCGTCTTGGGTATCAGCAGGCCGGCTGCCGCCACTATTGGGACGATTAGGAGCGTAACCTTGTTCCCTGGGACTCCTCCTATGCTGTGCTTGTCGTACACAGGTCTGTCGAAGTCTATCATCACGCCGGTCTCGGCCATAGCCCTCGTCAGGTACTCGATCTCCTCCATCGTCATTCCGTGGAACTCCTCGGCCAGGAGGAACCCAGCCATCTCGACGTCGCTCAACCTGTGCTTGACCACATCTTCGATTATCGCGTATATTTCATCCTTGGAGAGTGTTTCACCCTTGATTTTCTTGTGTATGGCCTCTATCGACCTCGGGGGCTTCAGTATCGAGACGGTTACCTCATCCCCGTCCTTGACGCCTATCTCCTTGGAGACATCCTCGAAAAGCCCTATCTCGCCTGGCTGGACCATGGTCTCCGAGACGTTCACGAAAGCAGTGGTGTCAGACTTACCGTGGGTTATCTTAACCCTGTCGTGGGGCAGTATGCCCATGGCCCTCGCGTCGCTCTCGTTAAGGATTGCCAGGGGGTGTCCCACCGAAACTTCAAATATCTTAACCCTTAACGCCATGTTCAGAGCAAACATACGTCCCGCTGAAGATAAGCATTATAATGGAAAACGTGGTTAGAACAGGCACAAGCCACAAACAGTTAATTTATCCAACACATTCCTCATAGTTGAGTTGTTCAAAGAGTGGAGAACTCCGATCGTACTGACGTTCCTCATACTCCTGACTCTGACCGCCGCCCTCATAGCCGCCAGAGCCGTATCCGGCGTTAAGTACCCGCTTCTGGCCGTCGTCTCCGAGAGCATGATACCCACGCTGAGGGTGGGCGACGTGGCGGTCGTGTCCAGAGTGGACGTGGACTCCATAACCACAGGTCCAGACGGAGCCGTAATCGCCTTCATAAGACCCGAAGAGCCTCACGACATAATCGTCCACAGGGCCTACGAGAGGGTCACCGTCGGCGGGGAGGTGTACTTCAGGACGATGGGTGACAACAACCCGTCCCCAGACCCATGGCTCGTCCCGGCTGATATGGTCCTGGGAAGGGTGGTGTTCAGGATACCGCTGTTCGGCTACACGATACTCCTCTTCAAGACCATACCGGGAATAGCCGGCCTGATAGCCCTGGCATCCGCCGTGATATTCGCAGACTCGTTCATCCCGCTGAAGAGGTCCGGTAGAGCCCGCAGAGACCTCACGATCCCGGTCGTCGCCGCAGCTTCTCTGACGGCCGTCCCGTACGTGGTCCAGCCCGTCCTGAAGAGTCTGCACGGTCCTCTGCCCTGGGAGACCTTGGCGTTGGTGGCGTGGTATGGGCTTTCGTACACGTATCCGAGGATTTTCGGAGACCCCAGGGACGGTTTGTTCGCCTGGGTTTACCACACGGTCATTCTCATCGTACCCCTCACCTCAGACGTGGCGTACCACGTGACCGGCATAACGCCGGCTGACTGGTGGTTCGACGTGGCGTTCATAGGGAAGCCGTTCAGACCTGTCACGGCTGAGTTCTACGTCTTTTCCGTTTTCGTTTCGTTCATAATCTCAACCGGGCTTTTGGTAGCCCTACTGTCAGCCATATTCAGAAAACGCTAAGATTTTAGAAAGACTGCTGATGGGACATCTACCATCCTAGTCCGGAGCTGTAACTGGGTGGTGGTGACTATTCTTCAGGGAATTTTTCTGGAGAAACGTAGTCGCCGAAGCTTTCCCTCGCCTTGAGGAGACGTCTCTCCTGCTCTTCCAGGACCCTGAAGAGCTCTTCAGGGGCGTCTTCGACCTCTGTCTTCCAGAACTCTCTAACCCGCCTGATTTTCGCGAGGTTCTCTGGAATGCGTATGGTGAACTGCTTCACGTAGTCCTCCTTCCTGTACTCCTTACCCAACACATCCTTGAACAGCTTGGCCAAGTCCTCGTACTTCGGAATCAATCCCGTCGGGGCCCTTAGCGCACCCACATCCCCGTGTACGCGAAGTTCCATCCATTTCACCCACACGTGCTTGTCCCTGCGGTCGTTCAGGAACTCTCCAGTCTTTAGGTCGCGTAGGAAGTAGTTGACCCCGAACACGAGGGGCACCTTCTTGAGCTTCTTTCCGAACTCCAGGTAGTTTCTGAGGTATTCTCCGAGCGAGATGGACAGGAAATCTTGGATGCCCATCACGTTTATCTCGTACCTCCCCACTTCCTTGACTATCGTGAACGTCGTCTCAGTCTCTAAAGCAGCCCCGTAGGCTACGATTCCATGCTCCCAGTTGAAGGCTTGCTGAACGGGTACGTAAGCCCTGTAATCCCTCCCACCGAAAATTATGCCACCCAACTCCACCCCCATAGGGTTGTCCAACTCCGGGTCACAGTTCGGCAGAGCTCTCAGGGATACGGTGTACCTGGCGTTTTCGTGAGCTGGAGGCACCTCCTTCCCATCCGGGCCTACCTTGCCTTTGTACCACCTGCCCGAGTAGTTTACCCCCTCAGTCGGAAGCTCACAGCCCATCCCAAGCCACCAGGGCCTGGCGTCCTTGACGAGCACGTTGGAGAAGATGATCTCATTCTTGCTCGTCAACACCTGGTAGAGTAGGGGATCGTCCTTCGGGTTGACTCCCTTAAGTATGCCGAGGATGCCCACCTCAGCGTTCACTGCACGGCAAACCCCGTCTACGTTGCGGATGAAGGCTATGTCGTCCCCGAGTATTGTCTCTCCTGGAAGCATGGCCGTGGAGGTCTTCCCACAGCCGCTCGGAAAGGCGCCGGCCAAGTAGGTTTTACGGCCGCCGGGGCCGTGGACACCCATTATCATGAAGTGCTCCGCGAGCCATCCTTCCCTGCAGGCCTTGCGTATGGCGAGTCGAAGCGCGAGCTTCTTGAACCCCACGGAGTTGCCGGCGTACTGTGTGTTCACGCTGTAGACCGTGTTCGTGACGTAGTCTATGTATATGCGCCTCTTCTCGTAATCCACGCTGGTCATCCGCTCGTCGAGCCTTCCGGCGGAGTGCAGAAATTTGAAGAACTCCGTGTCGTCGTCCATCCTTAGGAAGGCTTCATAGCCCCTCCGGTAGAGGAGGCTGATGGAGTGGGCCACGTACCAGGAGTCCGTGCACTCCATACATGGAACCGCGAACACGGAGTTAGGAGGCCCTAAGGTGACGAAGCGCACAATCATGGTCTTCCCCTTCATAGAGTCCCTGAGTAGCTCGAATATCTCAGCTAAACCTTCATCCCTGTCGATCTGGTTCAACGCAGGGCTCAGACGGTCTCCCTTAGGCACGAGGAACTTCGTGGCCTTACGGTCCCTTGCCTGGTCGTAGTAGCCGTCGAAGTGGAAGGTATGTCCTGGGGTTTCGAGGGCTGCGCATTCCTCGCCGCTGGCGATGGCCATGTGTTTGATGTACGCTATGTCGTCCGGCGAGTCTGTGCAGACGAATATGTCTTCGGGGTTGCACAGTTCGACTGCTTCGGCTATGAACTCATGAACCTTAGGGTTGGGTATGAGTGCGAGTTTCTCGTACTCTGATTCGCTCATCCTATGCCTTAGCTTCTTGAGGTGGACGTTCTCCTCCACACTCGAAAGTTTGGACATCGTTTGGCGCCCCTTCTAAACGATTTGTCATAAAGCTTGAACACTCCTCGATTAGGGGGCACTATAACGGATATAAATTTTTCTCTCCGGCTTAATGGATGTATAAAAAACAATTCATTATGACATTTTTAGGTAAATTTTACATTAATGTCCACGCATCTTGATGTTTAGAAATCTTTAAATTTAGGCATCCATATGCAAAGATGTATGAGCTCCGAGACCCTGGACAAGGTAAGGACCACCGTGACCATAGCGAGGAAGGTCTGGAAGGAGGCGAAGATAGCCGCCGTCAGAGAGGGCATAACCCTGGCGCGGATAGTCCAGAAAGCCCTCGAGATGTACCTGGAGGAGCTGGAGAAGAGGGAGAAGGAAAAGAAAGAGGAGATCGACAAACCTTAAGCCTCCAAAAACCCATTTTTTGTGGCATGCCGACCAGAGTCGCAGTCTACGGAGTCGGTATGATAGGACGGCTCTTCGTCAGGGAGGCTCAGAGGCGTCTAGATGTCGAAGTAGTCGCCGCGGTGGACGTGGACCCCTCCAAGGTCGGCGAGGACGTGGGGGTGTTGTCAGGTGTGGGGAGGATGGGTGTGGTGGTGTCCGATGATCCTGACGAGGCCATTTCCAAGGCCATGCCCGACGTGGTCGTCCACGCGACGTCCTCCTATCTCAGAGACGTGTACGGACAGCTCATGGGCGTGGTCGGACACGGTGTTGATGTGATTTCCACCTGCGAGGAGCTCACTTACCCGTACCTGAGCGAGGAGCTGTCGAAAATGGCCGAGAGGCTGGATGAGGAGGCCAGGGCCCACGGCTCTACGGTACTCGGCGTCGGGATAAACCCGGGGTTCATGATGGACCTCCTCCCGTCCGTACTGACGGCGCCTTGTGTGTCCGTCAGGAAGGTTGTCGCCGAGAGGGTCATAGACGCCTCCAAGCGTAGGAGGACCTTCAGGGAGAAGGTGGGTGTGGGCATGACCGAACGGGAGTTCAGGCAGGCCATGGAGAGGAAACGCATAACCGGACACGTAGGCCTGACCCAGTCCACGGCCCTGATAGCCAAGGCCCTCGGAAGCCGGATAGATGACATCAAGGAGAGCTTCGAGCCCGTCCTGGCGGAGCGGGACGTGGAGGCGTACGGCGTAAGGGTTCAGAGGGGACGTGTACTCGGGATAAGGCAGGAGGCCCGCGGTCTGGTCGGCGGTGAGGAGAAGGTGGTCCTGCGGTTTCAGGCGTACGTCGGAGCTCCTGAGGTGGACCGTGTAGAGGTAGACGGTGTCCCACCGGTCAAGATGACGATAAAGCCGTGTGTACACGGAGACTTGGGTACCGTGGGAGTCTTGATGAACTACATACCGAGGATTCTCGAAGCCCCTCCAGGCCTGAAGACCGTGTTGGACATGCTTCCGGCTTTTTCCAAGTTTGTGTCGTGAATAGGGCTTTAATCATGCATGGCGTAATCTAATTGGTGTCCATGTTGAGCGAGGAGTACGTATCCGTCTCCGAGATGAGGAGGCTAGAATACAACAGCGAGTACCTCGGCGTCTCCAGACTCCAGCTCATGGAGAACGCAGGTAGGGGCGTCGCCGAGGAAGTCTCAAAACGAGCCGAGAGGGGGTCCAGCGTAGCCGTCCTCTGCGGGACAGGTGGAAACGGTGGGGACGGAATGGTGGCCGCAAGGTTCTTGGCGTCGTGGGGGTTCGACGTGTCGGTCTACTTGGTGGGGAGGGAGGAGGCGATAAGGTCCGAGGAGACTCGGAGGAACTGGGTTGCCGTGAAGCTTATGGACTCCTCCCTGAAGGTCAGGGTTCTGAAAGACTCCTCGAATGTGGCCGAGGTGGTCGAGGCAGACGTGTACGTGGACGCCATGCTGGGCATAGGAGCCAAGAGCGTCCTGAGGCCCCCGATACTCCAGGCCGTCAGGAGGCTGAACGAACTCGAAGGTCTTAAGTTGGCCGTGGACGTGCCGACGGGCATAGACGCCGACACGGGGGAGGTCCTCGGAGAGGCCTTCAGGGCGGACGTGACGGTGACGTTCCACAAGCCTAAAACCGGGATGAAGGAGGCTTCGGAGTACGTGGGGGAGCTCGTCGTCAAGGACATAGGGATACCTCCGGAGGCTGAGGCTTATGTAGGACCCGGAGACGTGATAGTCGCCAGGAAGCCCCGTAGACCCACATCCCACAAGGGAGAGTTCGGAAGACTGCTCATCGTAGGCGGAAGCGAGACCTACACCGGGGCTCCAGCCCTCGTGGCGTTGGCAGCCCTTCGATGCGGAGTGGACCTGACGTACGTGGCCGCCCCTGAGAGGGCCGCCTACACAATAGCCTCGATGAGCCCGAACCTCATAACCGTCAAGCTGGAGGGAGCCCACCTGACCCCGAGGGGAGTCGCTACCCTAGAGCCTTACCTCAGGAAGGCCACAGCCGTCGTCCTGGGTCCCGGGTTGGGCCTACACAGGGACACGTTCGAGGCGGTCAAGGAGCTTGTAGACCTCTTCAACGAACACAAGGTTCCAGTCGTCATGGACGCCGACGGGTTGAAGGCGTTCGCGGAGTTCAAGAGTCACGTCGAGTTACCGCTCGTCCTGACACCCCACGCCGGGGAGTACAGGATGCTGACTGGACACAGTCCTGAAGGAAGTCTCCAGGAGGTTGGGGAGGACGTAAGGGAGGAGGCGGATAAGCTCGGGGCCACGATACTGCTGAAGGGACACGTGGACATCATCTCAGACGGGAGGCGTGTACGGTACAACAGGACCGGAAACCCGGGCATGACGATCGGGGGGACTGGCGACACCCTCTCGGGCATAGTGGGAGCCCTGATGGCTCATGGGTTCGCCCCGTTCACATCCGCCTGCGCAGGCGCCTTCATAAACGGAGCTGCCGGAGACCTGGCGGTGGAGGAGCTGGGATACCACATCGTCCCGACGGACATAATCGACCGTATCCCGAAGGTCATGGACAACCCCATGGAGCACAAGAGGATAATCGAGAGAAGAGCCACCCGCTGAGCCTGGCTACTCTTCCCTAACCTTTGGTTCCCTTACCGAAAGGACTGAAAAGACGAGCAGGGGAGCCTGGGAGACCATCAGGAGCATAAAGGGAACAGACGGATGGACATGCTCATACAGGTACCCCCCCACGAAGCCTCCGATAGCTCCGAAGACGTACGCAAAGAAGTTCGTAAACCCTATCACACGACCCCTGTACTCAGCGGCGACCAAGTCCGTCTGGAGGGACTGGTAGGCATTACTGAACATCGTGGTTGCAATGCCATTCACCACGAATGAAGTTAACAGGAGGACGCTACCACCCTTGATGAACATCCACGTAGCGACAGCTGTGAGGGGCATGGATGCGAGGAGAGGGGCGACCCTACCGACGACATCCACGAGCTTGCCTACAGGAAGCGTGGAGGCGTACATGGATGCGAACCAGACGGCTGACAGAAGCGCCCAGAATTTCTCGCTAACCCCGAGAAACCTGGTTGCGTAGATGACGTAGTACTGCATGCACATCCAGGAGAACATGTGGAACACGACGTAGACGACGGAGAGGTTCAAGACCGTCCTCGGAAGCACCTTCAAGACCGTGAAGCTCTCCCTGACAGCCCTCGGGTAGCTTCTCAAAACCTCGAACACGCCCGGCCTACCAGCATTGGGCTTCAACGTCTCCCTAAGCCTAAACCTTAGCACAGCAGCCGTCAGGTACGCCATCACGGTGGCCATGTACATCACCCTCATACCCGTCAGCAGACCAGCCCAACCGACTATGCAACCGGCCACAATGGGCGACGCTATGGAGAACACTCCAACAAGTTGGGAGAGGGCGTATCCCACCCCCCTCCTCTCCGGTGGGAGCGAGTCGGCCATTATGGCCCACAGGGCTGGTTGGTAGACGAGGAAAAGGCCTTGGAGGACTGCTCCGACGAGTATGACCTCCCATGAGAAGGCGAGGGCGTATAGGAGGTAGGACAAGGCGAGGGCGAAGGTCATCGTAGCCACGAGGCGTTTCCGACCGTAGCTGTCAGCCAAGTAGCCCCCGAGGAACTGGACGGACGCAAGCGCTATCATGTAGGAGAAGCTTACCACCCCTACCGACACGGGTGTCCCACCCAGCTCAAGGACGTACAGTGAGTAGTAGGTCTCAGGCATGTGCCCCACAAAGTTCATCAGAATCCAGCTTACCAACAGTACGAAAACGTTTCCACCTATGAACGAAAACTCCTCCCTAAGCCTGCTGAGCACACCTTCGCCCACAGTCCTTTCGGAAAAAATTCACATAGTCTCCATAAAACGTTTAGTCGGAAGAAGCAGAAGTCTTGTCAACGCCGGTAAGCGTCAGCAGAGTAAGAACTATCAGCGGAACCTGAGAAACAGCCAGAAGCGTAAAAGGAAGCCTCGGAGAAACCCTCTCGTACACGTATCCACACGCAAGCTGGGCCAAAGCCTTAAACATGTACGCAAAGAAGTTCGTGAAGCCTATCACACGACCCCTGTACTCTGCAGACACCAGATCGGTCTGGAGCGACTGGTAGGAGGTGTTGAAGAGCACAGAGCTTACGCCTAGGAGAGTGAAGGCGATTGGGAGTAACACACTCTTACCCGCGACAAAAAGGCCGACTGCCACAGACAGAAGGGCCATGGATGCAGCAAACGGCTTGACTCTGCCGACCGCGTCCACGAGTTTCCCGAGCGGTATAGAGAACACGTAGGAAGTTGCGTTCTGGATTGCTGCGAGGAGAGCCCAGAGCTTCTCGCTGATTCCGAGCTCCTCGGTCGCGTATATGACGTAGTAGGGCGAGCACATCCACGTGAAGGAGAACGAGACCACGTAGATTATGGAGAGCCATAGGGCCTCCTTCGGCACAGAAGACCAGACTCTAAAACCCTCTCTGAACGCCTTCGGGTAGCTCTTTAAGGTTTCCGAGAGCCTGTATCTCCTCTCCTTTAGCGTCTCCCTAAGCCTTATCCTGAGGAGGGCAGCTGAGAAGTATATCATAGATGAAACCAGATATAGGAGTCTCATACCCCTCTGTATGCCCATGTGCTCAACGAACCACGCAGCCACGAATGGAGACGCCATGGAAGACACGTACACGAGCACAGATATTGAGTACCCGAGTCCCCTCTTCTCTGGTGGGAGAGAGTCCGCCAGTATGGCTCTGAGGGCTGGCATGTACACAAGGGAAAGTCCCTCGACGACTGAGGCGACCAGCAGTATCTTCCAGGTTGGTGCCAGGGCATATAGAATGTAAGAGCCCGCCAGGGCGAAAGTCATCGTCACGACAAGCCTCCTCCTGCCGTAGCTGTCCGCGAAGTACCCGCCGAGGAACTGGACGGACATCAGGGAGAGTGAGTTGGCGAACCCTATGATGCCGACCGTGAAAGGCGTTCCGCCGAGCTCCAGGACATAAAGCGAGTAGTAGGTGAGCGGCATGTACATGGCGAAGCCTATGAGAAGCCAGCTTACGAACAGTATGAGGACGTTTCCACGTATGAAGGAGAATTCCGACCTAAGCCGCTCGACCCATCCAGAATTCAAGGGCATTCAGAAGATTTTACGGTCTCTAATAAAAACTCTTCAGTCCCCACGCGTGTCCTCGACCCTCCTAAGCGTCGTTGAGGCTATGGCTATGAGGGGCGCCTGAGCGAGGGCGAGGGTTATGAAGGGGAGCTTAGGCGACACGTTCTGGTACAGGTAGCCTCCGAAAAGCCCACCGAAGGCCGTGAATATGTATGTGAAGAACTCGGTGAACCCTATGACACGTCCCCTGCACTCGGCTGGCACCAGGTCGGTCTGGAGGGACTGGTAGGCCGTTGCGAACAGCGTTGAGGCCATGCCGGAGAGGGCGAGGGAGGATGCGAGAAGCGGTATTCCACCCAGGATGAACATCACCGAGGAGACCATCATGAACGCCATCGAGGCTACGAGCGGCTTAACCCTGCCGACTACGTCCACAAGCTTACCTACCGGTATAGAGGGCAGGTACAGGAAGACGAGGTTCACGGACATCAGGACCGCCCAGAGCTCCTCGCTGACTCCCAGCTCCTCGGTCGCGTATATGACGTAGTAGGGTGAACAGAGCCACGTGAGTGAGTACGAGGTTACGTAAACTACGGACAGCCATAGGGCCTCCTTCGGCACGGAAGACCAGACCCTAAAACTCTCTCTTACAGCGTCCGGATACGCCTTCAGAGCCTGTAGGGGGTTTACGGAGCGTCTGCCGCTGAACGTCTCCCTGAGACCCATCCTCAGTAGGGCGGCGGCCAGGCACATGGTGACCAGAACGGCGTACAGGAGTCTCATACCCTTGAGCACGCCCATGCGGCTGACGAAGGCTGATGCTAGAAAGGGGGCGGCTACCGAGGATGCTGTGGCGAGTATCGTTAGGGAGTACCCGAGTCCCCTCTTCTCCGGTGGTAGGGAGTCGGCAAGCATCGCGTATATTGCTGGTGTGTATATCAGAGATACGCCTTCGACGACCGCGCCCACCAGAAGAATCTTCCACGTCGGGGCGAGGACGAACATCAGGTAGGAGCATGCTAGGGCGAAGGTCATCGTCACGATTATCTTCCTCCTCCCGTAGCTGTCGGCTATGTACCCCCCGAGGAACTGCACGGAGGCGTAGGCGAGGCAGTGGGCTGCATTCACGAGTCCCACCGTGAAAGGCGTTCCGCCGAGCTCTAGGACATAAAGCGAGAAGTACGTGAAGGACGCGTACCATCCCAGGTACAGCATGGCCCAGCTGACGAGCAGGATGAGGACGTTCCCACGTATGAACGAGAGCTCCTCCGAAACTCTCCTAAGCCAGCCGCTCATACGTCAACAACCCTTCACGGAGCTCAGGCGATGATCTTGAGGAGGTCGGCCTTTGTTATTATTCCCACCAGCTCTCCCTTGCGAACAACGAGGACAGCCTGGTAGTGTCGAAGAAGGTGTGAAACCAGGGACAGAGGTGCATCCTCGTCAACCTGGGGGAAGGCGCTCTCCATAACCTCCTCAACCCTAAGAGAGGAGAGCTCCCCGGGTCTCCTGCCGGACAGTATCTGGTTGAGTATGGACCTCTCGGATATGCTTCCCACAACCCTGTCCCCGTCCACGACCGGGAGCTGGGAGTAGCCGTACTTCTTCATCAGGTACACGGCCTTGGAGACGCTGTCATCCTTCTGGACGCATACAACCTCGTTGTGGAGTATGTCCTTCGCCCTGATCTCACGCCTCGACTCCAGCTCCTCCAGCACGTCGAAAATTGCCTTAACCTTCGTGTAAGAGGGGTCTATCTTACCAGCCTCCAGCTTGGCTATCAGAGACTGGCTAACCCCAGCTAGCTCCGCAAGCCTCTTCTGGGTCAGCCCGAGCCTACGCCTCCTAACGGATATCTCTTCGAGCGATGGGAGCATTCCTCCTCAACATTCACATCCCCGAAGCCCCAAGAAAAGCGTTAAGAGACGTTCAGCCCTTCTTGAAGCCTATCGCAAAGCCCACGGCGAACGTTCCGACGACCGGGAGGTACGAGATGACGGCTGCGAGGGCTGTGGACGGTATCTGAACCTTCTCCAGGTAGGATACGATCATGCTGAACAGCTTGTCGTAGTGGACAGTTACTATGCCCTTATACCCGAGGTACATCAAAGCCAGTATGAATATCCCGACCACGACGGCTACTATCTTCGCAACCTTCTTCAACGCGTAGCCCGCTACAAAGCCGCATACGAATCCCGTGACCCCCTGAAAGGCCACGGGAGTTAGGATCTCTTCGAGCGTGACCATGGACCTCCACAGACCCCATACATGAGGGGTGATAAAAACCTATTGAGGCCTAACTTCCTCCGAGTTTCTAAAAAAGGGGAAACATCACGTCCCCACAGGTCGCTAGTTTAGGCTTACATGACCCAACGAGGAGGCTCCGTCTAAAGCTTAAAATTAAGCTCAGTCAAAACCCGTGATCGAAGACTTGGAGGAAGCTAAGAACCTATTACTACTTGGCGTAGACCTACCAGCCCTCGCCCACTCGGCACGGAGGGCAGGCTACAACGTGTACGCCGTAGACTACTTCGGAGACATGGACCTCAGGTCCGCCTGTGTAGAATGTCTCTCGACCATCCGACAGGAACCTGGTAGAACCTGTGGAAGGTTCAGCTCGGACTTCGACCCGGAGGGGCTCGTGGACAGGGCGAAGAGACTGGTCGAGAAAGTTGACGTAGACGGCGTCCTCCTGTCCTCGGGGCTGGACGACGAGTACGACTTGCTCTGTAGGGTCGAGTCCGAGGTGGCTCCGATAATCGGGAACAAGCCTGAAACGTTCAGAGCCGTCAGAGACCGGAGGAACTTCTTCCAGGAGTTACGGAGGCTTGGGATACCACATCCGGAAACCTTCGTGGTGGAGGAGGTCTCCGAAGCCGAGTCGGCCGCGAAGGACCTGGGTTTTCCGGTCCTTGTGAAGCCCGCAAAGGGCTTTGCTGGGGTGGGTGTCCGAAGGGTGGACAACGTCTCGGAGCTTCGATCAGCCTTCAGGGAAGTCCAGACCGTCAGCGAGAAGGTCGTGGTCCAACAGTATGTCGAGGGTATCCATGCCAGTGTCTCCGTCATGGCGTCCAGATGGGGTGTGGCCGTGCTGACTGTGAACGAGCAGCTGCTCGGCATGGCTGAGGTGGGGCAACGCGAACCCTTCGGCTACTGTGGGAACGTCGTACCCCTCGAAGGCTACGAGACGGTCCTCGGAGAATGCGCCGCCGTCGCCGAGAAGCTGTGTAGACGGTTCGGCCTCTTAGGGTCGAACGGCATAGACGTCGTCTTGAGCGACGGGAAGCCTTACGTCGTGGAGGTTAATCCGAGGTTTCAGGCAACCCTGGAGTGCGTCGAACGGCTGCTTGGAGTGAACTTGGTTGAAGCCCACGTAAAGGCGTGTACGTCTGGGGAGCTTCCAGAAGTTGGGGAACCGTCTGGTTTCTGTACAAGACTTATACTCTACGCCCGTAGGCGGGTGGCCGTACCGGACTTGACGTGTTTTGGGTGCGTCAGGGATGTACCGTATCCAGGGGTCTTGGTAGAAGCTGGAGAGCCTATCTGCTCCGTAGTGGTCTTCGGGGAAGACAGGTCAAGCTCTCTCGAAGCAGCTTTGAAGATGACTGAGAAAGTGTACGGAATCCTCAGAGAGGCCTAAGCCACGTAACCGGTCCGCCTCAAAACCCTGATCACGTGTGGACACACCATGTACGAGAACAAAGTAGCCAACCCTACCTTGAGGGGCGTTATCACAGGAGCCGGTGCAGCCCACATAAGCGCCAGGGCCTTAGGCGTCAGGCCGTAGAAAATCCTGTACGTCTGGCATGGAACAAACAGGAATATCCTGAACAGCACGTCGGCCTCCAGCCCGAGAAAAGCCGACAGAGCATAGATACGCTTAGACTCCGGCTCCAACCCGCCGAACAGCATGGTTACAACCAGGACGACGTAGGCGACGTAGCAGTCCCACATTCCCCATAGCGGAAGCCTCCAGGAGACGGGTGTCAGAAAGTAGGCCAGCAACATGACCGTGTAGTACACGAGAACCTTCTTCAAGCCGCCACGGTACACGAGGCCGGAGACCATCGAGCAGACGGGAGCCCCGAGCGTGAAAACGTACTCGTAGACGTTCCTGAACGCTATGGAGTGGCCGGCCATCACCGATATCAGCGTCGCGACGAAGCCGTCCCATGGTCCGAGGATCATCCCGAACATCGGGGCTAACATGAAGATCCAGCCGTACCAGACTCCTGCAGAAAAACCGGGAGTGATCAAGGAATCGCAGACGACGCCTAAGGCCGCGCAAACGGAGATCAATGCGAATCTACGGGAACGGTTAGCCATTCTTCAACCCCTAAACACCATACGGTTAAGTATGAACCTTAAGATTCCGAAGCTGAGCAGTGGCGTTCACGGTTTTCATCAAAACGTTGACACAGATGTGTAACATCTTAGAAACGGCTAACTGTTTCGGACTTGCTAGCCGAAATGCTTTAAAAACTAATGCAGAAACAAAAATAATTTGATGAAAGCCTTAGCCGTTGTTCCTGGGAAGTGCCGAGGTTGCCAGCGATGTGTGCTGCACTGCTCGTTCTACCACAACAAGACGCACGCCCCGTCGAAAGCTAGGATCTACGTCGTCCGCAGAGACGCGGACGGACGCGTCGTAAACACGCCTGTCATCTGCGTACAGTGTGGTCTGTGCATGAACGCATGTCCGGTGCCTGGAGCTATGAGAAGGAACAAAGCTGGAGCTGTAGTGGTCGACGAGGAGAAGTGTACAGGCTGCGGTCTGTGCGTCATGGCCTGCCCATACGGCGTGATACAAATAGACGCCACCACTGGAAAGGCCTTCAAATGCGACCTATGCGGTGGCTCACCAGTCTGCGTGGAACACTGTCCGTTCGACGCGCTTGTGTATGTTGAACTGGAAAAAGCCGCCCAGCTCAGGCGTATGTCAACCGCGATGGTGGTGGTAAGACATGAGTGAGTGGTTTGGGTTCGTGGGAAAGGTCCTGCGAGTGGACTTGAGCAAAGGCACTGTGAAAAAAGAGCCGCTAAACAGAGAATACGCCAAAATGTTCCTGGGAGGAGTTGGATACGCGGCTCGGATACTGTGGGATGAACTAAAGCCTGGAATAGACCCACTAAGCCCAGAAAACAAGCTTATATTCGCAACAGGACCTTTAACTGGGACTCTATGCCCAGGGTCTGGAAGCTTCTCAGCCTGTTTCAAATCACCTCTAACGAACGTCTGGGGAGAGAGCAGGTGCGGTGGCGACTGGGGTCCTGAGCTGAAGTTCGCTGGCTACGACTTCTTGATTTTGGAGGGAAAGGCCGAAAAGCCCGTTTACCTCTGGATATGCGACGAAAACGTCGAAATAAGATCCGCGGACCATCTGGTAGGGAAGACAGTCCCAGAAACGGAGACCACAGTCAAGAAGGAGGTTGGAGATTACGAGTGTAAGGTGGTGTCCATCGGACCCGCCGCTGAGAAGCTCGTTAGGTTTGCCTGCATAATGAGCGACTACGACCGGGCTGCTGGAAGGTGTGGCGGCGGAACAGTCATGGCTTCGAAGAACGTTAAAGCCATCGCTGTCAGAGGGCACGGCGAGATTCCGGTGGCTAGGCCTGAAGAGTTCCTTGAGGCGGTTGAGGACGCTGAGAGGGCTGCCTTGGAGCACCCCGACAGGTCTTGGTTTATGGAGGGGACGGTGGCGTTCATGGAGTTCATAGACAACACGGGAGACCTCCCGACGAGGTACGCGTTGACCAACCACTGGGGGAAGAGTAAGAAGGTGTATGAGGAGCTAAAGGAGAAGTTCATCACGGCCTACAGCGCATGCTTCGGATGTCCCCTTGGATGCGGCATACACACCGAGGCAAAGATGGGAAAGTGGGGGGCGCCTATGTGCGGTGGACCGGAGTACGAGACTGCGGCAGGCTTTACAGCCGCCTCGCTCTGCGAGGACGTAGAGGCGCTTTTGAGAGCAAACTACCTCTGCAACATCTACGGCATGGACACGATATCCTGTAGCCAAGTCATAGCTTTCGCCATAGAGTGCCGTGAGAGGGGTTGGATACGCGACGAGCTTCTGGACGGCGTAGACCTGAGGTGGGGCAACGCCGAGGCTGTGGTTGAGATGGTTGAGAAGATAGCCAGGCGTGAGGGCTTGGGAGACATCCTGGCAGAAGGTGTGAGGAGGGCTGCTAAGATTATAGGGAAGGGAGCTGAGGAACTCGCCCTTCACGTTAAGGGTCTTGAGATGCCCTACCACGACCCGAGGGTTGCCAAGACGGGTGCTCTACAGTACGGTACAGCGAACAGAGGCATGTGCCACGTACACCCACACGAAACCTACGACGTCGTCCACACGCCAAGCTTCGCCGAAACGCTCGTTCCCTACGGCCTTCCGAAGCCCCCGATAGACGGGTACATGGAGAAGGGGATGGGCCGCATAACGGCGTTGGTCCAGGACGCGGGCATGACCACAGAGATTCTAGGGCTGTGCAAGTTCCTGGTGTGGGCTGGTCTATCCCTCAAGAGGAGGGCGGCCATACTCTCAGCAGCCGTGGGCTGGGACGTAAGCGACGTAGAGCTTCTGAAGATCGCCGAGAGGGTTACGAACCTCCAGAGGTGTTTCAACGTCCGTGAGGGCGTCAGGAGGAAGGACGACATGATACCGAAGAGACTTAGGGAGATGCCAGCTTACGGACCATTCAGCAAGAAGGAGGCGGCTATCATGGACTATGAAGGTATGCTCGACGAATACTACGACGTGCGTGGATGGGACAGGAAGACCGGTATACCGAAGAGGGAGAAGCTGGAGGAACTCGGCCTGAAGGACGTGGCCGACCAGCTGGGTGTCTGACCACCGCACCCTTTCCTTTTTACATCTTCTCCGGAAGCTTTCCGAGCCTTTCGAGCTCCTCAGCCGCGTACGTCAGTCCAAGCTCTAGGAGCTTCTCTTTGGTAGGTATGCCTGTCTCGGTATTCCAGCCCCTCATCGTGTAGTATTCGTCTTTCATACGCTCGAAGGCATCCTTGTCGAGGACTTCGCCCCTGTAGGGGCCGTCGGGTAGGGGCTCCTTGAAGTACCTGTCTGGGAGCGTGTCGTCTCTCCTCGTCACACCTTCCCGGACGTTGAAGCACCTTTCAAGGTTTATCACCCTCTCGGCGGCTCTGAGCACATCCGAGACATCCATCTGAACACCCGTGCACAGGTTGAACATCTGGGTGAGCTCCTTCGAGGTGAGGGGCATCCCGAGCCATGTGGTCGTCCACTTACACACACCCATCATGTCCGCCACGGCGTGTTCGTGCTCCTGGTAGACGACCACAGCGGCCTTACCCTCGTACGAACTGGGCACCGCTGCCCTCTCCGTCCCGGCCACCTCCTTGGCGAACTTTAGGTATTCTTCCACATCGTTAGGCGAGAAGACTTCGGCGTACCTGAAGAGATACTCCACCGGTAGCGACCTGACCAGGTCCCTCGGGCCGACCGCCGTCGCGAGGGCGCATCCCTTGAAGGCCCTCAGGTCGTAGACATAGTGCGAGAGTCCTTTCGTGTGCATCGCGTACTTCTCTGAGCCCCTTCCTATCGCCTCAGCCGCTTTGGGAATCCCCTCGGCCAGGAGCTTTCCCACGCCTTCACGTCTGACTATCTTCTCGAGCAGGGTCATGGCTGCTTCTGGGTCCCCCCACCTGAGCCTTATGCCGTCGGTGTCCCTGTCGGTTACGATGCCCCTCTCGTAGAGCTCCATCATGAACGCCACGATGTGGGAGGCTTCTATTATGTCGATGCCCATGGCCTCGCAGAACCTCGCTATCCTGAAGCCGTCCTCCTGGCTGGGTATCTTCATGGCGAAGCAGGGCTCCACGAAGCCTTGGCAGGATTGGAGGCATGCCCCCACGCCTGGTAGGTCTATGAACTGCATGCATCCCAGCGGGCATCCGAAGCATGCCCTCGTCCTAATCCTATACTTCTTTATGAACGGGATGACCCTGTAGGCTTCGGTCTTCAGGCCCCACGAAACCCTCTCCTGGTTTCCTACCAGAGCCCAGCCCATGTCCCCGTAGTGAGACATCTCGTCGAAGCCCTTCACGTACACCTCCTCGAAGTCCGGGACGCTTCTGAGCTTGCTGTGCATCTCCTCACATATTTCGAGAAACCTCTCAGGCTCCGCAACCGGGATCTTCCCAGTGCCCCTAACGGCCACGGCCTTCAGGCTCTTCGAACCCATCACACAACCCATACCCGTCCTCCCAGCCCCGTCGCCCATGTCGTGTATCAAGCTTGCATACTTGACGAGGTTCTCACCAGCCGGTCCTATGCAAACGACCTTCGCCTCGGGATCTCCAACCTCCTCCCTTACGGCGTTCATCGTCTCGAACGTGTCCCTACCCCAGATGTTCGAGGCATCTCTGAACTCAACCCTGCCGTCCTCTATGTACAGGTAGGTGGGCTTGGAACTCCTCCCGTGTATAACCAGGCAGTCGTAGCCGGCGAACTTCAGTTCGGCTCCGAAGAAGCCTCCGAAGTTAGATTGGCCGAGGAGGCCCGTAAGCGGGGACTTAGACGTAACCTCCGTCCTGCTTGAGCTCGGTGCAGATGTGCCCGTCAGGGGCCCTGTCCCGAGTATTAGGACGTTTTCGGAGCTTAGGGCCTCCACTCCGGGCTCTACGAGCTCGTAGAGGAGCCTTATGTTGATGCCCCTGCCCCCTATGAACTCTCCCGAGTACCTGGACGTGTCCTCCTCAAAGACTTTCTCCTTCGTCAGGTCCACGTGCAGTATCTTGCCAGCCCACCCAAACATCCAACCCACCCCCTACCCACCTGAGACGCCTAGGCCAGGTATGCCCATGGTCTTCATGAGCTCCATTATGACCTCGGCCCCAGCCCTCTTCCGCACAGCACTCAGCTTCTCAGCCGGAACGTACTGGACTGCCTTCCTGCTACAGAACCTGACGCACGTCGGGTCTCCCCCACACAGATCACACTTAACGACCTTACCCCTCTCAGGGTCGAACACTGGAGCCCCGAGGGGGCAGACGTAGACGCACAACCTACACCCGACGCATAGCTCCCCATCCACGACCACGGCATTCGTCTTCGGGTCCCTACTGAGAGCCCTCACTGGACACACGCGTATACAGGGAGCGTCCTCGCAGTGTAGGCACGTGATAGGCACGAATACTCCCTTGTCCTCGTACCTGATGACCCTGATTCGTGAGATTTCTGGCATGCACGCGCCCTCGTTCTTCAGCGAGCAGACCACCTCGCAGACCCTGCATCCGTCGCAGGCCGTCGGGTCTATGACGAGAACTTTCATGAAACCAGTCCCCTATGAAGAACTTGGAACCACTATTTAACATCTTGCCTCTTAACTTTTAGTTAGGAGAGGGGTTAGAAAATGGTCTTAGGTTAGTTATATTAGGAGCTTTATAGAAACCGTTATGAAAATGGTCTTAGACGCTGAGGACATCGAGAAACTTAGGTATCTCATCGGAGAAGAAAAAGTGTTGACAGATAAGGAGGACCTCTACGTCTATTCCTTCTACGGCCCTTTGGGTATGCGTAGAGGACGTAGACCAGATGTCGTTGTGAGAGTAGACTCCGAGAGAGAGGCTGAGTGCGTCTTCAAGACCTTGGGAGACAAGGCAAAGATAATCTACGTCTGGGAAGAAGTTGAACCAGCCTGGAAAGAACCTCTGGTGGTACTTGAACCCCGCAACCCTTTCAGTTTTAAGGACCTAAAGGATGGGCTAAAAGTTCTGAGGAAAAAGAGGGAAGAAGGCAAGCCGAAGGTAAACGTCGGAAACTGGCGTTCAGTCTTAGAGGACAGGCTTATAAACCAAATTCTGTACACCTGCAAAAGGTGTTCAAGCTCCGAGGGCGCTTCGTGCAGAGGCTTCTGCACGGTCGCCCCTTTCATAGACCTAGGGGAAGCTTGGTCCTCAAGAGGTAGACTCCTGATAAGCAGAGGACTGTTTGAAGGTGAACTCAAAGCCTCAGAAAAGATCATGAAAATATTGTTTACATGCACGTCGTGCGCGCAATGCTACGCCCAATGTGGACTTGACGGCATAGAGATAAGCAGAGCCATAATCGCAGCCAGACGAAAACTGGCTGAACAGGGTTTTATCCCAGATGGCGCCAAGAAGATTTTGAGAAATGTGTTGCGTTTTGGGAATCCCTACGGCCTCCCAGCCGAGGATAGGGTTTGGTGGATGGAAGATCTGACGAATCCTCCGAAACAAAAGGCTCAGGTTCTCTATTGGGCTGGGTGTACAGTTTCTTATCGTCTGCCGGAAGTAGCGTTGTCCACGATGGAGGTACTGGATAGAGCTGGTGTCGAATTTACGGTTTTAGGCGAAGAGGAGGGCTGCTGCGGCCTTATACTGTACCTTTTTGGTTTCTGGGATGAGGCTAAGAAGAACGCCTTGAAAGTTACAGAGACCATCCGTAGGACGGGTGCGAAGACTCTTGTAACCGGATGTGCAGGATGCTACTACACGTTTAGAAGGGTCTTCCCCGAGGTCTTGGGTGTAAGTTTACCGCTCAGGGTGCTTCACCTGTCACAGTTCTTGGAAGGTCTGCTTCCAGAACTCGTCCCCGAGCTCCACGGCCTAAGCATCAAAGTGACCTACCATGACCCCTGCGACCTTGGCAGACACTGTGGGGTATACGAGCCTCCAAGGAGGCTGATAAGGGCGGTTCCCGGAGTGGAGCTCGTCGAGATGGAGCTCAACAGAGAGCATGGGAGATGCTGCGGCGGGGGTGGGGGGCTCTGGGCTCTGGACACGGAGTTCGCCGTGAAGATAGCCAAGTCGGAGCTCGTGGAGGAGGTCTCACCGCTGGGTGTGGACGCAGTCGTGACGGCCTGTCCCCTCTGCTACACAAACCTCAGGTACGCCTCCGAGCTAGGCAAGGTAGGCGTCAAAGTTTACGACCTCGCAGAGCTCCTCGGAAGGAGTATGGGCATGTAATAAGGGCTTTGAACGGAATTAAGGCCGAAAAGGGTAAATTTTAAAACAACGATTGGACAACCCTAAGATTGAAGCCATGTACCCGTGCAGAATTCTGAGGGTAGACCTGACTGAACGTAAGGTTGAAGAGGAGGAAGTCCCCGAAGAGGTTGTCGAGAAGTTCGTAGGTGGCAAAGGATTAGCCGCATACTACCTGTACAACGAGGTAAAGGCCGGTACAGACCCCCTAAGCCCCGACAACAAGCTGATGGTGTTCGTCGGACCACTGACGTCCATATACCCGACGTTCGCGAGGCACGTGGTCGCATCCAAGTCCCCCCTCACGGGCACGTTCTGCGACTGCTACGCCGGAGGGTCCTTCGGGTACGAACTCAGGAGGACGGGCTTTACGGGGATAATATTCGAGGGTAAGGCCGATGACACCGTCTACTTCGAGGTGAGCAGGGACGGAATAGCGGTGAAGGATGGGAAGGGGTTGAAGGGTAAGACCACCTACGAGGTCTGCGAGGCCTTCCCCGAACACTCCGTCATGACCATAGGGCCAGCAGGCGAGAACCTCGTGAGGTTCGCAGCCGTATTCAACGACATGACGGGGAAGCCCGGCGTGGCTGGGCGTGGAGGTCTCGGTGCTGTGATGGGCTCCAAGAATCTCAAAGCGGTCGTGGTCAAGGGTTGGAAGAAGGTGGGGGAGCTGGTCTACAAGCTGGACGAGGAGGCCATGAAGCGTGTGAACAGGGAGTTCATGGAGATGGTCGTCAAGGAGTCTACGCCGGAGATGGGTTTGGGGGGCAATCTGACGGTGTTTAAGGTGGTTGCTGAGCACAAGATACTCCCGGTTAAAAACTACACAGCTGGCGTCCACGACGGGTGGGAGGAGTACGAGGAGTCCTCATGGAAGGAGGACTCGATCGAGAAGTTCGGCTGTCCGACCTGTCCAGTAAGGTGTAGGGTTAGGTTTAGGGCGAGGAAGGGAAGGTATGCCGGATCCGAGACTGAGGGTCTTGAATATGAGACTGTGGCCATGAACGGCTCAAACATTGGCATAGTGGACAGGGGTGCTGTGATAAGGATAAACCAGGAGGCCAATTCCCTGGGCCTTGACACAATATCTATGGGATCTGTAGGCGCCTTTACGGCTGAGGCTTACGAGAAGGGGCTGATAGATTATGAGCTAAGGTGGGGGGACGCTGAAGCCTACTTGAAACTGATGAGGATGATAGCCTACAGGGAGGGTGTGGGAGACGTGCTGGCCGAGGGTGTGATGAAGGCCTCTAAGAAGATAGGGGCTGAGGACATAGCCGTCCACGTCAAGGGGATGGAGCTTCCAGCCTACGACCCAAGGGGCGTCGTGGGAATGGCCCTTGCCTATGCCACCTCGGACAGGGGTGGATGCCACATGAGGGCCTGGACGGTCGCTGCCGAACTGAAGAACCCGTTCGAGTTCAAAGGTAAGGCAAAACTCGTGAAGTACTTGCAGGACAGGAACGCGGCCCTCTGGTCGCTCATAATATGTGACAACGTGGTCGGGTACGTCTCGAAGCCTAAGAGGATGTTTGAGCTATGTGTGGACATGCTGAACTCGATGGGTTTCAGCCTGACGCCTGACGAGTTCCTGAAGACGGGTGAGAGGATATGGAACCTCACGAGGATGTTCAACGTCAGGGAGGGCTTCGATAGGGAGGACGACACGCTCCCACCTAGGATGTTCGAGCCGAGGGGAGACACCGGCTGGACGATAAGGCGTGAGGAATTCGAGAGGACGCTCGACGAATACTACAGGCTTAGGGGATGGGACGAAAACGGCATACCAAAGGAGGAGACCCTCAAGCAACTCGACCTAACCTTCTGCCTAACCACGTAAGACAACAACGTCTAAACAACACCTTTTCTCTCAACCAACCCAAACACCGCTTGCCAGAACTTTTTAGACAGTTTCTCAGACCAGAGTTTAACTGAAAGAGGTTTGATGGCCGGCGTGCCGGTCGTAACCCAACTTCTGTTCAGGCGGCATCCAGCTCAGCGGGCCACCCACCCCTCAGGCGGGAGCTCATAGGGGCCTACTCGCCCTTGCACCCCGCGGGTCGGCCGTTTCACCCAACCCACGGGCATACTCGACCCCTTCCAGCCGGAGGCGTCATGGACATCCGCCCGTGGGGGTCTCGTCTCTGTTCCGGAGCCGGGGCTCTCGCCCCACGCCCTTGCGGGCGCCGCGGTCCCGCCCGGTGGTTGGAGTTTCCTCAGGCCCTCTTGGGGCCCGGGGGCCGCCCGCCGGCTCGCCGGCCATGCTCTGGTTTCGTTTGGTTGGATATAACCGTTTCTCCCCGCAGGGTTGACACACCGAAAAAAAAGGTACTACGTGCCAATCCTAAGATGGGATGAGGGTAAGGGGAAGGGCGAGGTACGGTGTTATCCTGTCCACGGTCGTCGTGACAGCCCTCCTCGCATGGACTCTTCTCTCAGGTCGGGGTCCCATCCACCCGCGTAGCATCACGTTTGGCTCGATACCGTATCTGTTTAGGGAGGGGGAAATAGACTGCTACATAGCTGTCGAGCCAGAGGTCGAGGAGGTTCCGTTAAAGTTCGGGGAGCCCATAAAGGTTAAGGTCTTCATAACCTACTATGCCAGACCCCCAGCCCCCGAGGAGATCAAGGTGCTCATAGGCCCCCAGTACATAACGGCGGACTACGGCGTAACGTACGTCGAGAGGCTGCCGAACGGAACAGAGGTCAGGAGGCCCCTGATGGGCTCCGAGATAGTGGGCATGGGGTACGTCAGGTACGAGCCGAGCGAGCTCACCATAAGGGCAAACGAGACGGCGGTCATGTGGGTCATAATAGAGTTTCCGGAAGATGCCAGGGCACAGATAGAGGAGTTCAAGTCAGGGGGAGTTGAGAGGCTACCTATACCGATAAGCGCATTCAAAGTCGTAGATGAGACGGAACTCCGTGAAAAGTATGGACTCGGCATAAGATATGAGGGTCACATTTGGGTGGTTATAGACAGCGAAGCATAGAATCGAACCGTTTCTTCGTCCGATACTGATAAGCCCCCTACACATCGTGGGGGAGACCCAGCTGACGGAAAAATACGGTTTCGGAGTTTACGTGGCAGGAGAGCCCTGGGTGGTCATAGATAGCGAAGCCTGAAGCCGTGGGCTCTAGGCCTACGCTCAGCCGTGCATAGGCCATTTTCCCCTGGAGCCCGCCTGAGCCTGACATCTCGGGCGATTGGGAGTGGCAGGCTGAACGCCTCGGGCCGAAGCCCTCGGCGCTTACACCCCCACCCCATCAACCCCGTCTTCTACGGGAGCCCTCGTCCCAGAGCCCTGAGAGGCCCGAAGGCCCCTGAGGGCTCTGGGAATGGCCGCCTATTTTTGGGGTGGGCTTCGGGCTTAGATGCCTTCAGCCCTTATCCCTTGGGGCGTGGCTGCCCGGCGATGCCCTGCCGGACAACCGGTAGACTAGAGGCCCCGGGGTCCCGTTCCTCTCGTACTGGGGACCCCTTCCCCTCAGGCGGCCAGCACCCCCGGCAGATAGAGTCCGACCTGTCTCGCGACGGTCTAAACCCAGCTCACGTTCCCCTTTAATGGGCGAGCAGCCCCACCCTTGGCCCCTTGTGCGAGGCCAGGATGGGGAGAGCCGACATCGAGGTACCAAGCCGCGGGGTCGATGTGGACTCTCGCCCGCGACGAGCCTGTTACCCCCGGGGTAACTTTTCTGTCACTGCCGGCCCCCACTAATGGGGCACGACAGCTCGCTAGGCCCGGCTTTCGCCCCTGGACCCCTTACTGTGGAGGGTCCAGTCAGGCCGGCTTTTGCCCTTGCACTCCACGGCGGGTTTCTGTCCCGCCTGAGCCGACCTTTGGGCCCCCCTGATATCTTTTCAGGGGGGTGCCGCCCCAGCCAAACTGCCCACCTGCCGTTGTCCCGGGGGTTCGGCCCCCGGTTAGGGGCGTAGCCACGGGTGGGTGGTGTTCCATCGGCGCCTCCAGAGCCCCCGGAGAGGCTCCTTCACAGGCTCCCACCTACGCTCTGCACCCGCAGCCACACCCCAGCGACAGGCTGCAGTAAAGCTCCACGGGGTCTTCTCTTCCCGCCGGGGGATCCTGGACTGTTCGGCCAGGATGTGGGTTCACCGGGCTCCGGGTGGGGACAGTGGGGCCCTCGTGGATCCGTTCATGCACGTCGGAACTTACCCGACAAGGCATTTGGCTACCTTAAGAGAGTCAGAGTTACTCCCGGCGTTTACCGGCCCTTATCCCGGTTGAACCCGGGGTTCAGGGACCGGCACTGGCCAGGATTCAGGAGCTGTACACACCCTTTCGGGCTTGCAGCTCCCTATGTTTTTATTAAACAGCCGGGACCCCCTTGTCACTGCGACCTGCGGTCCCAGCCTTGAGGCCAAGACCGCAGGCACCCCTTCTTCCGAAGGTACGGGGCCAATTTGCCGAGTTCCCTCACCCGGAGTGTCCCCGACACGCCTTAGGCTTCTCACCCAGGGGCACCTGTGTCGGTTCTCGGTACGGTCGCGGGGGATCCTTCCCGAAGCGCTTTTCACTGGCCCCAGGGATCGGCCGAACCGCCCTATACGGGCGGCTATTCCCGCTTTCGCCTGGTTCTCGCCATTACGGCACTCCCCAGGCTTATACGGTTAAACGGGGCGGCGGCCCCGCTCGGCCTACCCCGAGGCGTCACGCTTCGGGCCTGCGTCGCCGCGAAAGCGTACCCCCGCGGTACAGGAATATTAACCTGTTTCCCTTTCGGCCAGGTAGGTTGGCCCTGGCCTTAGGACCGACTAACTCCCAGCTGACGACGCATCGCTGGGAAACCCTGGCCCCTTCGGCGGTCGGGATTCTCACCCGACTTTGCTGTTACTACCGCCGGGATCTGCAATCGGGGCCGGTCCACCGGACCTCACGGCCCGGCTTCTGCCCAACCCCGACGCCCCCCTACCGGATTGAGCCCTTACGGCTCAACCCCGCGGTATCGGCGGCCGGCTTAGCCCCGTCCATTTTCGGGGCCCCGAGCCTCGGCGGGTGAGCTGTTACGCACTCTTTAAAGGATGGCTGCTTCTAAGCCTACCTCCCCGCTGTCTAAGGCTCGGGACGCCCTTCCGTTTGACACTTAGCCGGCACTTGGGGGCCTTAACCGCGGTCCGGGTTGTTCCCCTCTCGGCTCCGGAGCTTTCCCCCGGAGGCCCGTCTCCCGGGGTCTACAGCGCCGACGGGTTCGGAGTTCGAAAGGACGGCGAGGCCGAAGCCCCAACCGCCCAATCGGTGCTCTACCCCGCCGGCAACCTCGCCCGGGGCTGGGCTGCGACCCACTTCGGGGGGAACCAGCTATCACCGGGCTAGATTGGCCTTTTGCCCCTAGCCCCAGGTCATGGGAGCGAATTGCACGTCAGCACCCCTCCGGGCCTCCACCGGGCTTTCGCCCGGCTTCGCCCTGCCCAGGGCTAGATCGCCCGGTTTCGGGTCTCACGGCCGTGACTCCGGGCCCTTTCAGACCCCGCCCCTCACCTCCCGTGTGGGAGGCTGCGGGCATGTCGGTTTCCCTACGCCTTCGGGCTTTCAGCCCTTAAGCTCGCCACGGCCGTGAACTCCCCGGCCCGTGTTTCAAGACGGAGTGCGCGACCCTGGTCCCCCTCCCTCGTACTCCCCCGTCGCCGGGGTTTCCTTCGGGAGGGTTCTACCCTTTCGGGCCGCGCACGGATGTAGCCGCCCGGTTTCAGGCTCTTTTCACACCCCTCCCGGGGTTCTTTTCAGCTTTCCGTCACCGTACTAGTGCGCTATCGGTCTCGGGTAGTGTTTAGCCTTGGAGGTTAGTGCCCCCCAGATTCCCACGCCAAAACCAAGGCGCGGTACTCTGGCAGTCGGCCCATTCCCACCCGGCTTACGCCTACGGGGCTGTCACCCTCTACGGCGGGACTTTCCAGACCACTTCGGCTTCGCCGGGGAGGGAGCGGCCGACCCCCAGCAACCCCACATCCCCGATGGGTTTCCCCACCGGGTTCGGTTTGGGCTCTCCCCCTTTCGGTCGCCCCTACTCAGGGGATCCCAATTGGTTTCTTTTCCTCCCCCTACTTGGATGCTTCCGTTCGGGGGGTTCCCGCTCCCTCACCCTCCGAGGAGCCCCGAAGAGCTCCCAGAGGGTTATGGGAGCGCCCACGCAGAGCGTGGGCGGGAGGTCCCATTCGGGCATCCCCGGATCTACGGCTGCATGCGCCTACCCGGGGCTTATCGCAGCTTGCCACGCCCTTCGTCGGCTCCCGAGCCGAGCCATCCACCGGACGGCGTCCGTTGTCAGGCCGAACGGGCTCCAGGCTGGGATGGCCTATGCACGGCCTCATCGTGAGCGTGGATAGAAGCTCACTAAGCCCTTCACCTCCGACCGCTTGGATCGGAGGCTGCATGGACTGGCTGCGGGCTCAACGTGCGGCAATCCCTGCTTAGCCTTGGTTTCTTAGGAGGTGATCCGGCCGCAGGTTCCCCTACGGCCACCTTGTTACGACTTCGCCCCCCTCGCGGAGCCCAGGTTCGACGGGGCCAACGTTCGACCCCGCCTCACCCAAGCCCCACTTGGGTGGCGCGACGGGCAGTGTGTGCAAGGAGCAGGGACGTATTCACCGCGCGTTGATGACGCGCGGTTACTAGGCATTCCACGTTCACGGGGGCGGGTTGCAGCCCCCGATCCCAACTGAGGCAGGGTTTAGGGATTAGCTCCCCCTCTCGGGGTCGCAACCCTCTGTCCCTGCCATTGCAGCCCGCGTGTGGCCCGGGGGATTCGGGGCATGCGGACCTGCCGTCGCCCCCTCCTTCCTCCGGCTTGTCGCCGGCAGTCCCCCTAGTGTCCCCCGAATCCACTCGGGATTCGGTGGCAACTAGGGGCGAGGGCCTCGCTCGTTGCCTGACTTAACAGGACGCCTCACGGCACGAGCTGGCGACGGCCATGCACCTCCTCTCAGCTAGTCTGGCAAGGCCTTCAACCTGGCCTTCATCCAGCTGTCTCCCCCGGTAAGGTTCTCGGGGTTGACTCCAATTAAACCGCAGGCTTCACGCCTTGTGGTGCTCCCCCGCCAATTCCTTTAAGTTTCAGCCTTGCGGCCGTACTCCCCAGGCGGCGGGCTTAACGGCTTCCCTACGGCACTGGGACGGCTCGTGGCCGTCCCAACACCTAGCCCGCATCGTTTACGGCCGGGACTACGGGGGTCTCTAATCCCCTTCGCTCCCCCGGCTTTCGTCCCTCACCGTCGGGCGTGTTCTAGCCGGCCGCCTTCGCCACTGGTGGTCCTCCCGGGATTATAGGATTTCACCCCTACCCCGGGAATACCGCCGGCCTCTCCCACCCCCTAGCCCGGCAGTATCCCCGGCAGTCCGACGATTGGATCGCCGGATTTAACCGGGGACTTACCGGGCCGGCTACGGACGCTTTAGGCCCAGTAATGGTCCCGACCACTCGGGGAGCGGGTGTTACCGCGGCGGCTGACACCCGGCTTGCCCTCCCCTTATTCCCCCGGCTGTTTACACCGGGGAAAAGCTCCCCTCAGCGGGGAGCACTCGGGGTGGCCCCGTCGCGGTTTCCCGCATTGCGGAGGTTTCGCGCCTGCTGCGCCCCGTAGGGCCTGGGCCCTTGTCTCAGTGCCCATCTCCGGGCTCCCGCTCTCACGGCCCGTACCGGTCTCAGGCTTGGTGGGCCGTTACCCCACCAACTACCTGATCGGCCGCAGCCCCATCCTCGGGCGACGGTGCGGGGCATGGCCGCACCGCCCTTTCGGCGGGGAACCATTCCAGGCCTCCCCACCTATCGGGGATTAGCCCCAGTTTCCCGGGGTTATCCCCGTCCCGAGGGTAGGTTGGCCACGTGTTACTGAGCCGTCCGCCACGTCCCCGCCGTGGCCCGGGGACGTGCGACTTGCATGGCTTAGTCCCACCCCGATAGCAGTCGGGTCCGACAGGATCAATCGGAGTTCATCCGGCACGCAAGGCTGGGCGGGGTTTGCCGCACGTTGAGCCCGCATCAGACCTGAGGCTCGCCCTTGTGGGCGGCCTGCTCAGGTCCTCACGAGTGTACCCGCAAACGGAGGTTCGGGCCTTCACCCGGAGGCGTTCGCCTCAGTCCGGCCGAAGCCGCCGAGTTTGCGGGTGTCCATTTCTAATCAGTTGATGGGGATTATAAAAACGTTGTGTCGCCTTTAGTGAGGTAACGTTTAAAGGCTGTTTCTGTGGATTAGGTGTGTCTATGTACCTGACTCCGCTTAAGGCTTTGATGCTCGTGCTGGCCGGCATCTTCGTAGGTGTACTGACGAGTCTGATGGGCGCCAGTGGCGTCATGTTCGTCGTGCCCATCCTGACCATGTTCTTCGGCCTCTCCGTACACAGCGCCATAGGGACGAGCCTCGCCGTGGACGTGATATCGTCCCTAGCCGTCTCGATAAGCTACTACAACCACGGCAAGGTGGACCTCAAACCCAGCATCCTGATGGCCCTGTCTGCCGTGGCCGGAGCTCAGCTCGGCGGTAAGGTTGCCCACCTGACGCCGGAGCTCCAGCTCCAGTGGCTCTTCGCCCTCTCCATGATAGTCGGAGGCGTCTTCATGTTCCAGGGTGGATACATGCAAGTCCTCTCAAAACATGAGAGGATCACGAAGATACTGGAGTTGGTCAGGAAGTACGTTCAGGGCAGGAAGAGCGTGTCCATCTTGGTCGGACTGATCATAGGAACAATCTGCGGACTCCTCGGAGCCGGTGGTGGGGTTATGTTTCTCATAGTCCTGACCTTCCTCTACGGCTACCCAACCCACACGGCCGTGGGTACATCCACGTTCATAATGACGATGACGGCAGCCTCAGGCGCCGTCAGCTACGTCATCCACGGAAGCGTCTCAGCCGTGTCCATGGCGCTGCTCGGCGCCGGGGCTGTCGTTGTCGGAACTTTGATGCCCAAAATCGTCGTCAAGCTGGATGCGAAAACGGTGAACAGGATAATAGGAACACTCCTAATACTGTTCGGCGTCATGATGTTGCTCAACGGGCTGGTAAGCGACCCTTTTCGTGTGAACGTTTAAGTCCCGCTTGAATTCTTGGGAATTCTTTAAGGAGCATGTCCTAGAAACTTCTTACCGTTAAACGTAGAGCCGATGTGGTGCGGCCGCCGGGATTCGAACCCGGGACCCCCGGCGTGGCAGGCCGGTGTCCTGGACCAGACTAGACTACGGCCGCCAACCTGTTTTTCTGTTTTGGGGTTTATTAGGTTTTACGAAGTCGTCCATGCCATGAGTTTGAGTATCATCTGGTATGTGGCCACGTCGTCTGGGAGGTTTATCAGCGTCGTGTTCTTTACGTCGCTAAGCCTTCCGTAGAATTCCCTCATGTCCTCGTCCGTTCCGAGCATGGCTATCAGCGTCCTCACCCCGGAGTTGGACAGCGTTTCGAGCATCTGTATGCACTCGACCGACATCCTCCTCCACGGAACGTTCTCAGAGTACACGGGCTTGCCGTCGGTCAGGACGACCAGCCTCTCGGGTAGGTGTGGTATGACTTCTCTGAGGGCTATGTCCAGCCTGGTCTCGGGCTCCACGGCCTCTACGCTCTCGACGTCCTCGACGGGTTCGACCGTGGATGCGAAGCTGAAGACGAGTGTGTTGGGCTCCATCCTCTGGACTGCGGCGGCTATGAAGGACGCCACCCTTATCTTCTTTATCTCCCTCCACCTGGACCATAGGTTCCCCATGCTGAGGCTTCTGTCCACGAGCACCACGGTCCTCGGATGCTCCCTGAACGCCCTCTTCACACCCTTCGAGTAAAGCCTGAGCTCCGTCAGCAGAGTCCTGGAGGATATCGGGTGGACAGTCTTCCCGTCGAACTCAGTGATGCACCTCTCAGACGAGGAGGGTGTAATCTCCTCCAGAAGGCTCAGGAACTCCTGAAGCCTCCAGCCGGCTATGTGGGACGCGAGCATGCTGGAGAGCTCCAGGTTCGTGAGGGGACGCATCCTGTGTCTGCGCGGCCTCCAAGTCTCAGACGGCTGGGGGGTCTCCCAACCACCCGTCAGCGTCACCTCCACGGTTTCACCCACAACCCTGACCTCGACGCTCTCAGGCTTTCTGGAGACACCCCTACTAGACAGGAGGAGCCTGCCCGAGGACACGAGCTGCTCCACGGCCCTCCTGACCACGTCTGGGTCGCGTGTCGGGGAGAATAGCCTGTGGGCTGGGGAGCCGTCGAGGAGCACGGTTCCGTCAGGGCTTAGGAACTTTACGAGAAAGAACTTCCTGTCGTCGCTGGGCTGTCTTCTGAGGAACATCTCAGAAGTTTTCCTCCACGTAGGCCAGGACCTTCCTGGAGGCCTCCTCGAACTCCTTCATCCCGAACGTGTTTATCACCCTGACCTTCACCAGCCTGTCCACCACCAGTCTGCCGAGGTTCTCAGGGTCCCTGTACACATCCCTGTAGGCGGAGTACTCCTCGGCGAACCTGACGAGGGCCCTGACGCTGACCGGTAGGAGGTACCTCATCCTGGACACCTCCCTGCGAACCCACAGCAGAAGCTCGACCACGTCGCTGGGAACCCTGTACTGGGCCAGTATCTCCCTCACGGCCTCGTCCCCGGTCCTGCCCCAGACCACTATCTTTCCAAACCTGTCTAGCATAGCCGGGTCGGGGATGTCCTGCGTTACGCTTTCGAGGTTGGCTGCGGACACGACGAGGAAGTCCCTCGGAAGCCTGTAGGTCTTGCCGTCTATCGGGTTCCTCACGATGCGGTTGTTCATCGCCTCGAAGAGTATCACCTGCGTCTTGGGCCTCAGCTTGAGTATGTCGTCCAGGAACGCTATGGGCAGACCCTTAACCTCACCGAGGGCTATCTGCATCAGGCATCCCTGGTGTACGGGGTTCTCCCCGACGAAAGCCGTCGGGTTGAAGCCAGCTATCAGCTCCCTCTCGGAAACCTCCTCGTGGCAGCACATGTATATGCCCCCCAGACACCGGTTGAGCTGAAGCAGGAACTCCGTCTTACCCTCGCCCTGCCCTCCGAGGATCAGGACGTTGTCCCCCACCTTCATCGCCCTTATCACGCTCCAAACCTCGTCGTCATGCCCCTTAACCACCTTCGTAACCTCCCTGAACAGCCTGTCCTCGTCGAAGGGAAGCGTCCTAACCCCCGGCTCGACCACCACAGCCTCAGCCGCCTCAGGCTTCCTGTACACCTCCCTAAGGAAGTCCAGGTCCCTCTTCAGACCGAGCTTAACCGTCTCCACCAGACCGTCGGGTATGAGGCCCCTACCCACCAGCGTCGGGATGGCCTTCATGGCCTCGGAAACCACCTCCTCGAGTTCCTCTATGGACTCGAGACCCCCTATGACGCTCCTCGCCTCGAACTTCAGGAACTCTATCTCACCCCTAACCTCCTCGATCCTCGCCCTAAGCTCAGCTCTCTTGGAGTGTACGTCCTGAGAAGCGGGTATGGAGGACATCGAGTCCTCGAGGGCCCTCAGCTCCTTGTACCTCTCCTCCAGCATGCTGAGAATCTCGGAGCCCCTCTTCACAGCCCTGTCAGCGGCCTCCGTGTACTCTTTGAAGAGCCTCTCGAACATCTGCCTCGAAACAGCCCCGGATTCGAGTAGCTTGATGAGTCTAGCCCTCCATGTGAGGAATTCCTGCAGACTTCCCACACTGCTGGAGCCTAGGGTCTCCAAAACTCACCAGAAGATTGTTTGGAGACGTGTTTTTTCAGAGTTTAAGCCGTTGTCTTGCCTTGTTTTTAAAACAACTTGGGTTCGCTGTTTGAGATGTTTAAACTTATTTGAACCGGGTTGGCTTGGCCTTGTTTTAGCCGTTACACGTAGGGTTAAAGCCTGTGAGACGCCCCGAAGTTGTTGGAGACATACTTTAAAACGTCTGAGGCCACTATATTTGTGACTTGTGCCGGATGGTGGGCATCATATCGCCGAAGCCTGTGTCGGCGTACGACCTCCTAGTCCAATCCAGATGCTCCCTCCTCGAGCAGGCCAAGGTGGGGAACCAGGGCGACGGGTGGGGTGTGGGGTACTACGTGGACGGTGAGCTTAGGGTTCTGAAAAGCCCAGGTGCAGCCTACCTCGAGGAGGACGCTTTCAAGAAGGTTGCCAGAAGCGTCAGGTCTAGGATCATAGTGGCGCACGTCAGGAAGGCCAGCAACCCGAGGGGGCTTCCGAGGGAGCTCTTGATCTCCATGGAGAACACCCAGCCCTTCAGCCATGGGAGCTTCGTGTTCGCCCACAACGGCGTCATATACGTCCCAGACGAGGCCTTGGAGAGGCTTGAACCGGAGTACAGAAAGCTCGTCAAGGGGTTGAACGACAGCGAGGTGTACTTCGCCCTCCTCCTGATGGCGCTGGACAACGCTGGAGACGTGGCGGATGCTTTGAGGATGGTTGAGGAGGAGCTGCAGGAGGCCGTGAATGTCTGCGGGAGGGGGGTGAAGAAGCCTTACAGCAGCCTGAACGCTGTGTTCAGCGACGGGGAGAGGCTGTACGCCTACAACAGGTACCTCTCAGACGACGGTGAGTCCCTGTGCCTCAAGGACCAGCCCTACTACCAGATGGTGTATGCAAGAGTTGGAGACGGACTCGTGGTGGCCTCCGAGAAGATAGGCCAGCATGGTTGGACTGAGATGCACAACGGTGAGCTCCTGGAGGCCTACGTCGTCGACGGCAGGGTGGAGTGGGTGGTTAGGCGACTCTGACGACGCGTTCCTCCATGTAGTCCACCATGACTCTCATGTAGCCCCTCAGCATCCCATCCACCTCCGGGTCTCCGGTGTCCACCCTCAGCACCTTGAGGCCGGCCATCTTGTCCTTCGTCGCCAGGACGATTATGTTCTCCCTTCCGACCCTCCTGATAACCTCGGGGCTTATCTGCTGGTTCCCCCTGCCGAGTATGAAGCCCTGCCCACCCAGCGGGGAGACGACCACCTTGGCCCTCGGATACCTTTCCAGAAGCCTGAGCAACTCCCCCTCGCTCAGGTCTCTGCCGACCAGCCTACCGTCCACGACCGCGTCCACGCCGAGCGGCGTCTTCTCAACCCCAAGCTGCTCGGCCACCGCCATCAGCGTGGTCCCCGGCCCGAGTATGTAGAGCACGCCCTCCTCCATCTCCTCCACCAGGTACCTCGCTATGGCACGCTTGTTCTCCTCCACGTCAAGCCTCGCCTCACCCCAAGTCTTCGACGGCTGCACGAGGGCCTCGACCACTGGAACCCTCAGGAAGCCGTACAGCCTGACCCTTAGCACACCTCTCCTGAACGCCTCCTCGTCCACGTCGAGGACCTCCCTCTCAGCCAACGACGCCCTGCCCTCCAGGAAAGCGGACACGACCTCGGCGGCCTCCTCAGGGCTGTAGGCGAAGACCGAGCTGTACACCTTGACGCCGGACGGGACGCCGAGGGTTGGCGTGGACGTCCCCACAGCCCTGCACACGTCTCTGGCTGTCCCGTCGCCGCCGACGAACACTATCAGCTCCACACCCCCGTCCACCATCTCCCTGCATACCCTAACCGTGTCCTCAGCCGTCGTCGGCGTCCCCACGGAGCCCACAACCCTGAACGGAATCGAGGTCTCGGACACGTAGTCTCCTCCCATGACGCCGGGAGCCGTCAGGAGTTCCAGACCCGAGGCCTTCAGGGCTCTGAGGAACCTTCTGGCCCTCCCAGGCGAGACGGGTTTGGCTCCGAGTTCCAAGGCCTTCTTGTAGGCTTCGCCGTCCGTTCCTTTGAGGCCCACACGGCCTCCCATGCCGGCTATGGGGTTCACTACGAACCCGACTTTCCTGCGGCCGGTCGTTTCGCCGTGGGCTGTCACCAATTTAAATTCCATTAAAGGGCTATTTTTCATGGTCGGCTTGAACCTGCTCTCGTGGATGGAGTGGTTCGCCAGGACCTACGGGTACCTGGGAGCCTTCATCGTATCCATCTTCGGAAGCCTAACGATAGTGTTCCCCATACCCTACACCACCATGATATACATGCTCGGCTCGATTCTCAACCCCATACTCCTCGGAGTTGTATGCGGAGCCGGGTCGACCATAGGCGAGATGTCCGCCTACCTTGTAGGGTTCGGCGGGAAGAAGCTCCTCGAAAAACGTTACGGCGAGAGACTCGAAGCCGCACGAACACTGTTCGAGAGGTTTGGAGCCGTGATAATATTCGTCTTCGCCTTGCTGCCGCTTCCCGACGACCTCGTACTGATACCGCTGGGGATGATGGGCTACAGCCTGAAGACGGTTGTAGCGGCATGCTTCTTAGGAAAGACCGTCATGGGCATCATAGTCGCGATGGGTGGGAAGCTGTCCCACGAGATCGTGAGCCGAGTGTTCGGAGGGGGAGGTCTGTGGGCAACCGTGGCCACCGCGATCCTGCTGGCGGTGTTCGTGTACGTCACGGTAAAGGTAGATTGGGTTAAGTACTTAGAGACGTTCACAAGAAAACGTAGAGGTACTGAAGAAACGAGGGGATAATCCCCGCCTCTTGGAGGTGGCTGTAGTAGTTCGTCAGGTACATCACGTTCATGTGCCTATCGTAAGTGGTTCCAGACCTCGACCAGACGAGGAGGCCCTTAAAGCCCCGCCTGACAGCCTCCTCGAGCGCTCTCCTCTGCCTCTCCCTGAACTCGCTCATCGGTATGTCCAAGCATCTAACACCTCTCCAAACGACTGAGCGCCTCCCCGATTAGGCTGTTCGCATCCCTGAGCGCCTCGGCCACGCTCAAGGCCTCGTGGGCTACACGGGTCTTGAGGAGCTCGAGCTTCTCCTCCAGAGAGCTGAGCTCCTCGTACACATCGACGTACAGAACCTTCCTCCCGAGGACCTCTATGCTCGACTTTAGCATGCAGTCCACGAACGAGCCGTACACCTTCCTCAGGGCCTCCACGGCCCTGCTTATCTGGACCATGTCGTCTATCGCCCTAAGGCCTGGGAGGAGCATCTCGCTGAACCCATAGTGGCCCCAAGCCCCTATCAGCCCCGAGTTCAGCACAGTCGAGACACGCCGTAGGATGTCGTTCAAATCCTCGGCCTCCTCTTCCCGTACAGCCTCCAAACGCTTGGACAGTCTCCCCGAGAGCTCGAGGAACCTCTCAGCCTTGGAGATGACGCCGTCGAGGGAGACCATCCCCGAGGCAAGCTCCTGGAGCTCCCTCAGCCCCTTAGCCGTCCTGACGCCCGTGCCTGGGGAGGCCAGCTCAGCCATGCCCTTGTCCATGTTCCCCTCCAACAGTGTCCTGGCGTAGTGCGTGAAGTCGTACGGCAGTACGACGGCGTTGGCCATCCTGTACACCGAAAGCCCTAGCATGCGTACGGAGGTGGCCAGCTTATCGGGCTCGATTATGTCCACCGTGTCGCTCGGGGAGTGGTACTCCTCGTAGGGGGTCCAGGAGACGCAGCAGCTCGGGACGCCCTCCACGGCGAACGTGTAGGCGTCCTGCTCGTCGCAGGGTGGACATCTGACGACAGCCCTCCCGCCAAGCCTGGCCAGTATGCCGAGGTCCTCGGCGTTCCTCTTAAGGAAGGGCACGAGCTCGGGCGTCGCCTCTACGTGGAACTTCTCACCCTTTCCGAGAAGCTCCCCGTTGAACAGGCCGACTATGGTATGGAGCTCCGCCGAGTGTGCCTTCACGTATGCGTTCGAGCCCTGGAGGTAGTAGAACCAGTTAAGCGAGCCAGCCTCCTCGGAGCCCGTCACGAGGAAGATTAGGCTCCTCCTATGCCTGTACTGGGTCAAGACCCTCGCCATCTCCAGGACGGCTGCCACAGCGCAGGCGTCGTCGTTGGCTCCGTAGAACCAGCTGTCCACGTGGCCGCACGCCACCACATACCTGTCAGGCCTCTCCTTCCCGGGAAGCTTTCCGACCACGTTGTACGAGGTCCCAGATGGATTAAGCTCGGCGTCCACGAACACCTCGACCGTGACAGGCCCTCTCTCCATCAGAGCCTTTATCCGCTCGTAGTCCTCCCAGGTTATCGTCAGTGTCGGTATGGGCAGGGGCCTGCCGTTCAGCCCGAACGCCTCCGTTCGCAGGATCCCGGGAGAAGTGTAGGCTATTATGAAGGCTGAGGCGCCTCTCTTGGCTGCAACCCAGTACGGGTGGGCCGCCCAGTAGAGGTCGTTCCACAGGGCCAGGACGACCTTACCCCTCACGTCGAGGCCCGCGTAGTCCCTATCCAAACCGTCCCTAACAAACACGAGCTCGCCCCTGATGCCGTCCTCGGAGGTTGAGGGTGAGTATCCCACGACCGAGCACCCTACCTCAAACTCCTCCGGCCTCACAACCCTTAGCTCGCCGTGCCTACACCTCCACGATACGACCTTGAAAGGCTCCATCGAGACCTCGAGGCCGAGGCCCTCAAGCTGGGAGGCAACCCACCTAGAGGCCTCCTGCTCTTCCCTCGTCCCGCATATGCGCTCGCCAAACCCTGTGATGTGTTTAACGATGTTCAAAGCGTTTTCGACGGAGAACTCACTTACTATCCTGGATTCCAGCTCCTTCATCAGAAAGTGATTTGGCAAAAGACTATTTCAAGGTTGTTAAGGAGTTCCGATTCTCGTAACTTATGTATGTGCCCTCCGCATTGGGTGGGCGAAGAATGAGGCGTAAGAGAGTGATGACGGCATCCATATCCGTTTTCGGAGCCTTGCACGCCGTTTTGACAGCCATACCGGGCATATGGATAGCCGGAGCACTCCAAAAGCCCATAAAGCCGGCGGTCAGCCTGCTGGCATCAGCCACAGTCGGGATACATGTGCTGATATCCCTCAAGAGCGAGATGTTCGATTGCCCCCCTGACGTGAGTCGCCGGTTGGTTCATAACGCTTATCTTCCCTCGTAACCCACTAAAGAATGGCCTGGGCGGCGATGATGAACCATTGCAGCCACGAGGCTGTGCCGATGGGTTCGATGGGCAGTCTGAGCCGCTTCTAACGTCTGAAGTGTTCCCATCCCATGGGAGGCACGGGCTTCGGCTTTCCGTCTTCGAGGAGCCACACGCCTGGCTGTTCGACGACCCTGCCGATCATCTTCAGGTCGCATCCAACCTCCCTGAGAGCCTCCACGGCCTCCTCGGCCCTGTCCGGTTTTACGCAGCAGACTATCTCGAACTCCTCCCCGCCGTAGAGGACGAGGTCCGAGACCTTCAGGCCGTGTATGGACGCGAACTCCTCAGCCGACTCCGAGGCGGGTAGGTATTCGACCAGGAACCCGACGCCGCTGCTCCTCGAAAGGTCGTGTAGGCTCATGGCAAGGCCGTCGCTCGAGTCTATCGACGCCGAGACGGCTCCCGTCTCAGCCAGCTTGACTCCCTCCCTGAGCCTCGCCTTCGGGTGGTAGACTGCCTTTAGGAGCTTCTCCCTGAGACTTTCGGGCGCTTCGAAGCCCTCTAGGAGTACCTTCAGACCCGCCGCCGTGTCCCCGAACAGCCCCGTTGTGGCAAGCAGGTCTCCGGGCCTCGCCCCCGACCTGGGGATGAACATGCTTCGAGGACACACGCCTAAAGCCACGCAGGTCACGGATGGGTCTGGACATTCGTTCGTGTCGCCTCCCACGACGTAGGCTCCGTAGCTTCTGGCCGCCTGGTTCACACCCTCGGAGAGCTCGAGAACCGTCTCCAGGTCCCAGTCGGATGGGAAGGACATAGAGACCATCAGGGCTGTAGGCTTGACGCCCTTAGCCGCCATGTCGCTCACGGCCATCGTGACGGCCTTCGCACCGGCCATCCTGGCGGTCATCCCGGGTGGGACGTCCGTGGACCACACTAGCGTGTCCACGGATGAGACCAAGAGGCGTTCGTCTCCGATGGGGATGGCCGAAGCGTCCTCCCAGAAGCCTGTGGAGCCTTCCATCTGCTCCATCTTCGAGAGTATGAGCTCCACGACCCTACGTTCCCCGAGGTCGGAGACCTTCATACCTGGCCAAGAGACTGTTGGAGAAACACGCTTTAAAGTTCTGGGTGAACCACCGCGGAGCCACGCCGCGAAGCCGGGTTTCATCCAACCACCTGGCACACCTATGAAAACCCTACTTTTCCAGGTGTGGACGAATATTCATGGAGGCCTCAGCCTGATGTTCAGGGTCATCGTCAGAGCCAGGAGCGACGCAAACGCCGTCAGGGCCACCGTCAGGACGTTCTACCCAGGTTGGGAAATCGACGTGGCCACACTCCGCGGCGTCAGGGACCGGGAGGGCTTCCTGAGGGAGCTCCAAGAGGCTGTCAGGCCGGACAGGTTCAACCTCGTCCTGCTGGGTAGGGACGAGAAGGAGCTCATGGAGCTGGAGGGGGTGTTCGGCATGAACGTGGCCTTCAAGCTCGTCCAGAAGTCGAAGGTCAGGAACGCCAGGATGCACGAGATAGCCAGGGCCATAGAGTCTTGTAGAGCCCTCTTCAGGAACACGGCCTCCTGGACTGGGACGTACGTCTTCGCCAGAGACGGAAACACGTTCCTCAGAGACGACGACCCAGCCACGGACCTGTTCCTCGGCCTAAGAGGGTTCAGGGAAACCCTCACCGAACTCCTGGGACGCGGAGTTCCGGAGACCCCCCTCGTGGCCAGGAGGAGGAGTGGGCTGCACGTCGTGTACGGTGGGCCGAGGCCCGTGGCCAGGCTTAGAGTACCCGACGTTGGGGAGGTGGAGGCTGAGGGGCTGTCGGAGGAGGGGGAGGGGACGAGCTTGGGGGCGGTGGTGGAGGGGAACGTGGAGGTGCTGAGGACGTTCGAGCACCTGTCGACGGAGCTGTTGGAGAGGTTCTCCGACAGACACGCCGTTGTGCCGTGGAGCGGGGGTAAGGACAGCACCTGTACGCTGATACTCGCCTCGAACGTGTTCGCGGACAGGTTGACAGCCGTGTTCGTCGACACGGGCCTGGAGTTCGAACACACGCTCAGGTACGTCGAGGAGGTCTCCAGGAGGCTTCGGGTGGACGTGGAAGTGGCTCAAGCAGGTCTCAGGGAGGAGGTTATGAGGAGGGGGCTGCCGACCGTCGAGGACAGGTGGTGCACACGGGTTAAGCTGGACGCCCTGTCCAAGGCCGTAAGGAAGGTCGCAGAGGAGGACTCGGTCATAGTTGTCGGAGACAGGGACTCGGAGTCGCCTATGAGGGCGAGGAGACCGCCGGTGAGAGTGGACCCGCTCACAGGCCTCACGCAGGTGGCGCCCATAAAGCCCTGGTCCACAGCCCTAACCCAGCTCTACCTGGCCTGGAAGGGTGTGCCCATAAACCCCCTGTACGAACTCGGCTTCTACAGGATAGGCTGTAGGATCTGTCCGGCTCTCAGGTCTTGGGAGAGGCTGGTGGCTGGGCGGTATGGGATAAGGCTTGAGGTTTGAGGGCTAAAATTATAACAGTGTTAAACCGATTATTTAGCAGCCTTGACCGTGGTCGAAGCCCTCGAAAACGTCCCGATACGGAGGTTCCATTACACGCTCCTAGCCGTCTGCAGCCTGCTCTACGCGTTTGCAGGCATGAACCTCCTGACGATAGCGCTCGCCCTGACGGACGTAGGCCGGGACCTCGGCCTCACCACATACCAGCTTGGGTGGGTCGTGGGGGTCCTATACCTGGGGATGTTCCTCGGAGCTCTTACGTGCGGGAGGCTCTCGGACATAGTCGGGAGGAAGAAGGCCATAGTGATAACTACGACGATACACTCAGTCTTCATAGCGCTCTGCTCCCTCGCCAGGGACTTCCTCTCCATAACCGTCCTAAGGGTCCTCGCCGGCTACGGTCTCGGAGGACTCCTCCCCTTACCAGGCGTCTACATATCCGAGTACATACCCGCCACGTACAGGGGTAGGTTCCTCGGAATAGTTGAAACCTCATGGGTCTTCGGAGCCCTCCTCGCATCCGGACTGGCCGTCGTCATAATGCCCGCCTACGGGTGGAGAACGTACTTCTTGACTGCGTTGACGCCGTTGGCCCTGGTCCCGGTTACGTGGTTGACCGTCCCGGAGTCCATCAGGTTCCTCGAGGAGAGGGGCAGGGTCGAGGAGGCTGTCAGCATACTCAGGACGAAGGGCCTGCTGACGGGGAGCCTAGACCTTACAGGACGTGGGAGACGGAAGAGTGTTGTCTGGTACAGGGAGCTCTTCACGGACAGGTACGCCGTCAGAACCGTGGTGCTCTGGGTCTTGTGGGCCTCCCTCGTGTATACGTACCACGGTATATTCGTCTGGCTGAAGAAGTTCTTCGTCGTCGTTGGGAGTATACAGAACCCCCTCCTGTTCTACTTCCTAACGACCCTGATAGGCCAGGTTCCAGGGTACTTCACAGCCACAGCCCTCCTCGACATGGTCGGCAGGAAGAAGGTATTGACTGCCTACCTGACTGTGGCAGGCCTCGGGTGCCTCATGTTCATAGCGAGTAGAACGCCCATGAGGGTCTTCCTGGCCACCTGTGTAATAGGGTTCGGAAACCTCGGGGCGTGGGTCGGCCTTTACACTTACACGCCAGAGCTCTACCCCACAAGGATAAGAGGAGTGGGTTCAGGAGCCGCCGCCTCGATCGGGAGGATAGCCGGCTTCATCCAGGGACCAGTCACAGGGTTCATACTCACATCACTCGGGCTGGCGGCCACGTTCATGGAGTTCACGCTTATACACGTGGTTGCCGCGGTGGTGGTCGCCGCGTTGGGCATCGAAACCAGGTGGAGGGTGTTGGAGGAGATATCCGAGTAGCCTACCTCAACATCAACTCCTCGAACTTCCTGAGCTCCTCCACGGACCTTCTCACGTCGGCGAACAGGCTCCTGACCTTCTCCACGTCCTCCACGTCCACCACGTCGCTCCCACGGGCCTTCGCGGCCTCGGCCGCTGGTGAGAGGAGCTGGACGACGTACCTCAACGAAGACTCTACGCCTATCTTCGTCAGGTATTCCAGGGCCTCGTCGGTCAGCTTGACGTTCTCCTCCCTCGCCCTTATCTTCAGTATCTCTCTTATCTCGTCGGCGTTGTAGGGCTTCGTCGTTATTATCAGAAGCCTGTCCAACAAGTCGAGGGGCATCCCGTGGGGGGCTTCTATGTCCGTCCCCCTTATCTTGGTCATGCCCCTGTTGCTGGCCAGGATGATTATCGGAGCCAGCTCGCTCTCCATGGCCCTGGCTATGAACGAGAAGGCCTCTATGTCCAGCATGTGGATGTCGTCTATGAAAAGTACGCCTGGAATTATCTCAGCCCTCCCCTCCTCAACCATGCGCCTGACCATCTCGTCCACCTCCTGTCTAACCGTCGAGTCTATCTCAGCCTCCCCGCCTCCGAAGAACAACGAGAGCAGGCTGCCCCTACGGGACCTCATCTCATCCAGATCGTGTAGCGTGACCGTGTAGACGAACTCCTTCTCCTTCTTTATCGGGCCGGATGGTCTCGGGATGGTCCTCTCAGCCTCGATTTCGTACCGCTCCCCCTTAGCCTCCTCGGACCTCCCCAGCCTTGTCACTCTACCCGTCTCGGCGTCTATCTGGATGACATCTCCTATCCTGACGCCCTGCCCTATCAGGTAGGCGGCTATCTCCCTGCCGACCGTGAACGTTTTCTTCTCGTCCTTAGTCGCTAAGGTTATCGTAGCGCTCTCCGGAACCTGCTGGTACGGGTTGTAGGGATGCCTCGTAGTCTTGATCTCCAAGTCAGTCACCTCACCCTCGTAGACCGTCCTGAACTCGTGTATCCGGACTCCTATGGCCTTACGCATCGCCCTCATCAGAACCTCGGTCTTCTTCAGCTCCGTCGAGAATATCTCAGAGCCGTGGAGCGATATGAAAGGCACATCCTCACCGAGCTCCCTCGTTATGCCGACCGCTATGGCAGTCTTACCAGTCCCAGGCGGACCCGCCAGCAACACCGCCCTGCCGGCCATCCTCCCCTCCTTTATCAGCCTGACGATTATCCCAGCCGCCTCTCTGGCCTCGGTCTGGCCGACCATCCCGTCTGCTATGGGTATGGCCTTCAGGTTCTCGTCCAAGCCTAGTCCCTTTATGTGGCTGTGGGCCCCTATCCTCTGAAACCTACCTACCTCCCTTATGGACGCCATCTCCAAGTCCCTCCGGGAAGAACCCATTATCTATTTGGGTGGGCAGATTTAAGTTTAGTCCGGCCTTCTAAGGCTTTATCGGTAGCCTAAAGTCCTCCTTAACACTCGTCAAGACCACGTGGGTGTTCGTTCTCTCTATGAACGGCATAGATAGGAGCTTCTTCGTAAACTTGCTGAGCTCACTCCTACGCCTAAACTTCGCTATGATTATGGCGTCCGTCTCGCCGGTCACGTCGTACACGGCGCAGACGGACGGAATCTTGGCTATCTCCCTCTCCATCTCGAGTAGCCTACCCTTCGACACCGTGACCTCGGTCACCACGGTTATGTCGTACCCCAGCTTCTCGTAGTCCAGTATGGCCGTGTAGCCCTTTATGACGCCCGCCGCCTCCAGAGCCTTCACACGCTTTATGACCGTGGAGACCGACACCCCGACGCGTCTCGCGAGCTCCCTGTAGGACGCCCTCGAATCCCTGAGTAGCTCGTTGAGTATACGGATGTCCAGTTCATCCAGGTCTATCAACGCTCATCACCGAACTATGTGTTCATAATAACGACGTATTAATAAACGTTTGTTAAGAAAGTAGGGCGATAGATTCTTATGAACGTTCAAGCAATTTCCTATTTGATAGTCACATGATGCCAAGGAGTCCAGAAGAAGTGGTCAGAGAGGTAAAGAGGTCTGGAATAAAGTACGTTAAGTACCTGATAATAGACATACACGGCGTCCCGAAGGGCGTCACGATGCCCTCAACGACCCTGGAAAGCGCCTTCGAGAACGGAGTGGGCTTCGATGGTTCCTCCATACCGGGGTACGTGGCGACCGAGTGTAGCGACCTCGTGGCCGTGCCCGACCCGAACACGTTCTTCAGGATTCCCGGGGAAGATACGGCGATGCTGATATGCGACGTCCGTCATCCAGGGGGGAAGGTGTTCGAGGGGGGTTGCCGCCAGATCCTCAAGAGCGTTTGTGAGAGGCTGAGGGAGAAGGGGATAGGCGTCTGGGCTGGTTTCGAGTTGGAGTACTTCTACGTCAGGTTGAGGCAGGTCGGACTGGAGGCCATGGACAGAGGCATGTACTTCGACTTACCCCCACTCGACGTGGGTGAAAAGCTCAGGCTGAGGACGATCGAGGTGCTGAGGGAGAGGGGTATCGAGATAACGAGGACGCACCACGAGGTCGCCCCAGGTCAGCATGAGATAGGCATAGTGAGGAGCGAGCCTGTGGAGATGGCTGACAAGATGGTGTACGCGAAGCTGACGACTAAGGTACTGGCAAGGAGAGACGGGTACACGGCGACCTTCATGCCCAAGCCCTTTCCAGGGGTGAACGGGAGCGGGTGTCACGTCCACGTCAGCTTCTACAACCTTAAGACGGGGCGGAACCTGTTCTTCGACGAGGGGGAAGAGTACGGCCTGTCCGAGGTGGGGAAGTGGTTCATAGGAGGCCTGATGAGGTTCGCCCCCTCCATATCCGTCGTGGTAGCCCCGACCGTGAACTCCTACAAGCGTCTCGTACCCCACCACGAGGCCCCCGTCTACGTCTGCTGGGGCTTCGCCAACAGGACGGTCCTCATAAGGGTTCCGACATACCACTTAGGGATGGAGGGCTTGACGAGGGTCGAGTACAGGCATCCCGACCCGTCGTTAAACCCGTACCTGGGACTGGCGGCCATCATACAGGCAGGCCTTTACGGAATCGAACACAAGGTTGACCCCGGGGAACCCTGCTACAGGAACGTGTTCAAGCTCTCCGAGGCCGAGTTGAGAGAGTTGGGCCTGGAACTCCTGCCTGAGCATTTGGGGGAGGCTGTGGAGAAGTTCGAGAATGACAGCGAGGCGAGGGGCTTTTTCGGGGAGCACGTCTCGAACGCTCTGTGCGAGTTTAAGGGAAGGGAGTTTGAGGAGTACATGGCGTACGTCGGCAAGCCCTGGAGGGAGACCGTAGAGACGATAACGAGGTGGGAGATAGAAAGGTATCTGGAGAGAGTTTAGCCCGTGAGGGTTAGAGACTTCCGCACGGGAGACCTCGGAAGGGTTCTGGAGATAGAGCGTAGGACTTTTCCGGTTCCCTGGTCAGCCCTGGAGTTCCTCCACGCCTACACGTCCGACAGAAGCTCCATAGTCGTGGCCGAACTCGATGGGAAAGTCGTCGGATACGCCGTGTTCGAACTCCAAAGGCGGCGTGGAAACCTCGTTGGACACCTCACCAACCTGGCGGTGGACGAGGCGTACAGGCGTAGGGGGGTTGGGTCAAGCCTCCTGGCTGAATGTCTCAGACGGATGAGAGAGGCGGGATGCTCGACCGTCAGGCTCGAGGTTAGGGAGGGCAACAAGGCGGCCAGGGCTTTCTACGAGAAGCATGGGTTTAGGGAAGTGGGGAAGGTCAGGCGGTACTACGGGGACGAGGATGCCGTGGTGATGGAGCTGGAGCTCTAGGGGATTATGGCTATCTTCAGCTCCCTCCTCGACTCTATCAGACGCTTGAAGGCCTCGTGTATACGCTCCAGCGGAAGCCTATCCGTTATCAGCGGCTTAGCCTTCACTTCTCCGGAGGCTATGAGCCTCAAGGCCCTCTCAAAGTCTCTCGGAGAGGCGTGGAACGAACCCACCACGGACACCTCCCCGTAGTGTATGGGAGCAGCCTCGAAGCAAACCTCCGCCCCGGGTGGACAGCCGCCGAACTCCAGGACGACGCCCCCTTTCTTAGCCATCTTGAAAGCCTGAACCCAGGTCGCAGGCGTCCCGACGGCCTCTATGGCCAAGTCCACCCCAAGCCCGCCTGTCAGCTTCCTGACAGCCTCCACCGGGTCTTCCTCCCGGACGCTCACGACCGCCGACGCTCCGAGCCTCTCCGCGTACCTGAGCCTCTCCTCGGACAGGTCGCAGACCACGACCATGTCCGCACCCCTCAGCAGGGCCACTTGGAGGTGCAGCAGCCCTATCGGGCCTGAGCCTATTATGGCGACCGTCCCACCCTTGAAGCCCGTCCTGTCGGCTCCGTGTAGGACGCATGCCAAGGGCTCTGCCACGGCGGCTTCCTCGAACGAGAGGTGTTCTGGAACCTTCTGTGCGTTCAGCTCGACTATGGGTTTGGGAACCTTTATGTACTCTGCGTAGGCCCCCCACAGCCATGTCCTGTTCTCGCAGAGGTTGTACTTGCCCTCCCTGCACATCGGACACTTGAGGCATGGGGCTGAGTTTCCGGCCCTAACCCTGTCACCCGGCTTGAACTTCTCGACTCCCTCGCCGACTTCGACGACGGTTCCAGCCCACTCGTGTCCGAACACCGTGGGGTACGATATCACCCCGCTCACGTATCCCCTCTTGAATATCTTCAAGTCCGTCCCACACGTGGTGGCGGCCCCGACCTTGACGAGCATCTCGCCCTCGCCGACCTCCGGGATGGGTATCTCCTCAACCCTCAGGTCTCCGACACCGTACAGCATGGCAGCCTTCATCCTACGCACCTCCACCACCCCCGAGCACCACGACCTTCAGGCATTCGGCCCCCCGGGCCGTCTCGAAGGCCTCCGGAGCTCTCTCCAGCGGGTACGTGTGGGTTATCATCTCCCTGGCCTTGACCCTTCCACGGCTTATGAGCTCCAGGGCCATCCTCGTCTCCACGTGTGAGGCTGAGTAGGAGGGTATTATGAATATCTCGTTGAAGAACAGCCTCGCCAAGCTGACCTCCACCACAGCCTCGGGTTCTGAAGGGGCGAAAAGAAGCACGGTTCCTCCACGTCTAACACACCTAAGACCCGTCTCAAAGGCTTCGGGGGAGGGGGCCGTCACGACCACAAGGTCAGCCCCCCTACCACCCGTGGCATCCCTGACCGCAGAGTCAAACCCCACGTCACGGGCGTTCACGGCCACGTCTGCGCCGAACCTCAACGCGGCTTCGACACGGTACTCGCTCAGGTCGCAGGCCGCTACGAAGCCCACCCCCAGCAGCTTCAGGAGCTGTATGTGGAATATCCCAGACGGGCCGGAGCCTATCACAGCGGCGGAGCCTCCAGGCTCCACGCGAACCTTCCTCAGAGCCCTTATGCAACACGCCATGGGCTCTATCAGCGTGGCCTCCTCGAACGAGACGGCTTCAGGGATCTTCAGCGTGTCGTGCATGACGTTCTCCCTCTGAGCCACGAACTTCTCCGCCATGCCGCCTGGCCTTATGTGGGTCTTCCTGAACATCGGGCAGAGGGTGTAGCTTCCATGCGTACAGTAGTGGCAGGACATACAAGACACGTGGTGGTGGACGAAAACCCTGTCACCCGGCTTGAACTTCTCGACTCCCTCGCCCACCTCCAACACGACTCCGGACGGCTCGTGTCCAAGCACAAGGGGTGCTCTGGGCTCTATGTACCAGTCCATCAGGTCTGAGCCGCATATCCCGCAGGCCTTCATCTCGACGAGTATTTCTCCAGGGCCTGGCTGTGGTTCCTCGACTTCTTCGACCCTTAGGTCGCCTCTTCCATGGTACACGAGGGCCTTCAACACAGAATACTTGTCTCGCTTAGGACGTAAAAGGCTTGACGGCTGGTAACTGATTTATTGCGATTTTGGATAATTCCCTTTGACATGTACATCGTGAACTCCAGGGACATCAAACCCTACCCCCTAAAAAACTGCAGAGGCGTGTGGGTCCGGTACCTGCTACATGCAGGCGTGGGAGCCAAAAGGATACAGCTCAGGCTCTTCACGGTCGAACCCGGCTTCTCGACACCCTTGGAAAGGCATGAACACGAGCACGAGGTATACGTTCTCAGGGGTGTAGGCGTACTGCGTGGGGAGGAGGGTGAGGTCGAGGTAAAGCCCGGCGACGCCATCTTCATAGCGTCGAACGAACTCCACCAGTTCGTGAACACGGGGGAGGAGCCCCTGGAGTTCCTCTGCACCAAGGAGACGGACAAGCCTCCTGAAGTCTTGGCGTGAGGTGGTGTCGTGTGGAGGCCGGCAAGCTGTTGAGGATGTACGAGAAGATGCTGGAGATAAGGAGGTTCGAGGAAGCCATAGCAGACCTCTACTACAAGGGACTCGTACCGAGCTCCGCACACCTGTACATAGGCCAGGAAGCCGTCGCCGTGGGCGTGTGCCAAGCCCTGAGAGAGGGTGACCTCGTGATCACGACTCATAGGGGACACGCCCACAACATAGCCATGGGAGTCCCTATGGACAAGGTCGCCGCCGAGATACTGGGGAGAGCCTACGGAACATGCGGAGGCAGAGGAGGGTCGATGAGAGTCTCAAGCCCCGAACACGGCGTCGTGTACGCGTGTCCGATAGTAGGCTCAAACATACCGATAGCCGCTGGGATGGGATGGGCCATAAGGATGAGGGGTGAAGACAGGGTTGTGGCATGCTTCTTCGGAGACGGAGCCGCCAACATAGGGGCGTTCCACGAGGGACTCAACCTGGCGTCCGTCTGGAAGAGCCCGGTCGTGTACGTGTGCGAGAACAACCTGTACGCCCTGTCCGTCAGGACGGCGAGGGTCACCTCCGTGGAGAGCATAGCCGAGAGGGTGGCGGCGTACAACATCCCAGGCGTCGTCGTAGACGGAAACGACGTGGTGGCCGTGTACGAGGAGGCCGTCAAGGCCGTGGAGAGGGCGAGGAGGGGTGGGGGACCCACGTTGATGGAGTGTCGGACTTACAGATGGCTCGGACACCACGCGGGAGACCCTGGAACCGCCTACAGGGCCCGGGAGGAGGTTGAGGAGTGGAAGGCCAGGTGTCCGATAAAGCGTGTGAGGGAGAGCCTTATGGACATGGGCCTGTCCGAAGATGTGGAGCGCATAGAGGCTGAGGTGTCCAAGCGCGTCGAGGAGGCCGTGGAGAAGGCCCTCAACAGCCCGTATCCGTCTCCCGAGACGCTGATGGACTACGTGTACTGAGGTGGTGGGGTGTGCGTGAGATAACGATGATACAAGCCCTCAACGAGGCTCTCAGGGAGGAGATGAGGCGAGACCCGACGGTCGTCGTGATGGGTGAGGACGTGGCCGTCCTCGGCGGCATATACAGGGTAACCCAAGGCCTGCTGGACGAGTTCGGCCCCAACAGGGTTATGGACACCCCGATATCTGAGGAGGGATTCGTGGGGGCTGCGATAGGCATGGCGCTGATGGGCTTCAGGCCCGTGGTGGAGATAATGTACGCGGACTTCATGGCGTGTTGCATGAACCAGATAGTGAACTTCGCGGCCAAGATGAGATACATGACGAACGGGAAGCTGAAGGTTCCGATAGTCATCCGAGCCATGATGGGACACGGGAGGGGACACGGGGGAGAACACTCACAGGTTCCCGCAACCTGGTTCCTGAACGTCCCAGGGCTGAAGATAATCACACCCTCGACGCCCTACGACGCAAAGGGCCTCCTGAAGTCCGCCATAAGGGACGACAGCCCAGTCCTGTTCTTCGAGCCATACGTCCTGTACAGGGTTAAGGGACTCGTACCGGAGGGGGAGTACACCGTGGAGATAGGGAAGGCGGACGTGAAGCGCAGGGGGGACGACGTGACCGTCGTGGCGTTCTCGGCTATGGTTCCGAGGGCTCTCGAAGCCGCTGAAAGGCTGTCAGAGGAAGGCATAAGCGTCGAGGTCGTAGACCCGAGGACGCTCAGGCCCCTGGACAAGGAGACCATACTCGACTCGGTTAGGAGGACGAACAGGCTCGTGACCGTCGAGTACTCGCCGAAGACGTGGGGCATGGGGGCAGAGGTGTCCGCCATGGTGGCCGAGGAGGCCATAGAATACCTCGACGCCCCGATAGTGAGGGTTGCGGCTCCAGACGTCCCCGTCCCTGTGAGCCCGCCTCTGATGAAGATGACCGTCCCGACGGTCGAGTCAATAGTCTCGGCCGTCAAGTCGGTCGTGGGGGTGTAAGGGTTTGAAGAAGGTGATCATGCCGAGGATGGACGTCGACATGGACAGCGGAGTCGTCGTGGAGTGGCTGAAGTCCGAGGGGGAGGAGGTCAGGGAGGGGGAGCCCATCGTCAAGGTGATGAGCGAGAAGGTGACCTACGAGGTGCCGAGCCCTGCATCGGGAAAGCTCTACAGGTGCGTGGTCAAGGCCGGTGAGGAGGTGCCCGTGGCCACCGTCATAGGCGTAATCATGGAGGAGGGAGACACGGTCGAGGAGCTCGAAAAGGCCGTCGAGGAGGCCAAGGCCGCTGTCAAGCCGGCTGTGAAGGAGGAGCGCAGGGTTTTGGCCACCCCCATGGCCAGGCGTCTGGCCAGGCAGTACGGCATAGACTTGACGAAGGTCGTCGGAACAGGGCCTGGTGGTAGGATAACCAAGGAGGACGTGCTAAGGCTCGTGGAGGAGGCCAAGGCCGTGGGTCCCAAGGTCGCCCGTGTGATACCGCTGACGGGGTACAGGAAATCCTCCGCTGAGAGGCTTGCAAGGAGCTTCAGGGAGGCCCCACACGCGTCCGTATCCACGGTCGTGGACATGACGGAGGCCGTGAGGCTGAGGGAGGAGCTGAAGGGAAAAGGCGTCAGGGTGTCGTACACGGCCATGGTGGTCAAGGCGGTCGCCAAGGCCCTCAGGGAGCATCCGGAGGTGAACTCGACTTACGAGGACGGCGTCGTGAAGGTGTGGGAGGACGTGAACGTGTGCGTCGCCGTGGCCACGGATGAGGGCCTAACGGCGCCTGTGGTCAGGCAGGCCGATAAGCTCGGACTGAGGGAACTCTCAGACGCCATAGACGACCTGGCGGAGAGGGCAAGGGCTAAGAGGCTTGAGAAGAGAGACGTGGAGGGGGGGACGTTCACCGTTACGAACCTCGGGATGTACGGAGTCGAAACGTTCACACCTGTGATAAACCCACCCCAGGCAGCGATACTCGCCGTCGGGAGGATAGCCAAGAGGCCCATGGTGGTCGGGGACTCCCTGGAGGTTAGGGACACGGCCGTACTGACACTCACGTTCGACCACAGGGTTCTAGACGGCGTCCCAGCCGCCGAGTTCCTTTCGAGGGTCAAAGAGTTGCTCGAAGACCCCTCCTGGATGACCTAGCGGACACGTACAGCTGGACCGGATGCGTCGTGGGGAACCTGTAGGTGACCTCACGGGCTTGTAAAAGCCTCTCCTCCAGGACCTCCCTGGTTATGGCGCAGGCCTTCCTGTAGGAGATCTCTTCGCCGAAGACTGTTAGGGCAACCTTCACCAAAAGTAGGGACAGACCCACAGTTACGTTCCCCGCTCCGAGTAGGGCTCCACCGAAGAACAGAAGCAGGTCCTGCAACGCCTTACACAGCTGGTTCACCGTGTTGTAGAACCTCGAGTCTACGCGTGCCTTAAGCGTTCCATACGACCCAGACACGGGGCTGAAACCCCTCCGTCTCACAGGAGACACCCCTCTCTCTTTATCTTCTGAGTTGCCCCGACTGTTTAGATGGGTATCTGCACACAGCCGTGATGAGTATGGAGGCCGGCTGGCTGCGTCTGAGTCAGGGTTGTCGAAACGAGGTTTACGCAGGGGCTAAACCATGCCCTTCGGGTGGATGGAGCTTTCAACGTACGAGCCAAACAGCGTCGTAGAGCTGGGAACAAATATATTGTTGAGAAGCCTAAAAGTAGGAGGTTCGATGTCTTCGAGGTTCGAGCGCAAGGTCAGGGTTGTGGAGGAACTCGTGGAGCTGATGAAGAAGTACCCAGTCATAGGCGTAGCAAGCCTGTCGAAGATAAGGGCAAGAGACCTTCAGGAGCTCCGGAAGATACTCAGACCCCACATGAGGCTAAAGTGCGCCAAGAACACGCTTTTCAAGATCGCCGCGAGGAAGGCTGGGCTTAAGAACCTGGAGGAGCTGGAGCCCTTCTTGAAGGGAGAGAACCTCTTCATCTTCGCCGACATGAACCCGTACAAACTCAACATAATGCTCGAGAAGACGAAGGTAAAGACCGAAGCGAAGCCCGGAGACGTGGCCTCGGACGACGTGGTCATACCGGCCGGAAACACGGGGCTGCCTCCAGGCCCGGTAATAAGCAAGTTGTCCTCACTCGGAATACCGACGAGGATAGAGAGCGGGAGCATATGGGTCGTCAGGGACACCGTCGTCGTGAGGAAGGGGGAGGTCATAAGCCACGACCTGGCTGACATACTGAAGAGGCTTGGGGTCAAGTCCGTGGAGGTCGGCCTGAGCCTCAGGGCAGCCTACGAGGACGGTGTGGTCCTGTCCAAGGAAGACCTGACGATAGACTTGGAGGAGGTTAGGGCGAGCGTAGAGGAGGCGTACGCCCACGCCCTAGCCGTCTCGGTGGAGGCTGGGTACGTGACGCCTGAAACAGTCACACCCATCATCCTGACAGCCCACACCAGGTGCCTGAACCTCGCCGTCCAAATAGCCTACCCATGCCCTGAGACGCTGCCGCACCTCCTGGCCAAGGCCGAGGCTGAGGCCATGAAGCTGGCTGAGGCCGTCGGAGAGGCTTAGGAAAAACGTATGCCCATTCCATCCCAGCGTGACCGTAGGCTTCGTCCACCAGCGAAGACACAGGCGGCCACGCCGACTACACGTAGAGCTCTCTGCACAGACTTCAGTGGAACAACGCCAAACCCGTCTCAAGACCCTCCGGATTTAAGCGTCCTGAGACGGGTTGCGGACCTTTCAACCCAACCTCGGATGTACCTTGAGTAGACCGCGAGGAGGGGGGAGTGGCCGAGAACCCTGTCCTTCACCACGAGCGTCGTGACCGGGGCCTTGGAGAACATCGTGAAGAGCATGTCGTGTCCGACGCACAGTCCCAATATGACGTTCACATCTGTCCCAGCCTCGTTCAACACAGCGGCCTGACCCACGGGGTTACAAGCAGCCTCGAACACACCCTTCCTGAGCTTCAAGTCCTCTCCAACCAGCCTGGACTTGTCCAAGGCTCCGCACTTACACATAACCGAGTACACTTCAAACCCGGCTTTCCTGAGAAGCCTGGCCACCACCTCAGCCTCCCTCTTCAACCCTACACAGAAAGCCAAGCCTATCCTCCTGAAGCCCATCTCGCTACAGAACTCCATCAGCTCCAGGATGCGCGGCTTAGTCGGCCTGAACTCCCCATCCTCGGATGCGTAGGCGTTTTTCTCAACCTTGGAGGAAGCTTCGTAGAGCCTCTTGACATCCTCACGGCTGTAGAGGGCCTCAGCCTCCCTGAGCGCCTCCTCGAAGGCCTTCATCGTGCAGCCGTCTGGAAGCTTGTCCAGGTCTCCGTGGTAGCATGAGATGTAGGGACACTCCGCGCACATGGGTTTACGGCTCTTCATACACCACATCAACGTCCAGGAAGGACATAAACGCTACTTGGCCGGGCACCTGGGGTCCCGCTTGTACCACCGACATATGTAGCTCCTCTTACACGTACCGTCCTTCCTCGTCGTCCAGTTCGGGAGTATCGGACACCTGACCGGACCCTTCTTGGCCTTCTGGGACTTCTTCGACACAGTCTCTCACCCCAAGGCTAGAGCTGAGGCCTGAATATCTCCCGGACGCGGCTCCTAAGCCTGTTCCTCAGCGTCTGGAGCACCTTCTCCCCATCCGCCTCCTCGAAGCACTTGAGGTGGACCTCCCCGAGTATCCTACCCTTGAATTCGAAAAATCCGCCACCAGCCACCTCGACGTGCCTGCCCACGTCCACCACCACGGTCCTCTCCCCGTCCGTTATCTCCCTGCCGCATATGGCACACTTCAAGGGAAATCCACCTCAAACTTAGAAATACGTGAGAAATAAAATTGTTTTCCATCACCGCCAGAGAAACCAGCCCAACTCACTCCTCAAGACGCCGAGCCTGGCACCCCTGAGGAACGACAGGTACGGAACGACCACTACGGGAGCCACCGCCAACGGGGCGGGAGTAAGGATAGGCTCAACCTGCCACGCCACCAGAGAGGAGATGAGGGAGGCCGCCACGGTGAGGATCGTCCACACGCCTATCCTACACACGGCCCACAGGGGCTTTCCGAGGCCGGGCATCAGGGAGGCCGACAGCCACAGCGACGGTAGGACCACGAGCGGTACGGTCAGCGGCAGGGCCGTCGGCGGGCTTAGGAGCCACAGGAGCGGGACGTACATGAGCATAATAGCGAATAAGGGCACGATCACGCTTCTGCCGTCCCTGACACGGGTGAGGACGGACTCCACGTGGCGTCTCAGCTCCTCTGGCGGGTTAGGGTCGGACAGGACGGATGAGGCCACGGCGTAGGAGACTTCGAGGGCTGACTTGACGGCCTCACGCCCAGAGTGTTTGGCCCGTACCTTGTCGAGGAACTTGAGCGTCTCCCGTCTCCCCACAGGCCTCCGGAGACTTACTTCATCGAAAAGGGATAAAAGCGACACTCTACTACAGGCGGCCTCGACAGAGTCGTGGGCCTTCTTGTCCTTGGACGGGCTTGGGATGAAGCCGTCCTGGATGTAATGCAGCGTCCTCCCCAGCCTCCTGACGGCCTTCCTGGCCTTCCCTTCGAGCCAGAGGCGTCTGGAGGACTCCACCATACGCCTGAGCCTCCACCTCGGAAAATCGTGGTGCTTGAGCCTCACAACCTTCGGCCTTATCTTCCCGCTGTAGGTTACGCGAACCGTGACCGTGTAGTCCGGGGAGACGTCGGGCGACTTAGCGTACTCTTTGAACTCAGACAGGAGCTCCCCATCCAAGCCCAACAGCCTCCCCACGGCGTCCGTGATGGCCTCGTGGGTCCTCCAGTTCAAAGCCTACCTCCACCCGCCGGAGAGGAACTCCTTGACGGCCTCCTCACACCTTTCTACGAGCTCCCCCTCTAACCCGGCGGGTACGATAACGCTCCCAGCGACGGAGTGTCCGTCTGCGACGCCTCCTATGGGCTCGGATGCTCTGCGAAGAAGGTCCACCACGCTGGGCATCTTGCCGACGGATATCAGTTCCCTCAGCTTCTTGGGGGCTCTGACTGAGAACTTCGTGAACTCCCTCTCAAGCGAGCCCCATCCGGGGACCTCCCGTGGAACCCTCATCGAGACGAATATGTACTTGTTGGGGTCCACGGGTCTGCCTCTGTAGCTTATCATGCTCGCAAACGTTCCCACGGCCTTCGTGCCGAAGCCCTCGAAGACGTTCCCAGAGTCGAGGTACTGTATGTGCTCGGTCACCTTCGTGAAGCCCCTTCGGTACAGGGTTGCCAAGAGCCTCTTGTTCGCCTTCTTACGCCTCTCCTCAGCCTCCCCGACGGCCTTTACGGCCTCCTCGGAAGGCCCCTCCAGGCACATCCTGACCCCGAGGGATGGACCTCCGGAGTAGTACAGCGTCGAGCCGAGTATCTGGAGCATGCTGAACAGCCTCTTCACGGTCACTCCGAACCGAGTTATCACGTAGTCCTTCCCCCTCTCCTCGACGACGCCGAACTTCAGGGCCTCCCCGAGCACCTGGAGGTTTAGGCCTCTGTACCCTCCAGGTATCTCGCAGCTTCCCGTCAGGGCGAGGTAGGACAGATCCCTGTTGTCCGTGTTGAGCTCCCTGGCGAAGAGGTAGCAGCACGTCGCTCCGGAGAAGTCCGTCTCTCCGACGTACCCGAACCTTTCGAGATTGAGGTCTACGACCCTCTCGTCCCGTGCCTCCTCGGGGTCGTGGTGGTCGAGTATTATCGTCAGGCACCTGCCCCTGTTGTACTCGGATATCATGCCCGCATGGGACGAACCTATGTCGCAGTAGAAGACAACCCCGCTCCAAGTTGAGTGTATGGACGAGATGATCTCAGGGTAGACCTTCTCCAGGCATATAAGCCTAGGCTTAACACCCTCCCTCTCGAGGGCGGCCTTGACGAGGGCTCCTGAACAGAGGCCGTCGGCATCGTTGTGGTGGACGACCAGGGCCTCCTCGTAGCCGCCTGACCGGAGCTCCCGTATGGCTTTTGAACACTCCTCCTTGAACCTGTCGAAGCCCACGTTCAATTCTTCCTCAGCCAGGCAAATCAACGTTTCCACAGACGCACGTGGCCTCAACCTTGCTCATGGCCTCGAACCTGGCGAGCGGGTTGGACTTCGATGAGGATGGGTACACCTCCGGGACCACCCTAACCCATATCGGAAACCTGCACTTCAAGGCTGTTCCCTTGACTATCGCCTCACCCTGCGGGAGGTTTCCGAGGAGTCTGGTGAACTCGTCCCCCACCACCTCGCTCAGACGACGCTTGTCCAGGTCCTCCAGCGAGTGGCATATCACGTTGTTCGCGCACTGCGTTATCAACGTTTTATCTACTGTTGACAGCCTCTGCGTGACCACCCACAGACCGACCCCGTTCCTGCCCCCGTTTGTGGCTATCTCCTTGACGACGGATAGGAGCTTAGACCTGCTCTCCTTCGTCCCCACGTCGAACATGCCGTACTGAGGGGCGTAGTACATAGCCTCCTCCAGCACCACTACGCATCCGAAGGCAGGGTTCTCCAACGCCTCGTCCATTATCCTCCTCAACGCCTGGGCTATCACCAGGTGCTTCTGCGACCACGTGTCCCTGCCGTCCGAAAGGTCCATTATGACCACCTTGAAGTCCCTCAGAAGCATCACGGGGTCCACGCACTCCAGGGAACGCTCTGGGAGTAGCCTCGAAGACTCCAGGCTCCTCATGACGGAGGACTTGTACTTCTCAAACTCGTACTCGTCCTTCCTGAAGCCCACGTCCTCCGGGGACAGCAGGGAAACCGCAGACAGCAACGTCTCCTTAGTCGGCTGACGGCCGGAGGCCTTGACTGCCTCGAACGCCCTCAGGAGTATCTTGGAGGTCCACCACCCCCTGTGCCAGCCGAACTCCGCCAGGAGGTCCTCGACGGAGACCTGGCTCGGGTTGAAGAACCTGAACCACGGAACCCGTACAACCTCCTCACCCAGCTTCTCAGACAGGGCTGTGTATTCACCGTCCTTGTCCACGATGAAAAACCTCACAGGCGGGTTGAGCATCGCAGCCCTGCACACCATGGCCACGGCGGTGGTTGTCTTTCCGGAGCCGACGGAGCCGCATATCAGGCAGCACTGTCTGATCAGGTGGTACATGTCGAGCTCGACTTCGAGGCCGCTGTTCAGGTCGTATCCGAGAAATATGCTCCACCCGCTGTTGGGCTTCGTGAACTTGGCGACCACCTCCCTGTCAGCCTTGTACACGGGTGTGCTGGGCTTCAGGTGGTGTCTGAGAGGCCTCAGCCTGCCATCCTCGTCTATCCAGCCCCACTGGTAGGCCGAGGCGTGTACCGTGGTGTCCTCGTCGTCCTCCAGGAAGCCTCCGTCCCTTAGCAGGGCCTCCTCGTAGCCCCTCACCCTCTTCCTCGAGTAGACCTCGGTGACCTGGTACACGACGGGTGAGCCGTTCTTCGGGTGTCTGACGTAGAGCAGGGAGCCTCTGACGACCTCGGCGTCCCTGAGCAGAACCACATCTATCCTGTCCGAAGAGTACTCCCCAGTGGGGCTGTACGTGTACCCTACGGGCTCACCATCCACGAACCCTCACCCCACACAGGAGCCGCGAATGAGGGTGCTCCGTACATCCTGCTCACCTTCGAAACCGCGTCGAGGTAGACCTCGGCCATGAACTGCTTGGAGACCCTCACCTCCTCGTCGGCCCTGACTATGGCCAGCGGTATCCCAGACGTGTAGCTGGTGGCGTAGCAGTAGTCGGCTATCTCCTCCACGGACTCCAGCGAGAAGGACGGCATGTCTATCCTGACGGGAGGGTTGAGCCAGCTCCTGGAGAACCTGGCGTAGAAGCTGTACACCGGGTACTCCAACAGGTTCATGAAAGAGGATGAACCCGTAACCCTCTCCACGGCCGCCATGGGGGAGAAGATGTCCGTCCTCTCCCCAACCCTCATACAGTGGAGGAGCAGGAACGAGTCCGGGAGCTTGGTCTCCTCCCGTAGGCCGAGGTGGTATATCAGGAACCTTGCGGAGGCCCTCTTGACGACGCCGGCCACGGGTATGGACCTCTCCTCGCACAACCTGAGAAACCTGTTCACGTTGTCGAAGAGGAGCTCCCTGTCCGCCTTCCTCCCAACCCTACGGAGCCACCCGCTGAAGGCCAGGGGGCCGTCCACGAGTACGAGCTCCACACGGTCTCCGAACCTCTCGACGAACTTTATAGCGGTCTCGTAAAGCTTGGCCTCCCTCCTCACGCTGAGTATGCCCTTAAACTTCTCGGATGAAACTGTGTGTGGAAATGTTATGACATCGGGTTCTGTGAAGAACCGTCTACCCTTAGGAAGCATGTAGACCAAAGCGCTCACGACGCCGAAAAACTTCGACAACAGCGGAAGTCTGTGACCTCCCGCATCCACCCCTGCGACGGAGTTGAAGCACATCCTCTTTTTCATGGGCAGAAAGTCTACAAAGTTCCTTATTCTTCTGGAAACTTTCATTATCTCATCCCTATCGGCCTTAACGCCGTTTAAAAGCTCCCTTATCACCACATTCCTCAGAGTAAGGCAAAGCTTAGAATAGGTAGACCCACCCGGGCATCCCTGACACGTCGATAGTCCAGCGTCCGACATGTGTATCCGTCCACCGTGCGAGCTTTTCCAAACTAAACCTTTCCCATATCACATATAAACTTGTCGCTGTAACGAGCAACCTTTCTCAAAATCTGGCATTCATTTATATATTGAGAAATGTTGCCGCTCTGCATAACGGTTGTTTTTGGGTTTACCGAAAGTTTAGAAAATTTAATAAAGTCTTGGCTCTGTTTATCTGTTGGTGTACTGTGATGGGTGAGGAGGTTAGCCTTAGGGATAGGGTTTTCAGGGAGCTCCTCCTACACCCAGACTACGGTCCAAGCGAGATGGCCAAACACCTGAACGCCAACTACAACTCCGTCAAGGCCGTGTACGGGAAGCTGTGCGCCGAGGGATTCCTGGTGAGGGAGGGACGTGGCAAGTACACGCTCAACATACCGAGGATGATCCTGGACCTCTATGAGAGGTTGAAGAGGTTGGAGGGGTAGAGGATGAGCGAGCTGGCTGAGAGGATACTGGAGGAGCTGGACCCGGATACGAGCCTGTTCAAGGTCCTCGTCTACCTGTCCTTCAGGGGGCCTTGCAGACCTGCGGACATATCCAGGGAGACGGGAATAAAGCCTGGAACCGTCAGACCGGCTCTTAGGGATCTGCTGGAGAAGGGGTTCGTGGAGCAGGTTGCCGAGGGGGTTTACAGGTCTCTCGTGCCTTTCACGGACATGGTAGCCCTGGTGTTCAAGAAGATAAGCGGGAAGTAGTCTGGGGTTCGTATGGAGGCCGGGGTTTCCGAGGGGCTCAGGAGCCTCAGAAGGTCCAGGACCCAGAGGAGGGTGCTCATGTGTCTAATAAGACACGGCAGACCGATGGCCACCAAGGAGATAGCCAGGGAACTCAACCTCACAGAGAACGCTGTCAGCATAGCCCTGATGCACCTCAGGAGGAAGGGACTCGTGGAGAAGGTGTCCAAGGGGGTGTACACGTACAACCTCGGAGCCATACTGGCCCCGATAGTCGAAGTCTACCTTTCCTCGGAGGGAGGGAGACGTGACTGAGCTGGAGGAAACCTTGGACAAGCTGGGCTTGAAGTCCGTATCGTTCAAGATACTCTGCTACCTGACGTTCAGGCAGACGCCGGCAAAGCCCAAGGACGTGTTGGACGCCATCGGAGGTGTCAGCCCCTCCACGGTCAGGGCGAGGCTGAGCGAGCTCAGGAAGATGAACCTCGTCGAGGTGGGCCCCGAGGGATACGTCTCTAAGGTTACCGCCCACGACATCTTAATGAGGTTATACAGGGAGATAATCAGAAAGATGGAGGCTGGAAGATGAGCGAGGACGTGAAAGAGGCCGTGGAGGCTCTGTTGAGGCTTCCGAGAGCCCCCACACAGCTTAAGGTTCTGTTCTACCTCCTTGAGTCCGGCAGGTCGATGACGATAAAGGAGATGGCTGAGAGGCTCGGGATGACGAGGAAGGCTGTGGAGAGGGCTGTGGACAAGCTCCACAAGAAGGGTCTCGTAGAGAGGTCGAGGTACATGGAGGGACACTACAGGTGTAGCATCAGGAAGATGGTCACGTACCTGATAGCCGCGTGTACGGAGCTCCGCAAGAGCTTGGAGGAGCTGTCTGAGAAGGGATAGTTGACGCAGCCTCCATCAACCCCTGGAGCGAAACGTAGACGGTGAGCGTCTTGGAGAAGCTGATACTGACGATAGACGTCGGGACGACCGGGACGAAGGTATGCCTTTTCGACTTAAACGGGAGACTCCTGTCAAGCTCCTACGTAGAATACGGGCTGAAGATACGCAAACCAGGATGGGTTGAACAAAGCCCCGAGGAGTGGTGGGAAGCAGCAAAAAGGGGCATGAAAGACGCCATCACGAGGGCGGGTGTAAGCTGGGAGCGGGTCAAGGCGGTCGGCGTCACGGGGCAGGGTCCGTCTCTGATACCCGTGGCCGATGGGAGGCCCCTCCGGGATGCCCCGCTCTGGATGGATGTGAGGAGCATAGCCTCCTTCAAGAGGCTGAGTGAGAGGCTCGGCGTAGGCGTAAGCCCGTTTGCGACGTCTTTGCTGCAGGCTCTCTGGATTATGGAGGAGCAGCCTGAAACGTACCACAGGACGGAGTTTTTCCTGGAGAAGGCATCAGACTACATCTCTTACAAGCTGACGGGTGAGCCGTGCTGGACCATCCTGATACCCTACGACGGGTTCTTAGAGGCTTTCAGCAGGGCGGGGCTGGACGTCGAGAAGGTGCCTGAGATGAGGAGGAGCGACGAATGCGTCGGGCAGGTTTCGGAGGAGGCCTCTAAGGAGACGGGGTTGAAGGCAGGGATACCCGTCGTGAACGGAGGGGCTGACGGAATCTGCTCCATGTACGGGGCTGGAGTGAGGAAGCCGGGTCAGGCTTCAGTCGTCTTAGGAGCCTCCACGTGCGTGGACGTGTGCCTAGACCGGAAGCTTGTGGACAGCCGTGGACGCGTCTGGACCACCTACAACCTCGTCCTCGGTAGGTGGGTCATGGCCGGGTGCACGAACACGTCGGGAGCCGCCTACAGGTGGCTTCAGAAAGCCCTCTACAGCCGTGAGGTCTCGGAGTTCGGAAGCGAGGAGACGTACAGGCTCATGGACAGGGAGGCAGAGGAGGTTGAGGCCGGCTGCGAGGGGTTGATATTCCTCCCCTACCTGCACGGTGAGAGGAGCCCTGTCTGGGATGCCTACGCCAGAGGCGTCTTCTTCAGGGTTTCCATAAACCACACCCGGGGACACTTCGCCAGGGCCCTGATAGAGGGGTGCGCCATGGCCCTGTACGACATCGTGAACGTCATGGAGGAGGTTGGGGCTAGGGTTGAGGATGTGAGGATGTGCGGCGGGAGGGCGAAGAGCAGGGTGTGGAGACGCATATTCACGGATGTCCTCGGAAGGCCTACGCTAATCCCAGAGGTACAGGATTCAGCCTCCCTTGGGACGGCCGTATTGACGACCTACGCGACGGGGGTCTACGGGAGCATGGATGAGGCCATGGATAGCATGGTCAGGTTCTCAGAGAGGGTTGAGCCGGACATGTCCAGACACACGGCTTACAGGAAAATCTACGGAGTGTACAGGGAGCTCTACCCGAGGCTTAAGGACCTGTTCAGGAAACGAACTTCCTGACGAATGAGAGGAAGCCGCCGTTCCCCGCCAGGGCCCCCATCAGGACTGATATGAAGCCTATCTCTATCCAGGCCTTAACGAGTATCGGCGTCAGCAGTGTGATGAGGAAGGCGGCCGTCTCGGAGGGGAGGAAGACTGGCACGAGGACGCGGAAGAGGAGCACTGTGAACAAGCACTCAGGCACGTAGCCCAACATGGATATCAGAACGGTCCTCTTAGACGGAAACGGTCCACCGCTCGGGAGCAGAGTCTTCGAGAGGAAGCCCGTCGTTAAACCCGTCAGGGCCTTGCCTACGGGTAGACCGAAGAGGCCGAGGGGTCCGAGGACCCCGCCTACGTACCCAAAGTATATGGCAGGCCCTATCCCAACCAGGGCCCCGACGACTGCTCCGAGTATGGGGCCGCCGTATATGGCCGCTATGTACGTCGCGACGTGGGATAGGTCTAAGGCGACCTGGCCTGTCGTGAATATGGTTTGGGATGCGACGAAAAGGGCGTTTCCGAGGGCCGCCATCATGGCTATAAACGCCGTGGCCTTGGCTTTCGAACTCATGGCAAACTCGTATTAGAATGAGGATACGCTATAAATAGCTTATTCAGGCTATGGTCGAGGGACGCTCGATAACGTTTTTATTGCCTCGAACATTTGTTTGTGGTCGAAACAAGATGCCGACGTGGAGGTACTCTGTCTCGGAGCTGGACCCCGACAGGACAGCCTTAGCCAGCGGTAGGGACCTGAGGATATCCTACAAGGCCGCCGTCGAGGTTTGCGATGCCATAAGGGGGATGATGCTCCAGGATGCCAAGAGGTTCCTGGAGGAGGTCATAGCCAAGAAGCGTCCCGTCCCGTTCAGGAGGTTCAAGAAGAAGCAGGCTCACAGGCGTGGACTTCAAGGCTTCTACGCGGGCAGGTATCCCGTGAAGGCGGCCAAGGAGATACTGAAGGTCTTGGAGAACGCAGAGGCGAACGCGGACTTCAAGGGGCTGGACACGGAGAGGCTTAAGATAATACACATAGCAGCCCAGAAGGGGACCAAGATTAGGGGTTACATGCCACGGGCCTTCGGAAGGACCTCTCCCTGGAACGAGCAGCTGACGCACATAGAGGTGGTGGTGGAGGAGGTTGAGTAGGCTGAGGTACTTCATAGAGAAGGCTAAGCTCAGGATGAAGCTGGAGGAGTACCTGGCGGAGAAGTACAGCGACGCAGGTTTCGGGGGGGTCACGATAACCGAAACCCCACTCGGAACCTACGTGGTCCTCCACGTCATGAGGCCTGGGAGGATAATCGGGAGACACGGCACGGGCATAAAGGAACTCGCCGAGGAGCTTGAGACGAAGTTCGGGTTGAAGAACCCTCAGATAACCGTCGTCGAGGTGGAGGTTCCGGAGCTCAACCCGTACATAATGGCCTCACGGATAGCCTCAGCCTTGGAGAGGGGTGTCCACTACAGGAGGGCCATATTCTGGGCCCTTAGACGTATAATGGAGGCTGGGGCCATGGGGGCTGAGATAGTCGTCAGCGGTAAGTTGAGGAGCGACAGGTCGAGGTTCGAGAAGGTCACGGCCGGGTACCTGCCGAAGGCCGGGGAGCCGGCCATGAGGTACGTGAGGAAGGCCACAGTTCACGCGAAGCTCAAACCAGGCGTTTACGGAATAAAGGTCCGTATACTCCCCCCTGGTGCGGAGTTCCCGGACAGGGTTGAGGTAAAGAGACCCGTGTCCGAGGAGGAGTTCGTGGTAGAGGAAGGTGAAGGAACGCCTCCCGAGGAGGAGGTCGAATAGACATGCCAATCCTAAGGCCGTCAGAGATAAGGAAGATGAAGCCCGATGAGAGGGTGAAGAAGCTTAGGGAGTTGAGGGCTGAGTTGATGAAGCTCAGGGCCGTGGTCAAGGCCGGGGGCTCGGTGGAGAACCCCGCCCGGATTAGGGAGCTCCGCAGGGCCATAGCCAGGCTTCTCACCATAATGCGTGAGGAGGAGCTTGGGAGGTCCCGGTGATGACTCCCATAACGCCCAGGAACATAGTCAGGCATGAGCTCATAGGGCTTGAGGCCCGTGTGTCGAAGAGCACCCACAGGGGATACGTGGGTATAAGGGGCCTCGTGGTGGATGAGACGAGGAACATGCTCGTCATAGAGACCGAGAGGGGCCGTAAGATGGTTCCGAAGGCGGTTTCCACGTTCAGGTTCAGGCTTCCCGACGGGACGGTCGTCGAGGTGGATGGGAAGCTGCTCGTCGGGAGGCCTGAGGACAGGGTTAAGAGGAGGGTTAGGAGGCTTTGGTAGGTCTGGAAGGTGTAAAGCCGCCTGCGAGGGAGTGCGACGACAAGAACTGCCCGTTCCACGGGAACTTGAAGGTGAGGGGGACGGTGCTCGAGGGGACCGTCGTCAGCGACAAGATGCATAAGACGGTCATAGTCCGCGTGGACTACCTGAAGTACGACAGGAAGTACAAGAGGTACGAGCGTAGGAGGAGCCGAATACCAGCCCACAACCCGCCTTGCATAGACGCCAGGGTCGGCGACAGGGTTCGCATAGCCGAGTGTAGGCCCCTGAGCAAGACAAAAGCTTTCGTGGTCATAGAGAAGCTGGAGGAGGGTAAGCGTGCCGGTTAAGGGAGGACTGAAACAGGCCGGTGGGAGGAGAGTCTCAGGAGGACTTTCGGTAGGCTCCATAGTCGTCTGCGCAGACAACACGGGAGCCAAGAAGCTGAAGATAATCCAGCTCGTCGGCTACAAGGGCCGTAAGAGACGTAGGCCGGCCATAGGCGTCGGAGACCTAGTCATAGTCTCCGTGAGGGACGGACCGCCGGACATGAAGGGACAGCTGTTCCCAGCGGTCATAGTGAGGCAGCGAAAACCGTACAGGAGGCCAGACGGAACCTGGATACAGTTCGAGGACAACGCCGCCGTCATCATGACACCCGACGGGACGCCTAAGGGCTCCGCCATAAAGGGCTGCGTCGCCAGGGAGGCCGTGGACAAGTGGCCCAAGATAGCCAGCATAGCGGGCATGGTGGTGTAGGGGGGTGATGAGTATGGCCAGGATGAAGACGAGGAAGCCTGGGAAGGCCCGTAAGAGGCTGTACAACGCTCCACACCACATAAGGAGGAAGTTTCTGTCCGCCCCGCTTTCTCCGAAGCTCAGAGCCGAGTACGGTGTGAGGACTATGACCGTGAGGAAGGACGACGTTGTGATGGTGCTGAAGGGGGACTATAAGATGAGGGAGGGGAAAGTTATAAGAGTGGACACTAAGAAGGGCTTCATATACATCGAAGGCCTAACTCGGGAGAAGGCTGACGGCTCGACCGTCCCGATACCGATAAGACCCTGCAACGTGATGATAACCGAGCTCAAGTTGGATGACTGGAGGAGGAAAATCCTGAAGCGTAGAGGATACGAGGCTAAGGTTGGTGCGGAGTGATGGGGTCCAGACACCTTAAGAGGCTTCCAGCTCCGAGGACTTGGCCGATAAAGCGTAAGGAGGCCGTGTGGACCGTAAAGCCCAGACCAGGGCCGCATCCACAGGAGGCATGTATACCGCTGCTGGTTCTCGTGAGGGACGTCTTGGGGTACGCTGAGACGAGCAGGGAGGCGAGGATACTCATAAAGGAGGGAAGGTTCCTCATAGACGGAAAGGTCAGGAGGGACCCCAAGTACCCCGTCGGCCTGATGGATGTCGTCGAGGTACCCGACGCGGGGGAGGCCTACAGGGTCCTACCCGGGAAGGGATGTTTCGTGCTGCATCCTGTTGGCGAGGAGGAGAAGGGGTTCAAGCTGTGCAGGATAGAGGACAAGACGACCGTAAAGGGTGGACACATACAGCTGAACCTCCACGACGGCAGGAACGTCCTGATAAGGGTCGAAAACCCGAGGAACCCCGTCGAAGACGTGTACAAGACCTACGACGTCCTCAAGATATCGATACCGGAGCAAGAGGTCCTGGAGCACATAAAGTTCGGCGAGGGAGTGTACGCCATCGTCACATGGGGTAGAAGGATGGGGGAGGTGGGCAGGGTCGTCGAGGTCTCCAGGGGGAGCATGCTCAAACCATGGACCGTGAAGCTTCAGAGAGTCGACGGCTCGACCTTCGAGACGGTTAGAGAGTACGTGTTCGCCTTAGGCGTCGAGAAGCCCCTGATATCCCTGCCGGGTGGTCCATGATGGCCAAGGGGACCCCGAAGCAGAACCCAATGCTCCAGCCGAGGATCGGGAAGGTGGTCGTCAACATATGCGTGGGCACCTCGGGGGAGCCGTTGGAGAGGGCCATGAAGGTTCTGGAGGAGTTGACGGGTCAGAAGCCCTGTGTGAGGAGGGCTAAGAAGACGATAAAGCCCTTCGGGATAAGGAAGGGGGAGCCCATAGCCTGCGTCGTGACGCTGAGGGGTGAGAGGGCCGTCGAGTTTCTGGACAAGGCTCTGGAAGCCGTCGGAAGGAGGCTTAAGGCATCCTCCTTCGACGAGCACGGAAACTTCTCGTTCGGGATAAGGGAGCACATAGACATACCCGGAACCAAGTACGACCCGAAGGTCGGCATATTCGGGATGGACGTCTGCGTCTCCGTGGAGAGACCCGGCTACAGGATAATGAGACGTAAGAGGTGTAGGACGAAGATCCCGAGGAAGCACAGAGTCTCCAGGGAGGAGGCCATAAGGTTCATCGAGGAGAAGTTCAACGTGAAGGTCGAGTAGACCTCTTAGCCATAACCCTGTACCTTAGGTACCTGTCATCCGGGGAAAACCTCGCTGGATGAGGAACCCTCACAGGCCCCCCACAGACAGGGCACCGGTCTTTCCTCAGGGTGTACCTCCCACAGACCTCGCATCTCCTGAGAAGCCACACCATAACTCAGTCCCTCTCAAAGCTTCCGGAGCCTCCCCGAGCCTTTATGACCGCTAACGCCTTCTCCACAGCCCTGCTCAAGGCCCTCTCAGCCTTCTTGTAGTTCTCAGCCTTAACCTCGATCTTGTACTTCGGAGGGCCTACCGTGTAGACCCTGACCTCGACGCCCCTGGAGGCACTCTTCTCCGCGGATATAAGGGCCTCCTTTATCGACTTGACGCCGTCGGGCTTGTAGCAGGTTAGGGTGAGCGTCCCGGATATCTTCACCATCGGTATCCTAACCTTCTTGGAGGCCACGTCCGCCACAACCTTGGCGATGTCCGGTGGGACGCCGAGCTTCTCCAACATCTCTGGACCCTTCTTGACGACCGCTATCATGCCCTCGTACAGCGTGTCGTACACCTCCAGAAGCTTGTCCCCAACCATGTCGAACAGCTCCTCAGGGGCCATCCCAAGCCTCTCAGCTGCGGTTATTATGACGGACTCGGCCTTCCTCTCCCGCTTGTACTCCAGCATCCTCCTACGCCTCTCGGACTTGCTGACCCTCCTCAGCGAGAGGTCTATGTGTCCCTTGGCCTTGTCGACTCTCAGGACCTGTAGGACCACTTTCTGGCCCTCCCTGACGAAGTGCCTTATGTTCCTAACCCAGCTGGACGATATCTCAGAGATGTGTATGAGACCCTCCCTCCCGCCGTACTCGTCGAGCTCCACGTACGCCCCGTAGGGGACGATGCGCTTCACCGTGGCGACGACGAGCTCCCCGACCTCGGGCCAGACATCCTCCTCAGCCATGCGCCGTCACCCCAGGACGGTCAGTATCTCGCCGTTTATCTTCGCTTTGCCACCCCTCGGCTCGGCCAACACGAAGCCGCATGAGCTGCACTTCACGACCATCTTGGCGTGGCTGAAAACTATCTGCTCCTTACCGCATTCCGGGCATCTAACGAGCAGGAACCGGGATTTAGGCCTCGGTATCAGCTCGCTTATGTCAGACATGGCCCATCACTCTATGACGAGCTTCTTGAGCCTTATGCCCTCCCTGTGTCTCGTGTAGCCACAGACCTTGCAGACGAGCTTCAACGTCTGCTTCTTCGTCGTCTTGGCGAACTTCCTCTGGATCGGGTACTTCTGTCCCCCATACCCATGCTTGTCCTCCTCGTGCCTCCTCTCACCCCAGCGGAGCTTGCTCCTACGGCCGTGCTTGTACAGGCTAACCGAGTGCTCCGTGTAGGCGTTACACCTCGGGCAGTACGTCCTAATCACGCTCGGAACCTTCATCCCCGACCTCCACCTCCACAGCAACCCCGCCCCTAATTAAGTTTTCAGCGTCCCTAACAGGCAACAGGACTATGTCCTCGGGCTTGAACGGGCCGTACACCTTCATGTCTGACCCAACTATCTGGGGGAGAGGCTTTAAAATCCTAACCATCTTGACGTCGGCAGGCCTCTCAGCCGGGGCCTTCGGAGGTCTCCCCATCAGGATGCCCTCGATCATGCCCCTGAACTCCTCCAAGGCCCTCCCCAAGGCGTCCACGACATGCCTCTCCTCGACGGTGAGCCTCTCAGCCGGGGGCTTAACCCCCTCCATGAGCGCCGAGAGTACCTTACGCATCCTCAGCTCGAGGAGCTGCTTGACCATACGCTCGACGACCTCCAGCTCCCTCCTGATGAGCAGGCCCCTGAGGGATTCGGGGGAGACCATCCTCACCTCGGACCTGAGGGACTTCATGTAATCGGCGAGCTCCCTGTACAGGTTAGGGGGGACTGCCTGTACCTCTGGGTTCTCAGCCTCCTTCTTCAGGGCCTCCTGGAGGCGCTTATACCTCTCCAACCTCCACCAACCTCGCGACACCCTTGCAGAGGAGGAGGAGGGCGGGTTGGATGGGGAGCTCCACAACCTCTTTCTCGAATGGACCGTAGAACACGTCTCCAACCCTGAACCTCAACGCTCTCTCCACAAAAACCTTAACGCTCCCACCCTTAAATGCCACAGCCTCCCTCAACGGGTCGAACCCCTCAAGACCCCTGACAGGGGCCTCCACGGTCCTGAAGCCAGTCTTCCCGTGGAGCGTGGAGGGCATCCTTATCAGCCTGTGAACATCCGCCGTGACGACCGTGTCGACGAGCGCCCCGCACTCCCTGGCGGCCTCCATGGCTATGACCTTCCAGGAGGCCTCTCCCACGCCGGGTACGGAGTCGAGCTGTAGGCCCTCCTCGATCCTCCTCAGTATGGCGTCCCTCTTGGATGTTAGGGCCTTGACCACCCAGGGTTTCAGGCCCATCCTCTTGAAGTCCTCCTCCCCGTACCTCGACAGGACCTCGTACATGCCCCTGGCGAGACGCCCCCTCCACCCCGGCGACGTGAGGTCCGGCTTCTCCAGGACGCCGTGGAGGTCTGCCTCTATCCCCTGTCCGCGTACGTAGTCCACTATCTCCCTCCTCTCCTCCCTCCCAAGCTCCCTCAGCGTCTCGTCCTCGACGTGGACGTGGTACCCCCTGTGTCCCGAGAAGCACACGCTCAGCTCCCCGTAGGAGAAGCCGAAGTCCTGGACGAGTATGTCCAGAAGCTTGATCGTCTCCTCCTTGGCCGCCTCCAGACACTTGTCGCAGAACCACACCTCGGACTCGACGACGCCCCCGCAGGAGGGACACTTGTCCGGGACCATCCCCCTGCCGGCCGTCCCACACTCCCTGCAGGCCCACCTGTCATGTTTCTCCTTGCATGGTGTCGGTATGTGGTCTGCGTCTATGTCGAACACGAGGTCAGCGCCGAGCCACCCCTTCAGCTCCATGTCAGCCTCGGGATCCCTGTAGTAGGCTGAGGAGTAGTACACGTGCGCCGGGACGCGTTGGGCTATGAAGGCCCGAAGCTCCTCCGGGGTTCTGAAGCCCCTGTGTCTTATCATCATCTTCTCCCCGAACTCCAGGAAACCGAACTCCCTGAGCTCCATCCTCGAGGGCGGCGTTATCTCGCCCATGCGCTCCGTGTAGTACCTCCTGAACATCTCCCGCACGAACCTGAGGGTCTCAGCCTCCACGCTTGGCACCCCTCACCTTTATCCTGTAGTAGCTTATCGGATGCCTTATCCTACCGCAGAGTCTGTCGGGCTGTACGCACAGGCCGTGGGTCTTCAGCGTCTCACACTTCGGTGGAGAGTACTTCGTTCCGCCTCCGACCTGACCCGCTATGTGCCTTATCTGGTACCACGTCAGCCTCTCGTCGAAGTCTGAGACAGATGTGAAAAGGCTGAATATGTCCTTCAGGTCCATCCCGATCCCTATGAGGAAGGCTGTTATCGAGAACCTCTCCATGTGGGAGAGCTTGGCGCCAGCCCTCAGCTTGGAGTACATGGCCTTCATACACGGCGGAAAAGCCTCAACCTCGACGCCTCCGAGGGGCTGAGCCACCTCGTACGGCCTCTTCTCAGAGAACTTCGCCTTAACCTCCTCAACCGCCCTCCCGAAGCCGTCCGGCATCCGAGCCGCCGAGAAGTCCGAGACGACATCTGTGACGAGCCTCTCAACCTCGACTTCGAGCAGCCTGGCCGCCTCACCCTTGGTCACGTAGACGTACCCGCCGTCCACAAGCCTGTTCACGAGCTTCCACTTGGCCGCCCTAAGCGGTACGGCGTTCCTCAGGTAGTCCTTAACGTGTACGGCCACCTCGTAGGGATGCCATCCACGTCCAGCGGGCTTCACTGTCCACTTGAAGGTGTTGGACGCCAGCGAGATCAGGTCTCTCAGGCTCTCTCTGACGAGTATCCGTCCAGCCCTCTTCGCCTCGGCCAGGGCGTAACGTCTCATCAGGAGGGGTTCACCCGTCCAGGAGACTATGGCGACGGCCGTGAGGAAGGACATGGCGTCCACGATGCCTGCCTCAACCCTGTCCTCCACGACCCCCCTCTCTATGGCCTCGTCTATCCTGCCCAGAGCCCTCTCGACGACGGGGTTGTCGGCGGATGCCACGTCCTCGAGCTTGAACCCTATCTCCCTCAGGTGGTCGAACGTCCTCCTAGAGAACGGGTATTTGGCGTGCCAGGAGAGGGGGGTTAGGCTCATACACCTATACATGGGGCGAGATAGTATATCAGTCTCCCCTCAGGTATGGCGAAGTCCAACTTTATCGGCATGTCCGTGGACAGCTCGAGCACGACTATCTCGGAAGTCTTCCCAGCCGCCTTGAATATGTCCCTAAGGAAGCTCAGGCTGAAGGTGGCGTGGACATCCTCCTCGGCGTCGAGCTCCAGCAGCTCGTCTGAACCCTCCTTCCAGACCACCTCGACCGTCCCAAGGTCTCCGACGGCCTTCATCTTAAGCTGCCCCTCGCTCACCTCGAACCTCACGTGGTCGCTCACGAGCGAAGCATCCTTTATGGCCCCCTCAACGCTCTTCGTCAGCATCTTGGCGCTTGCCTTGAAGAAAACCTTCGGGGACGGGGTCTCCTCCTCCACGACCTCTATGGTCGGTATCATGAACGACCTAACCCTGCCACCCCTCTCACACGTCATCTCGAGCTTGCCCTTACCCTTATCGTACGTGAGCGTAACCCTCTCCCCGCCCTCGACTCTGCCGAGGAACTTGAGGAACTCCAGAAGGTTCATGCCTATCTTCAGCTCCTCGTCGCAGACGTACTCCTCGAACGCCTCCCTCGGGTACTTGAAGTCCACCATAGCCACGTGGGACGGATCCAGGGCCGTGAGCCTGAGCCCGTTCTCATCGGCCGTAAAACAGCCCTCCTCGACTATCGTGGAGAGAGCCTTCACCAGCTTCTGGAACCTGCCGGCGTTTATGAGCGTGGCCTTGAGCAAGCTGGACACCACATGTTATCAGAGGGGATGGAAACTTAAATGTTCAGGCATGGTTGGGATGCCCTTGGACGAAAATGGTGGAAAAATACGGAGAACAGGTGAAGTGTCGTTCAACTCGGTTGAAAAGGTTTTTTGAAAGACCTACATCACCCCGGCTTCTGCGTGAACGATACGTGTAAACAGACAGCCATGACAGCATCCTACCGGGTGGACCATCGAGTCACTTCAACCTCATCAAACTGTCTTCGTCAACCTAATCAAGCCTGCCCGGGGAGAGGTTCTCCTGATGCGTAATACCTTACGGCCTTTCACCACGTTTCCGACATGTGATGAGCTTTAGCTGTACTCACGCCAGGTGTATCCGCACTTAACACACCTGTAGAACTGTGTCGGGCTCTCGTCTATACTCCTCGTCTGAACCATCCACCAGTAGGCCTTCATATGCCCGCATCTTGGGCACTCTATCCTTACTTGAGGCATGGTCCTAAGCTTGTCCTCGTCCCTGCTTATGACCACAACACCCTCGTTGACGGGTTTCTTGGCCTCGCTCTTGAGCGTCCCCTCACCGACCTCCGTGTACCCGCAGACGGGGCACTTGAACACGAGCTTACCCTTCTCCAGCTTCCTCTTCATCCTCGTGCCGCACTTGACGCAGAACCTCATCGAAGCTCTCTTCCTAAACCGAATGTGTTACGTTTAAACTTTTCGCAACACGTACGATGCTAACTGGCTTCGGATATGGCCGAAGATATTAAATGGGCGACTCTAATGGGCTCTGGAACCCTACCCCTGACACACGTCTTCCTGACCACTTCGACGACCTTTTCTCTGGGTATCCCCACGGCCTGAACGTATATCGGCTTAGAGCCCTCCACGACCTCAACCTCGAACACCTCGCCAGCTCCACGTATCAGCCTCCACCTCTCCTCCCACTCCGGAAGGTTCTTCAGGGCCTCCCTTATCCTGTCCATGTCTGGCATCCTTTCGCTGACCACTATTACCGGTAGCCCTGTCTCCTCGTACAGCCTCTTAACATCCACGACGTTGAACCCCCCGAACGTTATGCCGCTGAGCATGATCACCCTGAGCTGGCCGTAGTGTGGAGAGGACTTGACCATCTCGATTATCCTGTCCGTGGCGTCCATGCCGTCGACCTCTATCCTCGACCTCAGGACGCCCTCCAGCCACATCCCACCCCTGAAGACGACTCCGATGAGGTCCACGTGTTTGGAGGACCTTGGCTTAAACCTTCCGTCGTCCACCCCGAGGACCCTTATCTCGTCCTTAACCTCCCTTATCCGCGTCCTCCCCACCGCCTAAGGCCTCCCCCACGATGGATCGGAGCTCCGTGAGGCGTTCCCTAACCCTCTCGACGGCCCTGAGGACGGCTTCGTCAGGATCTCCCTCCTTAACCCTCACGTATATGACGAACCTGTCTGAGAGGGGGTGGACCCTGTGGTATCCAGCTATTTCAACGGAAGGGTCTTCAAGTAGGCCCTCCTGTATCAGGTTGCATAGGCTGTGTCCGTCTCCTGAGACCTCTATCTTCAGCGACTTCTCACTTCTCTCCAAGACCTTCACGTTCATCTCAGAGCCCCACACCGTATTTTACTGCCACTTTCCTGTTTTCAACGTTTCCACACAACGGACACTTCAAAACATCCCCAACTTTTTTGAGGACCTCCCCACACTTGGAGCAGAACGCGTAGACGACGCCCAGGTTGGGCCTGTCTATGAGCAGCTGTATGGCGCCGTTCCTCGTGTTCACTATCCTCGCCCTGACCAGGTCCCCAACGGCCACGGGCTTACCTCTCCACCCCTCGGGGAGGTGGAGTACTGCCAGGAACCCTGTCTTCAGCGGTGTTCCGCCCAGTTTGACTATGTCCACGATGGCGAGGTTCTTCTTGACCTCCAGGACCTCGGCTAAGGCCTGTTTTCCCCTCCTCGGGAAGGCTGGTATCCTCACCCTCGGGTATATGAACGCCCTCCTGGTCTTGGGGTTCACCAGGAGTGAGCCTATTATCTTAGACCTTATCACAGCCCTCTCGACGTACGTGCCTCTCCCACACCTGAATTCCTCTATTATCCCGACCTCGTCGCCGGGTAGGACGAACATACCGATCCTGTCTTTCAGCCCCTTGGCCATGGAGGACACCATGAATAGCCTGCTCCGGCATGGTTAAAAGTTACTCCCTCACGGCCCTTATGATGGCCACGTCCACGGAGTGAAACCTCTTCTCGTGGAACCTGAACATCCTCGGTATCCTCAGCTTCATGCCGAGGGCTGCGTCCACCCTCCATCCACGACTTCCGAGCCACCTGGACACGTAGCGTATTGTGGAAGCCTTGTGTATCGAGTAAACGGTGTCCGAGAGCTGAACTGCCTTCCTGAGAAACTCAACGTCCATGTGCCTCCTCCTGACGCCGAAAGGGGGGTTCATAAGGACACAGTCGAAGCGTCCCCTGACGGCGGATACGTCCGCCACGACGAACCTAACCCTGTCCGAGACGGACGCCAGCTCCGAGTTCTCCACAGCAACCCGAACCGCGACTGGGTCTACGTCCACCCCGACCGCTAAGTCTGCTCCGAGCATGGCGGCCCCTATGGTCAGCCTACCTGTCCCGCATCCAAGGTCTATGACCGTCTTGCCGGGTATGTCGCCGTAGATGTACGTGGCCGTGAAAAGGAGCTCCGACGCCACGTCTGGCGGTATGGTGTACTGCTCAAGCCAAACCTTGGGCTGGGGATGGGGCTTAAGCCCCGCTATCGCCCTCTCCAGCTTCACCCTTCTAACAATCTTCCCCCGCGGCAGGCCTCATCCCACCCCACGACGCCCAGCATCACGAGGGCCTCCACGTAGTTTATCAGGGGTTTCCTGAGGGGTGGAAGGCCGTCGAAGGCTATCCTTGGGCAGGCCGTGTTTACGTAGGCGTCAACCCACCCGAAGGACAGCAGCTTCTCAGCGGTCACCTCGCCGACCGTGAACGTGTAGACGCGACGGCCATCCCTCCTTAGGAGCTCCGCAATCCTGGAGGCACGGCTGAGCTGGGTCTGACCGAACTTCAACCCCACGAGGACGCCGAAGGTCTCGGCCTCGGATGCCTCCTCTATGGCCGCAGCCCTCTTAGCCAGCATCCTCCTACCCTCATCTCCTACGGCCCATGCCCTACCCGTGTAGGGGTTTGCCGCGAAGACCGGTTTTCCCGTGGCCGCCGCCAAGCCTATGGGGTGGAACCTCCCCCCACAGATTATGACGAAGCAGTCCACTCGGTCAGCTATGGACGCGGCGGCCCTGTAGTCGCATCCGAGAACCTGGCCCCTCACGGATGCCCTGAATCCAACCCCGCCGACCACGGGCTTGAAGCCCTCCGCCTCCAGGACTTCGCATGCTTCTTGGAGGTGGTCCACGTGCTGTATCGTCGAGACAACGCCGACGTTCCTGAAGTCCCCCAGCATCCCCACCGCGTCGGACACGGCCTCCCCGACCATGCCCTTCAGGGAGACGGGCACGTACAAGGTCGGTAGAGGGGCTGTCACACCGATCGGGCTGTGGCCGACGTGGACTATGACGTCCGCCCCGACCGTCTCGGCGTCCCAGACGGCCAGGTCGCAGGCTCCGTAGCAGGTCTCCGCGGATATCACTGCCTCTACGCCGTGTTCGTTTAGGGTTTCCACAACCTTCGGAGCGAGGGTCCTCAGCCCCTCTGGAAGCTGTACCACGGCCTTCCTAAAACCCCTCTCGACGATAGCTTGGACAAGACTATCCAAGTCGAGGACGTACTTCAGGTTAGTCTGCCTCAATCTCCTCAGCCACAATCCTGCAGGGAATCGGGAACTTGTGGGAAGCCCTCCTCAAAGCCTCCTTGGCAACCTCCAGGTCCTGCCTCCTGACATCCACGATAGCCAGAACCTGGTTCCTGCTGACCCTCGCCGCCGTTCCGAAGGGCTTTCCGAAAGGCTTCTTCATGCCCTTCTGGAACCTGTCAGCCTGGGCCATTCCGAGGAGCTTGTGCTCCCTGAGGACGTGGTGGGGGTACGGGAGTATCCTGAACAAGTAGTTCTTGCCAAGCTTCTTGCTCAGGTACCTGTTGGCCGCTACCCTGGCCGCCTCCAGGGCGTTGTGCCTCACCTGGCAGTCCTTGAGGGCCACGAGGGAGACCCTGACATCGTACTCTCCATTCGGGTTCCCCATCGTGAACTTCGTTATCCTCGGAGGCGGAAACCCTGGAATATACTCCCGCCTGACGTAGGGCATCCTGTCTATCTTTCGGTACGTTGAGGCCCTCATATCCGACAAGGAAAGGGTTGGGCGGCTTAAAAACGTTAGGGGGCTGTGAACAGGCGGTACCTGTCCACCTCCATCAGCTCCTCCAGAATCCTCTTGACTATCATCTTCACCGGGTCCGGTATGTTCGTCCTGTTCCTTATGTCGTCGAAGCTGGTGAAGGGCTTAGCCTCGCGCTCCCTGACTATCTGCCACATGTAACGCTTCCCTATGCCAGGCATGAGCTCCAAGGCGTGCATCTTCGGAGTCACAGGTTGGGCTTCGTTGAAGAACTTTACAAACCTCTCCTCGTTCGCCTTGACTATCTGCTCCACAATCCTCTCCAGTTCCTCCTTGGCGGCGGCCGTCAGGTCTTCATAGCGGACCCTGCCGAGTATCCTGCTGACCTTCTCCCTCAGGGCCTTCCCTATGTAGACCCTCTCACCCACTTTTATCGGGACGAACTTCCTGGCCACCCCCTCCAGCAGGGTGAAGTACTTCTCCCCCACCATCTGAACGAGGGGTCCGTCCCTCGTGGAGTACCTAGGGACTCCTGGCCTACCGTGGGGGAGTACGTCGAGGATGTATGCATATTCCTCGTATTTCTTTCTCTCTGCTTCCGACTTCAAGGCTCTTAACCGGAAACCTCCTTAATTATGTCCAATATCTTCTTCAGCGTCTCCTCAGAAATTATCCTATGCCTACCTATGAACACCCTAACCTCCTCCAAACTCTTGGGAAGACAGTTCACCATCTGTATGGCCACATCCCTCTCGACACCCACCTCTACGAGCTTCTCAACGGCCTTCTCAGCATCCTCGGACGGAGCCTTCGAGAACTTCGTGGCGTAGTCGAGAACCCTCCTCTGGAGTGGGTCGAGTTCGACGCCCTTCGAGTCGAGCTCCTCGAGGATTTTCTTGACGGTTGGGACAGTAACCTTCACCTCGTCCACCACACGCATGACATCCACCTCAGACCGGTTTGAGGTGCTCCGGGAGGGCTATTATCGTCTTGTAGGTCTTTCTCTGCGGAATCTTAAGTACGTAAGCCCTTCCACGCCTTCCCACGACTATGCCCACCCTGCCCTGATACCTCCGGTGGGGCATGCCGTGGTGGAAGCTTGGGTCTATGTCTATGGCGACCCTGTCGCCCTCCTGGAACGTCTGGAGCGTCCTACTTAGGCCGAGCTTCCCCCTCTCTCTGGGGGATTTCCTGAGCACCTTACGGCTCTTCCTCCTTAAACCCTGAGACTTCTTGCCCAACCCAATAAACACCTCGTCCATCTATCAGAAAAACCCTTCCACTAAAAACCCTTTCACCGGGATGTCAGGCAAACCTCGGGAGTCTACCCCTCATCCTCAACATCCTCTTACCCCTCAAAGCCTTGATGAACTTCTTGGCTGCGAAGTACTGCTTCACCAGTTCCTTAACCTCAGCTTCCGAGGTGCCTGAGCCTCTGGCTATCCTCCTGACCCTGGACGCGTTCAGGATTTTGGGGTTCTCCCTCTCCTCGGGTGTCATCGACTGTATTATCGCACCCCACCTCCTAAGCTTCTCCTCGGCCACATCTAGCTCCTCCACAGGTATGTTGTAGGCGAAGCCGGGTATCATCCCGAGTATCTTCCTCAGAGGCCCCATCTTCTTGAGGGCGAGCATCTGCTCGTACATGTCCTGGAGTGTGAACTTCCCGGTCAGGAATGCCTTGACATCCTTCTCGGAGACTTTGACCTCCGCCTCCCTGACGCGTCTCACGAGGGCCTCGATGTCCCCCATGCCCAGAAGCCTGCCCACAAACCTCGGAGGGTTGAAAGGCTCTATGTCCTCCAGCTTCTCCCCCGTCCCTATGAACTTTATCGGAGCCCCCGTGGCCGCCACCGCGGAGAGGGCTCCGCCACCCCTGGCTGAGCCGTCGAGCTTGGCGAGGAATATCGAGCCTATGCCCGTGGCCTTGTGGAAAGCCTCCGCCTGGGAGGCCGCCTGCTGTCCTATCGTCGCGTCCACGACGAGCATTATCTCCGTCGGCCTTATCGCCTCAGCCATCTCAGCCATCTCCCTCAGTAGCCCCTCCTCTTCCCTGTGTCTCCCAGCCGTGTCGACGATGATGACCTCGTAGTCCCTGAACTTCTCGCATCCCCTGACCGCCACGGAGACGGCGTCCCCCTTCTCCTCCCCGTACAGGGGTATGCCCGTCCCCTCCAGCAGCTGCCTGAGCTGGGCGTAGGCTCCAGGCCTGAAGGTGTCGGCGCAGACTACGGCCACCTTGTAACCGCGTTTCTGGAGGTATCTGGCAAGCTTGGCGACCGAGGTTGTCTTACCGGAGCCTTGGATGCCGACCATCATTATGACGTTCCTTCCACCAGGCTTGATTTCCAGCTTGGCGGGCTTCTCGCCGAGTATCCTGGTCAGCTCCTCGTAGACGACTCTTATAGTGTGTTCGCGTCTGGATATGCCTGGCGGAAGCTCCTCCTTGAGAACTCTGTCCTCTATGCGTTTAGAAAGCTCCAAAACCAAGCCGACGTTCACGTCGGCCTTGAGCAAGGCCCTCTGGAAGTCCCTCACCAGCTCCTTTACAGCCTCCTCGTCCACCGTGGAGGCTCTGATGAACTTCTTCAGCGCGTTGTACAGCGAGGAGCCGAGGGACTCTAAGACCATATCCATCCTTCTAATCCGTCTTGAACCATAATAAGCTATGGGAACGCTTATGTCCTCATCACGAGTTGTTATCCTTTGATGTCCAGCCGTGCGGAGAAGTCTGTGAGAATAGTAGAGCTGAAGGACGTGCCTCCCGGCGCCATAATGGTGAACGGGCTTCCGGGAGTCGGCCTCGTCGGCGTCATAGCCGTCTCCCACATCGTCAGGATGCTTGAACTCCAGGAAGTGGCCTACGTAGACTCCCCGCTGCTACCCCCCATAACCGTCCTACACGGAGGGCTTCCACACGCCCCGATAAGGATACACGGCAACCACGACCTCCTCACAGTCCTGTCTGAGATTCCGATACCAAGCACGGCGGTCTACACGCTGTCGAGGAGCCTCGTGGACTGGGCTGCCGAGAAGAAGGTTAAGATGATCGTGTCGCTGGGGGGCATAGCCGTCCCCAACAGGGGTGAAATCGAACAGCCCTCCACGTTCGCAGTAGCCTCGGATGAGAATTCACTAAAACTTTTGAAGGAGACGGGTGTCAAGATTATGGAGGAGGGGTACATGGTAGGCCCCTACGCCGTCATCATGGCCTACGCAAGGCAGGTCGGCGTCCCCTCCATCTCGATACTCGCCGAATCGTTCTTCAACTACCCAGACCCAGAGGCGGCCGCGGCCACGATAACAGTCCTGAACAAGCTCGTAGGCGTGGACGTGGAGGTCTCGGAGTTGATAGAGCGTGGAGAGGAGATACGGCTTAGGGCCAGGGACATGATGAAGAGGACTCAGGAGGAGCTCGTGAAGATGAAGAGCGCCCGCGAGCTGGACATACCGCCTCCCATATACATCTGAGGGGGTGAGGAAGGCTGTACGAGGAGGTTAGGAGGAGAATCCTCCGGGAGTTCGAGAGGAGGATATCCGAGATACTCGAGGAGAGGCCGAGCTGGGACGTCAGGTCGAAGTCCATGGAGCCCCTGACGAACGTGACAGTCGCCAGGGATGAGGTGCTGATAACCGCCGACCTCCCCCTCGCCGACCCCCAGTCGCTGAGGGTTAGGCCTGTCAGCGAGAGCCAGGTTGAGATATACGCCAGGATGAGGCGTCGAGTCGAGTTCTCAGACCTCGGCATGGGCCACAGGAGGGGATGCATAGAGTGCTTCTTCAAGCTCGTCGAGATACCGGTCAGTGTGGACGTCGGGAGGATGGTCGTTAAGTTCAGCAGGGGAATGCTGGAGATAAGGATTCCGAGGAAGTAGCCCATCAAACTCCGCAGAGTTCTAGGGCGGCCGCCACGACGACCGGAAATATTATCGTCGCGTCCCCGTGAACCGTCACAAACCTGTCAGTCTTAACCTTACCCCAGCTGACAGCCTCATCCAACGGAGCGCCGCTGAGGCTTCCGTCTTCAGGCGTGGCGGTTGTTATCTGAACCGCGGCGTCGAGGCCTCCCCTGAGCGTGTTCATGTAAAGGACGTGGTGCTTCGGCGTCCCGCCCCCGAGGATTATGGCACCAGCCTTACGGGCTTCGTACACAAGGTCGGAGAACTTCTCGAAGTCGAGGAGCGGGTTTATGACCAGCTTCTTCAGCCTGCTGTACATCCAGAGCTGCATCCCGAGCATCGAGTCGAGCAGGCCTGGTGAGAACACGGGAACTCCTTTCTCGTAAGCCTTTTTCAGTATCGAAGAGTCGTCGGGGAGTCTTGAACCGATTTCCCACATAAGCCCGTATATGGATGTACCGTCCCGAACATCCTCTGGAACCTCGTCGAGGATGGCCCATATGCGCCTCTCGAACTCCTCTACGTCCACACGTCTGACGTACATGTCGTATATCCTGCTCAACCCACGCCTCCAAAGCCTCCTGTCGTCGGCCCTGTGGGAACCCACCAGGATGGGCATACCCATGCCGAGCATTATGTCGTGGGTGACGTTCGCACCCGTCGTCACCACGGCGTGTACCAGATCCATGTCTATAAGGTCCGAGACGACCTGCCGGAGGCCTCCTGGGACGAGGGGGCCGGCCATCGATAGGAAGACCGTGTAGTCTCGGTCTGAGAACATCTCGGCGACTATGCGAGACGCCTCGGCGACCCTGCCAGCCCCGAGTACCCCTGAGCGTTCCATCTCCTCGACGAGTTCCCTGACGGACATCCCAGGCTTGACCCGGATAGGCTTGACCTCTTTCAACTCTCGCCTGCCCTAACCTTGACTATCTTAATCCTGTCCCCAACCCTCCAGTATGAGACCTCGACGCCGGGTGTGAGCTTGTCCCTGATCTCCTTCTCCCTCGGCATAGGAGCCTCGAACACCTCGTAGGTCGCCAAGTCCATCAGCTGGACGGACTCGCCTGAGACGGACAGGACCTGGCCGCTACGCTTCTCGATCATCGGCACGTTCACCTGCGTGTCCACGGGGCAGAGCAGCGTCCTCTTGACGCCGTCGAACACGCCTATGGCCACCGCCCTGAGCTTGGCGCTCCCATGCTTTCCGGGCTTGCTCTTCGAGATCTCCACTATCTCGCAGGGCTCTCCGTCTATTATGACGTAGCTTCCCACTTTCAGGCTTCCAGCCCTAACCACCTTGTAGGACATACCAAAATTTATCGCACTCAAACCTTTATAAGATGGCAGGTTGTGAGGAGGATAACCAAACTTCTGGACCGGAAGAGGAAGCTCAGGGAGGAGGTGGACCAGCTACTCGACGAACACTCACGCAGGAAAGCCCACGCAGACCACCACGCCAGGAGGACTCCGAGACCGTGTGGGATGACCGTACATCCAGCCCTAGGATGCCCCAACGGATGCCTGTACTGCTACGTCCCGGACATAGTCTCCGTAGACGACCCGCCCAAGCTGTGCGGCCTGTCCGGCCTGGAGGTCGTGGCAGCCCTCCTACACAACTCGAGCTTCGTCCCAGGTCCTGAGGGCACGTTCCTGGCGTTCGGAAGCCTGTGCGACCCTTTCCATCCGAGAGTCGTCCCGAAGACCGTCGAGTACCTCGAAGCTGTTTCGAGGTGGCTTGGAAACCCTTGTCAGCTTTCGACCAAGACCCCCGTGGCCAGGGAGGTGTTGAGGAGGCTTGCGAACCTACGGGTGTCCCTGAACCCCCTCGTGACGATAGTCACGCTCAGAGCCCACCGCAGGCTTGAGCCCAACGCCCCAACGCCTGAGGAAAGGTTCCAGATGATCGAAAACATGGCCGACCTCGGTCTGAGGCCGATGCTCTTCCTCAGACCTGCCATAAGGGGGTTGGTGGAACACGAGTACCAGCGCATCCTCTCCAAGGCCCTGGAAAGCGGAGCCGAGGGGGTCGTCGTGGGCTCCCTAAGGCTGTCGGAGAGGATAGCCAAGCGTCTCTCAACCATAGGCCTCGCAACGGGCTTCAAGCCTGGGAAAGGAAGGTTCAAGACGCTTCCCCTCGGAAGCCTGAAAGCCAGGATAATCGAACACGCCTATTCCATCGGACTCACACCGTTCGCATCCGCGTGCTGCGCCAACGCCTACACCGCCTCGGTGCCCTGTATGAGCGTATGCTGGGCGACAGGCATGTGCACGGGATGTCCGAACGGCTGCGTCGAGAAGGTTCCGGAAGTGGATGAAGACGACGTGGCTGAGGCCTTGTACAGGCTGGTCGGCGTCAAGCCCCTCCGGGTCGAGGTGGACGCGGTTAGGGTGCGTGTGGCTGTAGGGAAAAGGATGAAGGACGTTGGGCATGTCAGGGCTTTCCTGCAGACGACTGCGAGGAGACTTGTCGAGTTCACAAGGGCTTGACGAAAGAAGAGTTTATTAGGTCTGAATGCCTCTATTCCATGGGTCAGGGGAGTAGGGTTGGGAGCGCCTTCTAAGGGGGGTCTCTGCTCCCCTAAGTGTAGGTTCTTTATATGTAAGAAGAGGGCTCTAAGGCCACGTGGAAACTCCATGTGGTGCGCGTGGACCGGGGACGAGTGCAACCCAGCCATATGCAACTACGCCGCCTGCGCCAAGAGGAGGCTTCTGCCAAACGGAGTCTGCGCCATGACCGTGAAGAGACGGACCGTCGAGAGGGGAGGGCCTGAGAGGGAGCCTGAGATAGGCGTTAAGGTCAGGGGTAAGCTGTTCAAGAAGATGGGGGAGAAGATACTGTACTAAGAGTGGAGAGGGGAGCCCAAGGGAGATGGCAAGACTCAAGGATCTGCTCAAAGGGAGGATACCGGACAAACTCCTGCAGCTCGTCCCGAGGTCCTTTGACATAGTCGGCTCGAGGATGGGCTCCGTGGCCATAGTGGAGCTTCCGGACGAGGTTAAGCCGTACGCTGTCGAGGTGGCCAAGGCCATCATGTCGATACACAAGAACGTGAAGTCGGTCCTCGTGAAGGCCTCCGAGAGGCTGGGGGAATACAGGCTCAGGAGACTGGAGCTCGTGTACGGGGACGAGGACACCGAGGTGTTTCACAGGGAGCATGGATGCGTGTTCAAGCTGGACCCGAGGAGGGTCTACTTCTCCCCGCGGGAGGCGACTGAGAGGATGCGTATCGCCAGGATGGTCTCCCCGGGCGAGAGGGTTCTGGTGATGTTCAGCGGTGTGTGTCCGTACCCGATAACCATAGCCAAGACCCAGCCCCTCGTGGAGGTCGTGTACGGAGTCGAGCTGAACCCGGATGCCCACAGGTACTGCGTCGAGAACGTCAGGTTGAACAAGGTTGAGGGGAAAGTCGTACCCCTGCCGGGAGACGTCAGGGAGGTGTGTCCGTCCATGGAGGGGATGTTCGACAGGGTTGTCATGCCCCTACCGAAGGGAGCCTACATGTTCCTCGACCTGGCCATAAAATGTCTGAAACATAGGGGTGTGATACACTTCTACCACTGGGCCAAGGAGCCCGACCTGTTCTCGGAGGCTGAAGAACTCCTCAAGAAAGAGGGTGAAAGACAGGGATGCAAAGTGAAAATAGTTGGCAGACGGAGGGTACTACCCTACGCACCGAGGGTCTGGAAGGTGAGGGTGGACGCAGCTGTCGAGAAGTAGCGTCTCCCCCTAACCGCCCTCCTCCTTCTTTTCTGAGCCACCTTCAGAGGACTCGCCTTCACTGAGCTCCAAAGTCTTCTCTATCGGAACCGGTGGAGGCGTCGTGGCCATAGTGTAGCCTATCCAACCTAAAATACCCAAGACGGCGTACACAGCGATTATCACGGGTATCCTTATGGCCCACTCGCTGACGCCTTCACCCCACCAGGGCCATCCGGGGAGGTAGGGACCGAAGAACCACAGGAAGTACCCTATCATGGCGAGGACGCTTAACGCCAGTATCAGACCTCCGATCGCCCTGTCATTCATCCCCTAACACCTATAGGGTAGTTGAATAGCTGTTGGTTTAAAGTTTTTCCCTTAACATTAACTCCATATCTTCTCCAACTCCGCCTTAATCTCCCTCTTAGCCCTCTCGTACTCAGCTATCGAGATTTCACCAACCTTGTACCTCGCCTCCAGTGTCGAGAGCTCCTCCCTCAGGGCCTTCTCCCTCTCCTTACGGTCCCCTATGACCGTCTCGAAGAACTTCAGAGTCTCCTCGAGGTCCTTCCTGACCTCCTCGGCGGTCTCCTGGCTTATCACGCCGTTGTTCACGAGGTCGTCTATCGATGCGTAGCACTCTCTGGCCACCTTCTCCAGCTCCAGAACCTCCTTCGGTCTCTTTCCGGCGAACACGTTGTTCAGGTAGTCTATGTGTCTCTTCAGCATGTTCACCTCGTCCTCCAGCTTGACCGCCTCACCCTCCAGGTCTGGGGCTTTGACCCTGTACTCGTCCTCGTTTATCTCCCCGACCGCACACCTGACCTTCAACTCCTCCAGCGTCATCTTTATCTCCTCAAGCCTCTTCTGCTTCTCCTTCAGCTCCGTCAGGTAGTTCTCCAGCCTCTCGTTCCGCTCCTTCATCAGCCTGTTCAGGTTGGAGACGTAGTCCTCGAAAAGCCTCTTGAACACACTCTCCGAGACACCGCCGTCTTTCAGCACTCCGAACAGACGTATCTTCCAGGTGTAGTACTTCATTATCCCGCTCATAAGCTGGGCCACGTCCAGGCTTACCGGAGGCGTGGGAGCTCTAACGCCGGTGGGCTCCTCCTTCTTGAAGAAGTCTCTCGGAAGCTCGGCTCCACAGTATATGCAGTACAGCGTCTTGGGTACCTCCCTACCACAGTTTTGACATACGATGAGCTCCTCCATGGCCAACCCCAAATCAACTCTGAAAAGACGGGGAGATAAGACCTGAGTCCACCATGCTGAACTGCGTTTTCAAGTAGCCATAAACCACGAGGAAATCAAGGTGGGAGACGTTAAACTAGCTGACAACGTTTCAAACCCCTCAGAAGGGGCCGGCCGGTGGGAGGACATGAACACCAGAAACCAGCTGTAACACAGCTCTTCATGTTACACGGAACGTGAAAAACATCACCCAAACACCACGGGCAACGTAATAACCAACCCGCCGACGAAAAAGACATAAACCACCAAACCACCTAAAAACAACGGAGGCGGCCGTCGTCTAGCCTGGTCCAGGACACCGGCCTCCCGAGCCGGGGGTCGCGGGTTCGAATCCCGCCGGCCGCACCACGGTTTTTGGAGTTGATTCGTTTTTGGCTTTTTTTGGGACGGTCCTAGGACGGTCCTGAGTAGGTCCAGTAGGAATTGGTTTAGGCTTTTGTATCCTGCTTGGGTCATGGCGTTTAGGAGCTGGTTTCTGACTTCTTTGCGTAGTGTGACGGATGCGTGGCCTGGTTTGGGCATGGCGTTATACATGTTGTCTATGCGTGGTTTAAGAGTCATGGTTCTCAGCCTTACGGGCGGATTGTTGACTGAGTATAACAAAGAAATCTTATGCTCCGCCGCTCGGTCGTACTATGATTCAGGTTGGGCTTATCTTCTGCGGTGGCTGTATTTTTGTTGGTGGTTGTGTTGGAGGCCCCCTGGATGG
>Ga0190363_1000017_pt1 | contig 105906 bp, 76 predicted proteins | sample 48721867_MG_FD_161272 | JGI IMG/M metagenome (GOLD analysis project Ga0190363, IMG submission 161272) | Hydrothermal vent microbial mat bacterial communities from Southern Trench, Guaymas Basin, Mexico - 4872-18-6-7_MG | ecosystem: Environmental > Aquatic > Marine > Hydrothermal vents >...
GGTTGCGACTGCCATTATTTGATGCGGTCCTGTCTTTTGTTCAGCAACTATTGATTGAGCCAAGAAAGTTTCCATTCCTTCAGCAATCTGTGCAGTCTCGTTATACCACTTAACACTTGGATTTAACTCTGCAAAACTTTCTCCATTCTCGCTAGTACCATTTGCCTTCAGAGGAATTGATTGTGATTTAGAGTAATAACTTCCATTTACAGGCTCTATTATGGTCAAATTGAGAATTCCTTTTATTGTTATGATAGTTGTGTTTGTATCTGAATCCTCATTTTGTGGTCGAGTTGCATTTATGTAAAATGTATACGGGCCTGGTATCCATGTGTCAGCTACATTAAAGTTGATTAAAGAGCACCAACCGCTTGAATTTGTTAAGCAGCTATCCAAGAAATGAGTTGAATTATAGAAGCTAACGTTTGCATTATCCGCATCCCCTATTCCTGCATCTTTAACATGAACGCTTATATTAGTTGCATGAGGACTGAATGTATCATTTCTATAAATCCAAGCATATTGGCTCACTATTTTGTCGATTATTAGCGGTCTTGATAACCTAATCCAAGTTTCTATCTGCGAAATTGAAGTATTATAATAAAGAGTTGAATTATCCTCTATTGCACAAGTTAAATTGTACCATCCAGCAGCTTCTCCGCTTGTATACCAAGTAAGACTTGCATATCCATCAGCATTTGTTAATCTTATTCCTAATAGTTCACCATTCTTTAGGAATTTAACCGAATAATTAGCTATAGATTGAGTAGTGTTACTATCTCTTACATGACAGGTAATTGTTATTGGCACACCTGCTGAAGAACTTGTTCCATTGGATGGAGAAATAGAATCTAATTCGCTCCATCCATATATGTAAACTAAGCTACTGTTGCTATTAGAGTCATAATATTCCCTTGAAGCGTTCGCATAAATTATTTCGCTACCAAGCTTGTAATTCTCTGGGACATCCCATAGAGTATTATAACCACTTGCTAAGAGATGCCAACTAGAATTATACCAGTTTATGGTTGCATCTGCTATTTGCTGATTACAATCATCGCTTACGCTGGCATTCAAAGTAGTTTTAATCCCCCTATTGATTATAGTTCCTGTTAATGGATGAATAAGTGAAACGTTCAATTGACCATAAACTGTTAAAGTAACGTTTGATGTGTTAACAATCTTATAACAGCTAAATCCATCTTTTTCTACAGTTCCACCAATCCAGTATTGTTTTCCAGCTATAGTATCGCAAGTTGGGTCATGGTAAGCGTTACAATGACCGTTCAAGGAAGTACAGTTATATGCTAGCGTATAAGTTGATCCATCTTCAGTAACCCAAATGGTTCCGTTGGCTCCGGTAACATAAGCTCCATTATCTGAATCATAAATTATAAATTCTAGGAATGCCTGATTATTCCCTATCCTTCTTACACTTGAATTGCTGGCTGGATTTATGCTCAAGCTTACATCATCTCTTTCCAAAGTAATATTTTTAGAAATTGTTTCGTCAGTGAAGTTGAAAGGATCTGTTGTATTGAATTTGTAGTAGAGATAAGGAGATTGTCTAGCATAATCTTCGCATGTAAATCTATGTTTAAACGTAACGTCTACGCTTATTCCTTGAACGCTCTTCGACTCAACCAAATACCAAGTTATATTGTCATAGCTCTTCCATAAGCTTAGATTATTTATATTTAGGTCGGCATCTGTGAAAGTAACTGTAAAGGTATAGAGTTCTCCCCAACCTCCGAATGAGTGGTCAACTCTTGGGTTGCTTAAAGAAGGTTTATCTCCAAGGAAGAATGCCTTTACCTTTAGTGTGGAGTTGCTAGCATAATAATCTTTGCTTACATCCATACTAACATTATACCATCCTTTTGGCTTTCCTGCTGTGCTTTTCGTACAATTATACCATCCTTGTCCTTCATCCCAGCCATCATTATCTGCTATAGTGCACTGATAAGGAGAACCCACTTGAGGTATGAACGTATAAACAACAGTTGCACCTTCAACAGCTTCACATTCGTCATGTAAGCTTCCATTTATGGATACAAGATCACCTCTTAAGTATCCTTCCCCATCTGGATAGACGATTGAAGGTAGCAATAGGGATTTAATTGTTAGAGTATAATTGGTTGAGTTCTTATCCTTATAACAAACATCATTATAAACTCCGCCAAACCACTTTTGAACACCTGTTTTGAAGTCACATCTTGTTTGCCCAGGAGGTAACTCTAGCGGGAATTTATAAATCAAGTTACTTTCTAGGTCTGTTTCTGTAATCTTTTGGCTAGCAAAAATATTACCATCCTTAGTTACCCAAAAGCTTCCATTTACTCCATAACCTGCAAGATTTCCTGAGTCCGCATCTATAACCTTTAGAGTTAAGTTTATGTAAGCACTTCCATTTCTCCAAACCCATTCGTTATCCCCGCTAACCAATTGCAAACTTACATCATCCTTTTCTAAGGTGAAATTCTTTGGTTCGATAGTAGTTTCGTACAATTCTCCATAAAGCAATGGACTGTTAGGATCATCTGTTGCATTAAACTTGAATTCCCAAATATGTGGATAAGGATCGTCTCTGCTTGCTTCACAGCTCCCTCTTGTCCAGCTTAGGGTTACAGTTTTGTTTATAACTGGAGAATCTAAATTCGTTTTATTTGCTTGAATCCAACTAGTTGAACCATACCTTCTTACGTATAAAGTTAAATTGACAAAATCATAATCCTCATCTGTTACTGTAACATTGAAGTAGAACCTTTCTCCCCATCCTCCAACCTCACTACCTTGAGCAGATATTACAGAGAGATTAGATAAAACTGGTTTTGTTTCTATGAAGAATTCTTTTGTTCTTGTTATAGACCTATTGATGAAGTATGGACCTGAAACGTTTATCCTTACATCGTACCATCTTGCCTTCATGTCAAAAGTATTTCTGTTACATCTATAAACTCCTGTTGCAGGGTTTGTTATTTCTGTACAACTATAACTTTTACCCGTCTCATTATGGACAGCTTCCATGGTTATTATAGCTGGGTCTATCTCACCACCACAGTCATCCTTTATTGCTACCTCTTCAGCAATTCCAGGATAGCCTGCATCCAAAGTTACATTTTCTTCTGAGCGTAAGACTGTATCATCTGTATAATCTCCTTGTCTATATCCACTTGGATAATAGACGAAATCTCCATATATTTCTAAAGTGTAGTTTGTTGTATTTTGTTGAATAAAGCAAGCATCAGTCACACTCCCTTTCCATTTCTGCAACCCAGGATAATAATTACAGTCTGGATTGAAGTAATAGGTTACGTATCCAGAAGAGTTTGTTTTATTAGTTTGCGCTAGGAAAGTGCTTCCATCTTTGGTTACATAGAAGGTTACTGTAGCATTATAAGCTGGAACATTTCTATCTGTGTCATTAACTCCTAGTACAAGCAAAATAGTATTTCCTATATCGCTATCAGACCTATTAACCTTAGAATTATTCCCTGAAATGTAATAGATTACTACATCATCTTTTATTATGCTTGGAGCGGGTATGTTGCTAGTATTAAATATGTTTGTTCCATCATCGATTTGCCATTTGAAGTAAACCAAGCTCGTATTTATTTCACTACATTCAAAATTACTAACGTTTACTTCACATGTTCCTTTTCCATTGTAAACAGTGTCATTACCTCTATAAACCCAACCCTTTGAGGTATAGGTAAACAATTTGCAAGTCACGTTATCGAATTGAGCATCATCTATATCTACTCTAAATGTAAAGGTTTCTCCCCATCCTCCAACTTCAGGATAAACGCTTTCATTTTCTGCTATTGGTGGGGTGTTATTTAGATAAATCCAATCTTCGAAGATAGTCGAGTTCGAATAGTAATAATCTCTCGATGAGTTAACTCTTATATCATAATAACCTCCTTTATGGAAGCTTGTATTCCAGGTTGAATAGTACAATCCATTACCTTTCTCGTTCGCTGGATAAGGTTCAATTAGTCTAATTTCTCCTATTGAAGAAATTTCTTCGAACGAAACATTTGCTGAACTAACATTTTCTCCGCACTCTCCTTGAATTAAACCAGTAACATTAATAACATTTCCAACAGGGATTACACTATCTTCTTCAGGTTCAACTAAGAAATTCATCAATTGCCCTATTAAAGTAATTTGTTGATTTCCTGTGGTTGCTGTAAAGTAACAAGCATCTTCTAGGTCAATCTTCCAGTACTGAATACCAACATCAAAAGTACAATTTGGATCAAAGGTATAATTAAAGTAGCCGTTAGTTTGAGTTACTAATTTCTTGTCAAACAAGAAGTTCAAGCCATCTGTTGTTATATAAATACTTCCGTTTACGTCAGCAAAGTCTATTTCCGTTCCTTTTATAGTGTCATAGAACTTAGCAGCAAACCAAGCGCTATCATCACCAGGTCTTGTAATTTGAGTTTTCGACCAGTCTACATCAGCTACATCCGCTTGGTCTTTTGTAATTGTTATAGAACTTGATTTTTCATCCGTATAGTTGAAGTTATCGCTTGCGTTTATTTTATACATCTTACTTCCTATATCGCTATAAGTTCTGTTGCAAGTAAAAGTAATCGGATAGAATTCTATATTAGTACAATTTCCAACAGCTGGAACACAAACTTTTTGATCAGCTAATTCCCATTCTCCAGTTAGATTAAGCCAGAAGTAAACGTTTATAGTAGAACCTAGTTGAGCATTGTAATCTTCATCTTCAACGCTGAATGGGAAGTGCCAATTATCTCCCCATCCTGCCGAACCAGTATCTGTATAAACAGTTCCTAAGGTAATAACAGGCTTTGAAGCAAGATAGTATGAGTTTATAGTCAAATTAGTTTCACTTGCATTATAATACTCTTTTTCAGCTTTGATTGAAATGTTTGTATAACCATAGAGCCATGTTGGTTCTGGTTGAGCAGTAGTATCTGCCCTGAAAACACACTTATAAATTCCAGGAGATTCTTCAACTATCTGACCTGGTGGACTTTGATCTTGCACGCAATCTTTCTCTGAAGGACTTGCACCCAATTGTTGAGATTTAATGGTGACGCTTGCATTACTTACACCTCCGCATTCGTCAGTTACATTAACTCTTACAGGTACGTCTTCTATACCCTTAAGGAATAGTTTAGCGTTTAATGGCTCCAACAATTCTATTTGGAGAGGAAGTGTAGTTATGTTTATTGAGAATTCACTTGAATTAGAAGCCTTGTAAGCTTCTGAATACAAAACACCAGCTTTCCATTTCTGTGGTCCAACTTCATAGCTACAGTCAGGATCAAATTCTCCAGCAGAAGTATTTATAAAGCCGCTTGAGAAAATAGCAGGTACTTCTGAATAAGTTGAACCATCTTTAGTTACCCATATTCTTACATTAGAGCTTAAAATACCAGCTATGACATCGATTCCTTTATCTATATCGTAAGTTTTAACGCTTAGCTTCTGATAACTATCGTCAGCTCTGTAAACGCTTGTTTCATTACCTTCTGCATGAATTAGAAGCAAATCATCTTTCCCTATAACAAAACTTCCATTTCCTACCTCAAAAGTATTGTTAACAAAATCTTTAGTCGTATTCCCAAATACATCTTTTACTTCACTTACATTAAACTTGAAAACATGTGTTCCTAATCCAGGATTACTGTAAGTTGGCCATCCTTCTATTTTAAATGTAACTGTTACATTAACACCTTGAACGCTTGAATTTGTCATCGGGATTGGCAATGGTTGAGCCCAATCTCCTTCCACTAAGCTAGAGTTAACCCAGAGTTTAACTTCTAAGATATCATCATCCTCATCTGTAACATTAACCCTAAAGTACCAAGTTTCTCCCCAACCACCATCTCCAACATTCTGTTGCGAGTCATAGCTTATCACATAAAAGTCTGTAGTTAGGATTGGCTTAGTTTCAACCCAATACCCTTTTTCCCAAATTTGGAATTGGTCTATGGTTTCATTAGAGTTGTAATATTCTTTGCTTACATTAAACCTTACATCCCAACCCTTGGCAGAAAAGCTTGAAGTATTGATTGTACAATTGTAATAACCGCTTCCTTCATTCAATACAGGGTTACAATATTTCACATCATTTCCTTGAATCGAAGAGAAGTTAACGCTTGCATCCTGAACAAAAACATTGCAGTCATCAACAACATAACCTCTTAGCAATACATTTTGTCCATCTGGATAATTTCCTCTTAAGTATTTCCCTCCTCTAGGTTGAGTTATAACAGGTTTTAGGTCTCCAATAATTGTAAGTGTAGAGTCACTTATGTTTTTGTCTATGTAGCAAGCATCCGTTATTCCAGCTTTCCAATTTTGTAAACCTACCGAATAACTGCAATTTGGATCGAAATAATAGGTTGCATTCCCTAAGCTATCCGTTTGATTTATTATATCTAGCTGATAATTAGAACCATCATGAGTAACCCAGAAGCTTACATCAACACCTTCAACTGTAGAATTCTTCTCCACATCGAAAATGTTAACTGAAAGTAATACAGCACCAATACTCCTATTAACTATTGAGTTATTACCTTGGATTAGAGCTATAACTGCTTCGCTTTCTTTCAACTTAGGTGCATTGATTGGAGTTGTATTGTAATAATTAGCCGGCTCCCCATTCTTTATCTCCCACTTAAACCAATTATCATTACCTATATCGCTGCAAGTGAAACCTTGGTAAGGAACCCAGCAAGTTCCTTTAGTAGGTGTACCAGGGGTTCCTGTTATGGTATAACTTCCTACTTTCTCCCAAGTTATTCCATCATCCTTGCTTATGTATAAATTACAAGTTATTGTATCTCCTTCTTGGTCATAGATATCGATCGTAAAGTTAAAGTAGCTTGACCATCCTTTATACTCATCAAAGCTTAATTCTTCCCAGTCACCTAATACATAATTATAAACATAAACGCTAACATTCTCGCTTGTAGCGTTCACATTCTCTAGCCAGAACCAATTGTTATAGAGTGAAGAATTAAAGTTGTAGTACTCCTTGCTTGCATTCAACCTAATACTCCAATATCCTTCTTTCTTAGCAGTAGAATCCCAAGTACAATTATACCATCCATCATACTCATTATAAGCTGGAGTACAACCCTCCCAATTACCCAAAGGACTTCTTAACTCAATACTAACGCTAGCATTAGCTATTAAACCTTCATTCAAACAATCACTAGTAGTATTAAACCTAATCAAAATCTGATCAGTAACATTGAATACAGAATTATAAACAGGTACCAACAAATTATTCTTCAATTGGCCACGAATGGTTATCGATTGAACTGTGTATCCGCTGATTGCACTAGAAGTATAACATTCATCACCCACATCCATTCTCCAATTTTGTATACCTACTGAGTAACTGCAATTTGGATTGAAATTATAGCTTAGATAACCTGAACTATCAGTAGTTAAAGCGATAGGCGGACCATAGTTCGCATTATCATAGGTTATTCTAATTGTACCATCAACTCCACTTCCAACATATTCTCCTCTATCCCTATCATAAACTTGGGCTTGCAGTAAAACTGTTTCATCTTCTCTGTCAACTTCGCTTGGAGTTGTTGTTGCATAAAGAACGACATCATCTTTAATTATTTGTTGTTGTTGAGTTGTTGAAACTGTGTAATTCCAATAGTCTGTTGCGGTAACATTGAAAATTCTAGTTCCCATATCAGAGCAAGTGAATGTATTCTTGTAAGTGATGGTTTTAGTAATCTTACAATCAGGAGCAGAACAAATGCTTGAGTTTAACAATTTCCAGCCATTTGTAGTATTACTCCATAAGCTAACGTTAAGTTTTTCAAAACTAAATGTTCCTTGATCTTCATCATACAGATCTATATCGAATATCCAAGTTTCTCCCCAGCCATAAGGATTAACAGAACTTCCAAAAGAATCTTGGGTTGTTATAGTTAAAGCACTTATAGTTGGTTGAGTAACCAAAACAAATGCATTCTCTTTAAGCAACACATCTGAACTATTGTAATAAGTCTTAGAAGCATTTATGGTAGCGTTATAATATCCTAAAGTCCAGGTTGAAGGATCGAAGGAATAAGTTACATAACCGCTCGCATTGGTAAAGGCTTGAGCCGAATGAGTAGTTGCACCCTGTTTGGCTTTAAGGTCAACTAAAGCTGATGCTACTCCACCACAATCATCGTAAACATAACCTAGATAATCTACAGTATCTATACCCTTCCTATAGCTTTCACCATTTGGTTTGATTAAGCTAACTTCCAACGGTGTTGTTATCAAGGTTAAGTTCCATGCTGGGTTTGCGGGAGTGCTCCAAGTTGGCTTATAGCAGCTTTGTCCAAAGAAGACCTTCCATTTTTGAGGTCCTATATCATACAAACATCTATCTGAAGATGGGAAGTTATCAGTAATATATCCATTTGGTTCTATCGTATTTAGTTCTAAATCTTTCCTATAATTACTTCCATCATAAGTAACCCAGAATTGACCTAAATCATTGTAAGCAACAGGGTTACCCGTATCTAAATCTTGAATTTGTACTTTCAGCGGAACCCTTTCACCATTGGTAACATTACTCCTATTAAGGATTGCATTATTCCCGAAAATCAAACTTATGCTTATGTCATCCCTTTCCAAACTAAAGCTTCCTACGGAAGATTCAGCATAATCCTTCTGAGAGCTAGCTGGAGTAACAGTCGAATAATCATCAGTACCATTAAAGAAGAATTCATGCGTAGCGTTAGTAAGTAAATCATCGCATACAAATGATGTAGTGAATTCTATTATTGCACTTTCAACACCAGCAGCTTTGCTTTTTCCGGTAATCGGTGGTTTCACGCTCCAGCTTCCACCTCCAGGTCTCTCGTAGAACCATACTTGAACTTGATCTAAGTCTTCATCCGTAACATTAACTCTGAAAGTCCAAGTCTCCCCCCATCCACCTATATTCCCTCCTTGTTCTGACTCGACGCTTGTTGATATTAATTGAATTGTTGGTAAAGTTTCTATCCAGAATGCATTTGTTTCTGTATAATCTACCAAATTATAGAATTGCTTCTCAGCATAAACTCTAATATCATAATACCGAGGCGACTTTCCGCTTGAATTGAAGGTTGTATTGTAATAGCCTAAGCTTTCTTGAACATGTTGCAAGTAGAAGATATCGTTAGTGTAAGTACTCTTAACTGAAATATTTAGGTAGTCTGGGTCGATTAAATTGTTACAATCCTCGCTTATGTTAAACCTTATGGAAACATTTTCTCCACGATAAAATTCTTCTGCATTCAATGGTTGAATTACTTGAGTTGACAAGCTTCCTTTAATAGTTAGATTCCATGTGTCAGAGTATACGTCAAAATAACATGTTTGACCTTCTATAAAGGTTGTCCAGTTTTGATACCCAACTTGATAAGTACAATCTGGAGAGAAATCATAAGCTGCATAGCCTAAGCTCGTATTAACTTCAGCTGCTGTCAAATAATTACTTCCATCGTAAGTTATGTTGAACTTAACTGGTGTATTATCTGCAACCGCACTTCCTTTATCCTGGTCATACACATAAACCTTTAGGGTTAAAGTTCCAGAATTTCTATTAACTTCTTTCCCATCTCCGCTTACAATACTTATTTGTAAGGTATCTTTGGTTATGTTTGGTCCTTGTGAAGTTTCGGTATTAACTGTATTATACCCATCATCTAAAACAAAATAGTAATAATTATCAGTTCCTATGTCAGAGCAGGTAAAGTTAATTAGCCATGAACATAGACCATGGCCTCCGGTTATTGTAATCGGGGTTTGAGATTCAAAATAGCTACCTCCATCTGTCGAAATGTAAAGGGTACAAGTGACATCATCGTTGTCAGGATCATCGATTGAAATCGAATAGTTATAAGTTGTGCCCCACCCTCCTTCATTTGGAGAAACAGGTATTATCGTGTAAGTGGGTGGAGCATTTTGTAAATAGAACCAGTTGTCATACCAAGTTGAGTTTTTATGGTAATAGTTTCTAGTTGCATTCATCCTTATATCCCAATATCCTGGTGTCTTTAGAGTAGAATCCCAAGTACAGTTGTAATAACCATTTCCTAAATCTGTAACAGGATAGCATTCTTCAATAACATCCAAAGGAGATCTCAGATTTATGTTAACTGTAGTCTCATTTAACAAACCTTCTTGGGAGCAATCTGAATAAACACTTCCATTTATCGGAATGAGAGTTGTTGTCTGGAAGGTTGAGTCATATTCTGGATAAGTAAGGTTGACTTTAAGTTGTCCATAAATGGTAAAGAGAACAGAATCACTTTCTGCATCTTTGTAACAGGATTCTCCTATGGTTGCGATTCTCCAATATTGGGATCCTACAGTAAAGCTACAATTTGGGTCAAAGTAAAATCTAACTTTGGAGTCTGCTTCAGTATAGTTAGTAAGCCAGATTAAGTATTCACTTCCGTTCCAAGTAACCTTAAGTTTGGTTTCGACACCAGAACCAACTGAAGTATCCCTATCCAAATCGATAAGTGTTGCGACGAACTTAGCTTTATCAGTAAACTCCCTATCAACTTCGCTATCGGACAAAGCTGGTTCAGCAATTATCTGGACATCGTCTTTTGCGATAGTAATTGTATCAGAAGTATTGTAACTATATCCATAAAAGTCTGTTGCTGTCAAATTCCATTCTCTTGTTCCTACATCTTGACATGCAAAATCATCTTCTTGGATAAAAGTATAGCTGCACGGACTTGCTGTGCAAATCGTTGAATTCAATAATTTCCATCCAGAAGCCAAGTTAACCCATAAACTAACATTTACTTCATCTTCTCTAGGAATAATCGCTAAATCATCATCTGTTAGAGTAAAACTAAATTGCCAGGTTTCTCCCCATCCTCCAGTTGTTGAACCTTCTTCTGAAACAGCTGAGTAAGAGGTTATTTGTGGTTTTGTAACTAAAACAAAAGCATTCTCTTCTGTCCAAACAGAACTTGAATTGTAGTAAATTTTGCTTCCGTTGAAAGTAACATTCCAATAACCTAGATAGCTATTAGGCCATCCTGCTGTGTCAGTAGCAAGGATTGTGCAGGAATAATACCCATTCCCTTCATCTGTTACAGGAGTGCATTCTATGTCTGTAGTTCCTTTGACTATGTGAAATTCTCCATTTCCATTCGGGATCAATCCACAATCATCCTCTAACCAACCCCTGAGCAGAATGTCATCTTCTCCTCTAACAAAGGATGTTCCTCCTGTAGGTTCTGAAACATAAGCTTCTAAAGCTTGAGTTATAATTGTAAAGGAGTAATTTGTTGAATTAACATCTTTATACCAATCATTCCCTACAGTCCCAACTTTCCATTTCTGGGGACCTACTTGATAGCTACAGTCTGGATAGAACTGATAGCTAACATTTCCCAATTCGTTACCAGTTCCTGTTGTAAAGTAGCTAGGTGGGGTTGGATGAGCAACAAAATTAGTGTTATTCGTAGTAATGTAAAATCTAACCTTAGCTCCTCCTACAGCAGCGTTTTTATCCGTATCTATAACTTTAACCTTGAAGGTAACGTTTTGTAAAGGTTCTCCTAAAGAAGCACTTCTGTTTACAACACTATTATTCCCTTCCAATAGTTGGATTGCTATATCATCTTTCTCTATCGTAAATGTAACTATTGAAGTATTGGCAACATTACCATCATCATCACTTACGTTAAAGAAGAGTTCCCAATCTCCTATATAGCTTCCCGTCGCCCATGTTTTTGAAAATTGGACTTTCACATTGGTTCCGCTTACACTAGAATTACACCCATGCAAAATCCAAGCAGTATCACCAACTCTTCTGTAGTAAGAGCAAACCGTTAGTGTATCATAGTCATAATCTGTGGCATTAACCACGAACCACCAATTCTCACCCCAACCTCCTAAATTATTGGTCCCCTCATTAATTTCTTGCTCGCTTATCGCATCTTCTCCAACTAACAAAGGAATAGTTTCAACCCAGAAAGCTTGGTATTTTGTTGTTGAATTATCATTATAATCATCTTTCTGCAAGAAGGAGGTTACATCATACCATTGAGTTGGCAGGGAAGAAGTATTAAACGTACAACTGTAGTAGCCAGGCTCTTCGAAGTTTATAGGTTCGCAAACAAATTCTTCCCCTGTTTGTTGGGATTTGTAAGTGAAATTCATTTTAGAAAAGCCGGTTAAATTCACAGAGCAATCATCGTAAGTGTGAATTCTTATGGTTATATTATCTCCTCTCAAATATTTTTCGCTGCTTGGCTGAAGAATATCATTTAAAATACTTCCAACTACATTCACCGCAAACTCACTACTATTAACATCTTGGTAACAAGCATCTGTAATTCCTGCTTTCCAGTATTGTTGTCCAACTGAATAACTGCAATTTGGATTGAAATAGTAGCTTGAATTTCCCTGAGAATCTGTTTGGTTTAATAAGTCAAACTGATAGTTAAGATTATCGTGAGTTACCCAGAAGCTAACATTAATGTTTTGGGCGTATGCATTTTTTTCAACATCGAATACATTAACTCCTAGCCTTATTGTGTTTCCTAATTCTACATCACTCCTATTAACATAACTGTTGTTTCCTTCTATCAAGCTTATTCTTGCTAAGGATTCTCTTAGTTCTGGAAGTTGAATTGGTGTTGTGTTATAGTAATTAGAAGGCTCACCATTTTTAATTTCCCACTTGAAGCTATTGATTCCTATGTCAGAACAGGTAAAGGATTGATAAATTACAGAGCAAGTTCCTTTAGTAGGAACTCCTGGAGATCCTGTAAGGATATCTGAGCCTGCTAGTTCCCATTCGTTTGTAGAGTTTCTTTTTATGTAAAGGTTACAAGTAATTGTATCTCCTTCTGGGTCGTAGATGTCAATAGTATAATTGAATTTGGATGACCAACCTGTTGGTTGAGTAACTACTTGCCATTGGTTGGTAGAATAGTTGTAAGCGTAAACAGTCGCATTCTCAGCTGTTGAGTTAAGATTCTCTAGCCAGAACCATTTTTGATATAGGGTTGTGTTGGAGTTGTAGTCTGTCCTTGAAGAAGTAATTCTTATAGAATAGTAACCTTCATCCTTTCCAGTAGAATCCCAAGTACAATTGTACCAACCATCTCCCTCATTGTTAATTGCACCACAACCGCTTTCTTGTGAATATGGATCAATTAAAGCAACCTCTTGAATGGTAGAATCATTTATCAGACCTTCAACTTCACAATCAGTTGAAACATTAAACCTTATCAAGATTTGGTCTGTGACATTGAAAACTGAATTGTAAATGGGTAATTCTAAGTTATTCTTGAGCTGACCAATAACTAGATAATTCTGCAAGGAATATTCTGGGGGTTGTAGAGATTCATCTTTGTAGCATGCATCATTAACTATTTCAACATACCAGTACTGAGTTCCAGTTTGATATGTACAGTTGGGATCGAAATCATAAGCTAAGTAACCGTTCGAATCGGTCTGAACCTGATGACCTGAATCATAGATTAGAGGTGATGCTTGGTAAGAGAAGTAGTAAGTACCAACTACACCAGCCTCCACTGGCGATTCGTGATCTGTATCATTCACAAGTACTTTGAAGGTTCCATATGTTGCTCCTTCTCTATTAATCGAGATACCAGAACCTTGAATTACTACAAACTGAATGTCATCTTTTTCTAAGGTGATATTAGGTGGAAAAACTTCTTTGACCAAGTTGTGAGAATCTTCTGCTCTAATTTTAAGGTAAAGTATAGGTCCATTAAGATAATCTTCACAAGAAAATCTTTCAAAAAATCTTATTTCCCTGAAGGAAGTACAATCTGTGCAAAGTTGAGAATCAACATAATACCAAGTTTGATTGTCATAAGATTTCCATAAGCTTATGTTTACCGTATCTTTAGGATCATAATCTCTAAAACTCATGTTTATACTAAAATTATAACCCCATCCCTCTATTCTCGGGGTTACATTTGCATCGTAAATTTCTGGTCTGTACCATAACTCAAAAGCATTAATTCTTGTTACGTTAATTGGATAGTAATAGGGTTTTGTAGCGTTTGCACTTAGATTATAAAATCCTGGAGAAGCACCAACCGTTGAATAAGTATAAGTATAGCTTCCGTTTCCTAAATCATTAGCTTGTGCATATTCTGGTAAAAGATAAGAAGAACCTTGCCAAGCTTTGAAGCTTACAGAAGCTCCACTTAAATAGCCATAATAAGCCAAACATTCATCAAAAGCTTCTGTTTTAGCAAGCACATCTTCACCGATACCATAAGCTTCTCCCTCTGGTTTTGAAATTGTAAGGTTTAGTTGGGTCCAAATATTTACAAACTGGAAGCTTGTTTGATTAGCAGCATAATACCTATCACTTTCGTCAACACCAGCAAACCATTTCTGCTTCCCTGGGTAATAAGTACAATCTGGATTAAAGGTAAAGTTCGCTATATTATTAGAAATTCCAACAGTCCCAGCAGATATATAATTATTTCCATCGGTAGTCACATAAAACCTTGCTGTAACTCCGCTTATAGTTGAAGAAGGATCTGTAGTATCAACAACTCTTACAGCTAAGTAAGTGACATTGTTCCTTCTATCAACATCTGTTTCATTACCTGCAACGTACTGAATTTCTAGGGTTCTTTTGGTTACGTTGAAAGTTAGAATTGGGGTTTCATTATAGTTTCCTAATTTATCCGTAACCCTTATCTTCCATTCATACTTACCTATTTCTGTGGCTAGGAAATATTCGTTAAATTGAGCTAGGTAATTAACAGGATCTGTAACATTAAAACTATCTCTCAGAGTCCAAAGAGTCTCACCTAAAGGTCTTATGTAGAAGCTTACATTAACCAAATCATCGTCGTCGCTTACATAAGCTTTGAACGTTATTGTCTGTCCCCAAACTTGATCATGTGGAGTAACACTTGGATTTTCAACTCTAGGCCAAACTTCGACAAAAAATCTATTAGAAAATAAAGTAGAATTGAAATTGTAATAATTCCTTGAAGAATTCATCCTTACAGAATAATATCCTCCTACAGCATTCGTAAGGTTTATTGAGCAATTGTAGTAGTTATTTCCTAAAGGAGATGCCTCACAAGACTTAGAGTAAGATTCATGAGCTATTGTAAAGTTAACTTGAGCGTCTGATATGCCTAATTCACATTCGTCACTTACATTCCCCTCTATACTTACATTCTCATTAGGATAGTAAATCTCATTTCCAGTGGGATAGGTTAACAAATTCCTTAACCAACCAATAATCGTTAAAGTATAATTTGTTGAGTTTGTATCCTTATAACATGTGTTATCAACAACACCTACCTTCCAGTATTGTGGGCCAGCTGAATAAGAGCAGTTTGAATTGAAATAGTAGCTAGAAGTTGCATCGCTTTGAGTATAATTGAGAGTCCCTGAATCAAAGTTTTGAGTATCATAAGTTATCCAGAATCGAGTCTTAACATTAGCGGGAACTAAAGTTTTATTATCTGTATCATTGACTAAAACTTTAAGGAGAATTATATCTCCTCTATTTATAGTGCTACCATTGCCTTGTAGATGTATGATTTCAACATCATCTTTATCCAAACTAAATGCTATCCCTGCTCTATCTGTAGCGTTATGGGCATCGGTTGCATTAAACTTAAAGTAATAGGTAGGCATATCGCTACAACTAAATCCTTTATACCAGAAAGTTAGCTCAGTTTTTTGTCCACAATCATGGCAAATTTGCGAATCTATGAATTGCCAGGTTTGGTTATCAGGAGATAACCAGAAGCTCACGTTTACATTTTCTCCATTTAAATCACTTACATTAACTTTAAAGGTAAAATTCTCTCCCCATCCCCAGTCTTCTTCGGGTAAAACAGTTTCGTCCTCTAGAACAGGAGGTACCCATTGCTGGATTATCCTAAAGGCGTAAGGTTTAGTTTGTGAATTATCATCATAATAACTAGCATTCGAAGCAAAAGTTGTTAGGTTATACCAACCCTCAGGAGCTTCAGTAGCATTCCATTCACAAACATAAGTTCCATTGTTTAAGTTTATTGTTTCATTACAATAGAATTGGTTACCGAAAGCTATGCTCTTAATAGTGTAGTTAACGTTTGCTGAAGTTATATTGTGCAGAGAGCATTCATCAACCACATGAGTTGTTAAATTAATGTAGAGAAAGTTCAACCTTACAAATTCGTTTCCATCCGGATAAGTTATGTTAGGAGTGAGCAAACCCACTATCGAAACATTATACTCAGAAGAATTTACCGCTTTATAACATGAATCAACTGTTTTTATATAAGCATACCATTCTTGCTTTCCAACCTCAAATCTACAATCTGGATTAAAGTAATATTTGACGTATCCACTTGAATTTGTTTTGTTCCAACTTTGCTCAGAGGTAGGGCCTGCATCAATAAAATCTGTTCCGTTAAACACAGCAAAATAGAGTTTTGGTGAGTCATAGGTAGTGCTATAAACAGCCGGGGCATTTCTATCTGTATCGTTTAAATACATAATAAATAGAGTCTGATCATCACCGTATCTTCTAACATAACTTTCATTTCCTTCTACATACAAAATTTCCAAATCATCTTTTTTGATGGTATGGTAACTCGAAGAAGTTTCTGAATAAGATTCAGGGACTCCTGGTTCTGAGGCATTAAACTTATACCACAAAACACTTCCTTGGTCTGCGCAGGTATAGGTTCTCGTAAAGTTTACCAACTTATTAGTTGGATTTGCTATATACCTACATTCAGTTATTGAATAAGGTCCTGTTTCACTGCTTGCTTCAAGTAAGCAAACCTCTACACTTTCATAATGGTCTACTATAACACTAAAATTATGTACTTCTCCCCAAGAACCATCATTAGGAAAGCTAAGCGAAGGAGCGATAAGTCTAATTGGGGTTACAAGGAAAAATGCATTATCAAAATAGTCATAACCTGAGTGATAGTCAGCTCTTTCGGCATAGATTTCAATTCTATACCAACCTGCTGGTTTGTTAGTTGAATCCCAACTGCAATTGTAATGAGTTCCATTGAAGGTTGCATAACCTGAAGAAGGACATCTGTACCATTCGTTAGTTCTAAGATTTGTTAGATTGAAGTATACCTTAGCATCCCCTACCAAATTATTACAATCGTCAGAAAGATTTCCTACTAGTTCTATTATTTCACCCTCTGTGAAATTCTTAGAGCCATCTGGGAAGACTACTTTAGGATTAAGATCTCCAACTATTTTTATTAACAAAGTTTCGCTCGAGGTATTATCAGCGTAACAACTATCCTGGCTTACATTAACTTCCCATGAGTATATTCCCACATTATAAGTACAATCTGGGTTGAAATCGATATAGTAATACTCAGCTGTTGAGTTAAGGCTTGAAGTTATTTCATAGGTTGAAGAATTTTTCAAAATAAATCTAACTTTATTCGTGTCTATAACTGTTACGTTCTGATTTAAAAGAAAGTCTCTTATCTGAATGGCTAATCTTGCTGTATTATTTGGCTTCGTATCATTTCTATTTATTACCGAATCATTGCCTGCATAATGTTTAATTGAAATAGGTTCTCTTGTAACATTAAACGAAACGATTAAGGATTGATTAGCGAATCCGGAAATATCGGTTGCATTAGACTTGAAATACCAATCTCCAACTTCGTTTAGAGTAGCATTACAAGTAAAGTTTCTTTGGTAGAATGCCTCGAAGTTATTACATTGAGAGCATTGTTGTGTATCCTCTAAATTCCAAACACCTAAATCTTTTCTTAACCAAAGGCTTATTGTTACTGTATCGTTATCCTCATCAGTTACAAACACACTAAAGTTAAATGGTCTAATCCCCCAGGGCCCAGAGGGATAAGGTGAAACTGTCAGATTTTCTAGGTTTGGGGTACTTGCCAAATAAAACGCACTTTCAACTTTTGCTAAACCACTCCAGTGCAAACTCTTGCTAGAATACATGGTGATATTGTACCAGCCTAAAGGAGCTGAAGCTGTTGGGAAGTTACAATGATATTCCTGTCCAACTACCGTCGCTGAGCAAGTGTACGTATAGTCGCCATTAGTTAGATTAAAGTAAACCTTATCAGCATTAGTAACGTTATCTCCGCAATCATCTTGCACATACCCTTTGATTGTAATGCTTGAAATTAATTCCTTGCTGAAGTTCAAGTTTATCGGATAGATTATGTGATTAGTTAACTCACCCATGAGAGTGAAGTTTATGGGTGAGGTGATATTATCCTTAACGCAAGTTGCTCCATCAGTTCCTCCTTTCCATTGGTGCAAGCCAAGATAGTACTTAGTTTTATCTGAACACCATTTTTCATTGGTGAAAGTCCTTACTAAATGACCAGAAGCATTGGTATACCAATAGTCAGCGACTCCCAAATCTTCCCATTGATCAAAAGTATAGGCCGAAACATAGATTCTTCCTCTCGAACCTTCTGGAGCTATTTGTTGCGCATCCCTATCCCAAACATAGATTACAAAATCTGTCGATTGAGACCTATTAACTACATCGTTGTTCATCGGATAAATCGTGCTTACATCTACATCATCTTTTTCAACCATATAAGTATCTCCATATTCTTCCTTAGTTCCGTCTGCATTGCTCGCGTTGAACTTAAACTCCCAAGTGGTTATGTTTGCGCAAGAATAGTCATAGCTGAAGTTTATTTGCTGCCAATTTAAGCAGTTTATGCAAATCATGCTATCTATAGGTTTCCATTCCTGCCCAACTACTCTATGCCATGCATAAACAGTAACATTCCTCCCAAACCTATCCCTTACCCATACGCTAAAAGTAAAGTTCTCTCCCCATCCACCGCTTGAAGCTTCAACACCGTTTATGTACAAAGTTGTATTTTCTAGCAAAGGCGCATAAGTATAAACTTTTGATTTAACGAACAATTCCTGAGTTTCGTTGAATACTTTGCCATAATTCCACCTGTATGCAAGTTTTGTTACAGAAACGTTAGCAAAAGGATTTGCTGTCGCGTCTGTATGACCAAATATTTTTATTTTTCTTGTCGCTAACTTAAACGAATCTTGAAGGTTTGGAATAATGCTCGCGTTTGCCCAAACGGTTTCTTCAGATGGTTCAAAAACATAATGTTGATGAATAGTTTGATATTCTCCGCTATCTTTAGCTATTTCTATACTCATTTCTCCTATTGTAACATTATATCCAGTGAAATGATGTAAGTGTTGAATGCCAAGCCATGTTAAACGTTCATAGGGCATGGAAGGATGCTGGAATGTGTGCATAACTTCAGTCGTGCAATTATGGTTAGAGCAGAGATATGAAACAGAATCTTCATAATAGCTTGAGCCAGTAGTGTTTTTAACCCCGAATGGTTCTAAAACTATCTTTCCTTCATAGCTACAATTCAAAGTAAAGTTGAGATACTCGCTTGATCTTGAGGGTAGCTCAGAAAGATTCCATTTAATTAATCTTTCAGTTTTGTTCCAATCGCCTGTAGTCCAAGTGACATTACAATAACTAGGTATCGGTAGATAAATCGTCCAGTTAGTAGCGTTAACATCCCCTATGTTAGTAACTTTCAAGCTGAAGTTGTAGGTCATGTTTGGCTGGATGCTTCTAGGTTCCTCCCAGGGATAGGCCTCTCTCTGTTCTACTAGCAAGGAATATTCAAGATGGCTTTCGCTTGTATAGTTCGAAGTTTGAAGGTAGTGTCTCTTATACTCTTTTTGAATTCTTCCAGCATATTGGAGTTCCCAGTTCATATAACCTTCTGTGCTTGAAGAAGTTGGGGATTTCACTTGATAGCTTGCAACCCCATATTCGTTTACTCCTATATACCCAATAACCCAGGTTATAACATTATTCTCTAAGTCAACGCTTGCTGATACTAATTGAAGATTGCTTGATAAAGTTGGGTTTGCTGGGGTCCACCCAGAGCTTATGTTCTCTTTCAGAGTTAGAAGCTCATTAGTAGCGGCACATCCTTTGTTGTGAATGATCAAAGCAGATTCAAAAACTTTATCTGGAGCTACATAGGTTGGAGTTTCCCTTATTATTTCTATAACTGGTTGAATAGCGTTTGATATGTTTATTTGCTTGATTTGGGTAAAGTTTAACTCTAAATCAGGATAGCTAGTGAATATACTAACATTGATACTAACATTTTCGATTGAAGATGAGGTGTTCAAGTTGAACTTGACGCTTATTTCTTTTTCTCTATGATCATGGAAGTAGTAATAGCTTGGCTCATAACTCCATCCAGAAGGAACTTCTAAGCTAATGTTTATATCACTTTCTTCCTCTAGAGTTTTAATCACATCTACTATCACTTCTTCTGTCGTGTTTGGGCAAGTGTATTCGTTTACATAAACATAAGTCTTTGGTTTGAGGTAATCGAATTCTTCTACTCGCTTATCTATCTCGCTTGTATTCAGTTTAAGTTCTGCTACCCAATAATAGACTTTTTCTTCAAACGTAGAAAGGTCGATATTGTAGAAGTAAGATTTGGTTATTCCGCTAGAAATTTCCAAAAATTGCTGAGTGCTTGAATAGAATACTTGCTCTCCATCTGTCAGATTTAAAGTTAAATTGCCTGAATAAGTTTCTGAGAATGGATTTGCTATTATAACAGTTAGATTAAACAAATTGCCATCTTCGCTAGACCATTGGATGTCAGAAATCTTCACCTTCCTTACAAAATATCTTTCTAAGGATATTTTGTCCACATACAAAGGTTTGTTACCTTCATTTTCTAAGAGAATTAAACACTTGCTCTCGCTACTCAACCCTATCTCATCGTTTAGAAAGTCAACTTTAGTTAGACTTAAATTCTCCCCAACTTCAAATTCTTCGAATCTTAACTTCCATTTGGTTCCATTCCAAATTTCTATTCTTGCTGTGGTACTACCATTGGCTTCCCAGAATAATTTCAGTCTATTCAATCTTCCTATTCCACTAGTACAATTGAATTTAACCCGAAGCTTCTTCCCAGGCATCACCAAAACTTCTACCGTTGAATTATCTGCTGAAGTGCCTAGACTTACATCTTGGCTAGTAACTCTATCGGTTACATCAGTTTCATTACTTGCTTCGCTTACGTTTAACTCTTCATACTCATAGGCCTTTACTGTTGTTGAATTCCAATCTTCGTAATAGTTTATTGGTGGAATTTCATCGCTTGTATTGGCTGTTACGTTAAGCTTATAATAAGGAGATTTTTGAGTTAAAGAAGTTACATTGATATCCCAATGAACTGGAACATATTTTGTCTCACCTAAGCCAACTTTTATCTTTCCAAGGTATTGGTTTTTGCTTGGATTGACATTCCAGTTTGGTGCAAGTAAGGTTACGTTTGTGCTTGTTGCATTTCTGTCTTTAATCCTTAAAGTAGCATTAAGGCCGAAAGGCTTGTACTGGAATACTTCCTGAGGAGCAAAAACTTGGGTAACATTAAATTCTGGGCAAGCGATATCAAGATAAACTGTATATTCGCTACTATAGCTTGATTGATAGCAAGAGTCTGCATCGCTTACCTTAACCCTCCATTTTTGCCATCCTGGGTCATACTTACAGCTTCCATAGAATTGATAATTAAGGTAGCCAGAAGAATTCGTTTGAGCTTCGCTCGCTTCAGTGAGCCAAATGTTGGAGTTGTTTAAGGTAACTTCTACATTAACCTTTGCTGTTTCTGTTATCAATCCAGAAGAATCTGTATCGTTTAATGCTAGAATAAAAGTAGTTGGCTGCTCTTTTGTTACTGTATCACCATCTCCGCTTATTAGAGTGAAGCTAACATCATCTTTTTCTACAGTAAAACTATTATCATCGTTCGCATAATCTCCTTCCGCAACGCTTGTTTCATAACTATTCCCTTCTGTATCCGTAGCATTGAACTTAAAGTACCAAATGCCAATGTCAGAGCAAGAATAGCTTTCTGTCCAATAGACTATTGTCCCACTTGGATTCACTATTTGTTGTGGGGAACCAACTTGGTACCAAGGTCCTGTCAAGGAAGTTGATCTCCACAACCAAACTGTTACCGTATCTGAATCATCAGTTACATTTACAGTGAAGTTAAACGTTCTGCTCCATCCTTCGCTTCTCGGAGTTACGTTAGCTTGTTTAAGGGTTGGAATTACTTTAAGGTAGAAAGCATTTTCAAGTGTGTAACTATCGTTTATATGATAGCCTTTCTCTGCTACTATTGTAACATTATACCATCCTGCAGGTTTTCCTGAAGAATCCCAGGTGCAATTATAATATCCATTTCCTTCATCGTTCGCATACCCAGAAGAAGGACATCTCCACCATCCGCTAGCATGAGTTAAGTTAAAGTATACGTTTGTTTGAGTAACATTTTTGAGGCAGTCATCTGTCAGGTTACCCCTTAGTCCAATTTGGTCTCCTCTTGTATAGTTAATGCTTCCGTCTGGTTGGGTAAGATAGACGCTTAGAGTTCCTATTACAGAAACTTTGAATTGCTCGCTAGTGTTATCGTACCATCCTTGGCTATTGGTTACGTTAACAACCCAGTCTTGCAAACCAGCTTCATAATTGCAACCCGGTTCAAATTGCAAGTAGTAATGAGTTGTGTTAACAGATTCTAATTCTTCAATCCAACCAGAACCGTTCCAAATCCAGAAGTGCAGGTTTTCGGATGGGATAGAAGTTATATAACTCATTGCATCGAAGTCATAAACTCTAACTGCTAATTCAACCCAGTTAGTGCCCTCTCTCATAACTTCTGAATTATTTCCTCCAGCAAGTTCTATTTTAATGCTATCCTTGGTTACTGTGTGGAACTGAACAGAAGTTTCTGCTTGATTATCATGCTGGTCTGTAGCATTAAACTTGAAATACCAAGTTGTTATATTATCTTGAGTATACTCAACAGGAAAGATTACTTCCTGCTCTTGAACTGTATTGCTTACTTGAGTTTGATTAACGAGCACCCATTGCCAGCCTGTTTGAGAAGAGTTTAGCCAGAAGTAAACGGTTACCGTATCGTTATCTTCATCGCTCACGTTAACCTTGTAATAATAAGGTGAAGCTCCCCATCCACTCTTGCCAGTTGAGGAAATAACTGAAGGAGCTTCTAGGAGTGGAGTAGAGCTTAAGTAGAATTGAGTGGTATCAGATCCTGGATTGTAATAATTTTCTTCTGCATAGAATTTAACCTCATACCATCCAACTGGTTGAGAGCTAGAATCCCAAGTACAATTATACCATCCTAAACCTTCTTCTTGAGCAACACATTGGCTTACATTACCGCTTGCTAAATGGGTTAAATTAAAGTAAATAGTCGTTAATCCGGTAACATTCCTTGAGCAATCCTCAGTTACATTACCCCTCAATAAGATGGAATCTCCCTGAGTAAAGTTAGCTCCAATGGGTTGCTCTATCTTCGGAATCAAATCTGCATAAACCTTAACTGTTAAAGTAGCATATGGATAGCTTGAGTTATCCGTGTAATAAGGAGAATTGCTCACATTGACTCTCCATTTATGCTCGCCAGCTGGATATTCGCAGCCTGGGTTGAAATCACGATAATAGTCTGTTGAATTAGCGGATTCTTCAGCTTCATTAGCTAGCCAATCACTTTCATTGTAGATGTAGAAAGTTATTTGATCTAAGGTTATGTTAGGTATTCCAGGTTGGGTTTCATTCAAAACATTCCTATCTAGCACCAAATCCCAAACTTTAGCGCTTAGCCTGATAAAACCAGAGCTTCTATTTACTGTAGAAGCATTATTACCAAAATTGCGAATTTCTATGGGTTCTTTAGTGATGTTGAAAGTATGCTGAACTATCCAGCTTGATTCAGAATAAGTATTGTTAATATAACCGCTCAAAGAGCTTGCATTGAAGATAAATTTCCACTGACCTATGTTATTCCAAGTAAGGTTCTTCTCATGATAGAGTGAAGTTTTAGTCGGATAATTACCTTGCCATTGGTATGCTTGTACCCATCCATGAGTTTCATTCCATAACCAAAGATAAACAGTTGTGAAAGTATTATCAGGGTTGGTGACCTCTATAGTAAAGTTGAATGGAGACTTACCCCAAGGCTGATTTCCTTGAGGAAGTTTTAATGGATTATCCAATAAGATTTTGCTCCTCAAGAAGAAAACACTTTCATTGAAAGCATAACCATCCCAATATCCAGTTTTATTCGAGTAAATGCTAACATTGTACCAACCGTAAGGAAAGCTCGAGTTTGTTTGAATTTGACAAGTGCCTGTAATGTCAGCAGTGCAATTCTTCTCAAAATTGTCATGCCTTATGCTTATTATTATGGTCGAATCTACTGTTCTATCATTACCACAATCGTCTGTTACTTTTGCTTTCAAGGTTATCATATCGCCACGAGTGAAGTTTTGACCTATTGGTTCAAGCAGCTCATTGTACAAATCTCCTTTTAGGGTAAAGTTTAACACAGAAGTAACATTATCCTTAACGTAAGAATCTCCGCTAGTTCCACCATACCAGCTATGCAATCCTAAATACCACTTATTTTCATCACTACACCAATAAACATTCTTATCAGCTCCTGTACCTCCACGCATAGTCCTGTTAATCCATCCATCGTTTGATGTTAGTAGAGGTGGGGAAGATTCATAGCTCCCATAAGTGAAAGCATCTAGCCATATCTTACCAAAGCTACCGGTTGGATAGGTTTTATTGTCTCTATCCCAAACTCTTACAGAAAATGTGGTAACCGCAGCAGACCTATTAACTATGGAATTGGGAGATGGTGTTATGTTATAAACGTTTACATCATCCTTCTCCACGCTATAATCCTTTCCATCCAATTCAGAATTTCCGTCTGCATTACTTGCATTGAACTTGAAATGCCATGCTCCTATATCGCTTGGCAAGTAATCATAAGTAAAGTTATGCTCTTCCCATTGCAAGCAATCTATACAAGTCCAAGAATCGACTAAGCTATAAGTTCCTCCAGTCTTCTTATGCCATAGGTAAACAGTTACATTCCTCCCAAACCTATCCCTTACTTTTACGCTAAAGTTAAACTCCTCTCCCCACCCTCCTACGCTTCTAGAAGAATCCCCATTTATATAAAGAGTAGCATTCTCAAGCAAAGGAGTATAGGTATAAACTTTTACCTTAACAAACAACTCTTGACTTTCGTTAAACAACTTACCATAACTCCAAGTATAATTTATCTGGCTAATCGTAACATTTGCAAATTCAGACTGAATACCGTCAGCATATGCATGCAACTCCATTTTTCTTGCTTTTGAAACAAAGTTGATAGATGGATAATAAACGACGATAGCTTTGCCATTGTAATTTGCTAGGCTATAGTTTTGCCAAGTATAAGCATAATTATCTGAATCGTCTAGCAAGTAAACGTAGCCTTCACCTATGGTTAAGTTTGATGAAGAGAAATTGTAGAGTATGGTTAGATTAATGTTTGAAATTTTTTCATAGGGCAAAGAAGGATCGTTAAATATATGCGTTACTTGGCTAGTGCAATCGCTTCCTGAGCAACTATAAGAAGTGCTATCGCTATAGGAGATTTCATTTCTTGTATCGTTTAATGCTTCTACTCTAAACAACTGTTTTCCAGTTTGAGAACAGTTCAAAGTAAAGTTCAAGTAAATGGAGCTCCTGCTTGCTAATCCAGAAATGTTCCATGCTATTGAATTTTTAGTAGCGTTTATTACGCCTCCATCATAAGCATTAATTATTTCGCAAGTCGATGGAATGAACAATTCGACGCTCCAATTACCGCTTGTTACATCCCCTATGTTAGTAACTTTCAAGCTGAAGTTGTAGGTCATGTTTGGCTGGATGCTTCTAGGTTCCTCCCAGGGATAGGTTTCTCTTTGAATGGCTATCAAATTAAACTCTAGATGAGATTCACCCGAATAATTTGCTGTATAGAATTTATAGTTTTCAAATTCTCGTAATTGTTTATTACCATCATAAGTTAAGTTCCACCGAGCATAACCCTCTTCAGCGTTGCTAACAGGTGCTTTTATCTGATAGGATAGAACAGCATATTTATTAATGCCAATACTTCCAAGTTGCCATGTTATTAGATTATTCTCTAGGTTGACGCTTGTTGAAACCAGCTGAATATCTCCTTCTATTCCTGGGTTTGCCGGAGTCCACCCAGGCTTAATGTTTTCTTGTAAAGTCAAATTATTTACTGGAGCACATCCCTTGTTGTGAACTATTAGCTTGCTTTCAAAAACTTTGCTTGCTCCTATGTAGCGTGGAGTTTCTCTTATTACTTCAATAACTCCTTGGTTAGCATTAGTCAGGCTTATGTTTTGTTTTGTTGTAGCTTGCTTATGAGGTAATTGGTATACAATTGAAACATTTAGGTTAGCTGTTTCTTCTGAGCTAGAAGAGGTTAAATTAAATTTAGCTTCATAAGTTTTTTCTTCATCAGCATTTATTAAAATGTAGGCTGGAGAGTAACTCCATCCAGAAGGAACTTCTAAGCTAACATTATAAGTAACCTTATCTTGATAAGCATGAGGTATCAAAACTTTCAGGCTTTCGGTAGTTGAAGGACAAATGTATGGATTATATCTTGTCTCATAACTTACATTCTTCCTTACTATACTCTCTATTAACTGGCTTGAATTTCCATCATAGAAAATATAAGCTTTTATGTAATAAGTTCCAGCAGACCAGCCACTAACATTTATGTTTTCGATAGCTTCGCTGGTTATAGCTCCTTGTGCCAAAGAAACTGTTTTATGAGTGTAGTTTACCACATTGTTACTTTCATCTGTCAGATTAACCCAAAGGTCTGCGTTTATCGTCTGAGCCAGAGAATTGAAAATTTTTACAGTAACATTTAGGTAATTATCTGCTAAATCTAAACTATAAGTTTCACTTTCGCTTACAGAAGGAACTATATCAACAACTTTTGCCTTTCTTTCAAGATACGCTTTCATGGTCGCAGAATTTATTTGCACCTCATTTTCTCCTAGGTTTTCTATTCTAAGCAAGCAATGTCCAGTTCCATTCGGTGAAAGGAATTGTTTAATCAATCGAATATCCTCTGTCACATCCCCAGAAACTGGAAGATAGTTTACTATCTCAACAAATTGAGTTGAGTTATAAATGTAAATTCTAACTTCACTTCCAGCACTTGAATTCATTCCCATTGTAAATGAAGTTAGTCTATAATCTGCAGCTAGGCAATTAAATGCTAAATCTTGATGCTCATCGGGCGAAACTGTTAAAGGTAATGAGCTGGATGGGCTTGCTTGATAGTATTCATAATTTTTAACAAAGAATGAAACAGAATCCTCTATTCCGAATGAATTGTTAACTTTAATCGTTAGGTTAAATCTACCAGAAGTAGTTGCGTTTACAAGCCAGGTAACATCTTTTGTAGAACCTTGAGCAACACCTCCTAAGTATTTAACTCTATTATCAACTTGCCATTCTGAGGGTGCAATCAATTCGGCATAGACTTCGCTCGAGTCTGCTACATAGCTTGTTATCGTTGCCTTGATAGTAAAGTTTTTGTATTGTAAGGTTTCGTTAGGATGATAATAAAATTCAATCGAAGGAGTTGCCTGACAGCCGGTTAAATCTAAAGTTATGGTGAAATTCTCGCTAATGTTGTAATTATAAGCAGGGTCATCGCTAGCTATATAAGCACGCCATTCTTGATTTCCATTAACATATTCACAAGTTGGTTGGAATTCTAAGGTTGCGTAGCCGGCAGAATCTGTGTAAGCATTTCCTATAACCTTTTTACCTTCAGGATAATTAGCATGCAATAATTCAAAGGTTACTTTTGCGCTTGGAGTTAAATTATAAGTTTGTGCTATCAAGTCATAAACTTTAACAGATAGATTGACAGCTTGGCTTAAGCTTGCTAAAGAATTATTTCCTTGATCTCCGTATTCGATGCTTACATTATCTTTGGTTAAAGTAAAGCTGTCATAACCAGAGGTCGATTCTGTAGCTAACTCAAACTTAAAGAACCAAGTTCCTATATCCTGATAGGTGAAATTCTTGTACCAATAAATTTGTTTGTTCAGGCAATCAGGATATTTGCAAGTCACTGGAGTTTGATTAACACAATCGCTACATTCGGTAAAGCCTGTGGGCGAAGTTTTTGCTAGCAAGATCTTCACATCATTAGGATTAGTATCACCGCTTGATGCAATCACGCTGAAATTCCAATTCCTATATCCCCAGCCATGGGAAGTTGGAACAACCTGCGGATTTTCAAGCTTATAAATCGGATAAAGATAGAATAAACCATTTTCTCCATAATCAGCAGTTTGGTTTGGATAATGGTATTCCTTTTCTGCCATCATAGTTGTATTATACCAACCCATTGGTGTAGTTATGTTAGTCTCCCAGTCGCAAGTGAAAGCGTTTGAACCTACTTGCGAAACTGGTGTGCATTCAAAATCTTGAGTTGAATGATTTGCAAAATATCTTACATTCGCTGTTAACGCATCACCACAATCATCTGTAGTTGCACCCAAGAAGCTTATCACATCCTCTTGCGTGTAATTAACGCTTCCATCAGGCTTAACAAAATCTAAGATTATATCTCCTTTTACAGTTAGATAGGTTGGGATGTAATCAGAAGAATCGTTCGAGAAATAGCAGTTAAGCATTGAATCATTAACAACAACTTTCCATTGCTGCTGACCAACTTGGAATTTGGGTGCACCTTCATAATCTCCGCTACAAGTAGGGTTAAAGTAAAGTTTTACATATCCATCTGAATCGGTCAAATTCTCAAAGTTTGAATCAGAATAATAAGTTGATCCATCGATAGTTACATAAAACTTGACTGCAAAATTTGCCAGATAGCTTGAATTTTCATCTTTAACTCTAAATTCTAATAGGTCTACTTGATTTCCTCTTCTATTTGCGATCGAATTATTACCGTAAATGTATTCTAGGTAAACCTTTTCTTTAGTTATTTCAAACTGATGCTCTGCAGTTTCATTAACGTTTGAAGAATTATCTTCAATTCTAAACTTATACTTAGCAACTGGGGTTATATCTGAGCAGCTAAATCTTGCAGTAAAATCTATTCTTTTCCAATTTGAACAGGCTAAGCATTGAGTTTTATTGATTTCTTTCCATCCAGATCCAGTGTCTACATACAAAGTAATGTTTAAATCATCGCCTTCTCCATCCATTACTTCAATTGAAAAGTTCCAAAGAGTTGCCCAGCCTGCTGAAGCACCTTCCGTTACTCCATTAACACTTTCATTCGCATGCTTTGGCGGCCAGTTTACGTTAACATAAACCGTGAAATTGTCAGAGCGGTTGTATGCATAGCAGCTTGAAAGTATAGTGTCTACATAGCCATACCATCTTCTAGTTCCTGTCGTGAAATCTTGGTCCGGAAGGAAGTAGAAGTAAACATGACCAGAAGAATTCGTTTTATTATTTCCCACATACTTTTCAGGACCCTCATAGCTTGTTGTTGTAACGTTAAACTTTATATAAAGGTCTTCGGTTATTTCTTCAGTTGGATAATCTAGATCTTTTGCTTTTAAAATAAATTCTGCTGGTGTTAAAGGTGTTGCAGTAGTTTCATTTCCTGAAACATATTCAATAACTATACTATCTTTTGAAATACTGAACGCTTGAGGAGTAGTTTCTCTTGCATTCCCCTCCGTATCTGTAACATTAAACTTGAAGTTGCGCGAAGGATTAGCAAGATCTGAGCATGTATAATTCTTTGTCCACCATAGAATTGTTCCATCACAATTTGTACATTGCTTTGGCTGACCTATTTGAACCCAATTTCCTGAGCCAGCTGGAACTTCTTCCCAAAGATAGACTGTATCCGTATCTCCCGCATTATCAGTAACATTTATAGTAAAGTTTCTCTCTATACCCCATCCACCAGATGAAGGTGTTACAGTTGGATTATTAAGAACTGGAGCAAACTTAAGATAGAATGCATTTTCCTTAAAGTCGTAACCATCCCAGTGTTTTGATTTATTAGAAGTCATGGTAACATTGTACCATCCTGTAGGTGCTCCAGAAGGTAAGGTTATTTCCTTGTAATAAGCCCCCTGTTCAGCTGAATAGAAAACTTGGGTTGAGTAAGTATAAGTGCCGTGGGTAAGATTAAAGTAAACAGTAGCATCAGTTATAGTATTTCCACAATCATCGGTTACTGTTCCTTTTAATGGTATAGAGGAATCTTGGGTATAATTGGTTGAACCATCAGGAAGTAGGATTTGATTAGTTAAAGAACCCTTGAGGAAGAAATCCATCTCACTAGTTGCATTATCTTCCCAGCATACATCATCTTTAACTCCCATTTGCCACTTGTGGGTTCCTAAATAGTACTTGCTCGTATCACTACACCAGTCATAATGGCTAAATTCTTGCACAAAATATCCTGTAGAGTTAGTGGAAACAGGCCATTGGCCAATTTGATTATAAGAATAAATGGACATGTTAAATTTACCGGTAGCTCCATCAGCAGGTTGGTTTAAAGTTGTGTCTTGGACATGAAGTATGAATTGAGTTTTTGAAGCACTCCTGTTAATTGTTGCATCGGCATTGGGTGTAATCAGTGTTATAGCATCCTTATTTTTCTCTAAAGTAATTGTCATTATGGGATAATCCTCTGGCTCAAAATTCCATGTCTGATTTCTCGTGCATCCACCTCCATTACAATCGGTTGAGTCATCTGTAGCATTAAAGAACCATTCCCATACATTTGATTGGGCTCTGTCAGTGCATGTATAGGTGTAAGTAAGGTTTACGGTACATGGTGAGGATTGAGAACAGCTAGAAAGCCAGTTTGTTTGATTTGCTAAGATCCATGTTGTCGAACCATAGGGTCTATGCCATAAGTAAACTTTTATACTATCTCCCTGTTTATCATAAACTTGGACATTAAAACTTCTCCTCACACCCCAACTATCAGATTGAGGAACTGCATGAGGACTAATAAAATGAGGTCTTGTATCTTTTCCACACCAAGTATAGTTTATTTTATACGATGCCATTCCACCTCCATTTCCAGATGATTGGAGATGTATAGTAAATGGAAAATCACTCTCAGTGTAAGTTCCTGATGGTACATCACATGCACCAGGATAAGTTCCTGTATCACATGCACTACCTCCACAAGATGTTGCTAATCTATTTGTTCCACCGCTGACACAAGTATAAGCTTCACATTCCTGTCCATTATCAACATTCCTACACCATGGATATCTTGTGGTAGAACCATCAGAAAAGCTAACGTAATGGATACCTCCAGTAGCACCACTTTGTGAGCTAATTGATGCCCAGGCATGAATCCATATTTCGTTTATATAACAATTTATAGTATCTTCTCTACACCTACCCTCAGGAGTGAAGTAATAATCGTTTCCACTACCAGTCGCTGCATGTCCAGATAGTGGTTCTTCGAACCATAAGCAATATTCATCGCTTGCTGGAGGGTCCGTAAGTAGAAGCCATCTTCTTGCTTCTTCATAAATCCTACTATCGTAAACAATTCTTGCTCTAATCTCGTAAAGATAAGGATATTTCACTGGTGTCTTAAAAGTATACTGAACAGAGCTTCCATTAGATAAGTTCCAAGAAATTACTTTGCTATTAGAGGTTTCGTCTAAAATACCGGACGTATTTAAAATTTCAAAATCTGTTGGCAAAATTTCTTGCAAAGTAAAGTTAGAAATATTCTCGAAGGAAACAACTTTCATGCTGGAGAAGAAAGGAGGTAGTAATGGGTCTATTCTTATGGGTGTAGCTCTTATGAATTGGAAGCTTATGTTCTTTTCTACAACAAAATTAGAATAAATGTAGCTGTTTGTGTCCTTTCCTTTAACAACAGCAAATAAGGAGTAATTACCAACTTCCAATGTTTCATTGAAGAAAGCATAATAAGTTCCTACCTTCCCTTCTTTTATGCTTCCATCTTTTGTTGAAAGGTAGTAATGTTTTCCCGAGGGAGATTCTATAGTTAGTTTTATATCAGCTCCTGAAACTGGCTTTCCTTCATCATCGACAACAGCAAATAAAAGCTTAACACTTTCACCTGGATAATATCTATCCCTTTCCGAGTTAACAACAATGAGCCCCTGCTTAATTATAATATCTCTTTCATGAATACCGTTGGTCAAATGTATCTTGTAGGGACTTAATCTAAAAGATCCTCTTAGATCTAACTTTACTCTGTAAACTCCTGGTTTAATTTCATCTACTTCTAGGAATTCCAGTGATAATTCTTCTTCCCTCCATTCTAGACATTCATTACTTTTCTTGAGAAAATCTTTGAAAATAGCAAATAAACTAGAGCTTAAAGGTAGAGGATTTGTTGCATTAAGTTTCTCTGGAGAAAATGCTATTTTTATTCCTCTTTCATCACTTTCTACATAAAATTCTGGATTTGGGACATAACAATTTAAAACCCATCCGAATTCTTCACTCTCCATCCAAGTGCAAGCGTAGGTTGAAATTACATGAGTTACAGAGGAAAGAGATGGTATGATCCATTCTAAAGTATCAGGAATTTCGTCTTCATCCGTATCCAAAAGCGTATAGTTAAGGCTATAGTTAAACAAGCTTACTTCAAGGTCGAAGTCTTCTATTCCTTCTGGGATTTTAGTCCTTACTCTTATATTCGTATAATGCAAGGGGGCAGAGACATTTACTATTTTCTTCCAACCACTGTCAAAAATTATCTCTTCTTCCTTAATAGGGGCTGGGGTTGAATAGCTTACGATATATTCCTTGAAGCTTTCTGAAGGGATACGGGTTATGAGGAAGTAAGTTGAATTTAACCTAACTATTGGAGTTTCATTTTTTTCTATAGTAATATTAAAAGCCAATGGAGTAATGTTGAAGGTAGCGTTATATTCTTCCATATAAGAAGGTGTTGTGACTCTTACTATTTTCCTCCATCTTACTGGAACACCTACTATGGCTTCATCCTGTATTTCTTCTGTGTTTATTTTCACATCCTCGCAGATAACAAGAATTTTGATTAATTCTTCAAGCTTAGCTCTATAACCCTGAGCAAGGATCGAAATTTCTCCTAAACCACAAGCTTGAGCTGAAAAATTCAGTTTAACTTCCTTGCTTTCATCGGGAGAAGTAAACTCTAAAGGAAAGCTCGAATTTTCAAAAACTTGCTCGTCAACCTGAGCATTTAAAAACTCAAAACCTGTATAATTTATTGTAAGATTAATGAATGCTAGCGTACTCTTTAAAGTAAAATTGACAGAAAATTCTTGACTTAGGTTTAGTTTTTTGGGATAGGATAAGTTTTCTATGAAAATTAGCGGCTTAACTATTTTGAATGATTTATTAGGCATAGAAACATTAAAGTTACCAAAAATGTCTCCTGCAAATGTTCTTCTCCACGTATAATTTCCTTCTAGTTGGGATGAAAAAATTGCCACATATTTTTCTCCAATCTTGTTTGTGGTTAGGTTAAATGTTTCGTTCGGTGATTCGACTTCAAACAATACCTGTTTAACTTTTATGTTATCCTCTACTCTTGCTGAAAGGTTAAGGGTTTCACCTATGTAAAGAAAATCTGTGCTTAATTCCTCATCATAGATTAAAGGAGCTTGCTTATCAGTTACGTTTACCGTTAAATTAAAAGCAGTAAAATTCTCAATAGAGTCTGCCTTTCCAAGAACTAGATAGGTGCCATTTTCAGCGAATAAAGCTTGAATTTCTAATAAAAAGGTTTTGTTAAAAACTTTTGTTGAGTAAACAAGCTCATCAGATGGGGAAAAAATGTCAATTGATACTTCTTTACAATTTGTGGTTCCGTTTAAACGAATTGTTTCGTTAAAGAAGTACTCTTTTTTGTCGAGAGATAGGAAAAGGAAAGGCCATTCTTTAATAGTTAGATTAAATTCTCTAGAGGAAGGTAGAATGTATATACTCCCATCAAATTCAAACTTTAAGGAGTAATTTCCAGCAGTAAATTGCGAAAGAGATATGTTGAAAGCGGCTTTACCTTGTGAATTTGTTAGGTTTTCGGCAACTAGTATATCATTTACATAAACCTTTATAGTTTTGTTGACTAAAGGAGTAGAATTATCCATAAGCAATGTAGCTATGGCCCTTAAGCTTTCATTCCTGAAATAGGTTGTGTTTTCAAGAGAGACTATCAAGAAAGAATTAGCAAAAATTTTCACAATTTTCTCTTTTGAAATGTTGAGTTCGGTAGAATTTCCAATCGCTATAATCTTCTTTTCTCCTAGGGAGGCGTTTATCGTAGAAACTCTAAAGGTATTGAAGCAAGTTTCAGAATCACAACTTTCAAAACTTTCTTTAACTATAAAATCTTCGGGTAAACTCGTGTTCAGGCTAACATTCGTTACACCAGAAAAGCTGAGATAGGAAGTTATAGTTATTAGCGAGTCGCTTCTTACAAGTTCTGAAGGAGATTCTATCCATACATCCATCCAAGGTCCTTTTGGTTTGATGAATGCTAAGACAGTCGCATTAGAAGGAGCGTACTCCTCATCTCCTTCGAAACTGGCTGTAACCAAGTAATTTCCAGAAACATTCAATTCTCTAAAGTTGAATGAGCATTTACCCTCTAAATTTGTAACATTTTCTCCCACGAATGAACTGTTAAGGTAAAACTTGATAGTTTTATTTTCCAGTCTTTCTCCATTTGATGAAAGAACAACTTTTCCGATACCCCCTTCAACCGTTAAGTTTAGGTTAGTTTCTATCCTTAAGACTTGGAAATTGGTTTGGTTTTCTAGATTATCAAAATAAACCTTAATTGCATAATTACCTTCTCCAAAAGTCTTGTTTATTAAGTGATGGTAAAGACCTTCTACAACTTCTACATTCGATGAGTAAACTGTTTGATTAGCAGAGAGAACCTCAAGGGAGAGTGTTCCGTTAGCACTTTCATTGTTTACTACAACACTCCCTGAAACATTCACACGCTCAGTTACAAGATAGTCCTTTTTATCTGTTTGAACTGTCAGAAAACTTGTTTGGCTCGTGAAAGTTGAGGATAAAGGAGATTCTTCAGAAGTTGGAGGAGTAACATTCTTCTCCTTTACTTCGATGAACTTGATTTCTGTAGATCTCCAATTTCCTATCAAATTAGAAGCGTAGAAACGATAAGCTATGGTTCCGGTAGAGCCAACAACTTTTGTTATGTTACTCCATCCTGAGGCTATATTTAGGTTGCTAGACCAAACCCCCTTTCCATACTCCTTGACTAAAATTACATGATTTGGAACTGTTAAATCAAATATTTTTCCTTCGTAGGTCTCTTTTTCTATTTTCTTAACAGAAACTGGTTTAAGATCCCCGTCCAAGAAAGTTATTATATAACCCTTCTTCGCAAGCTTATAAGCTTCTTCTACACTAATGAAACGGAATTCATCTAAATTCCTTCCAAAAATAAGTTCTTTAATCCTATTGAATGTATGAGCAAGCGGGCTTTCTATTTTAGCATAAAGTTTATGACCTTCTGTGACTACTAGGTTTATTCTGCCATTAATCCTATAGACAGTGCCCCTATAAAACGATGAAACTATTCTCAATGGTTTCTGCCACTCTATTTTTCCATTTTTAAGCGTTGCAATATAGTCATCGAAGCTCAAATCCTTAAAGTATTTCCATCCTTCTCTTGTTAATACCTTTGTCTCCTCATCATAGCTTGCGATAAAGCTATGGGTTTCATTTTCCCAGCTTCCGGAGGCGTTCCAGCTAAAAATCCATTTATCTAGACCGTTGTTATCCTCCCAGAAAGAATAGAATTCGACAGCATCACCTTTCAAAGCTTCTGTTGTATTTGAACCGAAGTTTGAATAAATTGGTACATTGTAAGTTGAAGACGTATTTTGAGCACTTTCAATAGTTTCGTTCGATTCGCTAGGAATTATTGTTTCATTCGACAAAGCTGGTTCAAAAGTTTCATTTAGACTTTCGTTAGTCAAAGTTCCACTTTCGTTTGTAGGTTCTAAGCTTGAATTTCCCTCTAGAGTTAAATTTGGGACAATTTCTGCACCTGTAAAGCTGGTATTAAGCGTCTCGTTTAAGAGGTTGGAAGCTATAGCAAGAGAAGAAACAGAGAGAAGGCTTAAGAGCAAGATGGTTGTTATAAGCTTTACTTGAGATTTTCTCCCAACCCCCCATTTTTTCTCTAATTCTTTAAGAACCTTTTCTTCTTTCTCTTTACTGTCGATTTTTTTCTTCAAATAGCAAAGTCTTGCAGAACCTACTTTCCTCTGTCTGACTATACCAGCTCCCACTAATTCGTGCAAGTATTTTGAGGAGGTATGCCTGTGCAAACCTGTAATTTTAGCTAAGGAAACTATAGTTAAACCTTCTGGATGCTCTCTTAAAGCATCTAGTATTAGCTTTCTAGGGTTTTTTCCGTTCATTCAAAAACACTTTGTACGCTAGCGTACAACAGATCTGTATAGATCTTAATAAAGAAAATGTTTGTCGACGGTGATAAACCTAAGCTTTAACAAAAATTTCGAAAGTTCCGACACTTCGAAGGTTAAAAAAATTGTCGAAAGTTACTTTAAAATACCAAAAAGTTCAAAATTATTATGATGTTGAAAGGTTTTTTGAACAAGAAAACTCAGGAAGAAAGTGTCGAAAATATAATTAAGAGGCTTGACATGCAATACGCTCATCTAGCTTTAGAGTTTGAAAAAATTAAGCTCTTGAACGAAAAAATCGAAAAATTGAATTCAAAGATTAGAGAGATTGAGGAAATGATTTCTCGTGGTATCAAGTTTCAGTCGAGAAGTGTGTCGACAAGAACAAAAGAAGCAATTAAACTAATCCTTAAAAAATATGGAGAGTTGACTTCTGAGCAACTAAGCAAAATACTTAAACTGTCGAGAACGAGGTGTAACGAGTACCTGAAAGAGATGGAAGAAGAGGGAATAGCCAAGTCAAGAATTTTCTGTCGAAAAAAGCTATATTCTCTTCGACAGTAAGTTTTTTTCTCAAATTTAAAAGTTTAAAACTTAGTATGAAAAATATGAACAGGTTAAAGGTATGGGTAAAAGGAATGAAATTACTAAGGGCTTTTTATGGTATTTTGCTTGCATTGTTGGGTGCTTATCTTACAAACAATCTCGACTTTTTCATTCTATTTAAAGTACTAGCTGTTTTCTTTGCTTGGGAATATACTGTAGTTTTAAACAATATTTATGATCTGGAAATAGATAAACTTGCTAAGAATGAAAATCCGTTTCTGCTTAAGCTAATCGAAAAAGAGGAATACCTTAAACTCGGTATTACGATGGGATTAATAGCTATAGTTTTCTCCTTTTTTCCTTCAATGATGGTAACACTTTTAATTTTGCTTGCACTTTTTCTAGGAACCATTTATTCTGTGCCTCCTTTAAGACTTAGAAGATATCCCTTAACCTCTTGTTTCATTGCTATAGGTAGTGTGATTTCATTAATGATAGGTATGCTCCCTTGCGAGCTATATAATTATGCAATTCTCTTTTTAGTTATTTTCTTTAGTGTTTCTATAGGTACTTTAATAAGAGATTTGGAGAGCTACGAGGCTGATAAAAAAGCTGGAGTTAAAACGATATTTACTTTGCTAGGAAAAGAAGAGGGGAAAAAGGTAGTTTCATCTCTCTTATTTCTCTCTTTCCTTCCACCTATCTTGCTTTTTCAAAAAATATTCTTTCTCTTCATTTTAGGAGGATTCTTCTCTTCCCTCCTTTTTTTCAAAACTGAAAATTATAGGTTAGTTATGCTCATAGTCATGGGATTGTTCATAGTATGTGCCCTTCAACTGAAAGGCCTTTTTTAAAGGTTTTTACAAAGTTACTCATCAATAAAAATTTAACTTAAATTTTTGAAAACTAAATTATGCAATTTATTTCAAGAATTCAGAAGCTGATAGCTTCCCTTGAAAAGGAAAGGTTCAGTATTTTTTCAATTTTTTGGCTAGTTGTGATAATAGGTATAGTAAGAGCCTATGTAGAAGAAATTTGTTTTACTGGTAATATCAGCATTTGGTCTCTTAATGAAAATGATATAATGACCTCCCTTGCCGCCTTCTTTGGATGTACTTTCTTAGTTTCAATCTTTTCGAAAGAAAGGATCAAAAAAGTATGGAATGCTACGATATTATTCTGGCCTATCTTTATTTCCCCTCCTATAATAGACTATTTATTCTTCGGTGGTTGTTCCCGATTTTCTTATGAATTTGTTTTTTTGAATAAGGTTGATTTAACCCTCTTATTCCCGCCCTTATATTTTATTCAAGCTGGTGTATCGCCAGGACTTGTAATAGAATATATAGCTGTTATTTTGGCTCTGGTGTATGTTTATATAAAATCTCACTCAATAAAAAGAACTTCCCTTTTCTACATTTTTTTAAATATTCCTGGATACTTGCTAGTAATTCATCCTCTCCCTCTCTTAGCAAACTTCGATATAGTATGGCAACTTAAAGCGTTGCCCTTTGCCTATGAATGGTATTATTTTCTGTTTACAGGGTCTTCTCTCTTAATTTTTATCTTTAATAGGAAGAAGTTAAAAATTCCAAGAAAAATCATAATCTTTCTCATCCCATTAACAATCTTCTATGCACTTGGGGTATTCCTTTCCTTTTACCAGTCTCCTAAACCTTTTTCCCAACTTCTCAAATTTTCTACTTCCTTTTTCCCATTTTTAGCTTTTTTCTTACTCCAAGAACCCTCTAAACTGAAAAAGGATATAGCATTTATATGCTTATCTTTCTCTCCTTTCCTATCCTTATATTTAAAGAATATCTATGTAACAACTCTTTCTACTATCCTATCACTTTTGGTTTTTCTTTGGTATAAGCTTAGAAAATTCCCCAGAATTTTCCTTACAATTCTCCTTACATCTTCTTTCTTTTTTGGATACTTTGCTTATGGTTCGATTAATCCCATAAACAAATTTTTCTTTGTTTTTCCATTATTAGGGGTTATTTCTTTTATAATAACTATTTTAGCAAAACCCTAAAAATTAAATCGTTTTTTCACTCAATTCTATCCCCTTTTTCACAATCCAAAAATCTTTAATTTTAAGAAAGAACTTAGGTTTTAAAAGGAATTTTAGGAATATTTCAAGGTAAGAAACTTTTCTCCAATCTTTCTCGCTATAAACATATCCAATAAAATTTAATTCTTCATTCTTGAATGAATAAAATATCTCACCAGCTTTTTTAAGAATGGGATTGCAAAAAGGACTGTTTCTAAGTTTATCCTCATATTCTTTCAACAAGGAAATATCATCAAACTCAAAAGTTTTACAAATGGTTTCTCCAGCTAGTTTACCACTAAATAAAGCAGCATGGATACCCCCTCCAAATAGGGGATTGGTTAAACCTGCAGCATCACCAACAATTAGAGCAGATTGTTTTACAAAATTTTTTAATGTATAGTTTTTTGGTATAATTCCAGCATTCACAGATATTTTTTTATTAAGGTCAAAGCCATTGGATTTACAAAAATCATCCAACCATTTTCCAATATTTCCAATCCCACCAACACCTACATTAAATTCATCTCCTCTAGGAAATACCCATGCATACCCGTTTTTGAATCTGGCATTTAGAAACATACACAAAAATTCATTTTCTGGGAAGCTGGATGATTTAAATTTATATTGAATAGCTGTAACAAATTCTTTTTTTCTTAAGAGATTAAGCCAAGATGCTATATTAGCTTCTGGACCGTCTGCTCCTACTAAAATATGAGATTTGAAGATTCCTCTGTCCGTTTTTACATGCCACAATTTTTTCTTTCTAATTCCGCTTGCATTTGTTTTTAAAAGAAGTTTGCACCCATAGTCAATCGCTTCTTTAATTAGCCACTGGTCAAATTTAGCACGGTCTATTGAGTAGGATTTAGTGAAGGAAAAAAAGAAGTTACCATCCGGGACAAAAATTTTAATACCTTTATGCTTTTTTTTAACCCATTCTTTACATGGTTTTAATTTACTGTTTTTTAAGCCAAACTTGCTTATCACTTCACCACATTGAATAGGGTACCCCACTTTCTTTTTTTTATCTATAACTAAAACAGAATACCCTTTCTTAGAAAGGATTCTAGCTGTCATTCCTCCTGCAGGACCCGCCCCTACTATTATTACATCGTATATCATAATCAAATACTCGGCTTTTCTAGAAATAAAAATTTAAATGTTAACTTTCTATAAATGAAGGGAAAAATGAAATCAGAAAGATTTCTCATAGAAGCTCTATATATCCTGGTTAACACACCTGAAAAAAGAGAAAAAGCAGTAAGTATGCTTAGGAGTATACAAGATTTTTTCTTGAAAAATAAATTTCATTATTCTATTGGTAGGATTTTAAGCAATTTTACTCTATCTCACCAAATACTTTCTTTTAAAGAAATGGAATCTTTGATAGAAAATGCTGAAGAAATAGTGATAACTTATTGTTCTTGTCAAGATTATAGTATAAAAGAGCTTTATGATGGAAGAAAAGAGTTTTATTTCAGTTGGGATGAAGATAGTATCGAGAAATTGAAGAAAATGGTAAGGCCAAGTATACATTATTGCTTTGAAAAGGGCGGTCTTGCTCCTTTTGTTAAAAAATTCTGGAATGATTGGATAGAGTTAGATAAAAAAGAAGCATTAGATTTATGCAAGATTTATAAGGAGCATGGAGCTTTATTTACTTCTACAAGAATAAATCCACTTAAAAGGCCTGTAGGAGGAATATGTACATGCTTCAACTTGTACAATACCTGCATAAACCTTAGGCAACACTTACTAAAACTAGGTAAGGTAGAATTTCCTGAATGATATAAAAATTTTTGTGAACAAAAATTAAATATGGTTAAAAGATTTTTGATTACAATTATTTTGTTAATAGCCTTCTTTTTCTCCCTCTTCTTAATTTCTTATAAAAAATCATTCACAGGTTATCAAGTATCCTCAGGATTTTACATAACCCTAGATTCTATTGGGTTTATGATTTTTGGAGGTATAATAGTGCTCAGTGTTTTGATGGGAAAGTTTAAGAGAGATATTTTTATTTTCACTTCTGGCGCAATTTTAGGATTTTTAGTAGAATGGTATGGTATCTCAAGAGAAATTTGGTCCTATCCTCATGGTCAACAACTCCCACCCCTTCTTATGATATTGGCATGGGGTGTTGTAACCCTCTCAAGCTACCATTTATCCTTAATTTTGAGAACAGCTACTAAGAAGCTTTTAAAAATAATCAAAAAATCAAAGGAAAAGGGATAGTGCAGTAAAGAGTAGTGGATATCTGGTCATCATAAACCAAATTCGCATCTTTGGAGCGTATTTTTTAGCTGCTTCTTCCAAATCTTTCCCCTTATTAACAAGATAAACTTCTTTAGATGCATGAGATATACCTAAAGATAGAATAATGAGCATCAGATAAGAAATGCTTGAAAGTGATTTAGCCCCGAATAAAAAAGGTGCCAAGCAAAGAAAACCTGCGGTTGAAAAAAGAAATGCTAGCAATAAAGTTTTTTTCAGTCCAAAAACATGGGCCCATGTTTTTATCCCCTCTTCCCTATCTTCAGAATAATCTTCACAAGTATTTACCAAGGTAAAACCTTCGTTCATCAGAGCATATCCGGCAACAAAGAGTAAAAAGTGAAGAGGTAATGAATAATTAAAAAGAAACCAGCCTGCTAGAATGGGTAGGGTATAGAGACCAACGAGCACAGGAACTGGGCTAAGTATACCTCTTTTTTTAATCCTAAGAGGTTCCATCGAATAGGATATACCAAAAAATAAGCCTAGGATTGAAAGTAGTGCTGTGATAAAGTAACCTCCTTGAAATAGATATGCAATTAAAAAAGAAATTAAGAGGAGTTCCAAAACTAAAATTATCTTAACATTTTTAATTCCCATCGATTTTACCGCATTACTCAAATAAGTTTTGTACTTCCCATCTACTTTCAAATCACAAAGGCAATTTAAATTGCAGGAGAAGGTTAGTATGGTAAAGAATAGAACTATGTAAGCAAGAATATATTGGCTAAGAAGCATTTCTAAACTAGTAATCCCTAAGAGTATGCCTAAGACTGCTGTTGGTAATGAAGCGATTTGAATGTTTGCTCTGCTAATTTTTAAAAAATTTAAAATGAATTTTTTGACCATGTAACATAAATAATTAGCTTAAATTTTAAAAGTCTTTTTATCTTTTTGCCAATTCTGTAAAAACTCTTGCCTTAAAATCTGAAATTATGCTCATTAAATTCACAAACCCATCTTGAGGGGTAGGAAAGCAAGAAAAGTATTTATGCACATCACCATCTTTCCACCATTTAGTGCAGCAGTAATATAAATGGTCGCTTATTTGCAATAACCTCCATATCCTGAGCAGTTGAGTATCTCCAAGCCTTTTAACAGCTTTCTCTAAATTCTTTATTTCCTCAAAGCAAACTTGTTGCATTCTATTACCAAGCCAGGCGGAAACATCTCTTTCCATATCCGCCCAAGAGACTGTACTTAACTCAAAAACATCTATTTCTCCAGCAGGTTCATATTTTTGAATTATCTCGCTAGGCAAGCAAAATTCCAAATTCTCATATTTCAAAACTTCTCTTGGTAAAGCTCTTAGGAACCAAAATATTCCAGATTCTGGCCATTGATGTTCCCCAAAAGTTTCATAATCCATATACAAATTTATACACTGACCAGGAGTTGCAGCAAGCCATGCAGCAAATTTATCAGCAGTCAAAGGCCATTCATTCCAATCTTTTGCTGAAAAGCGATAGCCGATATCATCGCTTAGCCTATAATTTCTTAAAAGAACTCTTATTCTTTTTTCAGGTCTAGGATCGTTTGGGAAGCAATACTTCCTTATATAAACATAATTTGGACTTCTCCATCCTAGAATTCTTTCTGTCCCTTCAGTAAAAATTGCTTTAAAGCCTAAATCTTCAACGATTTTGGCTATCACATTGTTGTAAATCATTTCTGTGTTAACAAAAACTTTGGGGGTGAAATTAAACAAGTCTTTCATAACTTGTCTATGCATGTTGACTTGCTCTATGAATTCGCCTTTATCTTCAAACAAGCTTGCCAGAGAATGATAATAAGTTTCGCCTATTAGCTCAACGCACTTTGTTTCAACCAATTGCTTAAAGCTCTCAAGCAAATCTTTGTTATATCTTTCACATAACTCCAAGAAAACGCCGGTAATAGAATAACTTACTTTAAACTTTTTCTTCTCTTTCTTAAAGTTATCTATAAGTTCAAGAATTATTTGATTTGTTGGAAAATAGCATCTGTTGCAAACTCTATCAAAAATCCATTTGTCTAGGCCATGGTTAAAATAATGGTTAAAGATTTCTTTAGCAGATATATTTCCATTTGGCTGAAAAGTAGCAAGCCTAAAAGGCTGATGAACCTGGAAGTTTAAAGTTATGGAAGCCATTTCTCTCTTTTTAATTAATTTCAAGTCTTATAAATAAATTTTTCTATCGAAGAAAACTAAGAAAAATTATGGAATTGGTTTTAGCTAAGGATTTAAAATCTAAATCCTATATCCTAACAGGAAAAAATTCATTCTTCTACCGATTCTGCGATACCGGGTTTAAAAATAAGTGGTGTGGTTTTTGGTTTGACGGAATTAAATTTTTAGACTATTTTGCTTTTAAACTAAATGATGAGTGGCTTTCCCCAGCTAATTGTAAGAGTTTTGAATATAATGAAATTTCTGCTTCCCATAATTTTTGCTTGGCTGATTTGGACGCAAAGGAATTTTTATACTTATCTGAAACCACAGGCTCTTTAATTTGTGTTATTACTGTTAAAAACAATTCCTCAGAAAGAAGAAAAATCGATTTGTTTTTAGAAATGGGAGTAAACATTAAAGATTGGAATGAAAACTGGCATGAGAGAAGTTATTCAACCAAATGCTTGGAGAATAAGTTTGTCATAAATTCAGAGAAAGGTTCGATGGCTTTTGGTAGCTTTCCTTTTGGTTGCTTAGACTCTAAAGAAGAATATAAAGAGCATTATCCAGGTGGAGAAAAGCAAAGAATTTTTATTCCTGGTATTTACAAGATTAGCTTTTATCTTGGCCCAGAATCGAGTCAAGAGGCTTTTTTCATCTTAGCCCCTGGGGCTAATGAACTTAATGCTTTAAAAAATTTTGAGAATGAGATAAATTCTTTTTCTTTTAGTTATTTAGAAAAAGAAAAAAAGTTGGCTAAAATTAAGAACATGGCAAGATTCGAATCTAACTTAGATTTTCTTGATAAGCTTTTTGAATCTAGTGTAATAAGCTTGGAGAAGCTTGCCTTTAATTCAAGCTTCGGTTTTGGTTATTTTGCAGGCTATCCTTGGTTTTTACAATTTTGGGGAAGGGATTTAGCCTGGGTTTTACCAGCTATAATAGATTATGGAAATTTTGAGGCCGCAAAAAATGCTTTAAGAACACTTTTTAAATTTCAGTCAAAGGACGGACAAATTCCTAATATAATTTTTTTGAATGGTGAAACAAGATATAACTCGGCTGATTCTACCCCTCTTACACTTATCGCTCTTTATCATTATGTAATGAATTCAGGGGATGTTCTATTTTTAAACGAAATCGAAAGGAATTTGGAAAAAGTATTTGATTTCTATAGGAGTAAAAAAGATAAGAATGGTTTTGTTAATAGTGAAGAAAAAGAAACTTGGATGGATAGCTTAGAGAGGAGAGGAAAAGTTTTAGAGATTCAAGCCTTTTGGATTCATGCTTTAAAATGTGGAGCAAAGCTCCTTGAAATTTTGGGAAAAGATCCTAAGAAGATAAAGGAAGAGGCTTTAAAGCTAGAAAAAAATTTTGAAAAAGAATTTTGGAATGAGAAGGATAAATTTTATTTTGATAGAATTTTGAATGGAAAAAAATTCAAAGAAAAAACTGCGAATGTAATTTTCCCTCTATTCTTTGGGATTTCAAGAAATTATGGTGAATCAATTAAAAGAATAGAAAGCGATGAATTCACTTCAAAGTTTGGTATAAGAACTATTTCAAAAAATGAAAATATTTATAATCCTGCAGGCTATCATACTGGTTCAAGCTGGGCATGGTTAATTGCTTTGTTTGCAGGAATAGAATTTAAATACGGGAATGTTAAGAAAGGACTAAATTATTTGAGAATTTTATTTAAGAGATTGAATAAAAACTGTATCTCTGCAATAGATGAAGCATGGAACTCAGAAAATGGAAGTTCTATGCTTCTAAAAGGAAATAAGCTGGAGGAAGGAGCTTGTTTGCAAGCATGGAGCTCTTTAGCTATTAGAGCTATAGATGAGTGCATGCTTGGAATTAAAGTTAATGCTTTGGAAAATAAGCTTATAGTTTCTCCCTGCTTGCTAGATGGAATGAAAATTAAAAGAAGGAAGAAAATAGGAGATGATTGGGTCAATTTAACCTTTAAAAGGAAGGGAAGAAAAGTTGAAATAAAATATGAAAGCGAGCATAAAAAGGAGTATAAACTTATTAGAGCTCCTTTACTCAGTTAGTTTATAAAGCAACCCTTTTTTATCTTTGATTATTTCTATTTTCCCTTCTCTTCCTAACCATCCTAAGGCTCCAAAGACTTCATTCAGTTTAAGCTTAGCTTGCTTGGCTATTGCGCTTGCCGATAAAGCTCCTTTTTCCTTTAGAACATGCCAGACTTTTCCTGCGTTTACCCCAAAGATTTCTTCTGGTTTCATACTATCAAATTTATTCTCCTGTAAAATAAATTTTTTCATACTTTTCTGGATCCTCTAACATATCTTTCAGCTTTTCAGGATTTTTTTCTAGAAGATTCAACGGATTTAATTTCTTTTTGATCTTTTTTATAAGCTTATATTCACCTCCCTTATACCTCTCATTTTTTCTAATCTCAAACTTATCTTTCTTTTTGTCATAGAATAAATGAAAAGGGAATCCTTTTCCTTTAACAGCAAGATAGTTATGCCCAGCTTTTTCTGGAGCAAATGTTATAAAAAGACAATCTTTTTTAAAACTTGTAGTTCTATGTAAAAATCTGGGATGAATATAGACAAAATCACCTTCTCTAAGTTCAATGATAAAAGTTTCGTAAGTTTTTTTATCGGAAAGTATGAGGAAGCATTTATTCTTTAGAACATAATGTGCTTCCCCTACTTCAGCCTCATGAGCATGTCCATAGGTTGAAAAAAGTTCACCTTTATTTGAAAGTGAAAATATACCATGGTTAAGAATAGTGACATCTGAAACTATTTTGGTTTTTTCATAGAGTTTCTTGAATTTTTCTACAGCTTTCCAAAGTTGGTAGAGTTCATAGACGATAAAATCTCCACAAGCTTCAACCATTTTTTTAGCATTTTCTAAATCAAGTATAACTCTGTCTTTTATTAATTCAGAAGCATATCTTTTCCAGTTTGGAATTTCTTTCTTGAAATCGAAGAATAAACCATCTTTTATTTGCTTGAAATCAAATCCAAAGTTTATTTTCATATTTAAATTTTGTTTTTCGGAAAATTAAAAATATGAAAGCTTTTTATGTTCCTTGGCTTCACATGCACCAGCCATTAATCTGGCTTGATAATAAGCTGGTAAGCAACTTGGAAAAAATGCTTTTATCTAAAGATTCAAAAGAGGTTTGGGACGCAAAATTAATGGCAAGAGCTTACAAAAATCCTGCTAAGTATGTAAAAAAGCTTAGGGAAGAAGGTTATCAAGCAAAAATTATGCTTGATTATTCTGGAGTTTTGCTTGAAAGTTTGGCTGACTTAGCAAAAAGGAAAGTTTTGGATATAGAAGTTGAGGGAGAGAAGGTTGGAGATATAATAAAATTTTTTAAAGAAGTTTTGGAAAAATTTCCAGATTCTATAGAGTTTGTTGCAACAGCCTATTCTCATTGCTATTTTCCCGCAACTCCTGAGCAAGATTGGAAGATGCAAATAGAAGAGTGGAAGCAGGTTTTTAAAAAATTATTTGGGAAGAAAGCTTTGGAGAGAGTAAAAGGATTTTGGCTGCCAGAACTTGGAGTTCCAGGGTTTGAAGATAAGCTCGAGAAATTGATAAAAGTTTTAAATGAGGAAGAAATAGAATGGCTTTTCCTACCTTTACAAGCTGTTGAGAATTATGAGAAGCTTAGCTATGAGGAACGAATAAGAATAGCTTGCATGCCTCATTTGCTTAAAATAAAAGATCAATCAATTCCAGTAATTTTTAGAACACCTTCCTATTTCATAGACCAGCAAGCTGGTTGCTTAGCTGGAGAAGTATGCAAAAAAGTTAAGGAAGCAATTCAAATCTTTTCAAAATTTAACAAACCTGCTTTGATAGTTCCTGCCAGCGATGGGGAAAACGGGAATGTGATGATGAATGAATTCTTTCCTTTAACTTTTGAGCCTTTATTCAAAAATTATGTTGGAAGAGAATTTGGTTCCTTAACAATTTCTGAATTTCTACACGAGTTTTATGAAAAGAGGGGAGAAATCAGGCCAGAAAGTGAAATCAAGCTTAAGACTCTAGGAGCTTCATGGATAGATGGACATGAACTTTGGCTAAAGGGTTCAAGAAGATTAGAGATGGTTAAAAAAGTTTATGAGTTGAGCAAGAGATTTCACGAGCTTGAAAGAAAAATCTTGGAAAAGGTTGGAGAAATAGAAGAATTGAAAGAAGTTAGAAGGCTTTTACTAATTTCTGAGACTTCATGCTATGTTTATTGGAATATTGAGTTCTGGTTTAAACAAGGAGAAAAAACTATAGAGCTTGCAAACAAAAAAATTTCTGAATTAGAGAAGAAATATTTATAAGAAAAATCAAAATTAATTTTTAATTAGGTTTTAGAATGAGGATAGCTTTATTTTCTTGGGAATCCTTGCATTCTTTGCCTGTTGGTGGGTTAGCTGTTCATGTAACTGAGCTGGCTGCTGCTTTAGAAAGAAAAGGAAATGAGGTTCATGTTTTTACGAGGATTGGGCCAAACCAAAAGATCTATGAGGTTATAGATGGCGTGCATTATCATCGCTGTCCTTTTGCTTTTAATTCCAACTTCATCTATGAAATGACCAATAACATGTGTAAATCAATGGCCCATTTCTTTTTTGAAACTGAAAATGTAGCAGGTCATTTTGATATAATTCATGGTCATGATTGGCATGTTGTGAATGCTTTGGATGAAATAAAAAGAGCGAGGAATAAAAAAGTGATTTTTACTTTACATTCAACCCAGTACGGAAGAGATGGTAATCATTTTCATGATGGAGCAGCTCAAGATATAAGAAATATAGAATGGTTCGGGACTTATGTAGCTGATAGGGTTATAGTTTGTTCTAATGCGATGAAAAATGAGGTTATGCGAATCTATAGAGTTCCTGATTGGAAGATGAGAGTCATACCAAATGGAGTTTGGGCAAGGAATTTTGATGGATTTATTGATGCATGGAAAGATGTAAAACAATACTTTGGATTTGCTCCTCTTGATCCGATGATAGTTTATGTAGGTAGGATGACCGTTCAAAAAGGACCTGATTTATTGATAGAGGCTATTCCAGATGTTCTAAAAGATTTTCCTAATGCAAAATTTGTTTTTGTGGGCGATGGCTACATGAAACCACAGCTTGAGAAAAGGGTAGGCGAGCTAAATTTATGGCATGCAGTTAGATTTACTGGTTATATCCCAAATGACTGGAAAACCAAGATTATGAAGGCAGCTGAATGCATAGTTGTACCTAGCAGGAATGAGCCATTTGGAATAGTTGTTTTAGAAGGTTGGAGCTGCTATAAGCCTGTAATAGCAACTCATGGAACAGGAGCTGGCGAACTAATTTGGCACGATGTGACTGGCTTGAGAGTTTATCAAGCTCCTAATTCTATAGCCTGGGGCATAAAAGAAATTTTGAGAAATCCGGAGAAAGCAAAATGGATGGGAAAGAATGGAAGGAATGCTGCAGAAAAAGTTTTCAACTGGGATAGGATAGCCGAACAAACTTTGAAAGTTTATGAGGAAGTTTTGGGTTAAATTTATAAGCTACCTTTTCTTAAAAATAGAGCATGAAATGCTGGTTTTGTGAGAAGGAGGCAAGAGGAATTTGTATAGTTTGCGGAAGAGCGGTTTGTCATGAACATGGCTATAAGCTTGACCAATTCACTCATGCAAAAAGTGATACAAGCACAGGTTTTGCAAGCTACTTCAAAGCTTTTAATGTTCTAAAGTGTAAAGAGTGTAAGATAGAGTGGGAAACTTGGGAGCAAGGGAAGCGAATAGTTAAATAGCTTTGGCCTTGATTACCAAGTAGTGAGGATAATAGTTTTCCTCTAAGCTAGAAGAACCTAGTTCCTTAATCTCTTCAATCTTAAATTCTTGAGAAATTATAGTATTCAGATAATCTTCTAAGGTCCAGTGGTAGTTAAAATATCTAATATTTCCGTTTATTTTCAGAAACTTGCCTCTCTTGAAGTAATTTTTTGTATGTCTCACCATTCTCTCTATAGGATGAGGGACTACTACTAAAAGTTCTCCATCTTTCTTTAAAATTCTTCTGAATTCTTTTAAAACAGCTTTCAAGTTTTTCTTATACATAAGAGAAAAAACCGAAAGGACTAGGTCAAAACTTTCCCTTTCGAATCCTGTCCTTTCCATATCTCTGAGGAAAAATTTTACTCCTAGATTTTTACATCTCTTTCTAGCTAATTTAATCATAAATTCGCTGACATCTATTCCAACAACTTTTGCGCCTCTCTTTGCTAGCAATTCACATTCTTTTCCCGTGCCACAGCCAGCATCCAAAATTTTCTTTTCTCTCGAATCATTAATCACAGAAATGATTATTTGTGAAATCTTTTTTCTGTCAGGATTTTTCTCTTCTTTCTTAACAAAAAATTTTCCATAGGTATTGTAAATTTTTCTCGCTTCTTTTGCATCTTCATCCATAAGTCTTAAATTGATTTTTGGTGTTTTAAGCTCATTTTACCACCGAAGGGGTTAAAAATTAAAAATTTTCGCGCATCAAATAATTAATCGTGAGCCGATGAATAGAGAAGAGATAGAAGAAATGTTAAAGAATTTTGGCTTGAGTGAGTATGAAGCAAAAGCTTACTATGCCCTTTTACTGCTTGGACATTCAAAAGCTAGCGAAATATGCAAGCTTGCAAGAATTCCTCAATCAAAGATTTATGAAGTTTTGGATAGGTTAGCTGAAAAAAATTTGGTTGAAGTTTATGAAGTAAGGCCAAAAGAGTTTAAACCAATTTCCCCTCAAGTTGTATTGAGAAATTTTTTAGAAGCTCAAGAAAGAAAGATTAAGGAAATGAAGGAGAAAATCGAGGAGCTTGTCACTTCTTTAAACTCGAGAGGAACTAAAGTTTTCGAGGGAATTTGGGCTTCTAGGGAAAGAGGATGGAAGGTTTTCATGAATAAGGCTACTGAAATGTTCGAGCATGCTGAGAACTATGTTTTTGTTATGAGTAAGTACTTTTCTTGGTCTTCAAGGCTAGCAAAAGCAGTGAAAGCTTGCATTAAAAGAGGAGTTGAAATTAAAACCATAGCTTCCAAAGGTATAGACGAGACAAATTACTATAGAGCTAAGTGGTACCATGACAATGGAGTTAAGATAAGAGTTTTAAGATCTGGCAAATACCCTAGCTTAATAGACGTAGATGGAAAAGAGGTTTTGCTAAGGCTGGATAAAAATTCTAGTAGAAGAAACCCAGTTTTTACTTCAATCTGGTCGAAGGATGAAGGTTTTACCAGGATAATCGATACTTTTGTTAAGCACATATGGAGGAATTCGAGGCCAGTCGATTTCGAGAAGTTGAAGAAGTTAGTCGAGAAAGCTTAAAAGTTTAAGAACTTATTATTAGGTTTATGTTCAGCTAGAAAGATACCTATCTAAGAATTTTGTAAAAGCGTAAATGCTAAGGGTACCAGCTGCCAACCAAATAACATTCCTTAGCGTTTTATCATTTTCGATTCTAATGAAATTTCTCAGCCTATAGTTTCTTGAGTTGAATGAACGATTTTCTAATCTTCTAATTTGATTTAACTGATTCCTATATTCCTTTAAAAGTCTATCTATCTCATTCAACCTTTTCCTATAATTTTGAATGTTTTGATTAATCTCATCCACCATAGCTTGCAATCTCCTTTCTCGGGCTACTTGCGGAGAAACTTCCTCTAATCTTTTCTTCTTAACAAATCGCTTCGGAGGAATAGTTATCCCTCTTCTTAAGTAATTGTTCCTCAAAAAATCAAGATACCACTTAATTCCTTTTGGCTTATGAAGGTCGACTTGCTGAGCAACATAAAGGTAAGCTAAGGGATAAACTTGAAATTCTGGTAAATAATAAGGAGCAGAAAGTTTTTCTCCTGTGTAAAAGCCAATCCCTCTTTCCAAATACTCTAATTTCCTTAGCTTAGCCCCGAACTTAACCAAACTCTTAAGAGAATTCTCTAGGCCAGCGAATTCTTTTGGAACATTTTCTATGCAAGCGTTTTCTATCGAAAGGTAAGAGGCTATTCCTTCTTCCAAAATCTTGAAGGGCAACGATTTAGAAATATAGCTAAAGCATGATTCATAAAGTTTGCTCAACGGAATTTTCGAAATGTCTGAAATTTCTATTCCATGCCTTCTAACGATTTCCCAAAAAACAAAAGGATTCGTTAGATCTTTCCCTCTTACGTCAATTCCTTTTTGCTCAAGTTTTTCCCTCAATTTTTTATCTATTGAACCAAAGAGAATTCCCCTATCTCGAAAAATCCTGAAAATCGGTAAGTCTTTGAACGATTCGTCAAAAGCTTTGGAAACAGCTAGGGAAAAAGCATCCGAGTTGTACAAGTTTGAAACGTGGTGAAGAATTTCATGAGTAGGTGTGGTTATTCCGCTAGAAAGAGACCTAAAAACCGAGGGCTTAAGCCCGATTTCCACTTTCAATTTATTCTCCAAATAATACTCGTCTAAAACTTTTCCTGCGTTCTTTTCTATCCCAGAAATCCAAGGAGTAAGCTTGTATCCCACTTTACCTTTTCCTATCGGAGACAAATCGAGCTCCAATTCTTTTTCTTCCTCGTTCCTCAAATAGCTCTTAATCCCCATTTTTCTAAGGCTAGAAGAAATTATAGAATAAATTAGTTCGCTTTCAAAAGGCTGGTCAACAAATTCTCCGAATAGCATTTCGGCAAAAGTATTGGAAAGGTTTTGAAGCTTGTACCTGAATTTAAAGTAAGCATCTTTCTCTCCTTCTTCCAAATCTTTTTTACGCTCTAGGAGCCAGTTTAAATCGTTCAAAGTCCCTTCTTGACCTGAGCTAAAAAGAAACTCAGGATGGAGCTCATCCTTAAGCTCATACAAGCTTTCTACCAATTCCTTTTTTGTTTCCCTCAACTCTATTTCATAGAGGTTTGGTAAAACTTTAAACTCCTCCTTATCTTTTCTTGGAATGAACTTTAAGATTTCTTTAAAAAGTTCAGGCATAGACTACCACTTTCTTCTTCTTTCTCTTCTTTTTCTTGATCAACGGTTTTTCCAGCTTTTTCTCTTTCTTCGGCAAGTAAGACTTGAGTTTCTTGAGCATAGGTTCTCTTAAAGGTTGAGGAAGCGTTTCAAGTATATCTTTAAGCAAATAGAGTAATTTCTCGAAATCCGTCGATTTCATGCTTTCTTCCAAAAGTTTTTTGAGTTCTTCCGAGCTTTCATAAGCTAGAGAAAAGATTAACCTATCGATCGGGCTTATTCTACCGACTGCATAGCCTCTTATCTCTGGATAATTGGATAGAAGATTAAGCAAGGTAGCTTTTTCAACAGCATTTAGCTTGTTTATTCTTTCCAATTCTTCTTTAAGAATAGAAAGGTCTAGAGCTCCCTTGTAAAGCAATTCATTCCTAAGATAGATTGAAACTTCTTTTTTAAGCTTATCTAAATAAAGTGATAAAGGGTTCATGCAAGAGTAAGGAGAGAGCATGAAATATATGCCGCTATCGTCTATCCTTTTTCTTAAAGTATAGTATTCAGAATCAGAAACTTTTAGTTTCATGTTTGATTATGGAAAGAATTTTTTATAAATCAGTTTAGGACAACCAAGGTAGTGAGTAATTAATTACTTGCTTTTCTTTCTCTTATGATACCTAATCAGGGTTTTTGCCAAATAATCACAAAAATCGACTAGGAAAAATATACTCGAAGATATCTTGATCGTTCGCATAAGCGAGGAGTTTTCAGAATCTTCGATTTCTCTAACCAAATCTTCTAAATGATTTATCTTCCCTTTAATACTAGGAGCTTCTGACTTATCCAGTGTCATTATACTTTTTGCAATTTGCTTAAATTCTTTTAGATATTTTTTCTTTCCGCTTTTCCATTCTGTATAGGATACGGAAAAGTATTCAGCATCATCTAATTTGCTAGAATAATATTCACGAATTTCCCATAGTTTTTTCAATAAACCGACAGAGTTTGCATTTTTCATCTTTTTGGAAGGATAGATGTATGCTACCATGGTTCAAAATAAAATCTTTAAATTTTAATTTTTAATCCTGTTTCTTCAATTTCCTTAAGCAATTCTTCTTCCCCATACCTCTTACAAGCTCTTATAGCTTCGGCAAACCATGCTTGGGTAGATGGCTTTTGCTTTTCTAGAATTTTTTCAAAATCCTTTTGGGTTAATTTTCTTTTTCTCCCTCTAATCAAATCCAATAAATTCTTTTTCTTCGATTTTTCAACTAGTAATTTCAAATCAGCACCGCTCCATCCTTCAGTCCTTTCAGCAATCCTTTCTATCAAATCATCAACGCTCTCTACCATTTGCGTAGCAATCAAATCTCTCATATGAATCCTTAAAATCTCTTTTCTGGCCTCGTAGTCTGGAGGAGGGACGAATATTCTTTCATCAAACCTCCCAGGCCTCCTTATAGCTGGGTCTAAAAGCCAGGGTTTGTTGGTAGCTCCTAACAGAGAAAATTTTCTTTCAGAGTTTATACCATCCAACTGTTGCAAAAACTCATTCTTTATTCTCTCATCATAAGAAGAGCCCCCTCTTTTCATGTAAACATCCAGTTCATCGAGAAAAATTATACAATTATCCTCTTTTTCCCTTGCATAATCAAAAATCGATGAAATTACTCTAAGAGAATTTGCTGAATAGCGTTTAATTAGGTCGCTAACCCTTGGTGCTATAAACTTGCTTTTTGCTTCATTAGCTACTGCCTTAGCAAGCAAAGTTTTTCCACATCCAGGGGGACCATACAAAAGGATATTCCCGGGTTTTATGTCAAACTTTTCGTACAAACTTTTATAGAGAGTAGGATAAACTATGGAAATTCTCAACTCATTCTTAACTTCTTCCAACCCTCCTATATCTGAAAAGCTTATGCTCGGCCTTTCGCTAACTAATAATTTTTCGATTGGATTTTCTTTTTGTCGAGGTTTTAGTTCTGTATGCTGCTCTTCAAACTTTTTGTTTAAAGCCTGATAGAATTCCGAGTATGGGTTTAAATCTAAGTACAGAATTCGATTTTGCGGCTTTGGCAATAAAATCTTGCTTAAGGTTTTTGAGTTATCTATTCGATCTAAGGCAAATTTTGCTAACGGAAGAACTACATTATTCATTAAATCGTTCCTGATTATAACCCTATCGAGCTGATATTTTTCCAATTCTTTTTTCAATTGCTTTCCATCTATGAGCTTGATGTTATAGGTTAAAGCAAGGCTTAGAATGTTGTCGGAAAAATAAGAATTGGTTATCAAATGTGCTTCAGGGATTCTGCAATCATCTACAGCAGTCAAAAATCGAGAAAAATCGTCTAACCTTACAGGAGAGCCATTTAGAGAATACTTTGCCTCGAAAACCAAAACTTTCTTCCTATATTTTCCTTTAACGCAATATCCGTCAAACTCATGCTTTGCCCCACTCCTTCCTACCAAAGTTTTATTCAATTCTACTCTGAACCCCTTCCTCGTGTACAATTCAGCGAGCAAGACTTCAAACTGATGAGCATAGCTCATCCTTTTCATACCTCCTCAAAAATCTTGAAAAATTTTCCAACTTTTCTCGAACAATTTCTCCGTAGAAATTTTTTAAATTATTAAAGCTTCCGACAGGATCGACTAAGAATAAGACTAAGTTTAAAAGATGAATTTTAAGTTCATACTTTTTCATTTCCCATCCTCCTTAAGATCTCCTCCAACTTTTTAGCAAAACCTTCTCTCAGCCCTCTTTCTCTAGCCTTTTTATTTTTCTCAGCATAGACTTCCCCAGCAAGGACTGAAACAGCTCCTAAGCTTAAAGCAGTAAGGAAGAAGAGAATAGGAAAGGGATCGTTCAAAGCATATCCGGAAGGAGAATTAGTCAAATCTTTTTTATAATCCCTTACTCTAGCTAAAAGAATTCCTTTTTCTTCCTCAGGAAGTGGTGTTTTTAACAGCTCATCCTCATAAGCTTCTACTTCTTCCAAATGCTTTCTTAATTCATCAGGATGTTTGCTTAAGTAATCTCTAACGTAATACTTATCCCTTTTAATTTCATTCCATTTAGAGTAAAGCCTAAGGTAGTTGCTAATCAAATCCAATTCAACCACCGAATATTTTTCTGAGCATTCTTCTTCCGGCAACTCTGGTTAGGGTTTCTTCCAAGCTTCTATAATTCCCATCCTCATCTTTCGCATACTCCTTAGCAACCTCTGCAACCAAATCGATGACTTGGTCTATCCTCATCCTTTTTATAACTTTTGCTAAAGGTTTGTATTGGGGTGGAAATAGAAGGTCTATAAAGCTATCTGGAGAAAGATTGTACTTTGAAATGACTTCGTTTAAAGTTCCGCTTATTTGATTCCATAGAACGCCTTCTTCTAAAGTTTCTTCGACCTTTCCTGCCTCATAAGCCTCCAAAGCATTCTTGAATTCGTTCAAGCTTTTGAATAAAGCATAAGTTAAAGCCTCAAAGCCTTTCTTCTCGTTCACATGTTAGCACCCCTATAGTCTCTTAATCGTCTTTCCAAATCATCCAACCTTGCGTTTATGGCTTCGATAGCATCCCTTATCGAATAGATTTCTGAAGGATTCCCTTGCTTATATTCGATTCCTGTCCTCTTTGCAAATTCTTCGGCCATTATAGCACCTTGCCTTCTTGCCACTCTTTCCTGATATTCTGGCAACCATTTTGTAATCCCCAGAGTAACTACAATTCCTGTTACCAGTCCTCCCAATCCAGCAAGCACGTATCCTTTAGTTATTTTCAACTCACTCATTCTCTCACCTCCTTATTCCTTTAAACCAAAAAAGTCGAGCACATAATCCCTAAACTTTGCGAAAAAGATCATCCCACCCAAACCCCCTATCAATCCCCATTCTCCTGCAGTTCTAATCCCTTGCTCGTATGCTTTGAATAATACATCCATCCCACCACCATTCATGAGATAAGTAGCTTGACTTAGAAGGTAGCGAGCACTGGCTCCTATAAAACCAACAGAAGAACCGACTCCAGACCCTATTATTCCTCCTGCTATACCGGCCAAACCAGGTTTTGGTATATACTTCCCAAGAGCTTTTCTAATTTTACTCAACCTACTCTCATTCCTCCCATATCTTTGCATCCAACCACCGAATAGCTTTTGCTTCCAAAATTTCCATATACTTATAGCACTCGAGAAGGTGAGGCAGAAGAGAAATTAACTACTAAGGTTGTAAAGAAATTTTTCCAAAATAGCTTATTAAAAGTTAAAGAAACACTAATCTTCTAAAACCGACAAATTATTAAATATATGGAAAAAGCTTGGTATTCTTTAGAAACAGAAGAAGTTTTAAAAGGATTGAATACAAGCTTGGAGGGTTTAAGCGAAGAAGAAGTAAGAGCAAGGTTAAAAAAATTTGGGTTCAACGAATTGGCAAAGAAAAAAAGGGCAACCCCTTTCAAAATTTTTTTGAACCAATTTAAGGATGTTTTTGTCCTAATGCTCATAACAGCAATCCTAATTTCTTTCTTCTTTGGGGAAAGGGTTGATGCTTTAACAATTTCAGCAATAGTTGCTTTGAATGCTATAATTGGTTTTACTCAAGAGTATAAGTCTGAGAAAGCTTTGGAAGCCATGCAGAAGTATGCTGCGCCAAAAGCTAGGGTTTTGAGAAATGGAAAGGAAAAAGTTGTCGATGCAAGAGAATTAGTTCCTGGAGATATAGTTTTATTAGAATCTGGAGATAGGATTCCTGCAGATGGTAGGTTAATAGAGGCTTTTGAGCTAAAGGTCGATGAGGCTGTTCTAACTGGAGAATCTGTTCCGATAAGAAAAACTAGCGAGAAAGTTGATGCTGAAATTCCTTTGACTGAAAGGAAGAACATGGTTTTCATGGGAACTTATGTAATCTATGGAAGAGGGAAGTTTGTCGTTACAGCTACAGGAATGAAAACAGAGTTTGGAAAAATTGCTGGACTGGTTAGGGAAATTAAAGAAGAAGAACCTCCTTTAAAAGTTAAGCTTAGAAAATTTGCCAAGAAGCTTGGGATTTTTATAGTAATAGCTTGTGCAGTAATTTTTGTAGTTGGTGTAGCAAGAAGCTTAGTGCTCGGTGAATTTTCTAAAGCTACTGTTCTAAACTTTTTCATGATAAGCGTTGCTCTAGCAGTTTCTGCAGTTCCAGAGGGTTTACCTGCAATAGTAACCATTACTCTAGCTTTAGGAGCTAGAGATTTGGCAAAGAGGAATGCAATAATAAGAAGATTATCTTCAGTTGAAACTTTAGGTTCAGTTACTGTAATTTGCAGCGATAAGACCGGTACTTTAACCAAAGGAGAGATGACTGTGAGAAAAATTTACTTGAATGGAAGAATGGTTAAAGTTACAGGAACAGGCTACGAACCAAAAGGAGAATTCTATGAAAATGGAAATAAAATTAGTGCCAAACAAGATGAACATCTTTCCTTGCTCTTGAGAATTGGTGCACTTTGTAACAATTCAAAATTGGTGCAAGAGGAAAATAAATGGAAAATAATTGGTGATACTACTGAAGGAGCCTTAATAGTTGCTGCTGAAAAAGCTGGAATAGATTATAGTTATAAAAGAGTTTACGAGATTCCTTTCAGCAGCGAAAGAAAGCTTATGACGACTATAAATTCAATAGGAAAAGAATTTTTGGTTTGTGTTAAAGGAGCTCCTGAAGTTGTAATTGAAAGATGCTCCAAAATTTTGAAGGATGGAAAAGAAAAAGAATTGAGCGAAGCTGAAAAGAAAAGGATTTTAGAAGTTAATGATGAGTTAGCTAGCGAAGCTTTAAGGAATTTAGCATTCGCTTACAAAAAACTTTCAAGTTTTTCTGAAAGTATGAAGGAAGAAGAAATAGAAAGCAATTTGGTTTTTCTTGGAATAGTTGGAATGATAGATCCTCCTAGAGCCGAGGCGATAGAAGCTAACAAGCTTTGCCAAGAAGCTGGGATTAAAACGGTAATGATAACCGGAGACCATAAGCTTACAGCCATAGCTATTGCAAGGGAGATAGGAATTTTAAAAGACGGATTAGTTTTAACTGGCGAAGAATTGGACAAGCTTAGCGATGAAGAATTCGAGGAAATTGTTGAAAGAGTTGAGGTTTATGCGAGAGTTTATCCCCATCATAAGCTTAGGATTGTAAAAGCTTTAAAGAAAAAAGGGCATGTAGTTGCGATGACAGGGGATGGTGTCAACGATGCCCCAGCTTTAAAGCACGCAGATATTGGAATTGCGATGGGAATTACTGGGACGGATGTAGCAAAAGAAGCAAGCGATATGATTTTGGCTGATGATAACTTTGCTACTATTGTGGAAGCTGTAAAGCAAGGAAGGATAATCTATGAAAATATAAGGAAATTTTCATTCTTTTTGATGAGATGTAATTTTGATGAATTGGCTGTAGTTGGGACTTTTGCTTTGCTTGGTTTGCCTTTACCTTTCACTGCTGCTATGATTTTATGGACTAATCTAGTAACTGATGGAGGTCCAGCCTTAGCTTTAAGCTTCGATCCTCCCTTAGAGGATGTGATGAAGCAAAAGCCTAGGGATCCAAAAGAAGGTATATTGCATGGAAGGATTTTGCAAATCATCGTTTCATTCTTAACCCAATACTTCGGAACCTTGCTAGTTTTTGGATTAGCTTATTGGGTTTTCAACGAAGGATTAAGAAAAGCTAGAACCATGGCATTCCTCCAAGCTACTTTTAGGGAGCTCATAATCGTTTGGAATTGCAGGTCAGACAAGAAAAGCGTTTTTAGACTCCCTTTCTTCTCAAACAAGTATTTAGTTGCTTCGGTTTTCGCTTCCGCGATTCTAACAGTCTTACTTGTTTATACCCCAGTGTTTGAAATAATGTTCGAAACAGTTCCTTTAAGCTTGACTGATTGGGCTCTAGTTTTAACGGTCGCATGCTCAGGCTTGCTAATCTTACCAGAAATTTTCTACGGAAGAAAAGTTTTTAGATGGGTTTAAAATGGGGACGCTGGGATTTGAACCCAGGTCTGAGCCTCCCATTGGCCCTCAAATAGTTTTTCTATTCAAGTAAGGCCCGATCCTAGACCAAGCTAGACGACGTCCCCTCTTCAAAATAATTATCCTTAATCATTTAAAAAAGGTGGGGCAGCTGGGATTTGAACCCAGGATTACCACCGTTCAGTTCTTCCCCAGGGTGGCGTCCTAGACCATTCTAGCTTACCGTAGCTAGACGACTGCCCCTTAATATTTGATTAGAAATTAAAAATTTAATATATGGTAATCGTTGGGAGAACGAGAGAGGATTTAGAGAAATATGGGGAGAAATGCGTTGGTTATATAGGTAAGCATATAGTTGGTAAAGGAGAGGAAGCTCATTTAACAACTAAAGTTTTTATTGATTTGCTAAGACCTCATGTCATTTTGATTTGTGGAAAAAGAGGAACTGGGAAAAGCTATGTGGCTGGTGTTATTGTTGAGGAGATAGCTTCTTTACCAGAAGAATTCAGAGAAAATTTAGCTGTTGTAATAATAGATACCATGGGAATTTTTTGGAGTTTAAAATTACCAAACGAGCAACAAAAGGATCTGTTGAAGCAATGGAAGCTTGAACCAAAAGGTTTTAAAAATGTTAAAATTTTTGTACCTTTTAAGCAAGTTGAAGAATTTAAAAAGGCAGGGATACCAATAGATGGTGGAATTTCTATAGCTCCTTATGAATTCTCAGCTGAAGAATGGAGCTTAGCTTTTAATTTAAAAAGAACTGAGCCTCTTGCCATAGCTTTAGAAAAAAATTTGAATGAATTGGCAGAACAAAAGGAAGAGTTTACGATAGAAGATCTGATAATTAAAATAAGGGATGATGAGGAAACTAGCAAAGAAGTAAGGAATGCTTTGGAAAATATGCTAAGCGTTGCTAATCAATGGGGTGTTTTTGGGACTCAAGGAGTTAACATAGATGATATAATCATGCCTGGAAATATTACGATAGTTGATGTTTCTCATTTAAGAGCTACTGAGGCATGGAGTGTAAGGAATCTAATAGTAGCCATCCTAGCAAGAAAAATTTATCAAAGAAGATTGATAGCAAGAAAGGAAGAAGAATTAGCAAAATTAGAGGGTAGAGAAGTTGAAAAATCATTTCCAATGGTTTGGTTAGTGATAGACGAGGCCCATAACTTCTGTGGAATTGAAAAAAGTGTTTCTTTAGCTCCTTTACTAACTATAGCAAAGCAAGGAAGGGAACCCGGAGTAAGCTTGGTTGTAATAACCCAAATGCCGAATAAGATACATCAAGATATTTTAAGCCAATGTGATTTGGTAATAAGTCATAGGTTAACTTCAAAGGCTGATATAGAGGCTTTGCATGCTGTAATGCAAACCTATATGCAGGAAGAATTATGGAAATACATTAACCTAATACCAAGATGGATAGGTGCATCAATAATATTGGATGATAACTTAGAGAAAATATTTTTAGTTCAAATTAGGCCACGCTTATCATGGCATGCTGGTGGAACTGCAGCTTTAATATAAAAATAAAACAATTTTTAATTAATGGAAGTAGATTTGATAAAGCATTTGCTCGTAATTTTTGGTATTATTGGCCCTGTGATAATAGCAATTTATATGCTAATTTTTCTGCTTGGGAAGAGATGCCCTCTTTGCGGAACTAAAATGAAATTCATTTATAAAGGAGATAAAGTAGTTGGATATCTTTGTCCAAAATGCAAGCATTATGAAGTGAAAGTTATTGAATGATTTTGGTTACAGTTCCAATACCTTTGGTTTTTCCTTCCCTAAAAACAAATTTATCTCCTTCTTGAACAAAGCATGGGAAGTATTTGAAAGTAAATTTGACTTTTCCGCTTTCCCCAGCTTTTAAATATTTTTTATCCAGACATTCTAATTTTGCGCTTTGGGAAGCGGTAAAAAAGTGAAGGACAGGTTCATACCCAGAAGCTATTCTAGTAGGATGAGTTAAAACTAAAACTTCTGCCTCAAAACTTCTAACAGCTTTTGGCTGAATTGAAGGGTCGCATAAAATCATACCTCTCTTAACTTCTTCATGCTTAACTCCTTTAACTCCTATACCAACTATTAATCCTGCATCAGCTTCCTCTAAAGGATAGTAATGAGTTTGAATGCTTGCAGCTTTAACTTTTTTAAACTCTCCAGAAGCAAGCGGCCCTAAAAGCAAGTAAGAGCCTGCTTTTATTTTCCCTTGCTTTATAGTTCCTGAAACAACTGTGCCAACACCTTGGACTTTATAGATCCTGTCTATAAACATTAAAAATGGTTTTTCCACGTCTCTCTTTCTTTCTGGTAATAAGTTAAGCAATTTGGTCAAAATATCAAATCCTTCGAAAGTTACGGCAGATGTCTCTATTATGGGAACTAGAGCATCGATTTTATCTATAACTACGCCTAAATCCTTTTCATCTTTAATCTTGAAAGGAATTCTTCCAACAAACTTGATCAGATTTTCGATATTGCTTAAAACTTCTTCTCTTCTTTTTTGACTTGTTCTATCAATCTTTGTTATACAAATTATTATCGGTAGATTCATAGCAAGTAAAATACCTAAATGTTCTCTGGTTATATGCGTGATTCCGTCATCGGCAGCAATTACAAGCAATCCATAATCCAAATTTTGTCCTACCAAGCCACGAATAGTAGTTCTAAGCCATGGTTCATGACCTACTGTATCGACAAAACTAATTAGCTTGTCTGCTTTCTCAACTATTCTTGCCCTTTCTTTCTTGTCTAAAGGATTTTTTAAATGCAACGGCTTAGAATTCTTAAAACCGAAAAGAGTAAAATGTAAGTCAGCTGATAAACCTCTTTCAATTTCATGAGGTAAAACATTCAAATAAAGCCATGCATTACCATTCTCATCAGGTCTTCCTGTTATTAAGGTTGCGATAAGAGTGGACTTTCCATGAGAAACATGACCAGCAACACCTATTATTAGATTTTCTTTTGCCTTAGTTCTAAACACTCGTTTAACAATTATCCTTCCTATAAGCTTTCCATCTTCTCTAAATTTCTCAACTTTCTCTATTCTTGCATTATTTTCAGCAGCTATTATTTTTAAAATGTTTAAAGTTTCTTGGAATTCTAAATCATTTAAACCTTTTACTTCTCCACTTTCTTTAACTCCAATTATATAAACAGCAACACCTTTTCCCTTTTCAAGCCTAAACTTCATTTGACTAGCCAATTGCTGCTTTCTCTCTTCCTTCAAATGAACGCTAGGAATAAGTCTTTCCTTAAATTCTATATTCTTATTTTCTTTCCTTGGTAGTTTTACTTTCATGTAATTCACGCTTAAATTTATTAGAGCTACAAGTTTAAAATATTTATATCGTGATAGCATGGAATTAGCTGTTTGGGCAGAGAAATATAGGCCGCAGAAATTGAATGAAGTTATAAATCAAAAGCATGTAGTAGAAAGAGTGAAAGCTTTTGTTAAAGAGAAAAATATTCCTCATATGCTCTTTGCTGGTCCTGCAGGAACAGGGAAAACAACTATAGCTTTATGTATTGCTAGAGAGTTATATGGAAAAGAATGGAGAAGGAATGTGCTTGAGCTCAATGCGAGTGATGCTCGTGGGATAGACGTAATTAGAGGTCAGGTAAAAAATTTCGCAAGAACCAAAGCTATTGGAGAAGTTCCTTATAAAATTATAATTCTGGATGAGGCAGATGCTTTGACTCCAGAGGCTCAACAAGCTTTGCGTAGAACAATGGAAAATTATACTAATGTTTCTCGTTTCATCCTAATCTGCAATTATTCTAGCAAGATTATTGACCCTATTCAATCAAGATGCGCAGTTTTCAGGTTTAAAGCGATGAGCGACGAAGATGTTAAAAAGTTTATTGAGAGAATAGTGAAGCAAGAAAAACTAAAAATTACACAAGATGCGATAAAAGCGATAATCTATATTGCTGAAGGCGATTTGAGAAGGGTAGCTAATTTATTGCAAGCAGCTTCAGCTTTGCAAACAAAGATAACTGAAGATGTAATTTATGATGTTGCTTCAAGAGCAAAGCCCGCAGATGTGAAAGCTATGCTTGAGCTAGCTTTAAAGGGAAAGTTTGAAGATGCGAGAAAAAAATTGCAAGATATGCTCTTGAAGCAAGGTTTGGCTGGTAGTGATATAATTGCTGAAATCCATAGACAGATTTATTCTTTGAGTATTAGTGAGGAGGCAAAAGTTCATTTGGTTGAAAAGTGTGGAGAATATGAGTTTAGGATTAGCGAGGGAGGAAATGAGCTAATTCAGTTAGAAGCTTTGCTCGCGCATTTCCTGCTATTTGGGAAAAGTTTAAAGAAATAGTTTGTTTATTTTATTTCTAATGAACTAATTATTAAGTGAAAGCATGTGGACGATAAAATACAAACCAAAAAATTTAAAGGAATTTGTTGATCAAAAAGAAGCAGTAGAAAAATTCTTAAAATGGATAAAAAATTGGAAACCGGGATCTAAAGCATTACTCTTCTATGGAATGCCAGGCGTTGGTAAAACAGCTTTAGTTGAAGCTTATGCTAGCGAGAATAACTTAGATTTAATTCAGTTGAATGCAAGCGATTATAGGTCAGCAACTCAAATAAGGGAAGTTTTAGGCAGGTCGATGCAACAGCAAAGCCTGTTTAAAAGAGGAAAAATTTTTTTGATAGATGAAATAGATGGGATTGCGGGAAGAGAGGATTATGGTGGAGTAGGTGAAATAATCAAAATAATTAAGGAATCTCGTTTCCCAATAATTTTAACAGCTAATGATCCTTATGAACAAAAGCTTAGAAGCTTGAGAGAATATTGTATCTTAGTTGAGTTCAAAAAAATTCCTGTTTGGGATATAGAAAAGAGGCTTGCTGAGATTTGCAAGAAAGAGAGAATCAAAGCTGATAGAAAAGTCTTGAGAGAATTGGCAAAGCTAAGCAAAGGAGATTTGAGAGCTGCCATAATCGATTTGGAAACTGTTGCGAGAGGGAAGAATGAAATAAAGCTAGAAGATTTGAAAACTTTAAGCTATAGGGAAAAAGAAATTAGCATTTTTGATGCTTTAAAGCTAATTTTTAAGACAAAAAGTGCATTAGCAGCAAAGCTTTCAATAAGGAATGTTGATAAGGATCCTGATGAAATTTTTTGGTGGATTGAAAACAATATAACTAAAGAATATGAAAAACCAGAAGAAATAGCTAAAGCTTTCGAAATTTTGAGTAAGGCAGATTTGTTTAGAAGTTGGGTATCCTCGAGGCAAAACTGGAAGTTAAAAGGGTATATGATAGATTTGATGACCGCTGGCATAGCTACTGCAAAGAAAGAAATGTATAGGAAATTTACTAGATATCAGTATCCTGATAAGCTCGCTATACTAGGAGGAACAAAGTTAGAGAGAAAAGCTATGGGGGAGCTGCTTAAAAAATTGTCTAAAGAGTTTCATTGCTCTACAAGAAAGGTTAGAAAAGAGTTTCTCCCGTTCTTGAAGATTATGGTTAAAAACAGTAAAATAAAAGGCCAGGTTGTTAATTCGCTAAAACTAACCAAGGAAGAAATCTCTTTATTAAAATGATTTTGTCTGGGTAAACGATTTGGTTATAGTGATTCTTGGAGATTGAAGGATTATGTAGTTGAAGTTTACTGTAGCATTCGTTGGACAATTAGTAAGGTTTAAGGTATAGTTAAAGGTTAACAGATAATTCTTGGACTGAACAAATTCTTCTGCAAAAGTTTTATATTCTTCTAAGCTAAACTTTAAATCCTCGCAATCCTTGCTTTTTTCCACAGTTTCTCTTGCTTTCTCGACTATGTTGTTAAAAATGAAGGGCTCATCCATTATGGCTACTGAAGAAGTATCTGGGATGGAAGTAGGTTCAGTCATCCTGCTTATTAAGAAAGCAAACATAACTATTACGACAGCAGACATAATAAAAAACTGGGCTTTTTTAGAGCTTAACGAACTGGGCATGAGGAATACCATTAATTAAAATAATGTTTTCCTTCTCTATAAAACCGTTTTTTTCTGCCAATTCAACTATTCTTTTGCCGATCAAATTTCCTATGGTAGCTCTTCGCATAAGCTTTACAGCTTGTGCTTCATTTATCAGTTGCCCTCCGTAAAAGCTTTTGCTTATTTTAACCTTAAGCTTATCCTTGGTCCTTATTTCTCTATCTATTAAATTCTCGTCACAAATAGCAACAACTATATCATACTTTGTATAAAAAACCTTCCCCCAAAACATAAGACTCAATAAAATTTAGGGTAAAAAATATTTTAAAGAATAAGGAAAAACAAAAAATGGAAAAGTTTGCTTTTCTATGATGCGACTCCTGAGATTTTTCCTGCTGTGGTGAATGTTTCGTATTTCCCTCCAGCTACTGAAACATTGTAGTAAATTGCCACATCAACCGAATAACAATCCCCACTTCCTATGTTCACATTAGAAAGGTCTATGGTATATCTTACTGGAGTAGAATTTAAAGGTGCCCCTTTTCCATCGAAACTCCCTGTTCCAGAGCCACTAACATTTATAGAGACTAATTTGGCTGAAGTGGGTTTGATATATGAGAGATCGAATGATAACTTGGGAGATGCTCCTGTTTGGAATTTTGGGTTATCTACTTTGAAATCAGCAAATTCTCTTATTTGGGTCCCTGTCCACCTGCACGGTTTTGTTAGTCCTAGAGCATACAGTGCAGCTACTACGATTATTACTATTAGAATTGCCCATCCATAGGTCATGAGATACTCTAAGGCAGTTTGTCCTTTCCTCATACTATCCTCCTTAATAAAATTTTGGATTTTTTACAGTTTAAATATTTACATAAAGCCTGCAAATATCGCTCTTATAGCTATCTGAGATATTAGAAAGACGCCGAAGCCTATAGGCAAAAATATTGGTAAAAATTTCAATCCAGCTTTTTCTGTCCCTTCTTGAACCAAGCCAATAAGCAAGCTTCCGAAGAAAGTTGTTATTCCTATTGCAAGGTAAGAGTACAAGCTCAAGAATTCTGGACTAATTTCTGAAATTTTTATAGTACCCAGTGGAAGCTTAACTTGAGCTTGAGGCAATTCTTCCAGCTCTATACCTCCTCCAAACCTACTCATGGTTTCAACCAAAAATATGGAAACTGAATAGAGTAGAGGAGCTCCTATGCATGCTGCAAAGAAAATAAAAATACCATACATCATCACATAAGACTTAATCTCTCTCTTAAGAATTCTTACCTGCCTTATGTCCGTAGCTATGCTTTCGAGCAAGGCTGTAATGCTCCCACCCTTTTCCATACCTTCTATGAGCAAGTAAACAGTCCTTTCTAAAAGCTTTGACTTTATTTTCTTGGTCATGTTCCTCAAAGCCTCTTCCAAAGGCTTTCCAGAAAGCGTTTCTTTTGCCGCATTCCTCAATTCTTTTTCTAAAGGCCCGAATTCAGGCCTTGCTGAAGTTAGAATGGCTTTATCATGCGTTAGCCCAGCCCTCATGTTTGAAGAAATTATTTGGAGAGCATCTGGCAAAATTTCTTCTACATAATTCGCTCTGCTATCTGCAGTGAAAACAAATAAGCCGTGAAAAATTATCTCGCATATTAAGAAAAGCAAGAGAAAAGAGAAAATAAAGTAGAAAAAAGAGAGGAATTTTAAGAGAAATAGTAAGAGAGAGATTGAAATGCTTATTAAGGCTCCAAGGAATAAAAGCGAACCAAAAAGCTTTTCAGGCTCTATTTTCAAGTCGCAGTATCCTATATGAGCTTCTAGCCAATTCTTATAATTCTTCGGCATTATCGAATAAACAAACTTATACATAGATCTCTACCGATGGTCTCCTGCTCTTAACTAAACCTAAAAAGTTAAACTTGAAGATTATGATGAAAATTAAGATGAGCCAGAAGAAAATTGGTTGAATTACGAAACCTGAGAATGAGGAGAGAATAATCATCAAAGTTATCCCTAAGCTAGGTATTATTATTCCAAACATCATGTAGAGGAAAGCTAAAGGATTAAGCTGAGAACCGTATTTCCTTATCATAACCCTTTGCTCATTTGCTAAATTTCTGACTATGTTATCAAGCGTGTCAGCTATGTCAGCACCTGAGCGTATAGCATTAGTTATTTGCCAGAGGGACCTTCTGAAATAAAGAGAAGGATTTCTTCTTCCTATTTCCTCCAAAGCCTCAACATCTGGTATGCCAGTTGAAATTTTTCTTACGCATTCATTAAATTCTTCTGAAACTAAGCCATAGCCAGCTTTTGAAACCGAAACCATGCCATCGAAAAGTGTAACACCTGATTTTACTTGAACGAGCAAATGTCTTAGAGCAAACAACAAATTTTTCTCTATATTTTTAATCCTTCTTATAACCAAAAGTCTTGGATACATTATCACGTAAATGAAGGAAAGAAATCCAAGGGATAAAGAAGCTAAAAAAATTATAAATATAAAATTTGGAGGTGGGGAAATTAAGAAAGCTATTAAGCCAAGGATAGAGGAAAGGAATAAAAACCAAAAAATTCCGGCGAAGAGTGCTATTGCTATATACTCTCTATCTTCAAAAGGAAAGTTTGCTTGAAAAAGTGATAATCCAAGAAAAGGGAAGAATTTTCTAATTCTAATCGAAATTCCAAGTAGCCTAAACTTTCTAGCAAACTTTAAGCATTTTTCAAGAGGAAATGGAACGAAGGGTATCCTCCTCATTTTTCACCCTTTCAGCAAATCTTCAGGAACTAGTACAGTAGCCTTTGCATTCTTCTTAACTAGGTTTAAAACACGAGAAGGGTCAGTATAATATTCAACTACGACCTTTCCAACTCCATCTATAGTTTTAATTTCATTTTTAATCATCCACTTAAGTACTTCTTTTTTCTCTTCTAAATCTTTCTTAAACTCTTGATCGCTCATCCCTGTATGCATCTTCAGATCCTCTACAAGCCTTATACTTTTTTCCCTTTCAACAATCTTATCCTCAGAAGGAAGCCATTTGTATAAAACTCTTATCCCAGTCTTCATGATTTGCATAGGGCCTGCTACTATTTCAGCTAATTGAAATAGTCTTCTTATCCCTCTCCTTCTATCCCTAAACATTACAGCTATCAAATGCAAAGCCTCAAGCATAGTTTCTGGAACATTTATAGGAGGGTTAATTAATCTTCTATAAGTTTGGGCTGCTGTATCTGCATGTAAGGTAGCATAAACGCTGTGCCCAGTATGCATGGCTTCGAACAAAACTTCTGCTTGATCACCTCTTCTTATTTCCCCAACTATAATTCTATCAGGTCTCATCCTCAAGCTGTTTACAAGCAAATCGAGCATTGAAACTTCTCCTTTACCTTCAGGATTTGGTTCTCTTGTGGTTAAAGGTACCCAATGCAAAAATCGAGGGAGCCAAATTTCTCTCGTATCCTCTATACTTATTATCCTTTGGTTTGGTGGAATGAAGGTCATTAAAACGTTTAAAAAAGTTGTTTTTCCTGAAGCAGTACCTCCAGAGACTATCATGTTCATTTCATATTGAATTGAAGACCATAGCAAGGCAGCGACCTCTAGGCTTAAAGTTTTATTCTTAATCAGGTCTGTAATTACCCATGGCTTTCTTCTGAATAATCTTATGCTTATAGTGTTTCCTTTGGTTGAAATTGGGAAAAGAGTTGCATTTACTCTATCTCCACTTGGTAAATGAGCATCCATTAAAGGATTTAAAGTTGTTATCTGTCTTCCAACCTTTCTTCCGATTATTGCTGCATAATTTTGAATTTGTGCTTCTGACTCAAGGAAAATGTTTGTTTTAAGCCATCCGTATTTTTTGTGATAAACCCAAACAGGTTCTTCAGCATTGTTTATCACTATATCTTCTAAATTTCCATCAGCAAGTAACAGTTCTATTCTTCCCAGTCCCAGCATTTCATGTACTAGAGTACCTGCCAAGTATTCGCAAATTTCTAACGGAACCCCTACCAATTCTTTCCTTAAAATTTCAAAAGCTTGATCAAAAAATTTTATCTTAAGCTCTTCCAAGGCTTTTGGATTTATAAGTTCTGAGGTTTTGATAGCAATTTTGGAGAGAAGCTTTTCTCTTACTTGATCTAATAAAGCTAAAGTTCCTGCTTCTATTTCAGGAACTTTTAAAACATAAATTGGTACCAATTCTTTTGGGCTTCTCTCTATGCTCACCTCAGCTTTAACTCTATCACATTCTACCACATATTTTTCCAACTTTTTTTTCTCATCTTTCATTTGAGCTTAACCTCTTTCTTTTTAAAAATCGGCTTACCAACAGGTGGATAATAAACTTCTATCAAATTATGCTTCTCAAGGATTCTCCCCCATTCTTCTATTTTCTCTTCCGGTATTTCTAATCTCTTTTTTATTTCCTCTACGCTCACAGAACCTTCTCTTTCAACAATTTTAAGTATTTCATCCAGATCTGTTTCTATGAATTCAACACCAAGCTTTTCAGGTTCTTTAATAACTCTAACTAGAAAGTCTTTTGAAATCCCTTTTATTATATCCTTCTTAGTCACTATACCAACTAATTCCCCTCTTTCATTTATTACAGGCAATCTTGAAATATCGTACTTATTCATCAAATCAGCAGCTTTAGAAACTTTTGATTTAACATAAATTGCAATGGGTTTTTTATTCATAGCTTCTCTAACCTTTATATCCCTAAGTTTTTTTAGGCCTAAAGTATCCAATTCGAGCAAGCTCTTCGAACCAACTACTCTGATTATATCAGACTCGCTTATCACGCCTACAAACTTATTTCCTTCTACAACTGGCAAGCCAGAAATATTTTTTTCTGCTAAAAGTTGGACTACATAGCTTAAATTATCATCAGGTTTAACTTTTATAACATACCTTGTCATTATTTCTTCTACTGTACTTTCTCTTACCCTTTCTCTTTTTTTAGGCCTCTCTTTTTTAATCTCAGCCTTCTTAACTTTTTTCTTTTCAACCTTTCCCTTTTTCTTCACAGTTTTTTTCTTCTCCTTTTTTAAAATCTCCTTTCTCAATTTTTCTAATTCAAGAAGGATATCTTTCTCTTTTTTAATTTTCTTCCTAGCCATTTTCCCTATTATAAAATTAGTTGTTTTAATTCTTATTTTGCTAGAGAGTTAGTTCAGAAACATTATAAACAAAGAGATTATCTTTATCTATTACTAACTTTTCTTCCTCAAACCCTTTGATTCTACTACTATTACCTGCATAAGATTCGTTTGAAAAGTAAATATAATCAATACTAGGTTTGTCTTCAATAGGATTTTCTATTAAGCGTTTATCTATCAAACTTTCTATACCAACTATCCTGCCGCCAATTTGAGTTCTTAATTTTCCTTCTAGCCTTTCGAGAAAGCTAGCACCTTTTGAGCTTGGTATATACAAAGAATTTCTCAAGTGATCCTTTAAATTTTCTATGTACCAAATTGTTCCATTATCTCCATCTATGAGTATATTCGTCTCATTAGGAATAATCGTCATCGCTTGGCTCACATTCCCAACATAGGGTATGGATAAGCTACTACTTATGCTGCACTCACACACAACACCTTTAAACTTACTTTCAACTTCATTCTCGATTCCAGAAATGTCATCCGTAACTAAAATTTTAGTTTTATCTTCTGGTAAAGAGCTTACAGTTTCTTTGAAGACGATTAAAGAATTTCCATAAGTATAGCCACTTCCTCCATCTCCTTCAGCAATTAGTTGAGTAAAATTTCCATAATAAGGACTTTTAAAAATGGAATTAGTCAATGTTCCATTTGTTTTTAGTGTATAGAGAGGATCTTCAAAGCTTATAATTGAAATAAACTTTTTCTTAACCACATTTTTTTCTAAAGAAGCTATACCATCTTTCTCAGTAAGGTTTATACTTAAATTAGCCTCTACTAATAAATTCCAACTGTCAGCCTGTTCTATCTTTAGATTCCTTATATCTATGTTTAGGACGAATCCTCTTAGGGATGCTAGCTCTTCCATATTTTCTATCCAATAAGGAAAGGTGGAATTTTCCATTAGGGGCTCGAGGATGGAATAAAGAGTACCGTTCATCGAAAGCTCAGTTATTCTCTTGCTGGCATTATCCAAAGGTGTGCCATTTATAATTACATGGCTAAGAGATGCTGAAATAGCTCTAGGAATAACTATTTCTATAGCTTGGTCAAAGTCTCTTTCTATTCCTTTATAAAGAGCGTACATTTCTTCTATCCTAACTTTAGTAGCAATTTCTTCTTCTTTGAGAGAAGAAAAATAGGCATAAAGAAAGATTAGGGCAAGGATTGAAAGAACTATGGAGATTAAAAGAAAGGAAAACATTATTCCTTTCATTTGACCACTAAATAGAACCAAATATCACCCAAATAATAAGTTTTTTCAGTAGTTTTTAAGTATATCCTTAGAGAGCTCCAGTCCTTAAACGAAATTTCTCGATTCATCAATAAGAGAGCTGTTATCCAGTTTTCTTCGGTTTTAAAATCTTTTAGGGAGAAATAATCGCTTAACGCTCCATAGGCTTCGATTCTCTCCATTTTTCCCTCTATTTCTAAGGCTCGAATAAAAACTCTAAAAATAGCTGTTGGATTAGTTAGATTATAAGTCTTGTTAAATCCTATGTTTTCGTAAAAGCTTGTTTTTACATGAGTCTCATTCTTTTCCAAGATTATGTAATAAGGTAAGATATCCTTAATTATGCAAGAGGTTGAAGTATAGAAGAAGGATGAATTTGCCGGTATATCTGCTGAGCATAAGCCGAAAACTTCTACTTTCCATGTTCTAGTCGAATTCTTTGGTTCTTCTTTTTCAGGTATCCAGAAATATTTTTTGGGCGGTGACGGAATCCCCCCTCCTACAAGCTCTGGAGTTTCAACCGTTTCATTTGCTAGAGTCTCAAATTTTCCTTCTTCACTCTTGCTTCCAAAAATTAGTTCAGGAATAGTAGGTTTTTTAATCATTAAGCTTATGTATTTACATTCGCTTACATCTATATCTAGCCTGACTTCATGCATGAGATTTCTTGTCCTATCGATCAAAATTTTTCCAGAGGGCATGCAAATTACTTTAATCCTAACTTGGGCAAAAACAAAATAACCTAACCAAAAACCTAAGAAAAGACCAAAGGTAGTTAGAGTTAAAAGATGGTACTTGTTCAATTTTATAGAACCTATTTTCATCAATTTCAATTTAGTTTTTGTTTAAGAAATAAATTAGAATTTTTCCCAGGCTATAAGTTTAAAAAGAGAAGGCCCGTACATCCATCTTATTCCTTGAATAACTCTTGGATCAATGTAAATATCTTTATCATAATCTATTTCAACATAATCTCTAAATTCTCCTAGGGTTTCATTGAGCTTCTGAATTAATCTGCTCTTTGCATCAGCTTCAGCTTCTTTCCTTGTTTCAAACACATTTCCGTAACCAACTAATCCCTTTATTCTAATGGTAAAAATTATCCTATCATCTGGAGAACCCCCCGTTGCATTTTCTGCGCTTATACCAGTCCCTACGCCTATTGAGTTGTTACCTTTTGTTAAAAGGTCTATTGGTACTTGAACTATGAAAGGATCACCAAGCTTAGCGTAGTTACTACCAAAATCTGAAAGCCAAAACACTCTTATCCATTCCCCAGTAGAATTTTTGAGGTAAACTCTATCTGTCCAGTAATCTGAAGAGTAAGAAGTAACTTTTAAATCACTTACTTTTATTCCTTCTGAAATGTTAATCCAACCTATTTTATAGGGAATGTCTATTGAATCTCCAGAAAATTCCTTAAACCTCTTTGTGTTTAGGGTTAAGGAAAATTCTCCATATTCATATGGTTTAACAAGAGGAGTATAGTTAAAGTAAATATAAGAATCTGGGTAAAGTACATTTTCTCTGCTTATGTTACCTTTTACTAGAATTTTTTGTGCAGTATAGCTTATGTTCACTATTTCTTCTGCAATCTCTCTATAAATTTCTTTGAGCTCTGTAGCATTCATACTAGAATAATATTTTCCATTCCCGCATGCTGCAATTTCATGCAGAGTAGAATTGGCTATAGGACAATTAGAAATTGGACCAAAGCCTATTGAGTAAACCGTAGCATTTAGCTCTTCTCTTGCTCTACACGAAGCGTTTATAGAATCTTCTTTTGCTCTTTCGCTTACATAATCATTGCAGGAAAGATAAAGGCAACCATCTCCTGAACATGGATAAGGATAGGAAGGGTTACTTGTACAGAAAAGCCAAGACCATATTTTTCTTAAGTATGGATAGCTACATTGGCATGGGATGCAGCCTTGCAAATCATCTTCATCCTCAGGATTGCATTGGACATTTGGTAAACCATCTGTCATAACTATTATGTATTTTTTTCTAGAGGCATTGCTTTGTTCCTTAAGCATGAGTATAGCTTTTCTTATAGCACCACAAATACCAGTAGCACCGCTAGGATTGTAATTGTCTATTTGAGCTATAAGTGCATTTTTGTCGGTAGTAAGATTATGGTAGGATTGGATTATAGTTACATCTAGAGTTGGGATATTATTATCCTCTCCACTATAGGCAATTAAACCAACCCTATTGCCTGAGGTATTAAGAATTATGCCTACAAACTCCTTATCTAAGCATTTAGCTAGGCTTATTCTCTGGGTATCTCCTTCATATAAGTTAGGATCATCACAATCTCTTTCGATTCCTGTAGAAGAATCGTTAAGCTTCCATCTCATGCTTCCTGAAACATCTGTAATTAAAATAACATCAGCATTTCCAACTTTTTGTAAAATGGAACTTTCTGTCCCTAATCTAATTGGGATAGTTTTTTTGCTTAGGGAAGTATAATTTAAAAGGGAGGAAAGGGTTTCGTTAGAAATATGAATTTTTTGTTCACCACTTTCATTATTCCTAAAAACTTCAGTATTTCCTATAGTCAAAAAAGTTGTATAGTTGTTTTTGTAGTGCAAATAAATTTCCATTGTATTTAAGTAGCCTGGTATGTAGAAAGATGAATAGAGGTTTAATAAACCAGTTATACCAGGAAATCTATAAAAATTAGTAAGTTCACTTCCTTTCATTTCAGTAGTATTATAGGTTACTCTTAAGAAACCTCCTCCAATGTAATTACTCTCGTTGCTAGAAAACTTAACTTCTATGGTATTATTTCCCTCTTTGAAAAATGAACAAATATTTGGATTGAAAGTCGAGTTGCATAAAATGAACTTATCAGCCCTTAATTCTCCTCCTCCGGCAGAACCCTTTTGGTATTCTCCTGCAAAGTTCCCATTTATCCAGAGGGTAAAATTATTACCAGCGCCCAATTCTAAATAACCTTCCTCTATAGAATCAAAAGATGGTAGAGATAAAACAAAGGTTAAATTTCCCTCACCTACATATCCACCAAAATATAAGAAAGCTGAAGTTACTTTCCTTCTTATCCCAGCAAGAGAAGCTCTTGCGATATAACCATAGATAGGTTTACCAATTTCATATCCAGATTCTATAATGGAATTCACTGCCATACTTTCTCCGCTTTCGTTGCATGAAGAAAAAACAGTTTCATTCTCTATGTCTAATCTCATGCATTCATCAAAAATTTCAAAAATTTCTTTAGTTATATTCCTTGCTAGAGTATAATTGCCAGAGCTCCAAAAACTTCCTATTAGATCGAGTAAGGTTGAATTTAAGTCTTTTTCTGTAATGACATCATCTTCAATGAGCTTTTTAATAGTTGGAAAATTTTTTGCCTCGCCAATTTTCAATTCACTCAAAATTCTCGACACATCCTTAGCCAAGTAATTGATTCTTTCGTACTTTATTTCAGGTCTCATGGATTTTTCTCTTAAAAATAAAAATCCTGTTAAGAGAAGTAAGATTATAAGAAGGGCTATGATTGCATCTAGGGTGAAAACTATACCTTTTCTCATCTCCATACAATCACTTCAATCCTTACTATGCTTGAGTTTAGTATCCCATATCTTTCAGCTTTTGCTATGAATTCTGCGTTAGAAACTTCTTTGGTTAAATTAAAAATAAGAAAATCGTTTGTTGCATTGATTAACCTAAGCTGAAAAAAATAGGGACAACCCAACATTTCCCTAATTTTTTCATAGCCAATTCCTTTCATATAATTTATTTTGGTCCAGTTCAATCTTTCCTCGTTTGAAAAGCCAAGTATAACAACATTTTCAGGACTCCAATATTTTGGTTCTCCTTCAATGAAAAAAACATTTGAGATAGAAAGCGCTAATCTGCTTAAATCTTCTATAGCTCTCTTTGCTTGAATCCTATAGTTAGTATAATTCCAAAAGATTATCAAAATAGATAAGCCTATCAAGAAGATAGTCAAACCTACAAAAAAGTCTGAAGAAAAAACCTGACCTTTAGCTGACATAAATATCGCCCTTTAAATTTTGAATAAGATTCCAGCCTTTCTTTAAGTTCCCATTTATTTCTTTAGCTAGAGTTTTACATTCTATTCTTTTGCCATCAAACTCTATGATAATAGTATAGTTCTCTAGGTTTAGCGTATAATCTAAACCAGCAATTTTTTCTTCAAGATAAAAGCTTCTTTTATAACCTTCACCAAACCTGACAGCATTGTTTATTTCAAAACTAATTTTTTCGCAAGCCTGAAGAGCAGCCCTTTCTATTTCTTCTTCTCTCACATTCCGTTGAAAGCTTGAATTTACCAGGATGACTATTCCAGCAAACGCTATTAGAATGGAAATTAAAATTAAAAATTCTATACTTACCTGACTTTTCATTCAACCACACTAATATTTACATAATTTTCTTCAGCAATTACCCAAACCTTGTAATAACCATTTTCTATCGGAATATTACCAGTAACGTTTGCTTTTGTAGTTGTTGAAATGGGTGAAGGATGACCTTCTAGCCTCATTAAAATGGTGTGATTTTCAATCAAAATTTCATTTACTTTCTCCGGTATGTAAATAGTTAATTCCATCCTTGAAGGTGGACCTAAGGAATAGACCCAGTCAGCAGCCTCAGCTAAACTTTCAACCGTATCTTCAGCCAAATTTATTCTTAACTCCTTCTTTGATGAAAAAAGAAGTTGAGTAGCGTACAATATCACAGGAGTTAAAAGCAATAAAGCTATCCCTACTATAATCAAATACTCTACAGAAACTTGAGCTTTCATAATTTAAACTTGTGAAATTTTCAAAATAAATTAAATCTTCCTAACAGGATATCTACAACCGCAAGCCTCACATCTTATGAAGTAAAGTCTCCCTTCTTTAATTAATTTTGTATCTGGATTTTTACACTCTTTACATATAACGAATTCATTTACATAATCGAGTATCTTTTTTCTTATAAGTTCTGGTGGAATCCTACCTTGAAAGACTAGCATATTCCCTTCAATACTTCCCATAGTTGCCAATTCCTTGAAAAGATAGGTTGAGAAATGTTTCTGGTCTCTTCTTAAAACAGAAGCTATCTGAAGAAAATTTCTAAGAATTGTTTTTTTACCGCTTATCTCTATTACTGGCTCAGGAACTTCGAACCTTTCTTTACTTTCAACTTTTTCTGGCATTTGCTCATAAGCTTTCTCTAAAAGTTCTTCGTAATTCAACTTCCCACCCTCTTTAAAACTCCAGGTTTTGGCTCAAAGAGTTCACCGGAGCTTAACAATTCATCTATAGCTTTTTCTATTTCATTCTCTGGCAAGTTTGATAATTCGAATATCTTACCTATTTCCACACCTTCACCCTTGTCCAAGCTTTCTATAAGCTTGAGTATAGCTGGTTTATAATCTATAACCTTTTCCTTATTTAAATTTTCAAGGATGAATTTTAAGCATACTTCATCCATTCCATACTTTTCTTTCGCAAAAGAAATCAATTCTTCTTCAGGCAAATTACTCAATTTCCTTATATTCTCCAAGATTTTCTTTTGTTTTATAAGCTCTTTTAGTATTTCCAACTTTCTTAAAATCTCTAGATTCGGATCGACTTTTCTTATTAGCTCGCAAGTTAGATATATTTCACCATTAAATTCTCTAACCCTTCCAATGACTTGGATCAAATCTCCTATCTCAACTCCTTCTAAAACCTCTACTTCATCGAAAGCTTTAACTCTCATACTTTCACTTCCATCATCTATAACTATGAATGCATAATTTCCATCTTCGCTCAAAAATTTATCTATTACAGAAGCAATCAAATTAACTCTCGAGATTTTTTGTCCTAGAGGTGTGACCAAAAAGCTTTCTCTCAATTCTTCATTTCCATGAAAAAATCTCCCTTCGACTATATCTTTAATCCTTACCTTTTTTGCAGTATATCTTTTCATTCCAATCATCAAATCTTTTGGATAAAGCCAGGCGAGGGTTCGAAAATAACTCCTTCATTCTTCATAGATTTAATTATATCTTCCGCATTTTCGACTCCACTTTCCTTAGCTTTTCTAATTATTTCCTCGACAGGAATGCTTTTTCCATAAGTCTGACTTAGTTCTTCGATTACATCGAGCACAACTCTTATCTTGCTCCTTTGGGAGCTTGGTATGTGCCCTTCTGCCCTATCTATATCAATTTTTCCAGTTTCTGGATCAAAGCCAAATTGTCTTAGAGAAGCTTTCATAAGATTGATAGCTCTCAAGGCATCTTCTTTTGTAACCTCGTTCCTTAGCTGAACCTTTGCAGAAGCTTCCGCTAGCCTTATCAAAGCTTCATACTGTCTAAGGGTTATGGGTATTGGGGCCTCTTCCCCGCTTGCTTTTTCCCTAAGCTTAACAAAAAATTCTTTTATAACTTCTCCTGCTTCTCTCGTGAGCTTCGGCTTGCAATTCTTTCTCGCATAAGCTATATACTTCCTTAAAAGCTCAGGCTCTATGGCTGGCTTAATTTCTTCCTCTCCATAATGCCTTGATTTTAGTATGTGGTCAGCTATTTTAGCGTCCAACTCAGGGTTAGGGATATCTCTCAGTGCAAACTTCAAATCAAACCTTGCAAGCAGGGTATCGGGAATGTTTATCTGCTCCTTTATTGGCAAGTAAGGGTCGAACCTTCCAAACTTTGGATTACCTCCTGCTAGAATTGCCGTTTCTGCAGGCAAAGTAGCTACTATGCTAGCCTTTGCTATGGAAATCGTATTTTGCTCCATCGCTTCGTGCAAAGCTATTTGATCGCTCTTATCTATTTTTTCAAACTCATCTATAGCAATCAAGCTTTTATTGCACATTACCAATGCGCCAGCTTCCAAAACCCATCCTCCCAGAAATTCTTCATCCCTTACCACAGTAGCAGTAAGACCGGCTCCTGTTACTCCTTTTCCCGACACGTATCGCCCTCTGGGAATTAGGGTTGAAACAACCTTCATCAAAGCACTTTTTGCGGTCGAAGGATCCCCAACTAGTAAAATGTGAATATCTCCCCTCACCCTTGATTTATCTTTTTGTATGTGTGGCACTCCACCGAAGAGTTGTAAAACTATGGCTTCTTTAACCTCATCCAAACCATATAGAGAAGGAGCAATCGAGTCGACAAGCTTTTTATAGATTTGAGGATCCTTTGCTAATTCTAAAATTTTTTTCTCATCCTCCGGAGAAATTTCTAGTTCTTCCCATTCGACCTCTATGCTTTCGACGCTGTTAGCATCTATGTAAATCTCAAGCTGTCTGCTCCTAGTTCCTCTAACCCTCCTCGGCAATTGCTTTAGTATACCAACGATTTTAATCCTATTTCCAGGGTCTGTTTTGTTTTGCATTCTTGGCAGAGTCAAATCTTCCTTTAGGAAAACCATTATTTCAGAGGGTCTTTCACCGCTAGTAATCTCAAAAGGCTCTTCTATAACGATCCATCTTGCATCGTACAGCTTTTGGTCGACAAGCTTAAATCCTCTTCTGCAGCCGCAATCGCATTGAGTAGGTGCTTTTATTACCCTTTCTTTTTGAATCACAGAAATTCTATTCCCGCAGTCTGGGCACAAGAAAATTGCTTCAGAAACTTCAGGCCTAACCTCGCTCGCTCTCTTAACTATACCTTCGACCACTATAAGCTTCCCTATATGCTCAGCCCTTATGTTTCTTATCCTTATTTCCCTCTCTTTTGGAAGGTTGAAGAATCTTACTCTTAGTTTTGCTTCGCTAGGCAAATCAATTTGCTGAATAGCTTCTTCAAGAACAGGAATTACCTCTTCAGGATTTTCGAGTATTTCGTCGGCAAGCTCAGGAGAAAACTTGTCTAGCAAGCCAAAATCTATGGTTATCGATTTTTTGTTCTGGTTGACCAGAGAAACCAATTCTGCATAGTAGTTTTCTTTCAGAAATTCGGCGAAAATGTCGACAATATCCTCTCTCTCCATAGAATCCAATACTTTTATAATTTGCATTAATAAATTTTTTTCCAAATTTTGAAAGGATTTGGAAAGAAGAAAAAGCTACCTCTTGACCAGAGCGCTAATCTCCTTCAGCTTCCTCGAAACTTTCTTGACAGCTTTTCTTACATCCTCTATACTCCTCGCTCCCGTACAAACAATCTTTCCCGAACCAAACAGGAGGAATGCTACTCTTGGTGAATCCATCCTATAAACCAACCCAGGAAACTGCTCAGGTTCATACTCAGAATTTTCAAGGCTAAAGGCTATTTTGTCCAGGTTGAGGTTTGCGTTTAGTTTCGCGGATGCAACTATGTTTTCAACCTGAATTTTGACAGTCTTTGGGATTTTAACGCCTGCCTTCTTGATGAAACTCTTAACCTTGTTAAAAACTGTGTGAACATCCTCTATACTCCTCGCTCCCGTACAAACAATCTTTCCCGAACCAAAAATTAAGGCTGCTGCTTTGGGCTTGCTTATCCTATAAACCAACCCAGGAAACTGCTCAGGTTCATATTCGACTCCTTCTGTTTTCGTAACCATTCTTTCCAAAGGAATTTCTACGCCAAGAGAAGCAGACGCAACTATGTTTTCAATCCTTATCCTAAAATCCATTTCATCACCTTTCTTGTTTATATTTAAATTTAAAGATTTAAATATTAGCTTATAAACTTTTCGAAAAGTTTATAAATAATTCTCGGTTTCTAGCAAAAAAGAATTTAGCTTCCATACGGGTAAAACGAAAGTATTCTTTTCTTTCAAAATATCTTCTTCAAAGAGCGTAACTATCAAGGGACAAATTCTCTGATTTTCAAGCTTATCTTTGAAAAACTTTTTGAACTCCTTAGCCCTCTCTTCCTGAAGCTCTACAGCTTTCTTAAGCTCGCTTTTCTTATATCTCCCTCTTCCCAACCTTTTACAGTCTATTAAAAGGATTAAATCGTTCTTTTTTCCGAGCACGTCTATTTCATACTTTCTCTTAGTTTTGAACCTGAAGTGTAGATAAGTTTTGAAAGAATGAGCTTCCAAAACTTCTCTTACAAAATTTTCAAAATCCCTCCAATCGTAAGCTTCCAAAATGTCCTCTAAGATTTCTCCTGAAAGAATCTTTTCCTTTATTTTTTCGATCACATTTATTTTTAAAGTGCGAAAAATTAAATTTGATTGAAGGAGGGAAATTCGTGGTCAGAAATAATCATGCTCTAATCGCCGGTATAGACGAAACCTCGCTCTGAGGCGTCAAGCCGGTAGAGGAGCATTAATAGGCCCGATGGTAATCGCTGGAGTGGTTATAGAAAAAAGGGATGAAAAAAAGCTAAAGGTTTTGGGAGTAAAAGATTCTAAAGCTTTAAGTCCCAAGAAAAGAGAAGAACTTGCAAAAGAAATAGAAGATATAGCGAAGAATATAGTGGTTTTTAGAGTACCCGCATGCAAGATTTTCAGCTATAGTAAGGAAAGGATAAAGCTCGATGAGCTAGAAGCCATAAAGGTTGCTCAGCTTATCGAGCTTTTGGATGCAAAAAAATTTTACATAGATTCTTTGGGTAACGTTGATTCTAAGCCTGGAAGGTTTGAAAAACTCATAAGAAAGAATATGGATAAAAAAGTTGAGTTGATAGTCGAGAATAAGGCTGATGAAAGGTATCCTGTGGTTTCCGCAGCCTCCATAATTGCTAAGGTTGAGAGGGATAAGGCTATCGAAGAACTCAAGCGAAAGGTTAAGTTTAACTTTGGAGTTGGCTATAGCCATGATGCAAGAACCATAGAATTTTTGGAAAAAGTTTTCTTGGAGTATGAGAAAAAGCCTTCATTCATAAGGTGGCATTGGGATACGGTAGAGCATATTGCAGAAAAGTTGTGGAGGGAGGGGAAAAAAATGCAGCCATGGGTTAAGGCTGAAATATTAAAAGGGAAGAGTTGGCAAAAAAGAATAAAAGATTTCTTTAAGAAAAAGAAATTATGTGATTGAATGAAGGAAAGAGAAATGATTTTGAGGTTTACTTGCTTCGGTATAATAGCAGGCATCTTATCTCAATATCTCCTAAAAAGTTTTGAAAATCTCATTTTTTCCTTGGTTGCACCGCTAGCGATTTTTTTGATTTTGATTTTATTTTCTAGGAAGAAAGAACATTTTTTGACGAACCTAATAACCTTTTTTTCTGTTTGGTTCGTCTTTTGGATGATTTTGTACGGGTTATAAGATGAAGAAGAATTATACGAGCGAACTGAAGAATTTGGTAGGAAAAGAAGTAGTTTTGGCTGGATGGTGCCACGATGTCAGGCTTTTGGGAAATATTAATTTTCTTCTTTTGAGGGATAAAGATGGCATAGTTCAAGTAACTGCAAAAAAAGGAGAGGTTAAAGCCGAAATAGTAGAGCTAATGAAGGAATTACATCAGGAAGATACTCTCCTGGTAAGAGGAAAAGTAGTGGAAAGTAAGATTGCAAAAAAGGGGATTGAGGTAATACCGACTGAAATTAAAATATTGAGCAAATCTAAAATTCCATTACCTTTAGACCCCAGGGAAGTTACAAAAGCCAATTTGGATACAAGACTAAACCATAGACTTTTGGACTTAAGAACTCAAACCTCAAGAGCTATATTTAAAATCCAAGCAAGGATATTGCAGGCTTTTAGGGAATTTCTAACCTCAAAGGGTTTTTTAGAGATCAAACCACCCATAATCATTTCATCGGCAAGCGAAGGTGGAGCAGAGCTTTTTTCCTTACCCTATTTCGAAAAAAGAGCTTTTCTCGCCCAATCTCCTCAGCTCTACAAACAAATTTGTGCTTTGGCGTTCGAGAAAGTTTTCATGATAGTTCCTGTTTTTAGGGCAGAGAAGTTTGACCAACCAACGCATCTAAACGAATTGAGGCAAATGGACATAGAGCAAGCTTTTGCAAGCGATGAAGAGGTTATGAAAGTTTTGGAGGAATGTTTGGCTTACATTCTAAAAGAAGTTAGAGAAAAATGCAAAGAAGAGCTTGAAGTTTTGGGTCAGCGCATTGAAATACCTCGGTTGCCTCTTAGGAGAATTCCTTATTCCAAAGCCATAGAAATGCTTAAGGAAAATGGTGAAGAGATTGGGTATGGGGAAGATTTTTCCAAATCCCAAGAAAAATTGCTTTGGAAGATTGTTAAAGAGGAAGCATTTTTCATAACCCAATGGCCTGAAGAGCTCAAGGCTTTTTATGCTTTGCCTTATGAGGATAATCCTAAGCTAGTTAGAGCCTTCGATTTAATCTATAGAGGCTTGGAAATTTCGTCTGGTACGCAAAGGATTCATGATCCAGAGCTTTTGATAAAGAGGATTAAGGAAAAAGGACTTGACCCAAAAAATTTCGAGTTTTACATAGATTGTTTTAGGTATGGAAGCGTAGAGCATGCTGGCTGGAGTATTGGATTAGAAAGATTAACCATGGCAATAACAGGAAGGAAGAATATAAGGGAAGTTTGTTTATTCCCGAGAGATAGAAAAAGGACATTTCCCTAATTTTATAAGCAAAATTTTACAAGCAATTATATGAGAGCAAGTTTTTTGTTTTAGCGCAAAAAATTGGCAGTCGCAACTAAACTCGTTCTTTTCCTTGTCGAATATTACGGCATGCTCCTCTGTCTCTCCCTTAACCTTTAAATGAATCCTTTTCTCAGTCTCTAGCTCGACCCTAGCTTTTTTCTGCTTAAAGAGCAAGTACCCTTTCCTTTCCACATCTCTCGAAACTTTCTCCATATTAAGTTTTTATTGGAAAATAAGTAAAAAATATAAGATGAAGCTAACCATCTTTTTAATTTTACTCAACGTTTCAGCCTTCATCCTTACTTCCAACGGGTTTGTAATCTTAGAGCCATTTGCTAAAGCGTATGGGTTTAGCATTAAAAATTTTTTAGAAGGAAGGTATTACACCCTAATCACTTCATTTTTCTTACATGCAGATATTTTGCATCTAATCTTTAACATGGCTGCGCTTTTTGTCCTGGGTTGGGCTTTGGAAACTAGGGTAAGTAAGGCTAAGTATCTTACGGTTTACTTACTGGGTGGTATCTTTGGCAATCTATGCATGTTCATTCCATTTTTTGGTTATTCTCCGAATACTTTAGCAGTCGGCGCCTCGGCTGCAATCTCAGCCCTAATAGGCTTGGGAACTTTCATCTGTCCTGGGAAGCTAGTTTTCTTCCCCACTATTATACCAATTCCTTTTATCCTGGCCGGAGCGATTTACTTCCTCTTCACGCTTTCCCATTTGTTTGAAGTTTCAACCATAGCATATCCCACTCATCTGGGAGGAATGCTCGTAGGAGGGTTGTTCGGCTTGATTTGGGGAGAGAGCAGGATGTTCAGGTTGCTTTTATTTATATCCGTATGTCTTCTAATTATTTTCTTGCCTTACTTGATTGGAATGGTGTTTGCATGAAGGAAGCTGTCGAGAAGTTGAAAAAAATCAATGCAAGAAGAATACTCGTCCAGTTTCCAGAAGGCTTGAAGCTAAAAATTCAGGAAATTGCGAGAGAATTGGAAGAGAATGGTTTTGAAGTGTTGCTTTGCTTGGAACCTTGTTTCGGGGCTTGCGATATAAGGGATGAAGAAGCTTTAAGGCTTGGTTGCGATGCTATCTTGCACATAGGTCATGAAAGGTTTGTTGAAAAGACGAAGCTTCCAGTTGTTTATTGGGAATACTTTATCGATGCAGACATTTATTCGATACTAGAAAAAGAGTTCGAAAAGCTAAAGGATTTTAGGCGCATCGGTTTGATAACGAGCATCCAATTCGTTAAGCTAATTCCAAAGGCAAAGGAGTTTCTCGAAGCTAAGGGAAGAGAAGTTTTTACTTTCAAAAGCTTGCAATATCCTGGCCAAGTTCTAGGTTGCAATGTAGAAGCTGCGAAAGCCATCGAAGAAAAAGTCGATTGCTTTCTCTGCATTTCAGCAGGAGAGTTCTATGCAGCAGGCCTAGTTCTATTCACAGAAAAACCTGTTTTGAATCTGGATTTGGAGAGGAAGGAAATCAGAAGTCTAGAAGAATTCAAGCAAAAGGTTGAAAAGCTAATAGCATGGAATAAAGCTCAATTTGAAGATGCTAAAAAAATTGGAATTTTGGTCAGCTGGAAGAAAGGGCAGATAAAGCAAAGTTATTTTAAGCTAAAGGAAAGGCTTGAAAGGGAAGGAAAGGAAGTTTACTTGCTTGCTATGGATGAAATTAGTCCTGAAAAGCTAGAGGGTTTAAGGCTCGACTTCTTGATAAACTATGCTTGTCCAAGGTTGGGGATAGACGATTTGGCAAGGTTTAAAATACCCATGCTAAACTTCAGCTTTCTCGAAAAGAAATATTTAAATTCTTGAAGCTAGTATTAGATTTTATTGATGGGTATGGAGCTAAAAGTTTTGAAAAAGGAGGATAAGAGATTGGTCCTTGAGGTTCAGGGAGAAACCATAGGGTTTGTGAATGCCCTGAGGGAAGAGCTTTGGAATGATAGGAGTGTTTCGGAAGCAGCCTTTAGGAAAGAGCATCCTTATTTGGCTGAGCCCAAGCTAATAGTTAAGACTTCAAGAGGAGAGCCAGAGGTTGCTTTAGAAAAAGCTTGCGATAGGTTAATAGAAAAGTTAGGAGAATTTAGGGAAAAGTTTAAGGCTGAGCTTAAATCCTAGCATGTCTTGGTTCCGTATTTCTCAAAGAGTCCCTCCTTTACGTAAACAGGAACCAAATAGTCTGTTCTTGTAGCTAGAGCTAATGCATCGCTAGGCCTTGAATCTAGGCTTAAAACCTTATTTCCCTGCCTTAAAATTAATCTTGCAAAATAAGTGTTGTTTTTAAGCTCGGTAATCTTAACCATAAGAATTTTTATTCCATAATTCTTCAGGATATCATCAGCTAAATCATGGGTTAGGGGTCTGAAATATCTTATGTTGTTCTGTCCTCTAGCTATAGAAATTGCCTGAGACCTATCTACTATCATCCTTAACTCATAGCAATCAGAGTAAAATTTTACGATTCCTCTATCTTCTTCAACATCCAAACTAATAGAAACTTCTTTGAAGCCAGCCGTAGAAACTTGAGGGAAGAAGGCAATCGGTAGTTCAAGCTTAAGCCATGAAATATAAATGATTAGAGCGAGGATTAGAGTAAGGGAAAAGAATAGGAGCAAGTACAAGTATAATTTCTCATCCTTTTTAACCTTTCTTTTTCTTTTGACCACAATTAATTTTTAGATTTTTAAATTAATAATATGAGAATTTCGCAACAAATTTTTCCGAGGTGTGTAGTTTTAATAGCAAGCGTCGATAAAGAAGGAAGAGCAAACGTGATGACTGCAAGCTTCGTGATGCCAGTAAGCTTTGAGCCAAAGTATGTTGCTTTTTCTATCTCACCTTACAGGCATACTTTCAAGAACTTAAGGGAAACCAAAGAGTTCACTCTAAACCTAGTGAGTAAGGAAATGAAAGAAATGGCTGAGATTTGTGGAAGCTATTCTGGTAAAGAGAAAGATAAGTTTGAGTTAGCTAAGTTAACTAAAGCTAAAGCAGAATTTGTTAAAGCACCCCTAATAGAAAAATCTCCAATAAGCTTTGAATGTAGGGTTGAAGATATGAGAGAGTTTGGAGATCATTGGATAGTTGTAGGAAAGGTTTTGAAAGAGCATGTTAGAAGAGAGAATTTCATTCCTTTGTTGCATAAGAGCGGGGAAGTTTATATGGAAGCTAGAGAATTAAGCGAGTGATTCAACTACAGGCTTTTTATTTAGCTGAAACTCGCTGGCAGTAACCAAATTTTTTCCCAACTTTTTAGCAAGTTTCCAAACAGCTTTTGTACGCTCTCTAAACTTAGGCTCTCTAGGTAGATGATGGTCCCAAATCATGACCTTAAATTTAACTTTTTCAACAATCCTTCTCACATTTTCCAAGACTCTTCTAAAGTTAATTAGGTTTAAAGTATAGCCGAGCATGTAAGTCATGGGGCCATCAAGAATTAAATAAGTTGGATTTTCTTCTATTATCCAATCAGCATAATCCTCTATTATCGGTCCATTCAAGTCCGAAGAGTGAATTAACTTTTCTTTCCCTCGCTTAATAACAGTTGAAAAAACCCAACCAACCCTAGAATATTCTATTCCATGGAATAAGGGTTTTGTGAATTTAACCCTTGTTTTGCCCCTTTTAAATTCCTTGCCTTCTGGAAAGATTAGTTTAACCTGCTTGAACTTTCCTTCAGGAATAAGCTTAAAATTTTTCCATTTTTTCACCCTATTCAAAAACCATTTCTTCCCTTTCTTCATTAGCTCTTCCCTTCTTCTTTGATAATCTCCAAAATCTTTTTCTAAAGATTTTAATTCTTCAGCCGGATCTTCAAATTTTTTCTTAGCTTGCTTCTTAAGCTTAAGCTCTTCCTTTAGCAAGCTTGAGAAAAAATCGATTGCCCTTTCCCTTTGAGAATCGTTTATATATTCATTCGGATTTTTTGCAAACAAAACTTTATTCTCGTAGATTTTCTCGTCTCTTAAAAAATGATCCCAATGATAATGAGAAATGATAATCCAATCGGCTTGCTTGCTAGCTCTTTTAATTTCCCTTTCTCCTTTTAGCTTCCAATAAATCTTTTTTGAATAATTTGCAGGAAAAGAAGGATGCATTATAGCTATTCCAGGATCGATTAAAATCGAAACATCCTTTGTTTTAACCAAAGTACAAGAGCTTTTTGCACCAAAGGAATCGAACCAAATTAGCTTAAAATCTATTTGTTTCATCCAATAAAATTTTCTTTCTCTAAGCTTTTAATACCTTCAAGTCTTTTTCTTCGAGCACGCATTCTTCAGGTTTCTTGTCTGTTCTAATTCTTTGAAAGCTTGGAGCACGCATCTTCAAATCTTCGCTCAAATTCATGAATTTTATTTCAGCAACTATTCTTGGTTTAACCCAGCGAATTTTTTCTAGAATGGCTAGCTCTTCCTTAAACTCATCAAAAGGATTTTTATCGGTTTCTAATTTTTTGAGTAAAGGAGTAAGTCTCTTCAAATCCTCTTCGCTCCAACCGGTTCCTACGCGCCCTAAATAAATCAATTTTTTCTTATAGTAGATTCCGCAAAGCAAAGCACCAAAGTATTCTTCTCTCCATCCCTCACCTTTTGTATAACCGCAAATTATGCAATCCAAAGTTCTGAAAACTTTTATCTTGAGCCAATTCTTACTCCTTTTTCCGATTTCATACTTTGAATCCAATCTTTTTGCCATTATACCTTCCAAGCCTTTTCGCTTAACCTCTTCAAAAAATTTCTTTCCTTTCTCTTTCACCCAAACAGAAAGCAAAATTCTTTCACCTTCTTTAACAACTTTTTCCAAAATCTTTTTTCTTTCGATCAAGGGCAAATCTACTAGGTCCTTTCCATCTAGATGCAGAATGTCAAAAACTACAAAGGTTGCTGGCATTAGCTTCGAAAGCAATTCTATTCTTAGCTTGTTATCAACTTGCTCTCTTTCAGCTAATTTATAAAAGTTAGGCTTGCCTCTTTCAAAAACACAAATTTCTCCATCCAAAATAACTCTTCTTGCGTTTATTGATTTTAAAATTGCTTTGACTATTTCTGGATATCTCTTCTCGAAGAAAATTCCTCGCCTGTTTAAAAATTTAATTGATTTTTTCTCCAAATCTATGTAAGCAATAGTTCTTGTTCCATCAAATTTTATCTCATAAGCAAAATCTCTGGAGTCAAATGGCTCAGAAAGGAAAGCAAGCATAGGTTCAATTTTTTGGTCCCAGAGACTCATAATTTAAAATAATCTTTCTCTATTTAACTAGCTTTGGCTTCAACCTTTTTCTTCTTTTTCTTTTCCACAGCTTCGACGCTTGCTTTCAAAGCTTCCATCAGGCTTTTTACTTCCTCAACCTTTTCAACCTCTACCTTTATTTCCTTCCCTTCAGCCTTAGCTTTAATTAACTTCATCAAAGCTTCTGTATAACTATCTTTAAACTTACCCAAATCAAATTCTTTTTCTGTAAGCTTTGCTATTAGAGCTTGAGCAAGCTTAAGTTCTTCCTCTCTTACCGTAACCAAATGCCTTAGTTCGCTAAACTCTTCTATATCCTTTACCTCGCTCAGATAATGCAAGATATGCATGACCAAACCTTTTTTGTAAGCTCTCAAGGCTACCAGATATTCTTTGTTTCTTATAACTACCTTTCCAATAGCAACTTTATTAGCTACCCTCAAAGCTTCAACAAACAAAGAATAAGCTTTAATTCCTGTTTCTTCAGGTACAACATAATAACTTTTTTCTAGATATAAAGGATCTATTTGAGAAGCGTCGACAAACTCTTGAATCTCTATAGCCTTAGTCGTTTTTAACCTAAGCTTTTCCAAATCTTCCTTGCTAATTATCACATACTTATCCTTAGCTATTTTATAACCTTTTTCCAAATCTTCATAAGCAACTTCTTTATTACACTTGGGGCACCATCTTTTATGGATTATAGGAGTATGACATTCTTTATGTAAATTGTTGAAAGAAATTGCTTTAGATTCTACTGCCTTGTAAATTTTTATTGGTATGTTAACCAACCCAAATGAAATCGAGCCAGCGAATATAGCCTTTGCCATAAGCTCACATTTTCATTATTCAAGTTATAAAATTTATTTTTAACTTTTTTGCAAGTTTTATCACTTCTTCAAATTCTTCCCTTGTTAACCTTCTGTTTATATCTATATGCTGGCTAGCTCTAAATTCAGGCCTATACTGATCCATCAAATTTACAATACATTTCTTCCTAATCTTTCTAGCAATCCATTTTAAAATAGGTTTACTGCAACACTCTAGATGATTTGGTAAAACTAAATGTCTTATAGTAATTTCTGCTTGTTTGCTAGCTATTAAATGATTTCTCGAAACTATTTCAAAATAATTTTCAACTTTTGAAAGTCTTTTTGCGCATTTGTCATTACCATACTTAAAATCTGGTAAATACAAATCAACTACACCGTCTAAAATTTCCATGGTTTTTTTACTCATGTAAAAATTAGAATTCCAAATTACGGGAACATTAACTTTGCAAGCTTTCAATGCTTCTAAAATTGGAAGTAAGTTTGGTGTTGGTTCCCCGCCTACAAAATTAACATTCCTTGCACCCTCTCCTCTTCTTCTTTCTATGAGCCTAGCCAATTCATTTGGTGTTATAGGATAACCTTCTTCAAACCATTGGCTTATAGTCCAGTTTTGGCAGTATTGGCAATGAAAATTGCAACCCATGAAAAAAATTGTATGGCTTGGAGAAATGTGAAATTCCTCACCTAAATGAATAAATTCAGAAGAGATTAAACAAGTATTTCCTACTCTACACTCTCCTTTTTCTCCTTTTAACCTATTTACATGACATTTTCTTTCACACAGCTCACAATTTTTTAAAACATCTTTTGTTAAGATAATTTTCAAATCAAGTAATGAAAATCTTGGAATTTCTAAATCTTTAATATCTAGCTTACCCTTATCTATAAAGGCTTTTGTTTCATAGAACTTTTTCATTAATTTTTTATGCTCTTTCCATAGTTCAATTTCACTTAAACTTTCATCGAACTCAAAAACTATTCTTTTTGTTATTTGGAATCTCGCTGGCAATTCATCTTTAACAACTTTTACATATCTTGGTAAAATTTTTTTAACTAAAGGATCTTCCAAAGCTCTTAAGCAATCAGGCCTAATTAAATACCATTGCCACATAATTAATTTTAGCTTATAGAAGCTTTTATTAAACCATTAAACAAAGGAGCTGGTCTTAAGGGCCTAGATTTGAATTCTGGGTGAGCTTGGGTAGCTACAAAAAACTTATGATTAGGCAGCTCAATAAATTCAACAAGCCTTTCGTCTGGAGAAATGCCAGAGAAAACTAAACCATTAGTTTGCAAAATTTCATGAAATTCTGGATTCACTTCATATCTATGCCTATGTCTTTCTTCAATTTTTTCCTTTTCTCCATATAGTTTCCAGACTAATGTCCCTTTCTTTAAGATGGCTGGATAACTTCCCAAGCGCATGGTAGCCCCATATTTTGATTTTTCTAAAATTTTCTTTTGTTCAGGTAAAATGTCAATAACTGGATAAGGTGTGTTAGGATTAAACTCTGTAGAATTTGCTTTTTCTAGCTTACAAACATTCCTTGCAAACTCAATTACCGCTAATTGCAAACCTAAGCATAAACCAAGAAAAGGTATATTATTTTCTCTTGCGTATCGAATTGCTAAAATCTTCCCTTCTATTCCAGTTTTCCCAAATCCACCTGGTATGATTATACCATCCGCAGAATCTAAAATAGAAAGTTTTTCCCTTTTATTTTCAAATTGTTTTGAATCTATCCAAACTATTTTCGGTTTTCTATCGTTTGCCCAAGCAGCATGCTTAACAGCTTCTATTACTGAAATGTAAGAATCTAAAAGTTGGAAAGAACCAATATCAAAATATTTTCCGACTATACCAATTTTAACCTCCTTCTCCAAACTTTTAATTCTTTCTATAAACTCCTTCCATTCCTCAAGCTTAGATTCTCTTTTTTCTAATCCTAATTTCTCTAAAATTCTTTCTCCAAATCTTTGCTCATCAAAGATTAAAGGCAATTCATAAATATTTCCTATATCAGGACTCGAAATCACATCAGCTTTTGCAACATTGCAAAATAAAGCAATCTTTTCTTTCCTTATCTCATCTATTGGCTTTTCCGACCTACCGACTATAAAATCTGGCTGAATGCCCATTGATAACAAATTTCTAACTGAAATTTGAGTTGGCTTGGTTTTTTGCTCTTTTATATGCTTGGGTATTGGCAAATAGCTTACATGTACATACAAAACCTTTTCTCCTTCAAATTTCATTTGCCTAGCTGCTTCTATGAAATAAGCATTCTCATAATCTCCAACAGTTCCTCCAATTTCAACTAAGACAAAATCAGCTTTTGATTTTTCAGCAATTGATCTAATCCTTCTTTTTATCTCATCAGTTACATGAGGGATTAGCTGAACAGTTTTTCCCAAATATTTTCCTTCTCTTTCATTTTTAATAACTTGCCAAAAAATTTGACCAGAGGTTATATTATTCTCTTTTGGAATGTTTATATCCAAAAATCTTTCATAATGTCCTAAATCTTGGTCTATTTCTCCTCCATCCTCAGTAACCCAAACTTCACCATGTTCTGTTGGTCTTAAGGTGCCTGCATCAAAATTCAAGTAACCATCTATTTTAATTGCTGTAACTTTAAAACCTTTAGATTGCAAAATTTTACCGATAGAAGCAGTTGTAACGCCTTTTCCTAAACCGGATAGAACACCACCTGTAATGAAAATGTAATATACCATATGATATCTAAAGTTTTGAAGAAACTTAAAATTTTTCTATCTTCTTTTTTTCCAAATTCTCCACATTTTTGTCCAAATTTTCTTTTGCCAATGGGCTCTCGCTCTTTTTAGAGCATGCCTAACATGAAAAAACCTTCTTTTTATTTGCATACTATCATTTATAATAAGCATTTAAGACTTTAACTATAAGATAGTCTGCACCTGATTGCAAGGTATAAAGCACATCATATTCAACAAAAGTTGAATTCACATGGACTAAAGCTTCAGCTTTTGCTAAATGATCACCTTCTCTTACAAGTTCTGAATAGCCATTTCCATAAGCTGACTCAGGAATGTCGTCCAGAATGATTGAGCTATCACTCGGTGTAATGTTTGCATTAGTTTCTTTAAAGATAATCGATTTGATGTTATTCTTTGTGTTTATAGGCTCAAAATTATTTCTATCTCCGACTTTTTGAAGGAGAATCTTTAGAATTTCGTTTTCTAGGACTAGTTCATCTTTCCCATCTTTATCTACGTCGGCTTCATAAGCTTTAGCATTTGCCCCGCAAGTTAGCAGTAAATTATTTTCTCTCAAGTAAGTTCCGGGTTCCATAGTACCGTACTTTATAGGGAAGGAGAATTCGATCGTATTCGTCTTCTCGTTGACCCTATAGACACCATCCGAAACTTTCAGCTGAATCTTCCTCAAAGACCCAGAGCCTTGGGAGGCAACTTCACGAACGATTTCGTCTATTAGCTTCATGTTGTAGGTTGCTTCCGAGATTATGTTAGATTCTTTAACTTTGTTGATCAAATCGTTTCCTATCGAAAGAACTAAAGCTATACCTGCTATTAGGATGAAGATGATTAAAGCTGTTGAGATGAATGGACTAATACCCTTTAACATCTTCTCACCTCGACTATGGGTTTATAGCTTTCGCTTATACCAACTTTCTCTATGCATAGATTATGGGTGCCCTTCGAAAACGTAAAGTTTCCCCTTATTTGAATTCTATCATACCTTGCTAAAATCTCAAAAACGTAGCCTGAAAATGGGTATGCGAAGCTTGTGAAGGCCTTGGAGGGGATCGTCTGATCTTCAACCAAATACATTTTATCATCTATCAGCTGACAGTCTCCTTTAGTAAACGGTATTAGGAGGCTTGAACCATCGAGCTTTTGCTTTAATTCGAGGGTATAGTTCGTAAGGGAAGAGTTTGCAGAAAAGTTTAGGTAACTCAACCTCGATTTAATGTACGAATGAACCAAGCCAGATACTAACCCTCCTGAAAATTCGGTTTTATCGTAAGCGCAAACGTAGGCATGGGTAAGTTCAAACGGATAAACTATCCTCGTCACGTTCAAATCGTCCACACTCTCGTTATAACTTCCTACTCTGTATACGTCATTCGCTTTTGTACTTCCTAAGTGGAAACTAAGTCTATACCTAACATAACTTGGACGGTAGGTACATACACCATTCACGCAAATCTCATATTCACTACACTTATTACCGCAAGAACCACAATTCTCATGATCCGTACTCAGATCCGCTTCACATCCATCAGTTGCATCTTCATTACAGTTTGCATACCCTGAAGGACAAGCTATACAGCTACCGCTTGAGCAATAAGAAGCATTTCCACAATCCTCGGAAAGACAGTGAGTGGCGTCACAAAGGTTGTTACAACTACTTCCAGCGCATATATCACAGCTATAGTATCTTATATTATTTCCTGCGCCACCGCAACAATCCGATGGCCTCGAACATTCACATCCATCTGATGTATCCAAATTACAGTCTTCATAATTAGGTTTGCAAGTATAGTCACATTGATTTTGAGTTATGCTACAATAACCACTCCCTCCTGCACACTCTCCAGCAGCACATTGACAATCATGGCCTCCTTCTGGATCTAACACACAATTGACTGTGCTTGCCGTAGCATTAGGTCTCGAGGGGCATGATTTATCGCAGGCATCTTCCACGCATTCCCATGTCTTTTCTGTCCCACGGCACGGTTGCTCAGACCCCTTACACGAATAACTACTATCAGAAAGAGAGCAAACCCCTTCTTCGGTCCAACTAGTCCTGTCAATCCATCCAAAGTTTGTATCAACTTTCTCCCCTCTCTTGAAAGATTTTGTATAAAACATCAGGCTAACTTCTCTATGCCTAGGACCTGAAGTAATGATTAGTCTATAAGGAGTTTCTTCATCATTTTCCCACCAAAAGTCCAGAGCCCGATGAGACACGTTATCATAGAGTCTATAGTGTTTTATATCTAGATCGTCGAAACTCAAGTTTAGGTATTCGTCTAATGGAAATTTTCTTATTTTTCCGTCATGCTTAACCTGAATCTCATCGTTTTGTTCATCATTCCCAACCTTTATCTCATCAACAACCCAACCATAGTAAAAATCTGAAATTTCATCTCCCATATTCTCCAAACTTAAGCTTATATTGATCCTGTCATAGTCGTTAGCTAAGAAGTATCTTAATTTAATCAGAAATGAATGATAGCCATCCGAGTAAGATGCAGCTCCACTCAATTCAGCAAAGGTATGGCTCTCGTCTGTGCTATTAGTCCAAGTAAAGTTCAATGCATCAAGACATTTTTTTACGTATTCATTTTTCTCGTAATAATCTTCATTCCGAAACCAAAAGCAAAGCATGTTATGAGTCCAATAGTTTTTGTAGTAATTTGTTATTTGAAACCCTGTGTCATTAATAAAATAACTATCGAAATTGTTCCAAATGCGGAAAACATTTCCTACCTTTTCTATCCTAGTTTGCTTCTCCTCTGAGATTTTATCCTTACCATCTTGGTGAAAAGGAAGGCTAGCCTCAACCGATAAATCTCTACGAAAATAGATGAAAGGTTTAGCCAAATTTTCTCCTGAGTTCCTAATTCCTCCTATAAAATAAGGATTGAATGTTGAGACGCTCATGCCATCGTTCTGTACTAAATTGTCCAAACTGGACGTGAAAGTTTTTGCGAAAAATTCTCTCTGAAAATTTTCCAGAATTTTTTCTTTAGGACCAAGGATTTCAGTAAGATTTGCATTCAGCCTAAGGATAAAGATAGTAACCATGATAGTACTCGCTACTAAAAAAATTTGTTTTTCCTTCATTTAACCTCCCAAAGATGGACTACAATTTCTGGGCCTAAATTCATCCATATCTTCAACTCGATCGTAATCAAGTTAGTAGTCAATTCCCAATCTCCTGGCATATGTCTCAAGTAAACTATGCTTTTCAAACTTCAGGTTTATCTTCATACGCTCGTTTCAAGGTACTTGAACTTTTTTCCAATCTTTTTTATCTCTATCTAAAATTTAATTTTTCGAAATAAAAATCCTGTTCTTAATCGTTCAAGTTGTATGCTACCTTAATCTTATCTCTCTTCTCCAACCCATCTTTTTCTATCCCTAAATCAAAAAACCCGATGAACTTACTTTTGTTTATTCCCACAGGAATTAAAATTTCTTCCGTCCTATTCTCATAACTTGTGTTGTAGAAGATTTTTAGGGTATAGTTGACGGTAGAGCTTGTGTTAAAGATAAAGCTAGTCTCTACTTGCTGCCCATCTCCTACGGAACTAAAGTTTTTTGATGAATTGTCGTAGCTAAAAGTTAGGTTAAGCTTCTCTATGCTCGTTCCGAGCAAGTTAAAAATGCTTACGTTCAAGCTAATGTTAGAGTTTGGGGTAACGTTTGGATAATAAATTTTTGCTAAAAAAGCGTTGAGTTCTACGGATCTTGATCTAAAAGAATTTCGTGCAAATTTTAAGAATTCGTTCAAGTTTTCAGAAATATTCTCTATTCTGGGAGAAGATATTTGAACAGTTTTTAAAACTTCCTCCTTCAAGTTTTGAAATTCTAAGCTTTCTATACCATAGGATTCTCGAAACTCGAAAACATCGAGTTGCTTGACTAGAAAGAAAAAGAGGATTAGGATAAGGGAAAGGATGATGAATGCTTGTCCTTTCATCTAAATCACCGTATATAAACGATTACTTGCTTCGGATCGAATTTTTTAACGTCCCCGGCTACCAAATAGGTTATGGAAACAGATTCTGGCATGGAAGTTTTTCCGCAATCGGTCGAGCAAATCACAACTTCTAGCTCAAATTCTGGTAAGAGCTCTCTCAGTTTTTTTTCCAAACCTTTTGTATCATTCTGAAGCACATAACCTCTGAGCTCATTAGTTTTGTCCAAACTCTTGAGAGAATTGAAGGCTTTGGTTAGTTTTTCCTCCTCATGACTTAAAAAACTTTCGTAAGGCTTAAAAACAAAGATGAAGACTGTTGCGAGCAAGGATATTGCAACTATTGCTTCTAAAGTCCTTAGCATTCATTCACCCATTTCAAAGTAAAAATCATAATCTCCCAAGACTTGAGAAACTTGTTCGTATTCAAGCCTTCTTAGAGCTTCTAGCTTTGAAACAGAAATCGTAAAAGTCTTTTCTTCTGGCAGAATATGGATGGTGAAGTTTTGGGCGACAGAAGGTTGTAAGGAGTAGTTTGCCGGTAGGATTCCTGTATCGTCTGAAAAATAAACCCAAAAAACCTTTTCTTCATAAGCTTGGAAGCTTGAGTTAAAGAGTAAGGTAGCATTCTTCAGGTATTGGCTGGAGCAAAAATTTTGGTCGTAGAGCTGGAAGGGTATTTCACTCTCATTTTCATAGACTCTTACCGTATTGTTCCATGTTTTGTTTAGGCAAGAGGAGTCGAACTCTATAGAAATATTAATCGTGGCATTCCTCGAAGTTCCGTTGTTTTCTTTAACCACTATGGGAATTTTATAAAGCTCTGTTTGCAACCCAATTTTTACTGGTGCAATGTTAATCTTTTCCCAATTCGGTGGTATACCTTTTCCGCTGAATAGATTGTGAAAAATGCTATATGCCATCTCTCTTTCTGTTGAACTCAAAAGATAGCTCGTGGAGACTAGCCTATGACTTATTAGGTAAGAAATTAAAGAGGAAAAGAATATTAGGAAAATTCCTACACCAACTGCAAAATCAATCTGCCAGCTCATCTATTTAATATTAGTAATTTCAGCTAGAATATTATAATTTCCTATTAGGATAGCATCTAAAACCTTGCCGTTGAGGTTAAGCCTGTAGTACCTAAGCTTAGAATCTTTTCCATTAACTATCTTCCCTTCAGCTAATGTATTGATGTTGGGAACGCTCAATTCAACCTCTATTCTAGGGTCTTGAAGAGTTTTTGCAACTATTTTTATTCCTCCACTTTCTATTCTAGCCTCGAGCTCCTTGCCTTCTGAGCTAACATCTGAAATGCTTACCCATATCGGATTCGGATTCACGAGGAAAATTTCGTAGTTCCTACCCCTTATGGTTTCTGGGAAGTTAAGCTCGGCTTCGTACAATAAAAGACTCGAATAATTTTCCGGTTCTGCATAACTTCTTTGAGCTAGCCCATACGCTTTAACCATCTCTTTTGAAAGCTTGAAAGAAAGATACTCAAGCTCACTCTTTATTTCACTGCCTAACCAATTCCTATAGAGAGAGATTGAAAGCGAGTAAATGGATATTAAAACTATTAGGCTAAGAAAAGTAGCTAGGATAAAATCTAAAAATTTTGCCTGACCTTTGCCCATATTTAAAATTTATTAGCTAATAAAAAGAAAATTTAAGTAAGAGAGCATGAAGGGCATATCGCCTCTGGTTGCAGCTGTCTTGCTCATAGCAGCTACCATGAGCATAGCAGGAATTTTAGCTTACTGGGCAGCAAGCTTTGTAAGAGAAAGAACAACAACTATGGGGAATGAAACAACAACTTTGGAAAGATGCACAGGAGCAAACTTTGGAATCTTACTAAATACTTTTAACGCGACAGGAAATAACGAGTTGACCATAATTCTAGAGAATAAAGCAAACTATCCAGTTTATATAACCGGGATTTCGTTCATCTGGCCAAATGGTACTATTCTAACGAATTCAACTCCCTTAACTTTGAATGTAGGCGAGACTTTCAAGTCTTATACAATAACCCATGCAAACGGAAAGCCAATCGAGCCTTCAACCACATGGGATTGTGATAGGTATATAATAACTACGGATTGTCCAGGATTGTCTAAAGAACATGCTTGCGACTGGTAGAGCAAATGAAAGGTATTTCTCCATTGGTTGCGACAGTCCTATTAATAGCTTTTGTAGTTTCGGTAGCAGGAATTCTAAGCATTTGGCTCAATTCTTTAACAGTTTCAACCACTCAACTAGTTGGGGGCGAAGCTTCTACAGCGATAACTTGCTCTTATGGCGGGATAAAACTTTCTGATTTATCTTTTTCCAACGGTTTTTTAACAGGAGGTATAGAAAATACAGGTTCCATAACCTTGGGAAACCTAAGTTTGCAAATAATTTATCAAAATCTAACTGCCCAAAGGATTTACTTATGCTTACAAGCTGGAGTAGCTAAAAGTTGTAGCGCGGCAACTCTTTCTCTCTTCCCAAGAGATTTGGTTTATTTCAATGTTTCCATTTCAAGCAATTATGATAAGATAAGGGTTTTAACTAACTGTACTTCTGTTTACTTTGAGGCCGAGAGAAGCGATGTTAGCTAGCGAGCATATAGATTAAAATTCCTACTACCATCATAAAGATACTATGCTTTAATCCAGTTATTACCGCACCCTCAGCCATTTTTCCAACGCTTAAGCCTGCGAAAAAGCCTTGGATTAAAATTATGTTCCTGAAGATGGTTTCATATTCTCCTATTAGCTCTTCCTTTGAAACCTTTACTCCAAGCACTTCCTTTCCTGTAGCTTCTGTAAGGCTTGGAATGAGGAAAAGCTTCAAGCCTATGATTACGGCAAGAAAAACAAAAAATATTATGTAACCGGTGATCATTTGAGAATGTAAATAAAGCTTTCTTTCTTCTCTCAATTTTTCTGTTTCTAAAGCTGTTGCTCTCAAAGCATCTAAAGTATCGGAAAGGTTTCCTCCAAACTCATGGCTTTCTATTATCGAAGAAACTATCCTTCCTATGAGCTTTGATTTGACTTGCTTCGAAAAATTGAGCAAGACTTTTTCTAAAGGAATACCCCATTCAAGCTGAGAGCTCATTTTTTTTACAAAAGGAGTTAAACTTTTATAATCGTTATCAGCTACTGTTTTTAAGGCTACTGGAATGCTCATCCCACTTCTTATTGCCTGAACAAAATCTCTTAAGAAAACATGGAACATTTCTTCTATTTCCTTAATTCTTTTATGTTCTTTATATCTTGAGATTAAAAGGGGAACAAAAAGCAAAAGGAGTGAAAGGAAGTTGAGGAAATAGAAGAGGTTTTCATGAGCTTGGAAAAAAAAGAAGTTTATTAAGAAAATTGGAAAAAAGATAGCTAGCCCAATTGCTAAATCTTTAACCCATTCAAATTTCAACCTCAACCCCTCTCATGAAGAGTAGGAATGCGATATTTATAGCTGGGATAATCCCATAAACGCTAAGCTTCATTAAGGATAAGATGCTAAAGCCTGAAATGGTTGGCTGGATCATGTACATTACTGCAAAAAGAGAGATTAAGAAAAGGGGTGCAGCAATCAAAACCCCTGTGTAAAATTCTGCGTAAGTAGATAATTGCTGCAAGAATTTCTCTCTTTTAATTCTCCATTCGAACAAAGCCTGCTCTCCAGCATTCTTTAAGTATTCCTTAATATTTCCTCCACTTTCGGTAGTCGAGATAAACCCAAGCAATACTTGTCTTAGCTGAGGGGAAGGAGTTCTCTTCGCAACTTCCCTAGCTGCGCTCAAAGGATCCAAACCAAATTCTTCTATGTTCCTAACTATTTTCTTCATCTCTTTCGCAACCTCCCCATATTCTTCGAACTGGCTTATAAGCTTGAAGATCAAATAAGGGGGAACTCCGGATTCTGCTATAGAGCCCATGTGAATTAGGACAAAGGGCAAATTTGTTTCTATGTTCTTTTTTCTTTGACTAACTACTTGATATGGATAGAAAAGAGCTAGGAAAAAAGAAATGAGGAAAACTATAAGAGGGATGAAGGCAGAATAAACCAAAACTAGCAAGGGATGGAAATTCAAGAATTTAAGAATCAGGAATGCTAGGGGAAAGGAGAGCAAGGCTGCTATAAAAGCAAGGAAGAGAGAAAGGCTGAAATAAGTTCTGTAAGGTATTTTTATATCTGCCTTTTGCAAGCTTTCCCTTAAGAAATTAAAGGATTTGGAATACTTGTCAGCAAGATTTCCGAATAAGCGGGTAGCAAAACTCTTAAGCGAGAGCATGTTCTTCCCTTACTATCTTGTAACCCAACATTTCAAGGAAGGTTTTCTTTTCAAGCTTTTTAGGCTTAACTTCAGCCCTAATAATCCTTTCCTTCATAAGCTCGCTTACTTTTTCTGGATCTTTATAGTAGAGGTGAATAAACCTAGCAACTTCATCATAATCCTTTATTCCATTCTCTAAAAGCCATTCAAGGAATTTTTTTCTTCTCCTTATTTCTTCCAATTCTTTTTCTAGCTCAGCACCTTTAAGCAAAGCAAATCTTTTAACCTTTATGCTTTCATTAACCCTTTCATATTTATCCAAAGCAGGGTTCCATCTAAAGACAATGTTTGTTTTCACTTCCCCTGTTCTTGGGTCTACAGATTCTATTTCAACCACTTCTCTAATCCTTCTGGCAGATTTTCCCTTTTCCTTTGCATGAACCATTACTATTATTACATCCAAGCTCTCAAGCAAAGTAGGAGAAAGTTCTATAGGAGGAGTGGTTAATCTCTTGATAACAGCATCTACAGAGCCAGCATGGAAAGTACTCAAGCTTGGATGCCCAGAACTCATGCCTTGGAACATTACATAAGCTTCCTTCCCTCTCACTTCTCCAACTATCACATAATCTGGGTTTTGTCTAAAACTTTCTCTCAGCAAATCGAAGAGAGAAACTTCCCCATATTTTTCTCCAGTAGGCTTAGGAATTCCAAAACCAATTCTTGCCAAACCAGGGACCCAGTGCTCATGTGGAATCTTGAGCTCTCTCGTATCCTCTATAGAAACTATTTTTGCTTCGGGTAAGATGAAAGTACATAAAGTATTAAGCATAGATGTTTTTCCCGTAGCAGTCCCTCCTATTATAAGCATAGACGCTTTATTCTCGATTAGGTACCAAAGATAAGCGAGAATTTCTGGAGAAGCTGTTTTCAGTTCTATCTGTTCTGTGGGTGAAAAAGGTTTTTTGGTGAATTTTCTGATAGTGAAAGTTGGTCCTTTGGTTGCAACATCTCCAGCTAAGGTCGCACTAACCCTTGAGCCATCAGGTAAAGTACCTGCCAAAATTGGTTCTGCATAGCTCACATATCTCTTACATCTTTCAGCAAGCTTTATTATAAATTCTTTAAGCTTTTTCTCATCCTTAAAAACTATGTTAGTTTTTAAAGACCCATACTTTCTGTGGACTACGTAAACTGGAGTATTAACTCCATCGCAGCTTATATCCTCTATGTAAACATCCTTAAGCAAAGGTTCTATCTCATTATACCCAATAAAATCTCTGTAGATGTAGTACATTAGCTTGAGATATTGGTTTGGAGTAATCTTTAAGCCAAAATCCTTTATTATCTTCTTAACCATACTTTCAAGATATTCTAAGGCTTTTGAAGATTCTCCAAATGCCGAAAGACCAACTTCCATCAGCTCTATCAGGCCTTGAGAAATTTTTTCATAGATTTCTTTCTCCTTTTCATTAAGCTTTGGTTCTATGACCAGATAAATTAAATCTTTGCTAGATGGGTTCCATTTGATGTTAGCGAAAGCATAAGGTTCAATTAGAGGATAAGTAACATTTATCTTTCTTGCTTGCTTTAGCTCAGGAAGCTTAATCTTTTGCTCACTTTCCCTTATTTCAAACCTTGGAAACTTGGATTCTTCTTCCTGAATTAACTTCCTATACAAAACCCCTTTCAGACTTTTAATCTTTTCTAGTATCATGCTCTCAAGTGCTTTTTCCTTACACTTTTTCCAGGCTTAACTACGCCATGAAACCTTGCACAAGCAGGACAAATCCTTATTTTTTTTCTTAGCAAGTGAATGAACCTTTTGTCTACTTGCTGCCTTATTAGAGGGTCTGTTATTTTCAATCCCTTGGTTATAACAAAAGTTTTGTATCTAGGAACCTCTCTTCCGCATATCCCGCAAGTTACAGTACTTTCTCTTCCTCTTCTTTTGGTATGCTTATAAGTTCTTTTATAGGGTGCGGTACTTATTGGCAAAAAATCACCTAATAATAATTAAGTTTTTTCAAATTAATGTTTGAATAAGCTTGGTTGGATTTGAAGGTTTAAGTACAAATTCATTTCCTTTTCGTTTATATCTTTCTACCACAAGCTCAACCTTTGCTTGCCCAGGCTCAAACTTTTTAAGTTCTTTCAAGCTTAAAGGCATGGAAATTAAGCCAGTCTTTGAATGCAAGGCATAGGGTGCTCTTACCAAGCCTAAGGGTTTCATCGAGCTAGGGTCGAGCAAAACCTTATCCAGTCTTTTTTCCTTTGCTGAAACTTCGCAAGTAGTTAAGCCTGGAATTTTTTCATCAACTTCTCTTTGAATAATCCTTATAAAATCGGAGAAAAGAGAGAAATAATTTTTTTCCCTTTTAGTCTTTCCCTTCAATTCTAAAGGCTTGTAGTTTTCTGGTAAGAGAAACTCTTCGATTAAACTCCAGACTTGGAAGCCGCGAGACCCGGAAAACTTTAGAGCAGGATTTAAACCAAACTTTTTAAAAATTTTAAAAACTATTTCAGTAACTTCCTTAGTTTGCTCCCAGCTAACTTTTGGGCCAGCGTCTATGTCGACAACCAACCAATCAGGTCTATTACTACCAATCCTGTGAACGCAAGGAATTATATCGATGTAATGCATGTTAACGTAAAACATCAAATCTTTTAAAGAATTTACAGTAATTTTCCTGCCTCTGAAATCTCTCCTGAAAAACCTTTTTTCAGTGAATAAGCAGTAAAATCCAACGTAGCGATCCTTACAGAACTCTAGAATGGTATCTGCAACCACAGGATAATATTGCTTAGCCTTGTAAACAATAACCCATGCCTCGTTAACCTTTCTTAGTTCAGCTTCTATAGATTTAATCCTTTTAGCGAAAAATTCTCTTCCTTTCTTAGTAACTCCATACAACCCTTCAACTTCCTCTAAAAAACCATTCTTAATCAAGTTTTCCAAAACCTTCTTTATTCGGGTTTCATCAGAAATCCCTAAATCTCTTTTCATTTTTTCCTTCACATGCCTAAAATTTACTCTTTTCCCTTCACCTTTCATAGAAAACATTAGGAGTAAGTAATCCTCTGGCTTTACCATGCGATCACTATTATTTTATTTTCTTCCAAAAATTTTAAGTTGAAGCTAGGAAAATAAATTTAAGGTGGGGCTATGCCTTTAGTCAAAATTATTGAATTAATCGGAACTTCTGATAAGAGCTGGGAAGATGCAGTTCAACAAGGAATAGAGAAAGTAGCGAGCGAGGGAAAGATTACAGGGGTAGATGTGATAGGCTTTAAAGCAGTAGTTGAAGAGAATAAAATAGTTGAATATAGGGCACATATGAAGGTTGCTTTGGTCAAAGAATAATTAACCAGAAAATCTAATTAAAAACATGAAGCTTTGGATAGTAGGAGCAATGCTAACCATCTTTGGCTTGCTTTTAGTTTGCTTTTTGGTAACGTTCTTTCTCGAGTTTACTCTAAGCATAACCTCAGAACCAAGTAGGGTTAATGAGTTGGTTGAAAAAAGGAATGAGGTTTTGCAAGGCGCGGTAGGAGGAAGTCTTTTAATTGCAAGCGGCTCTATAATTACTTTTATTTCACTTAAGAAACCAAAGGTTAAACAATTTTAAGTAAAAAGTTGAAAAAAATTATATGGATAAGGCTAGGCTAGTAGGCCTGATAATCCTCCTTGTATTTTTTCTCTACGTAACTTCTTATTTCTTACCTGTTGAAGATTATTATACCCTAGTATTTGCTGACATTTTCTTTTTCTCAACCGCTTTTCTTGCATCATTCCTCTCCTTTTCAAATTATGCTAAATTTGGAAAAAGCTTAGAAGGAAAATGCTGGATGTTATTGGGCACAGGACTTTTTCTATGGGGAGTTGGAGAACTTTTCTGGGCTTGGTATGAATTAATTGAAGGAATTTATCCTTTTCCATCACCTGGAGATATATACTATACGCTTGGTTATTTTCCCATAATCTTAGCAACTCTTTATTATTTTTCTTATATTCAGGTCCCTTTGAAAAAAAGAAAGATTTACTTAGCTACCCTAATTTCTTTAGCTTATGGGTTAATTTCTTTCTTCTTTGTTTTATATCCGATAATAATTTCAGATATCGGGTTGAAAGAAAAAGTTTTCCTATTTATCTATCCTTTCCTAGATGTTTACCTAATTTTTGGAGGTTTGCTTTTGGTGGAAGCTTTTAGAGGAGGTGCTTTATCGAGAGTATGGCTAATAATTTCTTTGGCATTTCTTTTTACAGGGTTTGCTGATACCATTTTTTCCTATCTTGATTGGAATGGATTATATGAGCTTGGAAGCCCTTATGACCATGTAGACTTCCTTTGGATAGCAGGATATCTTTTGTTCGTTTATGCACCGATCTATGAGAGAATCGCTTTTAGTCGAATTGTAGAAAGGGTTAGGGTTAGAAAGAAAAAAGCTTAATATTCTCTTTAATTTATATTAAAGAAAAGAGTAATTTATTGAGGTGGTAAGCATAAGTTTAAAGGAAAGATTGAAAAAAATTAAAGAATGTACTTGGGAATTACCTAAAGGAGCAAAGCCAGGGATGAGGGTACCGGCAAGACTTTTCCTTTCAGAAAAGCTTTTGAAAGAGGTTGAAGAGAGTGCAGTAGAGCAGATTGCAAATGTTGCTTTCTTACCAGGAATTTACAAACATTCAATAGCCTTGCCAGACATGCATACTGGCTATGGATTTCCTATTGGAGGGGTTGCTGCTTTGGATTATGAGAATGGTGGTTTATCTCCTGGGGGAATAGGCTTCGATATCAACTGTGGAGTCAGATTGTTAAGAACAAGCTTAACTCTAGATCAAATAAGACCGAAATTAAAAGAATTGTTAGACGAAATTTTCAGGAATGTGCCAAGCGGAGTAGGAAGAGGAGGTAAAATTAGACTTTCTCCTTCACAGTTACAAAATGAAGTTTTAGAAGCTGGAGCAAGATGGGCTGTTGAGCATGGCTATGGAACAGAAAGAGATTTGGAGTATTTAGAAGAAAAAGGTTGCATGGAGCAAGCAAATGCTGATAAAGTTTCTTCTAAAGCTTTGAAAAGGGGAGCACCTCAGCTTGGGAGCTTAGGAGCAGGAAATCATTTTCTTGAGATTCAAGTAGTTGATAAAATTTTCTTGCCAGAAATAGCAAAAGTTTTTGGGATAGAAAAGGAAAAGCAAGTTTGTGTTATGATTCATACTGGTTCTCGCGGCTTTGGACATCAAGTTTGTACTGATTATTTACATTTGCTAGAATCAAGGTTTAGGGATGAATTAAGAAAGCTGCCAGATAGAGAACTAGTTTTTGCTCCTGCTGGAACTAGAGAATGTGAAGATTATTTTGCAGCTATGTGCTGTGCAGCAAACTTTGCTTGGTGTAATAGGCAGATGATTACTCATTGGGTTAGAGAAAGTATAATGAAAGTTTTGGGTTTAAAGCAAGAAGAGATTGGGCTAGAGGTTGTTTATGATGTTGCTCATAACATCGGAAAAGTTGAAGAACATGAAATAGATGGGGAAAGAAAAAAGGTCTTTGTTCATAGGAAAGGAGCTACAAGAGCTTTTCCTGCAGGCTCAAAAGAAATACCAGCTGAGTATAGAAATGTAGGGCAGCCTGTAGGAAAAGCTCTTGAAGCTCC
>Ga0190363_1000018_pt1 | contig 105509 bp, 123 predicted proteins | sample 48721867_MG_FD_161272 | JGI IMG/M metagenome (GOLD analysis project Ga0190363, IMG submission 161272) | Hydrothermal vent microbial mat bacterial communities from Southern Trench, Guaymas Basin, Mexico - 4872-18-6-7_MG | ecosystem: Environmental > Aquatic > Marine > Hydrothermal vents >...
AGGTTGATCAAAGGTGCGATTTCGTTGAAATCGCACATAAGAGCGTCGGTGACACTAACCAGATGAACCTCCAAGTGCCATTAGTCCTCCTAAGGGACGCCAACGAGAATTAATAAAGATAAGTTCCCAACGCCATTGCCTTAGAATGAGAATCGCAGTTTTAAATAAGGACAGATGTAAGCCGAAGGAGTGTAATTATCTATGCTATAGAATATGCCCCAGGGTTAAAACTGGAAAAGAAACAATTATCATAGATGAGAAAACGAAAAAACCAGTAATAATTGAGGACCTATGCTCAGGATGTGGCATATGTGTGAAAAAATGCCCATTTAATTCCATTGTGATAATAAATCTGCCAGAGGAAATCGGTGAACCAATTCATCAGTATGGAGTTAATGGATTTAGACTTTATAATCTGCCCACACCAAGACACGGGGTCGTTGGAATTATTGGTCAAAATGGAGTTGGAAAGACAACTGTAATGAAAATTCTATCCGGTGAATTAAAGCCAAATCTCTGCCAAGGAGATTGGGATAAGATCGTTGAGCATTTTAGGGGAAGAGAAATACAAAATTATCTTGAGAAATTGGCAAATAATGAAATCAGGGCGGTTCATAAACCACAATATATTGATTCTATTCCAAAATATGTGAAGGGAACTGTGAGGGATGTTCTTAGAGACAGGGATGAGGTTGGAAATTTTGATGAAATTATAAACGAAATTGGTCTTGAAAATTCCCTAAATAAGAATATAAATGAATTGAGCGGTGGCGAACTTCAGAAGTTAGCAATATCCGCATGCCTACTAAGGGATGCCGATGTCTATCTTCTCGATGAGCCATCGAGTTATTTAGATGTTAGAGAGAGATTAAATTTAGCCAGGGTTATAAGAAATATAAGAGATAAATTTATATTTGTCGTGGAACACGACTTGATCGTTTTGGACTATCTATCAGATTATATTCATGTCATCTTCGGAACTCCGGGAGCATATGGAATTGTCTCCAGTATAAAGAGCGTCAGGGTCGGGATAAATGAATACCTCTCTGGCTTTTTAAGATCAGAGAATATCAGATTTAGAGATGAAATTAAATTTGAAGTGAGAGAGGCAAAAGGGAAAGAAGAGAGAAAAATAACATTGAAGTATCCAAAATTTGAAAAGAGTTATGATGGATTTAGATTACATGCTGAAGAGGGTTGTATAAGGATTGGAATTACCGGAATTCTCGGTCCAAATGCTACTGGAAAGACAACATTTATAAAGATACTCGCGGGAGTCGAGAAGCCCGATAATAAAATTGATATAAAGGCAAGGATTTCATATAAGCGCCAATACATAAAGCCAAGGGATATTATTGTCAGGAATTTAAACCTGAGGGATGAATTCATTAGAAAATTCAATATTGAGCATTTACTTGATAGAAATTTGATGGATCTGAGCGGTGGCGAACTTCAGAGGGTTGCAATAGCGGAATGTCTTTCAAGGGATGCTGACATCTACCTTTTAGATGAGCCGTCGGCATATCTCGATGTTGAAGAGAGGCTAAGGTTGGCAAAACTCTTGAGAAAATTCTCTACAGATAATGAAAAATCACTACTCGTTGTCGATCATGACATCTTGCTAATAGATTATCTCTCTGACGAACTGATGGTATTTTCTGGAAAATCTGGGATATGTGGAAATGCATCAAGACAACTTGATATGAGAGAGGGGATGAATCTATTTTTAAGGGAGATGGATGTTACATTTAGAAGAGACCCCGAAACGGGGAGACCAAGAGCAAATAAACCAAATTCTGTAAAGGACAGAGAACAGAAGAAATCTGGCAAATATTATTATATTTAATTTCTGATAAAAAATAAATTTAATTGAGATGGCACCTTCTACAAAAAAGAAGGTAAAATGCCCGACATGTGGTGCGGAGTGGCATATAGACACGAAACTCTCAAAGAGAAGGACCCTAACCTGTCCGAATTGTAAGAGGGTTGATTTCTTGGAGTATTTTATTGCACCAGAGGAAACTAAAAAGAAGGAGGCTGAGCATTATAGACCTACAAAGGCATATATTCCATCCTCAATAAAGGAGAAGAAAAAGGAGGCTGAAAAGAAGGCAGAGATTAAACCAACTATTAAGCCGAAGGTAAAAAAGGTCAAGCCAAAATCTGAAGAGTCTTTCTCACTAACATCCGAATGCTTTATAGTGACTGCAACCTATGGCACAGATTCTTATGAAAAATTATCGGTATTCTATGATTTTAGAGATAATGTATTGGCTAAAAATTCCCTCGGAAGAATCTTCATAAGGATTTACTATCTAATTAGCCCATACTTGGCATCTCTTATAAGAGGGAATCTTATCCTCAGGCGTATGAGTGTGATTTTCCTTGATTTTGTGTGCCATATTCTACAGAGAGGGACAAGACGGTGGAAAGATTTTTATACCAAGTAAAATAAAATAATAAAATGGAGGGACAATCCCCAAAGGCTCAAAGAATGGGAATTGTGTAGTCTAACAATTCCTTCTTCCTATCTTGAGAGTGTGTCAAAAATGAAATACAAGATTGGAATCATACTTTTCTCATTAGTATTTTTGACTGGGTGCCTGGAAATGGAATCACAAATAAGCACGACCACTATCTTGTCATCGACATCATCCTCCACCACCTCAACATCATCCTCAACCTCCACAACCTCCACCTCAACAATAGTGAGATTTCCAGATGCCGAGAGACCGATAATCATAAATGCTCAATTCACAACTCAACACAAGCCCGAATCTGAATATATAAATGAGGAATGGATAGAGATCTATTCGCGAAATTGCACAGATATGACCGGTTGGATTCTGCACAACAAGTATAAGAGTCATATATACCACTTCCCAAGAGGCTTTAAACTGTGTGGAATTGTGAGGATTCATACTGGTAAGGGAATTGATAATTCAACAGATTTATTTATGCAATTGAGGTATCCACTCTGGAGAGATGATGATGTTGCTGTTTTGAGAGATAAAAGTCTGCAGATTGTGAGTTGGTTTGGGAAGAATGAATCAAAATAACTCGATCTTGATAAAAAATGTCCAATTGAATGGTAAATCTACAGATATTTATATAGAGGATAATATAATTGCAGAGATTGGAAAGAGAATGGAGGCGGATCATACAATTAATGCCGAGGGGAAAGTTGCACTCCCTGGCCTTATAAATACACATACACACTCTGCAATGACTCTCCTTAGGGGCTACGCAGATGATTTAAAACTTGACGAATGGTTGCAGAAGAAGATATGGCCATTTGAGGCGAGATTAAATGAGGAACATGTCTACTGGGGCTCAAAACTTGCATGCTTAGAAATGATAAAGTCTGGAACAACATGCTTTAATGATATGTACTGGCATATGAAGGGTACTGCAAGGGCAGTTGAGGAGATGGGGATCAGGGCGGTGTTGGCCGAGGCATTCATAGATTTGTTTGATGATGAGATGATGGAGAATTCAATAAAGAGAACGGAGGATTTCATCAGATATGTAAAGAATTTAAAAAATTCTAAGATAACCCCCGCTCTTGGACCACACGCAGTTTATACCGTTTCTGAAGATGGACTTAAATGGATTTCAGAATATTCCAGGGAAAATAATTTATTAATTCATTTTCATCTCGCAGAAACAAAAAAGGAGATTAGAGATTGTAGGGGAAGGTATGGAAAATCACCGGTTAAATTTTTAAACGAGATCGAGTTCTTGAGTGAAAATTTAATCTCAGCACACTCAATATGGTTAAGTGAGAGCGAGATAAGGATTCTTGCAGAGAAAAATGTGAAGGTAAGTCATAATCCAGTATCAAATATGAAGTTATCCTCCGGATTTATGCCATATTCGTTGATGAGGAAATATAATCTTCTAATTTCACTTGGGACCGATGGATGCGCATCAAATAATAATCTTGATATGTTCGAATCGATGAAGATTGCGGCAATTGGGCATAAATTGGTTGGAAATGACCCGAGATTAATGACGGCGAGAGAAATATTTGACATTGCAACAATAAATGGAGCAATATCCTTAGGGATAAATGCCGGGCGTATTTGTGAGGGAAGATTGGCAGATTTAATTCTTATTGATCCGAAGAGACCCGAATTTACCCCAGGATACGATCTCATCTCCGACTTGGTGTATGCCGCAAATGGCTATTGTGTTGATACCGTGATATGTGATGGAAAAATATTAATGGAGAATCGAGAGGTTAGGAATGAGAATGAAATTATTGAGGGGGTTAAAAGGGTCGTTAATGAAATTATTGGGAAATGATTATCTCCTTTTCTTTTTCCTTTTCCTCCTTCTCTGCATTTCCTGCAATTTCAATAGATATGGCTGGGGTTCGGCATCCGAAATAAATTCCTCCAATGGAGCATCAAATTCTTCCCCCCTATTCTTTAGAATCTCCCTTGTAAGGATCCAGTAGACAAGAGCCAATGCATTCTTGCCTTTATTGTTAGACGGGATTATAAAGTCTATATCCTTTATCCGCGTATTTGTGTCGCATATCGCAACCACTGTAATTCCAACCGATGCCGCTTCCTTGATTGCCTGTTGGTCACTCCCGGGATCTGTGATGATTATAAGTTTTGGTTCAACATACGAACTGATATTTGGGTTTGTTAATGTACCAGATACGAATCGTTCAGCAATTACTCTGCATTTTGTAAATTCCGCAAATTTCTTAATTGGTCTTCTCCCATATATTCTGTTTGAAACAACTAAGACATCCTCTGGTTTATAGCGAGAAATAAAATCTGCGGCGATCCTCAATCTCGCGTCTATCTTCCTTACATCAAAGACGCATAACTTATCTTGCCTTATCTTATAAATAAATTTTCGCATACCTGCGGTTTTATATTTCAGACCGACATGCACTCCATTTGAGAGATACATGTCTAATGGCACAAGTAGACCCTCATCTGGTATATCCAAGTCCTGATTACTCATTTTCTCTTCTTTCTCTTAACGGTCATAAACAATACTCCTTTTTCAAATTCTAATTTTGCAATATCCAAGGGTCTCTTAACACCCTTTGGCAGATCTATCAACACCGGGGCACCCATCTTAATTTGCAATGCTCTTGCCCCTATTAGCCTAGCCTTTTCAAATTTGTTATACTCCTCCATCTTTTAAAATCTCTTGTATAACATTACCTCATCTATAACTTCTGAATGAGAAAGGAACATCCTCCTGCAACAATATCTCTTATAACCCAAATCATCCAATACCTTCCCGGGCTCTTCTCCATTAGAGACCCTTCTGTTGTATTCATCCCAATCCTGCGCAATTGGTTTGCCACATGTAAAACATCTTATCGGTATAATCATCTTTATCACAGGTTTTTATCTATAGGATTTTTGCCTCTTGTGTCTTGGTCCTTTTCTCGATTGACTCGGTTTATGTGGCTCGGTCTGTCTGTGATCTCCCGCGATCATTGTTCTATCATATTTTAAATAGACCCTGAGTAATTCATCACTGCCCGTGAATTCTACCAAGCCCCTTGCAATTGATGACCTAATGGCATCTGCCTGACCAAAGACTCCGCCACCTTTAACATTTACCTTTATATCAACATTATTCAAATCTATAAAATCCGATGCAAGTATTAAAGGTTCCTGAATCTTGAGTCTCGCCAACTCTGGCTCATAAATTTCTAATGGAACCGAATTTATTCTTATATTACCATTACCGGGCTTTATGGTCGCTCTTGCAACCGATGTCTTTCTCTTTCCCGAGACATGAACTATCTTTTTCATTTTCAATTCCAGCCAATATGCCTACAAATCTCCTCAACAGTCACATAACTCCTTAAATTCTTTTTCAACTCATCGAGGTTTTCAATCTTCTCTCTATCTATATCTATGTCGTGTCTTCTCTTTATCTCTCCCTTGGGAACTCCAATATACACATTAATTCTTTTAAATGCTTCTCTCCCCCTCCTCGATCTCATTGGTAGCATTCCCCTGATCGCTCTTCTTACAAACCTGTCCGGTCTTTTTTGATGAAATGGTCCCTTTCTCGGATTACCCAAATTTCTTATCCTCAATTTCTCCATATTTTCTCTTAATACGGATTCTCTCTTCCCAGAGATAAGCGCCTTTTCTGCATTCACCACAATTACATCCCTCCCCAGTAGTGCCTGCTTTGCAACGAAACTTGCCAACCTCCCCAAGACATGTCCATCCGCATTTACAATCATTTTAACAAATTATCTTTACATTCCTTCCGGTAGGATTTTTTTTCATTAGTTCATCAATTGTCATGAATTCGCTACCAGAGTTATTTATCTTTTCTTTTGCGGATTCTGAAAATTTAAATGCTGCCACATTTAATTTCTTATTCAAATTTCCATCACCAAGCACCTTCCCGGGAACAATGACAGTTTCCCCATCATTGGCATATCTATTTAATTTCCATAGATTTAACACTCTCCTATTCCTTCTTGACCTTGAGAGTTCCTCTGCTACCCTTATCCATATCCTTGCATTATTCTCCCTTCCAAATTTTTTCAATCTTCTTATCAGACTTAATCTGTTCGGATCTTCGTACTCGTTTGTTCTCGGCATTTTACACCTAATAGTGCGGGGGACGGGGTTTGAACCCGCGCAGGCCTATGCCACACGGTCCTCAACCGTGCCCCTCTGGCCCACAACTCCACGCGATAATAGATGTTGTGTTTGACCGGCTCGGGCACCCCCGCGTTATTCATTTGTTATCAATTTTTTATCTTGAGCATGTCTTTAATTTCGTTTATTTGTTCAATAAATACATCAAATGCCTTTTCTATAAGTTCATCAACTGGAATCTGTCCATAAGACTCAACGAAAAAGTTGAATGAATTATCTACTATCTCATAGGATGCCAAACCAGCCTGCCACTTCATATGTTCTTTGCCAACTCCTAATTGTGCCTTCGCCTCAAGTCTTATCCTCTGATTCTCAATCAATTTTACAATTGGAATTGTATCATATACCGGCACTATCTTGGGGTCATTTGATTTAAGGTCTCTGCTATATACCGTTCCCGGTCCTTCTACATCTAAGGTTAATATTGCAGTACACTTGGCACATCCTTTTCCTTTACATGTGCATTCTGACACAAAATTGTAGGTCTTCAAATCCGTCTTTAATGGAATTAATCCAAGCCTATGCGCCAATATCTCATCGTGCATTATTGAACTATTTTCATAGAATATGACCTCTTCAATTGCCATCACCGGAATCATTGATATAACAATTCTTCTGAGTGAGTTTGCAACCGCAGTATTTACTCCAGACATATTAAATCTTATCTCATTATTACTTCTTTCAATAATTTTTACCTTCATTTTTTTACACCCTTCTTCCCCTCTTACCGCCCTTTGGTCTACATCCCATTCCATGGGGAATTGGTGTTACATCCTCAATCCTACCAATTTTTATACCGCTTCTCGATATGGCCCTTATTGCAGCCTGAGCACCCTTTCCAGTGTATCTTGGACCATTATAGCCCCCCGGCGCCCTGACCTTAATGTGCAGCCCTACAACGCCCTTATATTTTATCTCCTCTACAAGTCTCATCGCCGCCTGCATTGCAGCATATGGCGATCCCTCTTCGCGTTGAGCCTTAACCATCATCCCTCCAGATTTTATGCTCAGTGTCTCTGCTCCAGTTATATCTGTAACATGTAGGATTGTATTATTCTTGGATGAATAAATATGTAAAACACCCCATATATCCCTTGCCTTTCTTCTTGGTTTTTGTTGCGTTTCTCTATTTTCTTTTTCCTCACGCATTTCCTCACGCCTTGGCTGCTTCTGCCTTTGATCCCTTTCTTTCTTTTGTTTTTCCTTCGCCACCTATAATCACCATCATCTTGTCATCAAGTTTTATCTTATCTTCTTCATCCTTTTTTACGATATAGCTTGGTATATCGACAATACTATCCCCGACAAAGATATGACGATGAGTTATGAGTTGTCTTGCTTGTTTTGGTGTATTTGCAAGACCCTTCCGAAATACAATAGTTTGCAATCTTCTCTCTAGGAGGTCCTCTACACTTAGTCCCAACACATCCTCTAATGTCTTTACCCTTTCAATTCCCATCCTGTGCAACATCTGTAATAATTGTGCCTTTTCTCTTCCAACCTCTTCACCACTCAGACTTAATAATCTTCTTGCCTGTCTTCTAATTCTTCTTATTTTTGATCTCGCTATCCAGATCTCTCTTTTATTCTTCAGTCCATACTTCTTGCATAGTTCTCTTTCCTCAGTTATTCTATCAATTCTCCATGGGTGAGTTGGTCTTTCGTATTTCCTTCTCTGTTTTCCTGGATCGCCCATTTTTAGATATTTAATAATTTTTTATTATTTCCTTCTCTTTCTCATCACGCCAACAGTCTGCCCCTTTCTAAATGATGTTCTCGTTCTTTGACCCCTGACGGGCAGTCCAAGACTGTGTCTAATTCCCCTATAGGATTTTATCTTTTTTTGGAGATTTATGTCTTCCCTCTGTGCCATCTCCAAGTCGGGACCAATTAGGTGAATGTTCTCTCCACTATAGGGATCTCTTTGTCTGTTGAGCATCCACCCTGGTAGATATTTATGAATATTATTTAAAACATCCTCAAGTCTTTCGATCTCCGAATCACTTAAGGTTCCAACCCTTCTCTTTGGATCCATATCAAGAACATTTAACAGAGAGTACGACACTCTTGAGCCAATACCCTTTATCCTTGTGAATGCTCTATATAGGTCAAGATTCCCATCGATCACCACCCCTGAGATTCTGACCCTATGTCTAAAGTCTTCACTCTTTATAGATTCCTTTACATCCATTTTAAATTCTTAAATTATTGTATTTTATATTTATAAAGATTCCAAGCGAAACATTATTTGACATTCACTACGCTTAGCCACACTTAATTGTTGACTCACGCCGAGGTTGGGATTTGAAGCAAACTGTTAACACAGTTTGCATCATGTTGTGTGGCATGCGCTACGCTTAGCCACACTTAATTGTTGACTCACGCCGAGGTTGGGATTTGAACCCAAGCTCCCCAGAGGGGAACACGCTCTCCAGGCGTGCGCGTTAGTCCAGGCTCCGCCACCTCGGCATCTAAGGCAATGACATCTAAAGCAATGACATTTGGAACTTATCTTTATTAGTTCTATGCTGCGTCCTTTAGGAGGACTAATGGCATTGGGATGTTCACTCGGTTAGTGTCACTGACGCTCTTGTGTGCGATTTCAACGAAATCGCACCTTTGATCAACCTTTCTTAAAGGTTGAAGGCGATGACATCTAAGGCAATGGCGTTGGGAACTTATCCGTATTAGTTATCGTTGGCGTCCCTTAGGAGGACTAATGGCACTTGGAGGTTCATTTGGTTAGTGTCACCGACGCTCTTGTGTGCGATTTCAACGAAATCGCACCTTTGATCAACCTTTCTTAAAGGTTGAAGGCGATGACATCTAAGGCAATGGCGTTGGGAACTTATCCGTATTAGTTATCGTTGGCGTCCCTTAGGAGGACTAATGGCACTTGGAGGTTCATTTGGTTAGTGTCACCGACGCTCTTGTGTGCCATCTTCGATGGCACCTTAATTAAATAATTCTTAAATTTCAGATTAATATTTTAATCTAAAATTTCATAATATGGTAGAATGAGTAGAGAAATACTAATATTCTTAATTGTATTGGCAATTTTTTCGGGATGCATAACGAGGGAATGTCCCGAATGTGTTTGTCCGCCGTGTCCAAGCAATCAGAGCCATGAACAATTAGATAGAATCAAGATTATTTATCTGATACCATTAAATTGTGATGATTGCAATTTACCCATGCTTCAGGATATTGCATATGAATTAGAGATCAAGAGTGAATTATATATTACTGATGCTGTGAAGAGACCATCCGCACTTATTATGAAGGATAATCGCGCAACACTTGCTGTAGCAAATTCGAAACTCAATATTGTGACTGCAATATGTGAATTTACTGGCAATGAGAGGGCATGCTCAATGAGAGATTCCATAAATTCATCAAACATGGAGAATTGTCTAAGTAAATATAACATATCAAAGAATTCGGTGATATTTTTCCATACCGAGTGGTGTTCACATTGCAGAAAGATGGTGCCTTGGATCGAGAAATTAGAGAATGAAACTTATGAATTTGTCTGGATCGATGCGAATGACGATGAGAGGATGAAGATTGTAAGGGAGTGTTTGGCACAAATTCTGGATAAAAGAGGTTATGTGCCACAATTTGCATGCCCGGCAAACAGTAAACTTCATATTGGAGAATTCAGAACGATTGATGAAATGCGCAAATTTGCTGAGGAGTGTAGGAATTATTCAATATAGATCCCCGGTCTCATTGGCAATGATAATCTTGCCCTGTTCTCCGGGTCATATTCCGGAGTCTTCTGAATTTCCACCATCGCATTAAATTCCCTTTCCAGGAATTCCCTTGCATCATTAAATAATTCAAATTCGGATTCTAAATCAAAAACATATTCGGGAATCTCATCGGGTCTAATTCTCTTTATAATTCTTATTGCGTCACTCTCATTCCCTTTGACGAATTCCTTCTTCATGATCTCAGATATACTCTCACCATTCTTAATACTCTTGAATAGTTCTCTCTTCCAGTCCTCTGCAATATAGAGATATATCTTCTTTGCCTTAACCTTAGTCACCCGCATTATTTTTTGAATATCATCGATCAAATTCCTTATGAGTTCTTCACCAAACAGTACCTCATGATCTATCTTCTCTTTATCATATGTTGGGTATTCTGCTATTGAGACAAACCCGTCTTTATTCATTCTACTCCAGAGTTCCTCACATGTGAATGGAATGAACGGAGCCATCAGTCTTACCCATTTGTCTGCAATCTTCCTGAGAACCCTTGAATTTGGCTTACACCTCCTCGAGTACCATGCCAGGTCATTCAAGACATCAAAAAATGCATGCTGAAGAGCCTTTCTTATCTGAAAATTCTCCAATGAATTTATTGTTTTCATGATCGCCTTCTCAAATCTGCTCAATAACCATCTATCGATTCTCCTTAAAGGAATATCATTATTGAGTGTTATTGCATAATTTACATGGTCATAGAATTGTTTTAATTTCTTTAATGTATTTTTCACAAGAGGGTCTCGCCAGTCAAAGTCCTGCCATGGCTCCGCATTACTCATTAGGAACAGCCTTACTGTGTCGCCACCGTATTTTTCAATTGCATCCGAGAGTAGGATTATATTCCCCTTTGAAGAGGACATCTTCTGCCCATCAAGAAGACCCATTCCAAACACAACTATTCCCCTTGGCCAATATTTCTTTGGGAATATCGCCGTGTGATGGAATATATGAAATGTCAGGTGATTTCCAACCAAATCCTTTGCCGATAAGCGCCACTCCGCTGGATACCAGTATGCAAATTCATTTCTAATTTCATTTAATTTTTCTCTTGGAATTCCAAGATTCTTAGATATTTTATCTGCATCTCCATTTCCAAGAAATACATAATCAAAGAATTCATCACTTAGGAGTTCCGAATTAATTTTTCTCAGGTGATGTGAAATCGTATAGTATGACATATAAATCGTTGAATCACTCAATGGTTCTACGATCCATTTCCTGTCCCACGGTAATACAGTTCCCAAACCTACTCTCCTTGTACATGCCCAATCCTTAAGCCAGTCGATAAAATACTGAAAGTTCTGTCTTATCTCTTCCGGAATTATATTCATTTCACTCAAACATTCATGTGCCTTTTTCTTCCATTTCTCATCACTATATCTCAAAAACCATTGATCCTTGAGAATTTTTACAAAGCATCTCGTTCCGCATCTACAAACAACTGGTCTCTTAGAAAACTCATAGAATAGGTCTCCATGGTTTGATTTAATTAAATCACGAGATAGTCTTTCTCTACATTCCCTTACCGACATATTCCCATACCTCTCGATGGATTTTTTCATACGCCCCTTTGCATACTCTTCTCTGTACAGAATTTCTGTTGCTTCTTCTAACTTACTATCCCTCTGATTCTTTATGTTCATTCTCTCGACGATATCCTTTGCCGGAATTTTCTCATTATCGTTGGATTCTATAATCACAATTGGTTTTATATCGCTTCCGATGTCTCTTAATGCCACATAATCGTAGGGAGCATGGGCTGGAACACTCATAACAACACCGGTTGCATAATCCGGATCAACAAATTCTGCAGGCAATATTGGAATCTCTCTATCATTGATTGGATCCCTACAGAATTTGCCTATAATTTCACCTGCATCGATCTCTGCTAAGACCTCGACATCCCTATCCAAATACCTCAATTTCTCTACAGATTCCCTGCTTAGAATCCAAATCTCCCCATCCACTCTCGCCCTCACATACCTGACTTTTGGATTTAACCAAATATTCGTTACTCCAAATAATGTCTCAGGTCTTAGTGTTGCCGCTGGCAGAATTGAATTATTAAATTTAAATTTGATTATCGTGAATTCGTTTATTACAGAATCCTCCCCTTCTAATAGGTCGTGGTCGCCAACGGGATTATCACAAGATGGGCAGTATCTAACAGGATGCTTACCCTTCCTTACCAATCCCTTACTATAGAGGGTCCTGTATTGCCACTCTATAAATCTCTGATATTGGGGGGTTATCGTCAGGAATTCTCTCGTCCAATCAATCGAAAGCCCGAGATTTTTCATATCTCTCTTATACTCATCTGAGAAATGTTCAACTATCTTCCTCGGGTCTTCAAATTCTTTCAGTTTCTCCTCCGGAACCTTATAGAGTTTACCGTAAATCATCAATGTCTTTGGGTCTCTCTTCCTTATCCTCTCCGCAATACCCAGGACTGGGCTTCCGGTGACATGCCACGCCATCGGAAACAGGACATTATACCCCTGCATTCTCTTATAGCGTGCGATTATGTCTGGAACCGTGTAGGTTCTTCCATGCCCAACATGCATTGAACCCGAGGGGTATGGATAGGCGACGGTAAGGTAGAATTTCCTCCTTTTTTTATCCGAGATCGCATTAAATATCTTTTCCTCTTCCCACCTCTTTTTCCATTTCTCTTCAATTTCCTTTAAATTGAATTTGTTTGTCATTCTTATTTAATTTTTCTCATAAATTCCTCAATCCTTCTCAATGCCTCGGATATGTCATCCCGAGAAACAGAGTATGAGCATCTGATATATCCCTCGCCACATTCCCCGAATGTATTTCCAGGAACTACCGCGACCTTACCATCCCTTAATAATCTCTCTGCGAATTCCTCCGAGTTTAGACCACTCTCTTTAATGTTTGGAAACGCATAAAATGCTCCCTTTGGCATCACACACGAAATTCCATCAATTGAATTCAATCCCTTGACGAGCAATCGTCTTCTTTTGTCATATTGTCTTACCATTTCATTTATATATTTTTCATGTTTGAATGCATCTAATGCCGCGTACTGGGCTATAGATGGTGCACATAACATGGTGTATTGATGAACCTTCATCATAGCCTCAATTATCTCCGAATTCGCAGTCGCATATCCCAATCTCCAACCGGTCATAGAATATACCTTGGAGAAGCCATTCAGTGTTATCGTTCTGTCTTCCATGCCATTCAATGAACCAATTGAATAGTGCTTCTCATTATCGTAGATTAAATCCTCATATATTTCATCTGAAATAACTATTAGATCATTCTCAATTGCAATATCTGCAATCTCCTCCAAATTTCTTTTTCTTAGAACAGTTCCGGTTGGATTATTCGGTGAGCATAGAATTATTGCCTTTGTCCTTTTCGTTGTTCTCTTTTCTATATCCTCCATTTGTGGAATAAATTCATTTTCCTCTGTAGATGGAACCTCTATTGGATTACCATACGAAAACCAGACGCTTGGTTTATATGAGACATAACAAGGCTCGAGAACGAGTATCTCATCCCCGGGGTCTGTGATCGCTCTAACCGCCAGATCCAGTGCCTCACTAACTCCAACGGTAATCAGAATCTCATTCTCTGGATTTCTGTCAATATTATTCTTCTTCTTTAATTTCTTTGCAATCTCTATTCTTAATTCTAGAAGTCCATAATTTGATGTATATGATGTATAGTCATTTTCAATTGCCCTTATACCGGAGTCCTTTATTGGCTCTGGTGTTGGGAAGTCTGGCTCACCGACACCGAGACTTATTATGTCTTTACTCTTCTGCACTAATTCAAAAAACCTTCTAATTCCCGAGAATGGAATTTCAGAAACACGTTTTGAGATCATTTTTCTGCTTAAAGGCTCAATTTCAGTCTCCTTTCCTTTTCATCGAAGAGCATCACGCCATCCCTCTTATATTCTGCAAGAATTATATGCGTGTATGTTCCAACGATATCCTTCTTTGGTGCCAATTTCTCTGTCACAAATTGACTTATCTCATCGATATCTTCACCCTCAACAAACAGAATTAAGTCGTATTCTCCAGTTGCAACAAATACATCCTCAACCCTGGGATCCCTCGAGATTTCCTTTGCTATTTTTGAGAATCCAGCCCTTTCTTGAGGCACAACCTTCACTCTGATTATCGCCTTCGCCTTCTTAACCCCAAATCTTCTCCAGTCAATACATGTCTTGAATTTCCTTATAATCCCCCTCCCCTTCAATGAATTTATTCTCTTCTCAACCTCATCCGTGCTTATATTCAACATATCCGCCATCTCAGATACAGAAATCCTTGCATCATCCTTGAGTATATCAAGAATTTCCCTGTCAATATCCATTTTTTATGAATAAATAATTTAGAAAAATATTAGAAAAATAAAAAGAAAAAGGAATGTTATGAAGAGACATCGAGTATCTTTATCCTGAAGTTTAGAGCCTTTCCCGCGAGTGGATGATTAAAGTCTATCGTTATGGTATCCTCGGCAACATCCGTTATCATTGCGGGGAGTTGCAGTCCGCTCGGTAAGTCAACTATTAGCATCATTCCAATCTCGGGGCATTCAATAGATGGAATCTGCTCCTTTGCAATTACTTGGACTAATTCATCTTTATGTTCACCATATGCATCTTTTGGCTCCAATCTTATCTCCTTTTCCTCCCCCTTTTCCATTCCAATAATCGCATCCTCAAATCCCTTTAAAACCTGTCCAGCGCCGACCTCAAATTCTAATGGTTCGCCGTGTCTTTCTGTGCTATCAAAAACCGTTCCATCATCCAATGTTCCAACATACTCAACCTTTACCTTATCCCCAATCTTTATTGGCATTTTCATCATGTTATATTTAGGCGTAATCCTTTAAATACTCCTTCAATAATTCTACAACGATCTTTGGGTCTGCCCTCCCCCTCATTTCCTTCATAACCCGACCCATAAGGAAATTCAATGCTTCACTCTTTCCAGATATGTAGTCATTAACGGCATTCTTATTATTTGAGATAACAAATTCTACTATATCAGATAATTCGTCTCTATTACTAACAATTCCGAGGTTTTCCTTCTCGACGATCTTAACTGGAGATTCTCCAGTGTCGATTATTCTCTCAAGCAGTTTCTTCCCCGTATTTTCTGTTATCCTTTTTTCATCAATCAACCCTAACAATTCTATCATAATTCCAGAATCTAATCTCGAATCCCTTAGCTTAATTCCTCTGTAATTCAACTGCTTTAGAACTTCTCTACATATCCATTGCGCAGAGAGATTTGGATCCACTTTTTTTGCAACATCCTCAAATAGGTCCGCAATCTCCTTCCTCTTCACTAAGATTTTGGCGTATTTTTCTGAAATTCCATATTCCTTAATAAGTCTAATTCTCCTATTCTGTGGTGTTTCTGGCAATTTTATCTTAGTAATGAATTCCCTCTTGAGTATTAATGGGGGGATATCCGGGTCGGGGATGTAGCGATAATCCTCTTCAGTCTCCTTTGTTCTGAGGGGAATTGTTATCATTGACTTCTCATTAAAGCCGCGAGTCTCTCTCTTTATCTTTCTACCCATCTTTCTCAGATTTTTCTGGCGCATAATCTCGTAACTTATTGCCTTATATGCCCCCTTTATTGAGTTTATATTCTTTATCTCAACCCTCGCACCATCCCCAATAGAGATGTTAACATCTGCCCTCATCAAACCACCAACCTCAATTATCCTATTTGTATAGGAGAGAAGGTTCATCAATTCCTTCAGAAAATTTCTGACATCCTCGGCAGACTTCATATCTGGAGCAGTAACTATCTCAACTAATGGAACTCCAGACCTGTTAAAATCTACCCTCCCTGTCATTAAGTCGTATCTTCCTGGATCCTCTTCCAGGTGGACCTCCCATATCCCAACTCCAGCCAAGTTTCCATCGACTCCTATTGGTTCTGATGTCCTTTGATAACCAGATGGCAGATCTGGATAGTTATAATGTTTTCTCTTTATGAATTTTCTTTCTTCGTAGATTCTACAATTCAATAATCTTGCAATCATAATTGCGGATTCTAAGGCTTTTTCATTTATTGGAAATGGCTTTGCTCCAGGCATACCGGTGCATACCGGACAAGTATTCAGATTCGGTTCATCAATTTCATAGTAATCCGTGGGGCAATCGCAGAATAACTTCTGCCCCGTTTTTAATGGAACATGAATTTCTAAACCGATCTTTACATCCAATTTCGACATTTCATTAATCAATCTAAATTCTAAATAAATAAATATGAAATTGCTTTTGCATTTATCTGGCGAGCATCCCGAACTTCCAAGAGCAGAGGTAATTGGAGTCTTGGAGGGTGAGAAAATAAAATACAAAATATCAGAGGAATTTATGCACAAGAGATTATTGATAATTGATGTAGATACGGACAATACAGAATTTTTAAATAGATTGGCACTTACAAAGAGTGCCGGCGAATTAATTTATATCTCCAATAACATGGATGAATTGGCATCCATACTCTCTGAAAGGATAGATGGCACATTTGCCATCAGATCCGAATCAAAGAGAACGGAGGAAATATTGGGAAGATTAATCTGGAAAAGGGGCTATAAGGTTGATTTAATAACCCCGGGGTCAAGAATTCTATGCTTTGAGGATAATGGTAAATACCTTGTGGCAATCGATACACCTCTTCATAAAGACTTCGGGGATAGAAGTCCGGAGAAGAGACCTTTCTTCCATCCCACTGCCATGAAGCCAAAGATTGCAAGATTAATGGTCAATTTAGCCAGAGTAAGAAAAAATTGCACAGTTCTTGATCCATTCTGTGGAACTGGAAGTATATTAATTGAGGCGGGAGTGATGAAAATTAACATTATGGGGTTAGATATAAGTGAGAAAATTGTTAGTGGCTGCATAGAGAATTTGAAATTCTATGGTCTTAAGGGTAATATTGAGGTTGGGGATGCGCTCAAAATGAAAAATTTTATAAACGGTGTTGATGCCATTGTCACGGACCCACCGTATGGGAGGTCATCAATAGTAACTGAAAATAATTTGGAAGAATTCTATAATAAATTCCTTGACTCGGCGGCAGATGTCTTAAGGAAGGGTAAATGTCTTGTATTATCTATTCCCGATAAATTCTCCTTAGAGAATGAAGAGTTTGAATTGCTCTCGAGTTATAAGCTATATGTTCATAAGAGTCTTACGAGAAGGATTCTCGTTTTTAAGAAAAATTAAAAATTAAAAAAATTTAGGATTCATTTCCAGACTCAATGATCTCGATAATTCTTCTTCTTGCATTTTCCATCTCAACCTCAAGAAGACCGCGATTTGCCAATGCGGGAACGATCGCCACTAAAGCCGTATCGGTTCTTGGAAGGATGAAGAACATTACATCATAATCTCTTAATTCGAAGTATATCTTGTCTAGACCTTCGTCTGAATATTGTTCTATAATCTCGAAGAGCTTTTCCATTGTGGCCTTCATTGTATCCCAGATGGGCATGATCTCCCTTGCAAATTCCTCTGTAGATGGAAATATTCCCTCAAGACCCCTCCTAACAACTCCGCACGCGTGAATGTCCTCCAATCTCTGTAGGTCATTCAATAAAATATCAAGGATTTTCTTTTCTTTTGGTCTCATTTTAAATCTAGAAGATCGCCTTCTTCTTCTCCTCTAGCAGTTCATATATCTCTATTCCCCTATCCGTTATCTCAAAGTTTAATTGTCTTAGGCTGTGTTTAGTCTGACGCATCTTCCTTATCTGCATAACTCTTGAATCGAGACTCTCGTGCAATTTCATTACTATTACGCCATCAGTAACATAGCTCTCGACACCATGAGCTGATAGGGCTTCCTTTTCCTCGGGAATCTCCGTTATGAGCAATACCGTCAAGCCTTCCAATTTTAGTCGGTAATTAATTGAGAGAATTAATTGTCTTGTTAGATGTTTTATGTCCATATTTTTCTCTCGAAGCATGAAATCTAATGCTGGTAGGCTATCAATCACAACCCTCTTGGCTTCGATGCGCTTTGACTTACTCACAACTATCTCAAGAATCCTTTCAATATTGAATTCATCGGGTAGAAGGGACATACTCCCTGGAGGCTGCGCAATTTGTGGGGATATGGATGCCGAACCCCCGGGAGGCTTAATTCCAAATCTCGATAGCGAAGCGTCGATTATTATCAATTTTCCCTCATTTTCAACCTTCTCGAGGTCAAATCCAAATTTCAGCATATCCTGCTTTAATTCCTTTGGGTCCTGTTCAAGACTCACGAGAATTCCGGGCTCGTTATATTGGACAATTCCATTATAGAGGAACTGAACACCAAAAATGGTCTTGCCCGTTCCACAAGAGCCGGCGATAAGAATACTTCTATTTCTTGGAAATCCACCATTGAGATATTTGTCTAATCCGTGAATACCTGTGGGGCACCTTTCCTCTAGGTTGACCATTTTTCCGTTTATTATTAAATTTGAGAAATACCATATAAAAACCTTATCTTTTATATCTCAACTCTATTATTCTAATTATTAATTTATTTGATCTCAATCTCTTTGTAGAATGAAGGGCTCAAAAGGTATGAGAAGGAGAACGAGGAATTTTAGAGTAAGACCAAGAGATAGGGGAAAGATAAGTATAAGAAGATACCTACAGAGATTTGATAATAGAGACACGGTTATTATCGATATTGACCCAAGGTATCAGAACATTCCCCATCCGAGATTTCATGGGAGAACGGGAAGGGTAATTGGATCCCAAGGTAGGGCATATTACGTTGAAGTGAGAGATGGCAATAAGATTAAGAAGGTGCTTGTAACGCCCGAACATCTTAGACCAATTCATTCATAAAATGAAAATTCTAAAGGAGCGATTTGTTCCGATAGCGGAGGTAAAGAGCATACTTGAGAAGAAGGAAAGGGAATATAAGAGAGAGAATAATGAATTACTCTATGAGCAAAAAAGGGCATTAGAGCATGCGAGAAAATACTCAAAACTGAGTCTTAAGGATTCGAGAGAGCTGATAAAGAAATTGTCCGAATTAGACCTTAATTTGACCGAGGACCAGATCGTGAAGATTTCTGATTTATTGCCAGAGACCGTCGATGATGTTCGCGCAATATTTGCGAAGGAGAGATTCAAGTATACTGAAGAAGATATAAAGAAGATACTTGAGATAGTGGATCAGTATAGATAGGCTCCTCCTAGGTGATTGAAATGAAAAAAGATGAATATGTGAGAATTCTCGATTTTCTTCCAAGGGGCAAGTCTGAGGTGCCTCCACACAAAAGAAAGCCAATTGCCCAGGCAATTGGCGAAAAGTATTTTTCTCTATTAGAAATTGTTCCGAGGGAGAATTTCACATTTGAGCCGGGGGAGAGAGTATATATTGGAGAGGGAATTAGAGACAAGGTAGATCATATAGAGAGGAGAATAAGATACGATTGGTTGACCCCAACAGCAAAATCAGAACTTAAGATAGTTTTGGAGCAGATAATAAGAGATAACGAAGAGAGATTTGTTGAATTTTATAATACCGCCGGGATAATAAGTACGAGACTTCATAAATTGGAGATATTGCCAAGAATTGGTAAAAGACACAGAGATGATATACTGAAGGAGAGGTCTATAAAACCGTTTGAAAATTTTGAGGATATGCAGAACAGGGTTAGAAATATTCCGGACCCCGTGAGGGTTTTGGCAGAGAAGATAATCCAAGAATTGAAGGGAGAGAGCAAATATTATTTATTTGTCCCATTGATAAGGGATGAAAAAAGAAGGAGATAAGATTTAATTTTTAAATATAAATCCATAGTATAATACTCAATTAATTCCAAAAACCCCTTTAATATAAGTGGTACAAATGGTGGAAATCGAAATAGAGACCGAGAAGTGTATAGGGTGTGGTGCATGTATAAATGCATGTCCCGTGTCATTATTTGAACTTGTTGATGAAAAGGCAAAGGTAACTGGCAATGTAGATAATTGCGTGTTGTGCAGGGCATGTGAGACATCGTGCCCCGTCGGCATAATCAGGATAAGTGAATGAGGTGATGGATATGGCTGAAAAGGAAAAAGGGAATGACAATGTGATTTTTGTGGGTAAGAAGGGCATAATGAGTTATGTCCTGGCTGTTGTTACCCAGTTTAACAACGGTGAGAAGGATGTTGTTATAAAGGCAAGAGGTAGAGCAATATCCAGAGCCGTGGATGTTGCGGAGATAGTTAGACAGAGATTTGTAACAGACACGGTTGCAAAGGATATAAAAATCGGTACAGAGGAAATCCAGGGAGAAGAAGGTCCAGTAAAGGTATCCGCTATTGAAATAACCCTATCCAAGAAATAATTCGGGTATCTGAAGAATCCGGGAATTGGGGTTTACATTGAGTAACCTTGGGTAGATATCTGTATAGAGGTAAAGTTATAGGTAGGGATAGTATTGAGAATGACTCTGCCAATCTGCAATATCTGTGCAAAGACGGGTGTGCTCTGTAGCGTATGTGAATCAAAATTGGAGAGTGGTAAAATTTCTGAATTGGATGTTGAACTGTCAAAGATATTATATAAATTGGGAAAGGGAGAAATTGGATTTGAAAGGGCAATTGATACAAAGAATTTCATCGTAATTTTAACGAGAAAGGAGAATGTTGGTAAGATTATTGGGAAGAGTGGAGATAATATAAGACAATTATCAAAGAAATTTGGTAAACAGATCAGGGTTATTGGGACCGATGATTTGAACGAGATGATATACGATTTTGTTGCTCCGGGGAGGATAATATCAATAAATACAGTCTATAAGCCAGATGGTTCTGTAATACAGAGAGTAAGAATAAATAAGAGAGATAGAAAGAAATTGAGAATGGGTATTGATGAAATAGAGAAATTGATATCATCACTTACAAATAGCAATGTAGAGATTTCTTTTGAATAAGTATAGAATGGATATGCGTTCTCACTATTCAGATGAGATAACGCCAAAACTTGATGGCAGGGAGGTTAGTTTATGTGGCTGGGTTCATGAGATTCGCGATCTGGGGGGATTAAAATTCATCATTCTTAGAGATAGGGGTGGATTTATACAGATTACCGCTAAGAAGGGAACCACCAACGAAGAAATTATGAATAAGATCGACAAGATAAGTAAAGAGTCGATACTTAAGATAGATGGCTTAGTGGTGAGGAATGATAAGGCACCGAGGGGTGTTGAGATAATTCCAAGGAAAATCTATATGATCAGCAGAGCAAAATCGCCATTGCCATTAGATGTCACCCAGAAGGTTCGGGCGGACCTCGATACGAGACTCAATAACAGATTCATGGACCTAAGAAAGCCCGAGATCGCGTCGATATTCAAGATAAGGAGCAAGGTTCTCAATGTTGGCAGAAATTTCCTGATAAGGAATGGATTCATTGAAATAAATTCTCCGAAGATAATTGCATCCGCATCTGAAGGTGGGACCGAATTGTTTCCAATCTCCTACTTCGATAGAGAGGCATTTCTCGCACAGAGTCCACAACTATATAAGCAAATGATGATGGCAACTGGTCTTGACAGGGTATTTGAGGTAACGACCTATTTCAGGGCAGAAGAGCACGACACAAGAAGACATCTAAATGAAGTCACCGCAATTGATGTTGAAATTGCTTTTATAAGAGATGAGAATGACGTGATTAATGTCCTCGAGGATTTGATAATTGAGATCATAAATGGCGCCTCAGAATGCCATAATGAACTGAAAATTCTAAAAAAGGAAATTGAAATTCCAAAAAAGCCAATAAAGAGGATAACATATGATAGAGTTATAGATATTCTGAATGATAATGGAAAAATGATTGAATGGGGAGACGACTTAGATACGGAGGCTGAGAAGATTCTCGGGAGAATAATGATGGAGGAATTTAATTCAGAATTGTATTTTATAACAAAATATCCACTGGAGATAAAGCCATTCTATACGATGCCAGATAATGAAAAATACTCGAGGGCGTTTGACCTCGGATATAAGGGGGTTGAGATATCATCCGGAAGCCAGAGAATCCACGATCCAGAATTATTGGTGGAAAGGATAAAGAAGAAGAATCTAAACCCGGAGAATTTTGAATTCTATATAAATGCATTCAGGTATGGAATGCCACCACATGGTGGGTTTGGTCTCGGTATTGACAGGGTAATGATGCAATTGCTCGATTTACAGATAAGAGAGGTCGTTTTGTTTCCAAGAGACAGGCATCGCCTGACACCATAGAAATATTGAATCCTAAACGCGCTGAGGAGAGAAGATTAGAGGGTATTTAAGTGTGAAATACCATTAGATTAAATTAGATTAAAAATGTACAGTCACACCAAGAAGGTTGGCAGTGTGGGGAGATACGGACCAAGAATTGGAAGGAAGATAAGGGATGAGATAAAGAAGATAGAGGACAAAACAAAAAAGAGCAAATGTCCAAATTGTGGCAAAAAGATAAAGAGAATCTCCCCCGGAATCTGGAGATGTAGATTCTGCAATTCAATACTCACCGGTGGAGCATATACCATAAATGCATGATAAAAATGACATATGTCTGCATAGAGTGTGGTGCGGAGGTAGATTATGAATATTTATTGGAGCATAAACTTAAATGCACATATTGTAAGAAGAGGAGGTCGAATATATGGGTCAAGAAGAGACCCCCGATCGCAAAGAAAATCTTGGCAAGATGAATTCTCTTGATGTATCTCTAAAACTCGACCCCAAGATCGGTAATATCTGCTATAAATCCATTAATATAGAAGTAAAGAACAACGCCCTGAGGAGGTCGAGGGTCGAGATTTCATTCAAAAATGACACATTGAGGTTACATATAGATGCCAAGGATTTGATCGCATTGAGGGCAGCTCTGAACACATATCTTGGCTGGATAAAAATGTGCTATGACCTCTTAAGTTGATATTTAACTCGCAAAATTCAATTTAATAAAAAAATAAAAAATAATAAAAAATGGAGATACCAAGGCAACTTCAGGACAAGATTGCGCAATTCCAGGAGATACAAAATCAATTACAGGCGATTGCCCTGCAAAGACAACAATTCATCCTGCAGTCGAGGGACATAGAGAATGCACTCTCGGAGTTAGAGAAATTTGAAAAGGGTAAGATCTATGAGTCTCTTGGTCCCATAATGATTGAAACAACAAAGGAGAAGAGTGAGAAGAAGTTAAGGGAGGAAAAGGAAACCCTCGATGCAAGAATAAAGATTCTCGAGAAACAGGAAAAGAAATTGAATGAAAAGTTGAGAGAATTGGGCGAGGAGATACAAAGCAGTATCAGGGGTGGCGGAGGCTTAACCGCCGGTTAAGTGGAAAATTTAACTATTAAATTCATATTTAATTTATATGATGAAACCGACCCCAAGCTGATTTCATGATGAAGAGGGTAGCTACTGATACAATAAAATAAAGTTTTTGCTCGCAGATACGCCATTCTTGGGAATCTCGTCCCTCTTGATTACCAGGAGATGGGGAACTCCGCCATAGACTCCGGTACTACTTATTGTTAGTGCCAGGCCATCCTGCTCTATAAATGGAGCGGATAATGCCTTTCTCGGCTCATGAGAACGAATTATGAAATTTATCCCAAATTTCTCTAAGAATTTACTGGTTATATCCTTACCAACCAATTTCCCAATTCCTCTTGGGTTTGAATATTCACCAAATTCATTTATTGGATCGTTCCATATTATCTCGATTTCGATATTCCTGTCAATTCTATCCATGGATTCTATGCCACTTGAAATGAAGCCGTGAACAAAGATTATTTTATCGAAGATTATTCCGATTTTAAGCAATTTCAAAAAATTCTTCATGGATTTGAAGTAATTGGTCCAATTCCCCCTCTTTTCTTCAACCTCATATATAAGGTCGCACGGCATGAACAGGGGGTTTCCATCGCCGTCGAAATCTTCGTGGTTGCCCTTTAACGCGGTGACGCTCTCCGGATACTTCAGCATCAAATCCCAGATCATTTCAATGCACTCAACTCCATTTTCGCCACGATCCGCATAATCCCCGAGAAATATCAAGTGGTCCTCATCTGGATTGAAAATCTCGATAATTCTTTTCAGTGCAACTAAATCTCCATGAATATCGCCAGCAACAAGTATCCTGTTGGCAGATAAGTCCAGATACTCAATCCTCTTCATTCTTTAATATTTTTTCCATAATTTCATCAACCTTCTGATACAGATCCTCCAGAGTGCCGATGTTTTCTATTCTATAATCTGCAACCTCACCGATCTCGTCAATATACCTCTCTGTCTCTCTTTTCTCTGCCATGAGAAATTCCTTAAAGTTTATTGAGGATTCCCCCTTTTCACCCCTTTTCCTGCATCTCTCATATCTGAGCCTTGCTGGGGCATCGATGAATATAAGCACATTATCCCTGAATCTTCTCAGCATATCCACCTCGTTTTTATACCTTATACCATCAACAACAATAATATCAGAATTTTCGTTTCTTAAATCATTTTCGAATGCGTTCACTATGACATCCATACCCAGCGCCTTCCTTACACATTCCCCCAATTTCTGTAGATTTTCTCTCCTATGCTCCAAATAGAGCCTATCAAGGATATCCATAAGAATTTGAGAGAATCTCATCTCACTTGCTCCATACTTCCTGCTCAAATATTTACTTACAGATGTCTTTCCCGAACCCATCCTGCCCGTCAATCCAATAACAAGTTTCATTTGATTTAATTGATTATTTTTTCTTTATTTAAATTTTCTCATTTACCAATTATTTGTAGAAAAATGGATAAGACGCTAATCATAACCGAAAAGCCATCTGTTGCGAGAAGAATCGCAAATGCTCTCGGAAAACCAAACAAGAAGATTAAGAGGAATGTCCCATACTTTCAGATTGATAATGTGTTTATTGTACCGGCGGCTGGTCATCTCTACTCTCTAAGAGAGAAAAACCCCAAGGGATGGCGATATCCGATATTTGAAATAGACTGGGCACCGATCTATAAAATATCGAAGGAATCGAAATTCGCAAAGGCATATATCGATAATATCTCAGAAATTGCAAGGGAGTGTAAATTCTTCATAAATGCCTGTGATTTCGATACGGAAGGGGAGGTTATAGCATATAACATTCTAAGATATGCGTGCAATATTGACCCGAGCGGCGATAATGTAAAGCGAATGAAATTCTCGACACTCACAAGAGACGCAATATTAAATTCTTATCGAAATTTGATTCCAAGTCCGATCAATATGGCAATGGCCGGCATAACGAGACATTTCCTGGATTGGTTCTGGGGAATTAATCTATCGAGGGCGTTGACACTGGCAATAAGAAGAGCCAAGGCATACACGACCCTGAGCATTGGTCGCGTTCAGGGACCTACACTGAAGATCTTGGTAGAGAGAGAAAGGGAGATTCAAAATTTCAAACCTGAACCATACTGGGAGTTGGAAATTCTCGTTGAGAAGGATAAAGAGATAATAAAGGGAAGGCACATAAATGGAAAATTCTGGGACAAAAAAGAGGTTGAAAGTGCGAGGAAGAATTCTAAAGACACCGCCACAGTAGAGAAAATTTCTAAGAGAAAAATTACTCAAAAACCTCCGAATCCATTTGACCTAACGACACTGCAGACCGAAGCCTATCGCATCTTTAGAATAACTCCACAGAAGACCCTGGAAATAGCGCAAAATCTCTATACCAATGCCTATATAAGTTATCCAAGAACCTCCTCCCAACAACTTCCAAAAGACATAAATTTCCGCAAGATCATAGAAAAACTTTCTCAACTAAGAGACTATGAAAAATTCTCCGAGGAATTGCTCTCAAAGGAAAGATTAACTCCAAATAATGGAAAGAAAACGGACCCTGCACATCCGGCGATTCATCCCACCGGCGTAATCCCAGAGAGGCTCTCCACTGAAGAGAAAAGGATTTACGATCTTATATGCAGGCGCTTCCTGGCAACCTTCTACAGAAATGCTGTAAGACAATCTCAGAGAGTTGTTCTCATTTCGGGATCAGAAAGATTTTTGATTGAGGGCATAACGACCATAGATGAGGGTTGGCATCCAGTCTATAAATATATAAAATTGAAGGAAGAGGAAATTCCAGAATTTTCAAAGGGAGAAACCCTAAGGGTTAAAGATATAAAAATCCTTGAGAAGGAAACCACGCCGCCAAAAAGGTACACGCCCTCCTCCATAGTGAGGGAAATGGAAAAGAAGAATCTCGGTACAAAGGCGACAAGGTCGCAGATAGTTGATATCCTCTTTAAGAGGGGGTATATCAGGGGCGAATCCATAGAGGTAACTCCGTTGGGAATGAAGGTTGTTGAGACTCTGGATAAATACTGCCCATTAGTTTTGAGCGAAACCCTAACGAGAAAATTCGAAAGGGAGATGCAGGACATAGAGGAGGGTAAGAGAAATAGCGAAGAGGTCATAGAGGAGGGTAAAAACACCATACTGAAAATTTCTGAGGAATTTAAGAAGAATGAAAAAAACATCGGTCTCTCACTCGCCGACGCATTCAGAAAATCCGGTAAGGAGGTATTGGGAAAGTGCTTAGAGTGTTCTGGAAATCTTGTCCTGAGAAGATCGAAATTTGGGGACTTCATAGGCTGCGATAACTATCCAGAGTGCAATTTCACAATCTCAATCCCGAAAGGTAATGTAAAGGTCTCCGGAGTTTGTAGAAAATGCGGTTACAGAAAACTGAAACTAATAACAAAAGGAAAGAGGAGAACTTTTGAATTCTGCATAAACCCCGACTGCCCGAGCAAGAAAAAGTGAAATTAAATTTATGAGCATCATAATAACCATAAAATTTATAAATATGACCTTTCTAATAATCATATATTACAAAAATGGAAATTCAAACCCTGGTAAGATTTAATGAGTGGTGGAAAACTGGAAATGTGCCAGAAGACTTGCTTGAGGGATATAAAAGACCACTATATGATGAAATTCTGAAGTATTTAGAGGATAGACAAGTACTTGCAATAATCGGCTTGAGGAGGGTTGGAAAAACAACTCTCATGTATCAATTGATACAAAACCTCTTAGAAAAAGTTAAAAAGGAATACATTCTTTATTTTTCATTTGATGAAGAGCAATTTGATATAGAAGATGTTTTAGAAACATACAGAGAATTTATACTAAAAGGAAATTGGAGGGAATTTGACAGAATTTATGTATTTTTTGATGAGATTCAAAAAGTGAATGATTGGCAAAATAAGATTAAGACATATTATGATTTATACCCAAATGTAAAGTTTATCGTATCTGGTTCTGCAAGTTTGATTATAGAAAAGAGGGCAAAGGAAAGTCTTGCAGGCAGGCTTTACGACTTTAATCTGGATTTATTGACATTTAAGGAATTCCTATCCTTCAAAAAACTCAAAATTCCCGATTTAGAATACAGATTATTTGATGAATTTGAGAAGATAGAAAAGGATTATAATAATTTAATATTATTTGAGTCCGATTTAAGAACATTGTTTAGTGAGTATCTATTTAAGGGGGGTTTCCCAGAGATTGTAGATGAAAGGGATGACAAGAAGATAAGAAGGTATATCAAAAATAGTGTCATAGATAAGATAGTATATTCAGACATCCCGAAGATATTCAAGATCGAGGAGCCAGAGGTCTTGATAATTTTGTTAAGACTTATAGCCAATACTCCCGGGCTATTGGTAGATTATAAAGGATTGGGAGAGAATCTTGGAAAGAATAGAAAAACCATGGCAAGATACTTTTACTATCTACAAAAGAGCTTCCTCGTTATTCTTTTATCAAATTTTAGTGGAAGTTTTCTCACCTCTGCAAGAAAATTGAAAAAAGCCTATATTACAGACACCGGAATTGTAAATACTCTAATGGATAGGGAAATTGACGATAGAGTAATTGGAATGTTAGTTGAAAATTTAATTGTCAGTAAATTGAAGGCAAAATTCTTCTATAGACGAAATTACGAAATAGACATAATAATTAAAGATGAAGAAATTTTACCAATAGAAATTAAATATCAAAGTCGAATTGATAGAAAGGATTTCAAAAGTATGGTGAGATTCTGTAAAAAATTTAAATTAAAGAGGGGAATTATAATAACGAAAGACCTATTGAGGTGTGATAATAACAATGGAATAGAAATCCAGTTCATCCCCGCATGGTTATTCTTATTATACCTATAACATATCCTCCAACTGCGTAAACCCGGACTGCCGAGTAAGAAGAAGTAAATATATTTTTTCCTCTCCAAATTATAATGGGAAAAATAAAATCATAAAAGGATTATTTAGATATGAATGAAATGTTCTATGAAAAAGTAAAGGATAATTTTGATAATGAATTAAGAAAACAGAGACTGAATGACTTTTTAAAACAAATCTATGAAAAAAATAATATTGATAAAATACTCACGACTAGAGATGATGGTTTGGGCTTTTTGACTATACCAGTAGTACCAATAAAATTTGAGGAGGAAATTAAAAATATAAATGATGAAATAGACAAACTAAAAGGAAAACTACTAGAGATAAGGAGTGATAAAGCAAAAAAAGAATTGAAAGATAAAATAAAAAAGTTATCAGCGAAAAGGATAAAATACTTTGTCCCTCTTACCTTCTATAATGTAAAAGATAATATTCTACTAATGGAGTGGGATAAAACTCTTTTTGTTGATTTAGATTACGATCCAGATTATGGTATAAAAGGTACTGGAGTAAAGAGTAAGCGTAAAGCATTGATAATTTAAAAATAATTTCCCCCTTTCATTTGAATAATGCAAATAAAATCCACAATATTTATATATAAATTGCATATTATATTTGTAATATGGACAAGGATTTTTTAATAAAATATCTGAGTGAGAGAAATTACTGGTGGAATACGGGAAAGATTGAAGAATATGAGAAGGGTATCGAAAGAAAGGATTATATAAGCACAATAAATAAAATTCTGAATCTAAATAGAATTGTATGTCTAGTTGGGATTAGAAGATCTGGAAAGACGACTCTTCTTTTTCAGTTGATGGATCTATTGCTCGGGAAGAACGACCCAAAGAGAATAGTTTATGTAAAGATAGATGATATTCTTAGCAAGATAGATAATTTGAGAGATATTACAAGCGTGTATCATGAACTGACCGGCATTGATCCAAAATCTAACAGGGTTTATTTTTTATTAGATGAAATTCACTTCATGAAAGACTGGCAATTGCAGATAAAATACTTCATTGATTCTCATTATAAAAGTAAATTTATAGTTTCTGGTTCGTCAAAAACTATGCTCTACAAAGATGCGTCAGAGAGTTTGGTTGGAAGGATAAGATTTGTTGATGTCTTTCCTCTAACATTCAGGGAATTTCTAAGATTCAATGGAATGGAGCTGAATCTGAAAGAAGGTATGGAATTTAAGACGATAAAGGAGAATTATTATAATCTTATTTCAAAAAAGGAGGAAATTTTACATTTCCTTCGACTGTATCTCGAGGTTGGAGCATTTCCAGAATGGTTCAGAATTAAAGACAGGAGGGAGTGGCAGAAAACTCTTGTTGATGATTATCTTTCATTAATTCTGTTTAAGGATATTGTTCATGTTTTTAAGGTCAAGGATCCGCTTCTGTTAGAAAAATTGATACGCGAGATTGCAACATTATCAACCAATAGGTTCAGCTATTTATCTCTTTCTAATAGATTGGATGCGGATAGAGAGACAATAAAACTCTATCTTTATTATCTAAAGGCGTCTTCTCTCATCTATATATCGGAGGTATATTTCAGGAGAAAGAAATCAAGAGAAAGGTTAGAAAAGAAAATGTATTTCTGGGAGGAAGGATTGAGAAGGGCGTTGACTCTGGATGACAATGAAGGAAAATCGATCGAGAATGTTGTTGTATGGCATCTGATTAAGAAGGGTATGAAGGAGAAACCATTTTTTGAACCGTTTTACTGGAAGAACAGGGGTGAGGTAGATTTCATTTTTGATGGAAAAAAGATTCTACCAGTTGAGATTAAATATAGAGAGAATCCATTGCAGATCAATTCATTAATAGAATTTTTAGATAAATTTTCCATAGATAAAGGGGTAGTAGTAACAAAAGATTTTTTGGATGAAAAAATAATTAAAGATAAAAAGATTCTATTCATCCCCGCATGGTTATTCTTATTATACCTATAACATATCCTCCAACTGCGTAAACCCGGACTGCCGAGCAAAAAACACTAAAAAGCAGAAAAGGGGTGATATTTATTCACTATATCCATAACTAATAATAAGATGAAAAACGTTCTACGATACAAACAAATAGAGCCAATAATTGGTCTAATAGACGACTTTGAGGAATTTATCAATAAAATGGAAAAAAGGAAAGAACAATTAGAAGAACTAAAGGATGACCTTCTAATCTATACTGATCCAGAATTTTTAGAAAGTCTTAAGAGAGCAGAAGAAGATGTAAAAGCAGGTAGAATAACAGTGTGCAAGACATCTAAGGAGAGGAGAGAATTGTTTAATTCTCTATAAAATGAAAAAAGAAAAACAGGTTATTGAAGGTCCAGAAATAAAGATTTCTGGTAAACTCGGAAGATTTGAAATTGTAAAAGTGGTTGTATCTTCTTTTATTGAGTTTGAAAAGATAAAATTAAGGTGATGTTAAAATGAACTCAAAACTCTATTTATTAAAAGAAAACTTGATCTGTGATATGAAAAAAGAGGAACTTGATTTCATAAAATTATTATTCTGGCAACCTGACGAAAATAATTGCTATCTCATTACAGAAGATGATGTAAATGAGTTGAAAAAAGGGTTGAATGATAAAAATACAAAAAGAATAGCGTCTATCCTTATAAATTTATGTAAAAAACATAAGGAGGTTAAAGTGAGAATAGAAGAACCGGAAATTATTTTTTCATCGAGTTAAAGAAAAAACTTAGAAGATGAATTTTTATATTGGTTGGCGTTGTTTATTTTTAGCAAAATATCAATTAACTTATTCTTCAAATAAAGAAAGGAAAATATCTCTTAAATTACTGCATAAATATTCGTCTTCTATTAGTACACCCATCTCAAAATTATAATAAATACTCCGTTCATTTAAGTTAGCAGAACCAATTAAGCAAAATTGTCCATCTACACAAATAAACTTAGCATGAAGTTGATATAATTGGACACCCTCTTTAAACTCTCTGAATGATTTAATAGTAATATTTTTATTTTCATTTTCTAGTCTAACTAGAAAATTTTCTTTATTTTGAGTTAATATTTTTATCTTTACATTATTTTTTACTTTCTTCAAAAATGGAATGATAACAGGATCAATGTAAGGAGAGGAAATTATAATCTCGGTTTTAGCTGTACTGAATAAATCATCTAATATATCCACTAAATGTAATCCTTTCCCTCTAATTTTATTATCTATTACTGAAGGACAGACATACACTAATGAAATTTTTGATATGTGTGGTTTTGAAATCCTCTCGGTGGTATTTAAAAACTCAAGATATGCCTTTCCGGCTTTTGTAATACTCCATTTAGAAAATATTAATTTAAATTTATCACTAATTGACTTTCTTTTAACAAAATTCATTTCTTCCAACCAAAGAAGATATGGAAGAATAGGATCTGTTAAATTTAGTTTATTTTTAAGTTGTAAAACGTCACATTCTCTTTCAGATGAAAGCATCTTTAGTATGTTCTTTGTAATTTCGAAGGTTTCCATTTAAAAACCCCAACTAAGATCTTCTGTTTTTAAGTTGAACAATGGACCTAAAGCAAATCTATTAAGATAATGATTAAACTCCTGACATCCACTTAAAGCTAAACAATATTTGCATCTATCGTCACAGTTACAACTTTTTAAGGTATCTCTTATTCTCACCAAAAAATCTAAAATTATTGGTTCCGATTTTTCTTCTTGCATTTGAGTTAAGATGTAAGAAGCCCCCAAACCTCCCTGACATCTTTCATAAATAAGAATAGAATTTTCATTTATGTCATAAAAATAGCTAAAATTATCGATACTTAAACCGCTATATATAGGTAATTTACTTAGTATCGCATGTGCTAGAGAATGTAGCACTCGTCTTTTTATATCTAAGATAGTGGCTTTTTCAATCCATTTTTGTAAATCGGGATTTTCTCTATAAACTTCTTTTAGAAATTCTAAAGCCATTGAAAAATATTCTTCCTTAAGTTTTAAGTAAATGCCACTAGTAGTCAATTCCATACCTGTTTTTTCAGATTCGATAATTCTTTTTATGTACAAACCATGCCAAAAACCAATAATTAGTTCTTTTACTCTGATTTTCGGAGTAAACAAAAACTTATCAACATACTCTGTATTGAATATCGGTAGTTTTATTAACTTACTTTTCAAATCGATAGAATTTAAGTAAATTGTAGACTTGCTGAATGTTGTTGCTATGAAAGGTATTGTAATATTTTCTGATGGTGCGGCTAGAGAATAGTTTTGGCTATACAATCCATAATTGTTTTCGCAGCGATCACATACTAAACGAGAGCTTTCGAATATTCTTGCCTGATCTAAAGAAATATACTTCTTTAACTTGCCATTTTCACATTTTATGCATTCTATATAATCTCTATCAAACCATTTTTTCCATAGATATTTAAGATTGTAACCATTTATCCAAACAGTGAAGGGTGTTATTATCGCTCTATCAGTTTCATTCTTTAATATCCAAATTGGTGTTTGTTGAAGAATCTTATCGCATTTTGGACATTTTGGATAATTATATTTCGTATCAATAACTATATCTCGTTCAAAAAAGATTTCTTTACAATAAGGACACCAAAACATACAGATATCAGAAGCAAATGAAACTTTTACTTTATTAAATGTGTTGACTCTAAACATATCAGAAAGTAGTTCTCTTTCTATCCTGAATTTTTCTTCAGGATCATCAATTTGATCAAGAGTCTTTTTTATCTCGTCCAACTCTTGTTCTAACTTTTTTATATTTAAAAGCTTTATTACCTCCTTTTCATTCCAGTAGAGAATTTTAAAATTATTTATCAACCTTTGTAGTTCTTCTAAAGAAAAAGGCACAAATCCACTATAATCAATTGACTCTGTTTTAAATAAAATCCCTTTATATTGATAATAACTTCTAGTTTTTCCATCTTTTGACTTAAAAAATTTTCTTATTGCCTTGCTAATATCCATATCACTTGTGAAATATGACATTTTTATCTACCTTTAAGTTTTTTTAATGTTTTGATATCTCGATTGTCCAAACCAGCCTTCCTGTATCTTATATATTCTCTTTTCTTTCTTTTTTGATAAATTTTAGAAGGATTATAACTTTCAAACTCTATCTCTATATGATCCTCAACTTTTCTTAAGTCCCATGGCCTAAAATCTTTTTCAATTTTTTCAAATATTTCTTTGGAGGAAGAAAATCTACCATATTTATCCTGTAATTGCTTTATGCAACTCTTAATATTTCCTTGACCCCATAAAGATTCTAGAAAATTAATGGCCTCTTTACTCATACTTCCTCTTACTATGGTAGAAAATAGAGTATTGGTATCAAGATTGTTCATACTGCAGAAATCGTACAAAGAAGATACGATATGTTTGTTTAGTATTTTTTCATTAAACTTAGGAAATGGAGGATATTCGATAAATTCATTAGGATTGTTTACTATTTCTAATGCATGTCTATAATAAAAAATATCTATTGGATCAATATGATTTAAAACATTGATGATAATTGCATCCCCTTTTCTTCCAGCCCTTCCAACCCTTTGTAAATAACTATTAAATGAGTAAGGAGCACTGTATAGAATTAAACAATCTACATCTTTAAAATCCACCCCAACTTCTAATGTACTAGTTGAAATTAGAATATTTATGTCACCCTCATTAAATTTTTCTTCAATATCTGCTCTTTCTTGTCTACTTAAGTAGGAATAATGAGCACCAATTTTATTTAGAATTTTTTCAACATTTTGTATTGAAAATCTGTGCTTCAAATCGTTGACTATCTGGTCACATATATTCCTTGTGTTTACGAAGGATAACACTTTCACATCAGGATAGATTCTAATCAGTTCTACACATGCCCAACCAATTGTATGTACCATTTTATAAGCAGTTGGCGAAACAAATATTGCTATTTTCTTTATAGATTTTTCTTTTTCATAATCTTCATCAGATGTTTGTATTAACGATATTTCTTTATCAAAAAAATCTCTTCCAAATTCTTTCGGATTCTTAATTGTTGCCGATGAGGCTATGTATTGTATTTTCAAATCTCTTTTAAAGAATTCCTTTGAATAAACAGAAATAACTTTTTCTAATCTCATCAATAGCTTGGAAATGTTCCCCCCAAATAAACTACTAAATAGATGTAACTCATCAAGGACTATTATCTCAGGAGAACATTTAGGTTCGATTTTTAGTTCTTTTAATTTTTCCCCACATCTATTACAAGCCTTTTCGGAAGAAAAAGAAAATCTTTTACAATTTTCACATACTTTCACATTTAAAGATTTCCCAAATATTTGATGTTTATAAGGCTCTTTAATTAGTATGTAATTTAGAACATCTGGTGTGGATATTATTATATCTGGTAGTTCTGTTAATACTTTAAATCTATCAACTAGAATAAAATCGTATTTTTCTTTACAGTAAGGACATTCTAAAATACCCTCAGAAGTTGGTGTTAGTCTTATATCCTTAAGGTTTATTTTTCCTTCTAATCTTTCTTTTTCATGCTTAACACATCTCAAAGGGAGTGGAATGTCTAAAGATAATTTTTCTTCTATATCTCCATGATATACACCAACTGTAATTTTCTTATCTAAATGTTGATTTAATTTGTACAATATCTCTACTATGCGTTGCAATTGATCATTTGCTAAGGCTTTTGTGGGGTACATTAAAAAAGATTTTACTCCTATAGGATTATTCAGTTTTTTCTTTATTGAAATGATGTTATTTAAGATCGGAAACAAAAATGCTTCTGTTTTACCTGCTGCAGTTCTTGCTGTTATTAAAACAGGTTTTCTTTCTGAATTTACTTGTTTTATAATCTCCTCTATTGCTCGTTGTTGAAATGTGTACAAATTGTATCCTTGCGATTCGAATTGCTTTTCAAAATATTTTATTATCTCTGGTTCTATTTCTAAACCTATTTTTGTTTTTAGTTTTTCAGAGAATATAGAGATCTTCTCTTTACTTGATTTTACTTCAGGGATATCAATTTCTCCGATAAAGTAATCTAAAAATTTTATGGAAGATAATTTGATATCTTCATTTGTCGGTATTATCTGTGGAAGTAATCTGTACCCTTTTATTTCCTTTATTTTAGTTATAATATCATCATCTGATTTTTCTTCAATTGTATACTCCAAAAAATGACCGAATTCATAAGTTTTACGACCAATTCTAAATCTTTCATTTGGAGTATTATTGATTAATTTGAATAAAATTTTATTTGCGTTATCTGTATGTTTTACATTTTTGATTATTCTTATTTCTATTCTACTTTTATTCAAAATTTTTGCTTCTTTCACTAGATTTATCGGTAAACTAATATCTAACACAGAAGTATTGAATATGAGACTATCAGTTTCTCTATTGCCATTGGGATATTCTATTTCCCATATGACCTTTCCTTGATCTACTGATTTATTAATCGTAAGTGAAACTTTAGCAAATTGTTTTTCTCCTATTCTTATAAAGAATGATATTAATGTGGTATAGGTCTTATTGATTCTATTGAAATCTGTAATAATAAACCCTATCTCGCTTTTTTCCATTCCAGGTTCCCATATCTTCTCTATTTCTTCCTCACGATATCTGTTTGGCAATATTCTAAAATGAGGTCTTGGTTCTAATCTTTTGTCTGACAAAACTTCCATTAATTTTTCAGATAATTGTTTATATGTCATCATTTCCCACCCTATTCTTTTTTAAATATGAAAAGATACTCATGTGCTATCCTATAATCTAACTTATTATTTCGATAAAACATTGTTGAACGGTCATTGTGTTGTTGTTTTATGATTATTTCTCTTAACTCAAATCCATTTGAAATAAACATTTCTAATATTCTAAATCCTAAAGGAATTATTTTACCGTTATTTCGTATATCTCCAATCAATATAGCACAATATCCGTCTGGTTTTAGTACTCTAAAAAATTCTTTAGAAGCTTTATTCATTTCTTCACAAAAATTTTCAACATTTTTAATATGTGATAGATCTCCCTTAATGTGGCTTGTATATTTTAGACTATTTCCATAAGGTGGGTGTGTACAAATGAGATCTACTTCTTCATTATTTATGAAAGAAAGATTCCTGGCATCTCCCATTTTACATTTAATATCTACCTCAGGTAATTTATAGTTCGACCTTTTGGCTTCCCTTCTCATAAAATTTAATAATTTTTTAGTAAGGTTTATAGCATGAGGACTGATATCTACACCTATCCCATTTCTTTCTAATAACCAACATTCTATCAATGTAGTTCCACCTCCAACAAAGGGATCGAGAACTAAATCTCCTTTTTTAGAATACTGAAGAATTACATTTCTTGGAACATATGGAGACCAATTACCTCTATATTCATTAGTATGGACTGCCCAATTACCTCTTTTTGGAAAACTCCATATTGTTGTTTCTTCTTTTTTGAAGTTTTTAGGTTGCCATTCTTTTACTGTTTTTTTCCTTTGGATTTCTAATTTTAATTTATTTTCTTCAACAATTTTTTTAATTTCGTTTTCTATGACCGTCCAAGAAAATAGTGTGTTATATTTTTTCATTATTTTTTGTGGAGATAATCCAGAATTATAAAGTTCTACAAAATCATGTTGCCATATCTTCCATTTTTCAGGATGTTCTTTTTTGAGATGTGGCACTATACTTCTTTTAATTTTTTTATTACAATAGCAACATTTTATATAACGTTCATTGTTTATTTTAAAAATCTGAATATTTTTAACACAATTGATACTGTGCAATTTTTTCTTATTTTTAGATTTGGATATAGGTTCATTCATTTTCTCACCCTTTTCTTTAACTCATCCCTCATAAACTTCTCAACCATCTTAGATAGGATAAAACCATTTTCTTCGCAATATTTTTTATATTCGTTATAAACATCTTCATCTATGCTTAGTGTAACTGTCTTTTTATTATTCCCCATTTCTTTCACCATAAATATGTATATTTATGTTTATTTATAAAACTTATTAATAGAATTTTGTTAAAATTTAAGTAGAAAATCCAGCGGCTCGGCGGCGGAACTCAAATTGCTTCGCAATTTGCCCTTCGGGAGACATAACAACAGAATATCTTTATCAACTCCGTTTATTTTATAAACATCATCTCCCCGATCTATTTATGGCAAGAAAATATGGAGTTTTATATTGTCTTTGGAATGACGAAAACGTTATAAAATTCTCCGAAATAATTGAAGCAGAAAATTTAAGAGAAGCCATCAGAGAAACAGATAGAAATTTAGAACTAAATGTGGTAATTCCCCTCACGAGAGAAAATAAAGAGCATCTTAAGAGGTTGGTACAGTAACTACAGAGATGGATTTGTAAGTCAAAAAGTACTACATATCTCGAGAAGATTTAAAAATTGGAATGTTAATTTATAACAGAAAAGGCAAAAAGGAAAAATGCTAACGTCAGAAAAAAATATTGAGGAAAATAGAGGAAAATAAAGATAAAGTAAAAAAGTTTGGAGTTAAGAAGATGGGCTTATTTGGGTCGTATATAAAAGGAAGGCAAAAACAAAAGAGTGATATAGACATATTGGTAGAATTTGAGAAAGGAATGAAAACTTTTGATAATTATATGGACCTTAAATTTTTTTTGGAGGATTTATTTAATTGTAAAGTTGATCTTGTGATTGTTGAAACAATAAAGCCTGAGTTTAAATCCTATATATTGGAGAACGTTAAATATGCCACGGGAGTATAAAGAGCTTATCTAGGTTCATTCTTCCAAAATATCGATAAATTCCCTCGCGCTCAGGATTTTGATGTTCTTGTATTTCCTTAGGTTGAGTAGGTGTTTATCTCCTGAGATTATGTAGCGGGATCTTGATTCTAATGCAACCTCTATAACTCTGTTATCTGCCGGATCTTCCTTTATGATGTTGATCGTTTTGGTTGGCTCTACAATTTCTGATATTTCGATTAGAAATTTCAGAATTCTCCTTTGTTCATCTTTATTTAGTTTGAATTTCTTTCTTTTGATGACGCTTGCAAATTCTAGGAGAAGTTCCTTGGATGTGAAGTTTATGACTTCTCCCAGAGATATTTTTCTGATTATTTCTCGTTCATTTCCAGAATACATGAAACCAGAGACAAGAATGTTTGTGTCGCAGACTATTTTCACTTTCTCACAGCAGAAATTTCCTCTTCAATGTCTTCTGGTTTTAATTTTAACTTTTTTGAATCTATCATGGAGAATATTTTTTCCGCTTCCTTTATGAGATTTTTCTTTTCTATTTTTTTGATAACCACGCTACCTTTTACATCATAGACGATAAATTTGTCAGTTGGTTTGAAATTTACCCTTTCTCTGATGTTTTTTGGGATTACTACTTGCCCCTTTTTACTCATTTTGGTAAATGCAATTTCCATTTTGGCAAAAAGTAAAACGGGTTTTACTTATTTTGGGTTTTTGTATTTAAATATTGGGTTCATTCTTCCAGAATGTGTAGTTTATTACATTATCTCGCTTTAATTTTTCTTTCGGACATGTTTTATCTCCTCATCTATCTCCTCAGAGGATAGCCCTCCGATCCAATCTAATAATTTGTTTCTAATTTCGAGGAAATCCTTTACAAGTTTGTCCCTGTCAATTCTCTTGAGGATTAATAAGTTTTACTTATTTATAAGAATGATGGTTTTTACTTAAGAATCCATGCCCGTGAATAAAAGTCGGGGTGAAATCAAATTTTGGATCATAATAACCACAAAATTTATAAATATGACCTCTCTGATAACCATATGTGATAATAACAATGGAATAGAAATCCAGTTCATCCCCGCATGGTTATTCTTATTATATCTATGAGCAGGAATATAAACGAGACCTCATAACCAAATTTTTAGTCGGGCGTTTATAATATTTTATAGTTCATGAAATGTGCGATGGGATTAGATATGTAAATTTCGTTTTGACCTCAAATCGTGCAATTTCCAGAATTGTTTTCGGGGATTGGAGTTGCACGGGCAGGGGGCCCAAATTTTCGGCTTACTGATATTACAACGATAATCAAAAACCATCCCACAACGCTCCACCCAACCTAAAAATTGGCAAGCAGAAAACTTTGCGCAACAGAGGATTGGGCGGTTCGACCCTTGCAGAGCCTCACCCAAATCGCAAAGCGACTTCGCTTAATTCCAAAACATTATCATAAATCGCACTATAAAGAGGTGAAATTATGGGCGAGATAAAGTATAAGCCAATAGGGATTATTCATTCTCCATTCCAACAGCCAAAAGGCACACCTATACAGCCCACAGCTGCCAAAGGAGTTGATGGAACAGTTGAGGTATTTCCAGAATATGTTGAAGGTTTGAAGGATCTTGATGGTTTCTCTCATATCATTTTGATATATCACTTCCATTTATCTAAAAAGTTTTCCTTAAAAGTAAAGCCATTTATGGATAATCAGATACACGGAGTTTTCTCAACAAGGGCTCCAAGCAGACCGAATCCAATTGGCATTTCGATAGTGAGATTGATTAAAATTGAGAAAAACATTTTATACATCAGGGATGTAGATGTTATAGATGGAACGCCTCTCTTGGATATTAAGCCCTATGTTCCCGAATTTGATGTGAGAGCGGTTGATAAAATAGGATGGCTTGAGAAAAATGTAAACAAATTATCAACATCAAAAGATGATGGAAGGTTTCAAAATGACTGATGGAGTTCTGATAACCGCGGACATACGGCTACGCTTTGCTACGCCAAAATTTCCCTTCGGGGAACTTCGCATTTCCGCAAGACGTTAGCAGAAATTCGGGATAAAATATGATGAGAGGAATAAAATGGAACCAATAACCCAAATGCTAATATATCTCTTCATAGGTCTTTCTGCTGGGTTTATGAGTGGCATGTTTGGAATAGGTGGGGGCTCTGTTAGGACACCCTTACTTTATCTTGCTGGATTGCCCCTACTGAGCGCTTTTGGAGTAAATCTAGTAGTTATACCATTTTCCTCTCTTGCTGGCGCCATAACTCACAGAAAGAATATAGACTGGAAAATTGCTCGATATGTAATAATTGGTGGAACAATGGGGACTTTAACGGGAGCATTTCTGACGGGAATTATGCCAACCTTAGCTTTGGCGATTATTTTTGTTATTGTTTCTATCATAACGGTATTCGGGATTTATTTTGATAGAATTTTCCCGAAAATTGCTCAAAAAATTAATCCAAGTGCAAAAATTATCATTTTAGGGACATTCTTTCTCAACTTTTTAACAATTCTACGAGGAGGTAGTGGTGGCAGTTTATTTCCCCCTTTCCTGAAAATGATAGGACTTAATATTCGGAAGGCAATTGCCACATCATTATTTGCGACCGTTTTCACAGCAATTGCGGGAGCAATTGTATTCTGGTCTCGCGGTAATGTGCCATTTCTTCCCAGTATAATGGTAATTTTGGGCTCAATAATCGGAGCAAGAATAGGGGGTTTAATATCTTTGAAGGCAAAGCCACTGTGGTTAGAAATCGGACTTTCATTGTTCATTGTGATTCTCGCCATAATTGTGCTGGTTAAGGCGATATGATGACGGAGAAATTTGCGTCTGCTAACAGCGATAAGAGATAAAGATTGATTTTATAAATAAAATATTATAAAGTTAAGCCATGGGGAAAATTATGAAACCCTTTAACAAAAAACAAGTAGAGAGTTTTCAAAATGTATATTTTCTTTTGGTAGCATTTTCTCCCCTCTTTCTTCTTTTTGTAGAACAAAAATTAATTCCCATTCCATTTTTTGGTTTAATTGTCTCAATTCTTGTCTGGTATTTTCTAACAAAAATTTTCCTTCAAAAATTAGGGATGGAAGGATTTAGAGACTTAATAAATCCAGAAATTTTAAGAGAATATCCCAAAACCATAAGGATTTTTAATATTTCTATTATCCCCACAGGAGGTATGTGTTTTTCTTTGGGGCTTGCTCTCAACTTTATAGTAGGTTTTTATTCTCTTTTTCAAACTAAATCACCGATGGGATGGATTATAGGAGGAATCTTATTTTTGTTTTTGTTTATAAATTTCATAAGGATTAGAGGTATTGTTATTGAGGCTCCAACAAAGATAAAAAAATATGCAAATATTAGCTACATACTCCCATTAACAAAGATTCTTTTCTCTTTTGGAAGGATAGGTATTTTTGTTTTAATAATGGGATTGGTAGGAAGTGGCATTCGAGTTATCCTTTTTTATATTTTTGGTGAGTGGATATATAGGAGTGTGAGTGTGGTTTTATGGCCATTTTTGTTTTTTGTGCTTCTTCCTTTGTTTTTCAAACTGAGAAATTGGTTCTTTTATCCTTTGCTTTGCTGGGCAAAAGAAAATGTAAGATGTCCCAATTGTGGTGGTAAGATAAAAAGGGTTAGCTTTGGGATTTCAGAGTATTCTTTATTTAGAATAATTATAACTTGTGAGAATTGCCAAAAAAGATTCAATTTAGAATCTGGGTTTTTTGGGAAAAAATTGTATTTTTATAGATGACACTTTAAAGTCTGTTGGAACTTGTTGAAATAGAACAGGAATTAAAGGATCATCTGGGAATAAAGGTTGATTTACTTCTAGTCCTAATTGAGAATTCAAAAAGGATGAAATAGTGAAATTCGAGTTTTTCACTTTGCCTTGGTGGTATTGTACTTGGAGGTCTTGCTAATTAATCTCTTTAACTCGTGGATAATTCCTGAAGCGTTAATGAAATTCTAATTTTGTACATTCACTTGAGTTCGAACAAGAGCTATCCAAGGGCTTGATTCTGGAGCCCCGTCATAAGTTGCTGAAACCCCTATACCATAAACTCCATTTTCCACTTTTGTTGTATCTAATAAAATTTCTTGACCAATAGAGGGCTGATCTATCCATTGGATAATAACATTTGGATCATTATATAAATCTCCTTTAAATCCCTGTGGCGCTAAAGAAACAAGTATCTTTGTAGTTTTGCTTGGAATATCTTCTAAAGTTACCGTTATTATCCCACTAACTTTTTTATCTTCCGTTGGTGAGATTTTTACTTTAAGACCGTTATTTTCCAGATTAATTTCTGTTTTCGGTTGCCGTATCTCCTGATTTTGTGGAATCTGTTGTCCCTCCTGTTCGCTTTGTTGAACACATCCACTTATAAAAATTGCTCCGATAATTGCTAATGCTAAAATTCCAAAAACATATTTGGATTTCATCATGAATATATTAAATTTAATTCTTTAAAAAAGTTTTCTTTTAAGGGCGAGCGAACGGATTGCAACTAACGGCTGGGGATTATGTGAAGTTTCGCCTTGCGAAATTTGTGCGGAGCGTAGCGAAGCCTTTTATCCGCCGTTATGTCTCCCGATAGGGACGAGGAATGCGAAACAATCCGAAGAGTCAGCTTGGGATGTCCTGCTTATTTTCTTTTACGTTTGGACCAGTTGATGAAAATTATCCAATACATGAACAGCAATGCGACAATACTAATCCAGTATGGTTTTTCAAAAACTGGCTTTGGTAGCGTATTGAGATATGCTATTACACTTATTGTTACTATTACTGAGAGCACAGCAACAACAATTTTTCGCAGTTTATCTTTCTCCATTTTGTTATCTTCCTTTCATAGATTAATTTTGTTCCTTTTATATCTTTTGTTTTAGGCGTCCGAAGCCGATTACGCACAACGTCCAGCGGATATCTGAAGTCGCCGAAGGCGATTTGGGTGAGGGCTGAAAGCCCGAAGCCAGATACCCGCTTGTTGTCCGAACCCCGAAGGGGCCGAAGCGTCGGCGAAGGGTGCCAGAGCCCGCTTTCTCTATTTGATATAAAGGTTTGAAAACTCATGATATCCCTTCCTTACAAGATTACTTATTGTTTCATTTATGGAGTCTTTTATTTCCTCAACTGAACATGTTTCAGTTGTATGAATAAGTAATTTTTTAATTGTTTCCTTAGAGGATATTAAAAACCAATCTTGGTTATCGACTTTTACAAGTAAATTTAGTGTTTTTAATACCTCCAAGCAATATTCTTCCAGATAATCTTCAAGTCTTTCCACTATCTCACTTGCGAATTCTATCACACCATTTGTTACTTCCAAGGTTTCGTTTAATTTGGAGATCATCCAATCCTTACTTATTTGATTTTGATTATTAATAAACCATAATCCAAACCATTTAAGTTCCTCAATAGCATCATTACCTTTTGCTTCTTCCAATCTCCATTCATACAAATTCTTTAAACGCTCTATAATCTTCTTTTTCTCCTGATTCTTTTATTGAATTTCTATAATCAGGAGACTTTCTGTCTGCTAATAAATCCAAGGCTCTTTTCAGATGAGTATTTACAGCTTTTAAGGGTTTTGAGATCTCTAAAGCGTCTTCAATCTCCGAAACTTCTGTTTCTGAGGTTATCTGTGTAATTTTACCTCCGACAAAACGGTATGCAGATAATTCACGCTCCAAAACAGAATTGCAAAACTCCATAAATTTTAAGTTAACTTCATCGACAGGATAATTATTGGCTATGAACTCTATAAAATCATAAACTTCATACCACTCGCAATTAAAGAAATATTCTCTTATCTTCTTATATGTATCAGGCCAATATTGGTCTAAAGTATCAATTGGTTTCTTAAAATAACTGTGCCATAACAGTTTAAGTAAAATATCTATATTATCATATTCGTAACCATAACCCCTTTTTTTTACTTTACTCCAATAAAATATGGTTAAAGCATTCCACAAACCATTTCTTAACTCCATATCCATAGAATCAACTTGCATTACAGATTTAACTGGTTTAATTCCTTTTCGTTGAGAAAAACAACTTCATAGTATCACCTTAATATTTCTTCGTTCTTGCATGGCAGATAACAACCATTTCCCGAATTGTTTTCGGGAAACTTCATAAATCTGATCAGCATGCGAAATATTTAAATTCTCCTTTTCCATTATAAGTTATGCAAGAAAAACATAAAAAACTCAGTAACTATGAACTTGTTGGCAAACTTATTGAAGAATTAAAGCTTAGAAAATACTCCTATAGAACGGGAAAGAAATACAGAGATATTGCGATCAAATTTCTGAAATCGGGTAAAACTCCTCGTGATTTCTTGCTTTCTTATTCAAATAAAAGCAGATCAGCAATGATGCGAAGTGTTTATTTCACCTTAAAATTCTTTTATGAGAATGTAGTTAAATGATTGCCCTTAGCAAAATGAAAACAAAAGTTTATCATATTAGCTTCCATGAATTCGGAAGCTTAGCATATCTCTCCTTCTGGGGTTGTAACTTCTTCTGCAAGGGTTGTTTATGTAAAACCTTCCAATTCGATTGTCACCTTCCCACATCTCAAGCAGAGATAAAGATAAAAGAGAAAGATCTACAATTCCTCGATGTAGAGGATATCGTGAGATTATTAGAGCCGATAAAGCCGAAAATGTGCTTTTTGGTGGCTGGGAGCCCACTCTCGATCCCGTTTTGCATGAAATCGCCTCCAACCTTCGCTCAAAACCTGAAACTTATAACTATTTACCACGAATGGGTATGATATTTCCATTTCTGCGATCAAAGAGATGGATGGGGTGAAGGTGAGCATAAAGGCTTATACCGATGATATACATCGTTATTATACAGGAAAATCAAATAAGAGGGTTTTGAAGAATTTCAAGCGTATCTATGAGGAAGGGATAAAGCTATCTACGGAAACTGTGTTCATACCGGGTTGTGTGGATGTTATAGAAATAAGGAAAATAGCAGAGTTTATTTCCTCCGTGGATGAAAATATACCTCTAAGGATAGATGCATATTGGCCAGTATCTTGTGATGACTGGAGAGCACCGACGAGAGAAGAAGTGTTGAGTGCAGTGAAAGAAGCACGGAAATATCTTAACAACGTCAGCTTTATAGCCGGAGATGAAAGCACGGAGGGAAGATAATAAGAGTTTTTTAAGTGACATGGATGAAAAATGTTTGAACTGATAAGATATGTACTTGCAAAAGCAGTTGTTATGATTCTAAAAATAATGAACTTCAAAGCATATTTAAAAATGTTACGTATAAGAAACTGGTTAGGGTATTTTCTTATCGCTACTTTAGGGTACGCAATCTTCACAAAATTAGATGCTTCCATTTCAGAAACAATATTTTTCTATGTGCTCATTTTTCTCTATTTGGGTTTCAGTTTTTCTATAAATAATTGCTTTGACATCAGAGAGGATTTATTTAAAAAGAAAAAGAGCAATCCAGTAGCTATGGGAGAGATAAAGCAGAATGAAAGTATAATATTCTCCTTACTTTTAGCATTGCTTGGTATATTCCTTTCTCTTTCACATGGATTAAATGTTTTCTATTTCTTCTCTGTTCTTATTTTTCTGTCGTTTTCATACTCCTCCCCGCCGCTCAGATTAAAGTCGAAACCATTTTTTGATCTAATCTCCCACGGCCTTTTTTTCGGTTCTTTACTCTTTTTATTTCCTTCTATATTCTTTTCCAAGAATATTGAACTTTTGCACGCTCTTATAGTAGTATCTATATTTTATTTTTCTCTAATTCTTGAATTGAGAAACCATATAGAAGATTATGAGAGCGATAAAAAAGCCGGGATAAGAACAGCTGTTTACGTACTTGGATTGAATGCATCTAAAAAGGTTACGTATCTCCTTTCGCTTCTATTTCCCTTTTCGCTTTTGCCTATTTTCTACACAATTAACAAGCATATAATATTTTCATTGTTTTTAGTGATAACAGCGATTTTTTATCTCGCATTTTACAGTAAGAAATCCTACAGAATACTTGACATTTATTCCAATATCTCATATTTTTTAATAATACTGGGTGTTTTACTATGAGGATAGCACTCTGCAGCGATTATTTTTATCCGAAAATAGGTGGGATAACAACCCATATAGAGGGTTTGACAAGAGCTTTGGAAAAAAGAGGGCATGAAGTGGTAATAATCACAAAAAAGGCAAAATTCGATGACAGGCAGCACGGATTAAATGTGATTCGTGTGAATTCAATTTTTAAAACTTCAAGAGTGCTGGATATACCCCAAACTTCCGAACTTGAAAAGAAAATAAGAGAATTTAAACCAGATGTAATTCATGGGCATCACGCATTCTCACCAATATCCCTTCTTTCAATATTCACAGGTAAAAAGTTAGGAATAAAAACCATTTTAACCAACCACTCCATCCAGTTCCTGTATGATTTTGATTATTTGTGGAAGCCTTCATCCTATGTTCTTTTCCCTTATAGGGAGTATATTAATAGCGCTGACAGAATAATTGCCGTGAGCAATGCGGCTGCAAAATTTATATCGCATTTTACATCAAAGAAGATAGAGATAATAGGCAACGCGATAAATGTTGATGAGTTTTCGCCAGAAGTTAAAACATTTGACGGAAAAAGTGTGCTTTTTGTTGGAAGATTTACCTATCGAAAAGGAATCCACATTCTTTTAGAGGCTTTTCAAAAAGTTAAACAAGAGGTGGAAGACGCACATCTCACGCTTGTTGGCAGTGGTTACTTTTCATCTGTAGTAGATTTACTGATACGAGCTTTAAATCTAAGTAAAGATGTTTCTATAGTGGAAGGAAGGAAGAAAGAAAAACTCGTAGAAATTTATCAAAACTCCCACGTGTTTGTTCTTCCCTCCATTTATGGAGAGTCATTCGGTATAGTTCTTTTAGAAGCAATGGCCTCAAAAACGCCCGTAATTGCTTCAGATGATGGAGGAATAAAAGAATTAATAAAAAATGAAAAAACAGGATTTATTGTAAAAAAAGATGATGTGGAGGGATTATCTGAAAAAATAGCTGAATTGCTTTTGGATCAAAATCTCTCAAAGAAGATTTCAACTTTTGCATTCAAAGAAGTTAAAAAGTACGATTGGAAGAATATAGTCAAAAAAATAGAATCTGTTTACAAGTGCTAAATGATTATTGAAATAGAAACCTACGGCTGTGCAATGAACCGCGCAGATTCTGAGGCAATGAGGGGTCTGCTGGAAAGAGAGGGCTTTAATATCGGAAAGAATGGGGATATTTTAATTGTAAATACATGCACCGTAAAGACACCCACTGAGAGAAAGATAATAAAGAGATTGAAGAAATTGGAGGAGTCTGGAAGAAGGGTTATAGTTACCGGTTGTTTGCCGGCTGCATATCCAGAAATTTCAAATGAATTTAAAAGATTCTCATTTCTGGGAATGAATATTCAAGATATAGTTAAAGCGGTTAAATCTATAGAGAATGGAAAGAGATTTGTTAAGATTTCCGATGGAAAATGCAGACTGGAGATGCCGAGAGTTAGAGAAAATCCCGTGGTTGAGATAATTCCAATTTCTCATGGATGCTTGGGAAATTGCACATACTGCATTACAAAAGAGGCGAGGGGTAAGTTAAACTCCTATCCAATTGATCTAATTCTGGAGAGGGCAGAAAGTGCTATTGCCGAGGGTGTTAGAGAGATTTGGCTAACATCTCAAGACACGGGAGCCTATGGAATTGATAAAGGGATTAGATTGCCGGATTTACTGGGAGAAATTTCCAAAATTGAAGGAAAATTTAAAATCAGAATTGGAATGATGAATCCGAATCACGCCTTGGAGATTCTCGATGAATTAATTAATGCGTATAGAAGTGATAAGATCTATAAATTTCTCCATATTCCAGTTCAGTCTGGAAATGACAGAATTCTTAGAAAGATGAACCGTAAATATTCGGTTGATGATTTCAGGAAAATTGTTCTCGAATTCAGAGAAAATTTTCCAAGGATTACGATAGCGACCGATGTAATTGCGGGATTTCCGGGTGAGACCGAGGAGGAGTTTAGAGACACACTAAAATTGATAAATGAATTAAAGCCCGACATAGTCAATATCTCGAGATTCTGGCCACGTCCTAGAACTGAAGCGGAGAGAATGAGAACTTTTCCTTCTAGAATAACCAAGGATAGGTCGAGGATTCTCACAAGATTATTTAGGAAAATTGGTTTAGAAAAAAACAAAGAATGGATGGGCTGGAGGGGAGAAGCCCTCGTTTCCGAATCCAAAAAAGATGGAAGTTTCTGTGCAAGGAATTTTTCCTACAAACCCATAATTATAAGGTCTGAAAATGATTTGATGGGGAAATTTGTAAATGTGAAGATAAGAGAGGTAACATATTTTGATTTGAGGGGGGAGATCATTTAGTAGGAAATCTCCTCAAATCGAGAAGTCCCAGAGAATCTACAAGAATTGAATTAAATCTCACGAGAAGCATAAATGCGACTCCATTCTCAAGGGTTAAGCCAATAATTTTAAAGAGAAGGGAAGAACCACCCTCAGCAATACCAATACCCGAGGGTGAAATCGGAACGAATGTAATTGTTGTTAATAGGGGTTGAAGCATTAGTGCCGCTAAATAATTAATATCGAAGTTCAGAGATTTCGAAATGAAATAGAATTGAAAACCCATCAGAAGCCAGCCAATTAAAAGCAAGAGTATCATTCTATGGATTCTCCCACCCTCTATTTCTCTACACGCATATTGCATTTTCTCTACATACCCAAGAATGAGATTTAGGATGGGAGTTCTCGCTATAATTCTGTTTAGGATATTCGTATATATTGAGATGAGAATCCCTATAACGATAATGATTGGAAACGATGAAATTAGGAATAGATAGATCCTAGATTCTTGGCTCACGATAAATTCTGAGAAATAAATTGCGGAGATCATGCATAGAAATATCTTTACAAGGAAATTTAGTCCCTGAAACAAGGTAAGGATCCCTATTATCTCAGACCTTGACGAATTTGATTTTCTTGCAAGAGAAAATGCGACATAATAATAGCCAACCCTCCCGGGGGTTGCATTGCTGTAGAGCATTCCAAGGAGATGAGACTTCAGAATCTCTATGAATGGAATATCCCTCGATATCGCAATTTTTAAAAGAATCGATGCGGATAATTCAACAAAAAAATAGAATATTCCCGCAATGATGAAGTATCCGACCCTGATCCTCAGAATTAGGTCGAGAATTTTTTCTGCATCTAGAGTGAAGATTATGTAAAAAAGAATTGATATTCCAATCAGTGTTGATATGATGCTCTTTAATCTTCTCATCCTTCCTTTCTCCTCACTTTATAGATAGTGAATACCTGCTCTGGATTATCTTCCATTACATGTCTGTCCATAATCTCAAGTTCATATCTGTTGTGCATATTCCTACATACCCCGGATTTATGAGGCTCGAAGAGGCACCACGCACCCTCAAGCCACAAAACGCAATCGGTCTCATTGAAAATTTCATCCATAACCCTCTTATTGGAACCGAACCATGTTTGTAGGGAGTTCTTTCCATGAATTAGGAATATGCTCGGATTATGGGTTAAGACATAACACGATCCATCGATCTCGTCGATATTTCTCAACACGAGGATGTCGTGCATCTCCCTCGCATACTGTGCCTGTCTGTTCGGAACCATTATGAATCCAATACTCTTTGATAGTGTCAGATTTATATCATTGATCTCGAGTGTGTATGGCTCCACCGGTGGGTAGATTAGACTTTGTGTTAATTCCCGGGAAATCATTGAATTCGGTAGAATGAATTTAATTATATCTCCAAATTCCTTATACGGAAAGTCCGAGAAAAATGTAAATGATAGAAGTATGAGTAAAAGGATCGTTGAATATGCAAACAAATTATATCCCCGAAGATTTAGGTTTTTGTATAATCTTTCGAGCGATCTTCCAAGAGAGAATGCCCCATAGCCCCCAAACAAAATAACTGGAGAAAAATAGATGTTTATAAATCTGAAGCCAATTCCCCCGTTATCAACCCCGCCAGCATAGAACAATCCGAATAATATAAAATATGTGATAAACCACAGAATTAGGAATATGCAGATTCTTCTATCCCTTGAGAATAGATTGGCAATGCCGATAATTGAGAGGAGTGTAAAGAACAACGGGTGCATTTCTCCAGTGAACCAGAACATCGCATTAAATGAGAAATTATGCGGTGCGTACTCCAAACTAAATTTCTTTCCGGAGGGTGCGCCCCAGTCCATTCCCATATGAGAATAGAGATGGATCAAATGCGGAGTTATCAAGAAAAATAACAGGACCCACGGAATTAAAAATTCGGAATCGGTTAACTTACTTAACAATTCTCTTTCAAATAGAATAAGCATAAAGATTATAATCAGAATGAATAAAATACCCTCCGGTCTAATCTGGACGGTAAATGCCAGCAGGGTTATTCCCAAGAGATGTGTCCTGAATTTTTCATTCCTTAGATAGAGAAGGTAGGAAAGGATTGTCAGCAGGGAGAAGAAACAGAATGGAACCTCAGTTGCAACACTTCCGGACCAGATGATGTGTGCCGGAGTCAATGCAAAGAGAAGTGCGGAGAATAGCGCAATGGTCTCCCTTCTATCCTCATGGGATCTAAAGAGAAGAAATGCTATCAGAAATATGAGTAGAATCGATAGCGTTCCGATTATTGCAGAAATTTTAAATGCAATTTCCTCTGATGTTCCAAGGATGGTGTAGAAGATTGCCAAGAGGAACGGCCACCCGGAGGGGTCCTTATTTAGGATTCCCTCCCTGCAGTGGGTTGGTGTGCCATAATTACAGAGTATATTCTTACCCTCCGTTGCTATTGAATTCGCAATTCCGAGATAGAGGTCCTCATCGAAGAATATTCTGTGCGTGTGTGGAACAATAAATTCTCTTAGAGAGAAGCCAAGAATTAGGATCATAAAAAGAAGAATCCATGTTCTCCGACTTATCATAAAATTTCTCCTAAATTCCCCAAGATTGAGGATTAATAGCACTATGATGAGGAGAAATATTATTGAGAAGAACAAAACCTCAATATACATCAAATCCTCAACCCCAATTCCAAATCTTTTGTGTCTGTAGACGAAGTAACAGAGAATAATAATCATGAGTGCCGAGATCGCCGATGGCAAGAATTTAATTAATAAATCATCAATTCTCTCAGATTCCATTTTCCTTACTTATTTTCAATAAAGAAATTTCCAAGTGCAAGATATCTCGCCCTTGTCTTTAACATAACATCTATCGCATCATCTGGAGAATTTACTATTGGAAAGCCATGTAAATTAAAACTGGTGTTGAGAATTATCCCGAGTCCAAGATTCTTCTTCACCTCCTCCAGAAGTCTTCTAAATCTTGGGTTTTCATCCCCAAGCATCTGCGGTCTTGCAGAGCCATCGACATTTATAACAGAGATAATTCTCTCCCTCATCTCCTCTCTCGACATATAACCCATTGTCATAAATCTATCATATGAATCAACATTCTCAAATATCTTTTTTGATTCCTCTTCAAGAAGAGATGGGCAAAACGGCTGGAACCAACTCCTCCTTTTTATCTTTAAATTCAATTTATCCTTGATCTCTACCGGGGATGGGGGAGCAATTATACTTCTATTCCCCAATGCCCTTGGACCGTATTCCATTCTCCCCTGATACCACAGGACAAAATTTCCATTGGAGAGCAGTTCACCGACATATTCAGAGATATCATCTCTGTACTCATATTCCAATTTGTATTTGTTGATGGATTCGATTATTTTATCCTCTGAAAATTCATTTCCAAGATACGCATTTTTTAATTTCCTCGGTCTCGTTCCAAATTTCTTGAATGAGGTGTAGAGAGCGGAACCAACCGCCAAACCGCCATCTCCCATGTGAGGGAATACAAACCATCTCCTTAGACCAGAATTCAGCCTTATCTTCATATTGACCTTAATATTTGAGGCAACGCCACCGCTCCAGCAGACATTCTTTATTCCCAATTCCGAAATTGCATTCCTGAACAATTTACAGATATGCTTCTCGAGGGTTCTCTGAGCCATATAAGCCAATTGCTCCCTTGGAGTATTCCAGAGCAATTTCTTCAATATCGTGTATCTTCCAATCGTGGAGTATTTACATTTGACATTTAAACCGTCGACCTCAAAGAAATTTAGCAATTTATTCTCATCATCCGGGACCTTAAATGCGAAGTCTGAGAGAGCCATTACCTTGCCCTCATCCTCTAATTCTCGCATTCCAAGTAGTGTTGTCACCTGCTCAAAGAATATTCCAAATGAATCCCTCGCCTTTATTGAGGAAATTCTCTCAAGTTCATCATTCTCGAATATATTTATCGTTCCAGATAAGCCATCTCCAACACCATCCAGGGTTATCGCTATGGATTTCTTAAAACCGCTGCATATTACGGCAGAAATGGCATGGGCGGAATGATGGTCAACGATGTCGATTTCATAATCCTTGAAACCCATTCTGTCCAAATTTCTTCTAAAATACCACAGACTTATTCTTCTACTTAATGGAACCTCTGGAATCTCGGTGGTTCTATACTTAAAGTGCCTCCTGAATTCAGAAAATATCGGTTCCGGGATTTTCCTTCTCCTGAAGAGATAGTATTTCCTCTTAAGGGACGGAAATGCCCTCGTCAGTGTTTTTGCAAAATCTGTTGTGGTAAAGGAAACTATGGATATGTCGGATGGCTTTAAATCCAAGAAATCGAGACAAACTCTTATCGAATTGAATGGAAATCCAACATCCAGTTTTCTCTTCGTAAATCTCTCCTCGTTTACCGCGACCTCTATCCTATTCTTCTCAACTATACACGCCCCCGCATCGTGCCCATCCCAAATTCCGAGAACATACATTTTAAATGAATTAAAATGAATTATCATTAAAAATTCAACAATATATTATGCATCCTTAAACTAAATATGCTTCCTTCTCGCCCAATGACAAATCATATCTCCAAGGTGCGATATTTCCTTAGAACGCCTCCGATATCGACGCATACCCTTCTAAATCCCATGTCAATTAATTTATCATAAATTGTATCTCTCTTATAAATTATTTTTTCAATATCTTCTGGCAATGTCTCTATTATCGCAATTCCATCAAAATTCCTCACTCTGAGGTATGAGATTCCAAGTTTCCATAGGAATTCCTCCGCAGATTCGACCATTCTCAGTTTCTCGTATGTAATTTTCTCATTTAATGGAATTCTTGTAGCGAGACAGCTCTCAGAAGCAGCGTTAAAGTTTGAGAGTCCCAAAAATCTTGCGATCTCTCTCACCTCCCTTTTTCCGATTCCAGCATCCGCAAGCGGACTCGCAACATTTTCTTCCTTTAGCGCCCTTATCCCCGGCCTGAATTCATTCATGTCATCCGCATTTGTTCCATCAAGTATGACCGAGATTCCATAAATCTTCCCGAATTTCTTTATTTCCCTTATAATATTTTTCTTACAATAATAGCATCTATCAATAGAATTCTCAACGATCCTTGAATTATCGAGAAAATTTTTCCTTAAAATGAAGTGCCTAATTCCGATCTCATCCGCAATTCTCTTGGAATTCTCTATGGTCCTCCTGTGCACGATCTCGGAATCTATCGTTACCGCGATTATATTATCATCGTCAGAAACATCTCTCGCAATTCTTGCAACCACACTGCTATCAACCCCTCCCGAGAATGCGATTATAGCTCTCTTATTTTTTGAGTTTCTATCTATGATAATATCCCCTATAATCCTCCTCAACCTTTCATACCTTTTCTCGAGCACGATACCTGGCATCTTATTTAACCATTTTATTTAACATTTTTCTAAAAATATTATTACTCTAAAAATTACTTCTAAAAATGGAGAAGAGTTCAAGACTTCCGGGATTTTATAGATTGTCGGTAGAGGAGAGGTTAAATATTGTGAGTAGATTTTCAAATTTGGACGATGATGAGAAGAGAATATTGACAGATGGCTCCTCCCTGGATGAATTAGACCTAATGATCGAGAATGTAATAGGGAAGATTGAAATCCCCCTGGGAATTGCGGTGAATTTCCTTATAAATGGCAGGGATTATCTGATTCCGATGGCAATCGAAGAGCCATCAGTTGTTGCTGCAGCAAGTAATGCTGCGAGAATTGCGAGGTCTGGAGGGGGTTTTAAAGCAACGAGCACGGAACCGATAATGATTGGACAAATCCAATTAATAGCAAAGAACCCGGAATCTGCAAAAGAGAAAATTCTTGAGAATAAAGAAAATATATTAGATATTGCAAATTCTCGGGATAAAATTCTACTCGACCTGGGTGGTGGTGCAAGGGACCTGGAGGTTAGGATAATAGATAACATGGTGATAATCCATCTGCTAATTGATGTTAGGGATGCAATGGGTGCAAACATAGTAAATACGATGGCCGAATCTGTTGCAGAATATATAGAGGAGATAACCAGTGGGAAAATTTATCTTAGAATTCTATCAAATCTCGCGGTAAAGAGACTTGCGAGGGCAAGTGTATCGATCCCAAGGGATGCGCTCAGCGAGGAGGAGATGAATGGGATTATAAAGGCATACGAATTTGCATTAATTGATAGATATAGAGCGGTAACACACAACAAGGGGATAATGAATGGTATAATTGCGGTGGCACTCGCAACTGGCAATGATACGAGGGCAATAGAATCTGGAGCTCATGGCTATGCATCCATATCTGGCAGGTACTTGCCACTAACAACATGGGAGATAGATGAAGATGGAAATCTAAACGGTAGAATTGAATTGCCTCTTGCTGTCGGGATCGTTGGGGGATCAACAACCGCACCATACGCCAAGGTATCCTTAAAGATATTGAATGTTAAAACAGCAAGAGAACTGAGCGAGGTTATGGCGTCCGTGGGACTTGCACAAAATTTAGCGGCATTGAGGGCATTATCGACAGAGGGCATACAGAAGGGTCATATGAAATTGCATAAAAGGAGGCTGAAAAATGTCTAAGTACAAGATCGCATTAATTCCGGGAGATGGAATAGGGCCGGAGATAATCAGGGAGGGAAAAAGGGTCCTTGATAGGGTCTCGGAGATCGAAAATTTTGAGATAGAGTGGCACAAATATAACTTCGGTGCGGATAATTATCTCGAGACTGGTGAATTGATTAATGAAGAGGATTTGAACGAGATAGAGGGTATGGATGCCATCTATCTCGGGGCATTGGGTGACCCGAGGGTTGAACCTGGCGTGCTTGAGAAGGGAATTCTGCTCTACTTGAGATTTTATTTTGACCAATTTGTAAATTTGAGACCTGTTAAACTGCTCGAGGGTGTTGAATGCCCACTCAAAAACAAATCCCCGGATGATATAGACTTCGTTGTTGTTAGAGAGAATACCGAGGATTTCTATGTTGGAATCGGCGGAAATGCGATGGAAGGAAAATCGAGCAATATCCTCGAAATCGAGAGGTCGCTCTATAGTGTAAAATTCGACCTTGATATTGAATCTGATGGGGATGAGATCGCGTATCAGATTGGTGTTTTAAGTAGGAAGGGATGTGAAAGAGTCATAAGATATGCATTCGAATTGGCAAAGAGAGAGGGCAGAAAGAGAGTAACATCTGTTGATAAAGCAAATGTATTAACCTATGCATACAGTTTCTGGAGAGAGATATTCACGGAGATTTCAAGGGAATATGAGGGAATAGAAACGGAATTTAATTTTGTTGATGCGATCACTATGTGGTTTATAAAGAATCCGGAATGGTATGATGTAATTGTAACCCCAAATATGTTCGGCGACATTATAACGGATTTGGGAGCAATGATTCAGGGCGGACTTGGTCTTGCCCCGGGGGGGAATATAAATCCAGAGGGAATTTCGATGTTCGAGCCAATTCACGGCTCCGCACCAAAATATGCCGGGAAGAATGTTGCAAATCCAATTGCCACAATATGGGCGGGAGCATTGATGCTGAATGAACTTAACGAAGTTGATGCATCAAAATTAGTTCTAAGGGCAATAGAGGAGGTTCTAAAGGAAGGTAAGGTAAGGACAAAAGACCTTGGTGGTAATTCAAAGACATCGGAGGTTGGTGATGCAATAGTAGAGAAACTCTCTACTCTTGTATGAAATACAGGAAATATAAAGATGACAACCAAGGCGTCGGCACCGGGAAAAATCATATTACTTGGAGAGCATGCTGCAGTCTATGGAAATCCCGTCCTCGTGGCAACTGTCGATTTGAGGAGTTATGTGACAGTAAGTAAGAGAAACGATGACAAATTCGTTCTGAATAATCCGGCAGTAGATGTGATGAATTTTAAATTCGAATTTTCCGACATCCCAAGGTTGAGAAAAAAATGGAATCTTGCACTCTCTGCTGAGGCGATCTACAAAACATTGAGATTTATAGAAGAGAGTGCCGGATTGAGTATAGATATAAACTCCGATGTTCCAGTTTCCTCTGGTATGGGAAGTTCCGCATCGATCGCATCGGCACTTGTGTTTGCAATCTCGAGAGAAATGGGTCATAACCTAAGTAAAAAAGAAATCGCAAGGATTTCATGGGATATAGAGAACATAATTCACAAAAAATCAAGCGGAGTTGACCCATACGCGGTGACATATGGTGGCATTATAAGGTATCAGAGTGGAAAATGTGAAAATGTTAGGATAAGGGAATGCCCGGAAATTACGATAGGAAACACTGGAATAAGGTCAGACACCGGAGAAATAGTCTCAGATGTTATGAAATTAAAAAATAAATTTCCAGGATTCTTTGAAAAATATCTTGAAATTATGAAGGAGATTGTAGATTACGGGCAGAGATTCCTGGAGAGTGGAGACATGGAGGGATTTGGACAGGTCATGAACATAAATCACGGTCTATTATCTGCGATTGGAGTATCATCACCAGAATTAGAGAAATTGGTGTGGGCTTCCAGAAAGAAGAGCCCCGGAGCAAAACTCTGTGGAGCGGGCAGAGGCGGCATAATGATTGCCATTGGAGATGTTGCCAATGAAATAGAGAAGGTGGGTGGACAAGTGATTAAGACGAGAATCTCGAGAGATGGTGTCAGATTGGAGAATTAAAAAATTAATAAACTAAAATAAACTAAAAATTAATATTTAAGTCTATAATTCTATTTTATCTTATTGGTCTGGATTGAGGTGTAAACAAAATGTATCCAACTGGTCCCGCAGCCTATGATAGGGCGATCACGGTCTTTAGCCCAGACGGTAGGTTATTTCAGGTGGAATATGCAAGAGAGGCGGTAAAGAGAGGCACAACCGCCTGCGGTATTGCATATGAGAACGGAGTGTTATTGGCAGTTGATAAGAGCATAACATCATCTCTAATAATTCCCCAATCAATAGAAAAAATATTTAAGATAGATGAACACATCGGGATTGCCACATCCGGCTTGGTTGCAGATGCGAGGAGATTGATTGAAGAGGCGAGAATTATGGCTCAGAGGAGCAGGGTAGCCTATAATGAGCCGATAAGTGTGGTAAATCTGACAAGAGAGATATGTGATATAAAGCAATTATATACGCAATATGGTGGTGCGAGACCCTTCGGCGCGGCATTACTAATTGCTGGAGTGAATGATAAGCCATATCTATTTGAAACTGACCCGAGTGGTGCATTTACTCAATACTTGGCAACATCTATTGGGGTTGGAAAGAGCGATGTTGATAAGTTATTTGAGAGGGAATATAGAAAGGGAATGTCAAGATATGAAGCAATTGCACTTGCACTAAAGGCATTAAATCTGATATCTGAGAAGAAATTATCGAGGGAATTTATAGAGATTATAACGATCGAATTGGGAGATAGATACAGAGAAGTAAGTAAGAAGGAAATCGGTGATGTGATGCAAAGCCTTAAAAATGAGTTAAATAAGAGGGAGGGGTCCTGAATAATTTCTTATGTCTTATATCTCAAAAATGGTTAGTCTGGACAGGGCAGTTATAGCAAGATTAAAGATTCGGGGTGAGACATTTGAAATTCTTGTTGACCCAGATTTGGCACTACAATATAGACAGGGCAGAAATGTGAACTTTGATGAATTGCTCGCGATAAATTCGGTATTTAGGGATGCGAGATCCGGGGAGAGGGCATCAGAACAACTAATGAAGAAATTCTTTGGAAGCTACGATGTTGAAAGGGTTGCAAGTGAGATATTAAAGAGGGGGGAAATCGGATTAACAACAGAACAGAGAAGAAGAATGCTTGAAGAGAAAAGGAAACAAATAGCCTCGATAATCTCAAAGAATGCGATAAATCCTCAGACAAACACGCCGCATCCTCCAGCAAGAATTGAAAAGGCAATGAAAGAAGCGAGAGTAAATATCGACATATTCAAGAGTGCCGAGGAACAGGTTGAAGCAATAATAAAAAAATTACAACCAATTATTCCCATCAGACTCGAAACCTTAGAGATTGCGGTCAAGATTCCGGCACAATATTCTGGAATTTGTTATAAAATTTTATATGAATTTGGGAATGTTAAGAAGGAGGAATGGTTAGAAGATAGTTATTTTTGTCTATTGGAAATTCCCGCTGGCTTGCGGGATGAATTTTATGACAAGATTAATAAATTAACCCGTGGCGATGTCAGAATAAAGGTAGTAAAGTAAGTGGTGGCTTGGAATGTTACGCATTAAAAATAATGAATTTGTCATTCCCGGACAATTAATTGGGAGTAGGATAATTTGTGATACGAATTGTTTCTACGAGAACGGAAAGGTATATTCCGCAATTCAGGGAATTGCGAGGGTCATTGGGAATAGGGTCATAATTATTCCATCATCTGGAACATATGTTCCTAAAGAGGGCGATATCGTTATCGGTGTTGTAAAGAACATAATGAGTAGGAATTGGGTCATTGATATAAATTCGCCATATACATGCATACTCAAGGGTGAGGAAGTTGCAAGAGACCCATTGAATGAGGATATAAGAAAATATTTTGTTGTTGGAGACATTATAAGTGGCAAGATTTCAAGGGTTGATGAAGTAAACAACTCCACCATCTCGGGACCGAGGAAACTTGAGAATGGAATCGTTATAGAGGTGAATCCAAAACGAGTTCCAAGGGTGGTTGGAAAAAAGCGTTCAATGTTAAATTTAATAAAAGAAAAAACGAAGAGTAGGATCTTAGTGGGTCAGAATGGTAGAATATGGATCAACGACGGCAATATAGAGTTAACGATAATGGCAATAAAGAGGATAGAGAAGGAGGCACAAACAAAAGGATTGACGGATAGAATTGCCAAGATGCTTGAGGAAAATTATAATAAAAATTAAAAAAATTAAAATTTAAAAGTGAGTTTGAAAATGAAAAGGAATGGGAAGATTAGACTTATTAAAGACGGTAAGAGATTGGATGGTAGGAAGTTTGATGAATTGAGAAGGATTGAGATGAAGGTTGGAGTATTGAAGAGGGCAACAGGATCAGCATATGTTGAATGGGGTAAAAATAAGGTGCTTGCTGGTGTATATGGTCCTCGAGAATTACATCCAAAATATCTTAGGGACCCAACTAAGGCATTGTTGAGATGCATATACAATTTGGCACCATTTTCTGTAGAGGAAAGGAAGAGACCGGGACCAGATAGAAGGTCCATAGAGATATCGAAGGTTACTACCGAGGCATTAAATTCTGTTGTTCTTGTTGAAAGATACCCAAATACCGCGATAGATGTATTTATTGAGATTTTACAGGCAGATGCTGGAACGAGATGTGCTGGAATAAATGCCGCCGCACTGGCACTGGCTGATGCCGGAATACCAATGAGGGACTTGGTGACGGCATGCGCGGTTGGGAAGGTCGATGGAGAAATCGTTTTAGACCTGATGAAGGAAGAGGATAATTATGGGGAGTGTGACATGCCGGTGGCAATAACTCCAAGAAAGAAAGAGGTTGTTTTATTGCAGATGGATGGGAAATTAACGAGGGATGAATTTAAGAGGGCGTATGAACTTGCAATTGATGGAGCAATGCGAATCTGTGAAATACAGAAGAATGCATTACTTTCCAGTATAAATGTCGATGTTAAGGGTGTGTAATATGGATATTGAGGCATATCTAAGAAGGGATTATATAAAGAATCTTGTAAATCAAGGTAAGAGATTGGATGGTAGGAAATTCGATGAATTTAGAAAAATTGAGATCGAAAATAATTATGTTGGTGAAAAGGCATGCGGTTCCTCACTAATAAATCTCGGGAATACGATGGTTTTGGTTGGAATAAGTTTAGATGTTGGCGAGCCGTATCCAGATTCTCCAGAAAGTGGAGTCATGACAACATCTGCGGAATTGAGACCATTGGCATCCCCATACTTTGAAGCGGGTCCTCCCGGAGAAGAGGCAATTGAGGTCGCAAGGGTTGTAGATAGAGGTATAAGAGAATCCGGAGCAATTAACTTAGAGAAATTATTTATTGAGGAAAATAAGGTCTGGATCGTTTTTATTGATATTCATATTTTGGACCATGATGGGAATTTAATTGATGCTTCCGGAATTGCAGCAATTTCAGCACTCTTAAATACCAAAATACCGAAGTATGAGGATGGAAGTGTAATCTATGGAGAATATTCTGGTTCTTTACCAGTGACGGAGGTGCCAATCCCATGCACATTTGCAAAGATTAATGATAAAATGCTTATTGATCCAACATTGGATGAGGAATATGCGATGGATTCGAGACTGACGATAACAACAACCGACACAATAAACGCTATGCAAAAGGGAGGTGTTGGTTCACTATCAGAGAGTGAAGTATATAACGCCGTCGACATGGCATTTGAGAAGGCGAAGGATGTAAGGAAGTTACTATAATCTCCTTTCCCATTTTTTTAACTCGATTATACTTGATAGTGTTCCACCTCTCCTTATCTCCTCCCTTATTCTATTTTCTTTCTCAAGTATATCCATCGCCCTGTTTGCAATTTCAACTGCCCTTTCCTTTGGAACAACCACAACACCATCAAGGTCTCCAATTACATAGTCTCCAGGTCTTATTAATTGTCCGGAAATTCTTATCGGAACATTTATTTCACCAAATCCCTTTGGCTCGCCAGCAGCGGATTTCACATTTCTTGAGAATACCGGGAATTCCATCTTTCTTATATCTTCGATATCCCTTACACTCCCATTAATGACGACACCAGATATACCCTTTCTTAAACAACTTTGTGACGCCAATTCACCCCATATGGCATTTCCCGTGCCACCGGCATCTATTACTATGACATCCCCCCTATTTGCCACATCTATCGCTTCAACGGGTTTTGCCCAATCACCGGGATATGTTCTCACGGTAACTGCTCTGCCAACCATTCTCGTTCCAATCTCAACCCCAGCCACCGGTTTTATCCCCTCAATATAACCTGATCGATGCATCGCATCTGAGATATTTGCAGTGGATACCCTCCTAAAAACATCTAATGGATTTGTGTATTTTTTATATAATCTACTCTTTATCGGAACTCCCTCTTCTATCGCCCTCTTAATCCTCTCTGCTGCCACTCTTGCGTTTTCAGCCTTTATTATTGCCCCTCCAACTATAATTATTGATGCTCCAGCCTTAACAGCCTCTACAGCAGTTTCTGAATTTATGCCTCCAGCAATTGCAATTGGAATCTTAACAGATTTAGAAATTTTTTTCAATTCTTCAATTGCATTAATTCCACTCATTTGTTGGTCTATGGAGATATGAACACATATATAATCAACACCCATCTTCTCTAATTCAATTGCTCTTTTTTCCATATTGTCTATATTCATCAAATCCACCATGATCTCGGCACCATAATTCCTTCCAGCATCTACAGCTTCTCTAATTGTAGAATCATCGGCAACACCCATAATAACAACAACATCTGCTCCAGACTTCGCGGCGATCTCAACCTCACACCTCCCAACATCGAGGGTTTTCATATCTGCAACTATCTTATGCCCTGGAAATAACTCCCTGAATTTTCTCACAGAATTGAGACCTTCTGCCTTTATCAAGGGTGTCCCAACTTCGATCCAGTCTGCTCCCCCCTCCACGGATTCCCTCGCCACTTGAATTGCTCTCTTCAAATTGACGAAGTCTAATGCAACCTGTAGAATTGGTTTCATAGATTAAAATAATTGGAACAGATAAAGAAAAAGAGTGTCCTCATTTTTAAGGTTTCTCTTCTATAAGTTATTCACAAATTACACACGATATCTTGGTGACAATGAAAAACCACATCATTATCATCACTATTATATGCCTGTTTTGTGCCTTTTGTTCCTGTACATATCAACCATCGGAAGAAAACTCTCCCCCAGAAGAAACCATGAAACCAAAAGAAAAGATTCTCTCCATAATTAATGGATTCGATAGAAATAACGATTCCACATTTGATAGGGTTGAGGAGATTGTAGAGATTGGCGAACCAGCAGTTCCATATTTAATTGAACTCCTTTATAGTAATGATACTTATCATAAATGGGCTGCTCTCTACGCATTATCTAGGATTGGTCACGAAGTTGATAGGAAAAAGCAAGAAGAGATAATTTCACATGTAAAAAATTTATTCGACGATAAAAATCCAACAATAAGGCAAACGGCGGCGGGCATCGCTGTTGGATTGGGCGAAAAAGAGGGAATTCCAATTTTGATAGAATATCTGAAATCGGATGATACGAGATTGTTAAGTAAACCACGCAGATCACTAAGTTCATATTCAATTTCTGTCTTAAGATATTACACTCGACAAAACTTTGGTTATAGTATTTATGTTCCAATGGATGAGAGAGAGGAAGCGATAAAGAAATGGGAAAATTGGTGGGAAAAAAATAAAGATTCATTGGTCTGGGATCCAAACATATGGGAATATGGCGGATATGTAATTAAATCATAAATTCCATCAGAGGATGATTGCAGATATCAAGAAAAATTGCGTTAGAAATGTGCCATCATTTATTTTGATAATATTCATACTGTTATTTCTCTCAAATACTACATTCTCAAGAACTTCCATATCAACAGAAGATTGTGATATAACTGTGACTGTGAATATAGCATTTTATGGTGATGGAGCAAATCAATCTCTCATAGATAAATGGGAGCAAGAAGCCGAGAATTTATGGAATGGTCCCCATGGCTATAGAATATTTGGATATTGCAAGTGTAGAGTGCATTTCGATTTTAATATGAAAATTGTTAGTAATAAAGATTCATGTCCTGATGATTATCATTGTATCGAGGTCAAGAATGTTCCAACAGATAATGATCACAGGTCATTTGTAAAAACCGGTGCTATGCCTGGAAAGGGATTTGATAAGGGTCCATACACTAAACGTGCAACGGGTGAATTTAGTAATAGAGATGATGGAAAAGTCGTTGCACATGAAATAGGACATCTGATGGGTTTGGATGATGAGTATTTTGATTTCAGTGTCGATTTCACTATAAACAATGATGGGAGTATAACTATCAATAACTTGATTATCACATATCCACCGGGAATGCCAATTACCGATGATATTAGAAAGAAGGTTAGGGAGGGTATAGGCAATCTTCTTTCACGTGGAAGGGTTTCCAAAGGACATAGTTATACTTGGAATTCCAGCTCTCTTATCCCTGGAGCGATGAATGACAGTATAATGGGTATGGAACCTGGATTTAACTGGACCGCTACACAGGGTCATATAGATCAGATCTGTGAGGAAACTGATACAGAATGTCCAAACAAGTGCTGTTGTGGAAATGGTAAATTCGATGCTGGTAGAGAGGAATGCGACCCCAAGGCAATTCCAACTGGATGTAAGGACAATCTCTACTGTACATCTCTATGTAAATGTCTTCCCTATGTAATCCCCGGTCATGAAACAACGACTACCTCTACCACTACAACAATTTCTCAAAAGGAAACTACTACAATTCCCAAAAAAACAACAACCACTCTTGAGACAGTTGTAACACCAAGATGTGGGGATGGTTATCTCTCCTCCCCCAGAGAAGAATGCGATATGGCGGATCATCCGATCTATAGTAATTGGAGTGGTGCAAAGGTATATTTATGTCCAAAAGGTAAGGTTTGTGTTAACTGTAAGTGTGTACAATTAACTCCAACATGTGGTGATGGCTGGATTTATAGACCTCCAAATTACGGACTACCTGGAGTATGGGGTGAAGAGTGCGACCCTAAAGCGACCCCAACAGGTTGTGAAGAAGGAAAAATCTGCACACAAGATTGTAGATGTGAATCAGAAGAAAAATGTCCAGATGGTTTCTATACTTCAGAGGATTGTGAAGGAAAATGTGGTGAGAATGAAGCCTGTGAGTTTGATTTAGAAACGGGTTGTTATTCATGTGTAAAAATAGCCTGCAAAGAAAATTCAGACTGCGGGGAAATAATAAAGAAGAGAGTATGCTACAATAATGATGTTTATGAACAAACCATCATACCGATTTGTTATAACCCCGGCACTCCTGAAGCAGAGTGCAAATTCAGGATATCTGGAATATCCAGAGGAGGTCAACTCCTGCCACCACTAGAGGATTGTGATCCAGGATATTGTTTGGATGGTCAATGTGTAGGGAAGATAACGACAACAATGGAGGAAACCACCACAATTACCGAAACCACAACAACCACAATAATGACTTGTGAGGATATGGGAATGTATTCATCAGAAAGTGCTTGTGATAATGAATGCGATCCTCCCGATAGGTGTGTGTATCATGAGGGCTATGAATGCTGGTACTGTCAGCAGGTTGAGTGTGGTGAAGGTCTATATGAGAGTTCCAACTGTGATGGGGAATGTGATCCCACAAGGGGTGAGGTATGTGAAGAATATCAAGACACCGGATGTTACAGGTGTGTGTGTCCTGATTTAATGGTAACATCAATATCAGCAAAGGTAAGCCTTAGTGCAAATACTCATTGTCAAGACGAAATCTGCAAGACTGATTGTTCGTTATCAGCAACAGTTGAATTCCAGATAAGAAATATTGGTGCAAGAGCAGTAGATGCTTCAACTGCTCAAGTGAAACTTGCACCAGCAGTGGGAACAGAAACAGAGGCAGTAGAATCTTTAGATCCAGGAGAAGTTAGCACAACAAAAACCTTATATTTCAGTAGATTTGCAACAGTAACTGGAAGTGGAATGGTCGCATGTGAGCAATTGGATTGGTGGTCTTCAGAATATACTGCCACGGTTATTGCAGACTTTGAAAATGATGTTGCAGAGTGTGATGAAGACAATAACGAGAATTCGGTATATCCAAGTCCCACATAATTTAATTTTTTGAATCATATTATCATTTTTCTTGCAACATTTAAAATTTTGTCAAATTCCTTCTTTTTTGTACTATATCTTGCAAACTCTACCAAACTGCACAACTCCAAACATCTCTTTATTTTATTATACTCCCTAAAATTTCTCTTTTTTAGAATATGTAATAGCTCAGTATTCGTTATCTCCCTCCTCAATTTAAATTTATTTGAAAAATAAAACCTAATTGCCTGAGAAATTTTTTCATAGGCATCCTTTTTCCTTCCCTTAATGAATAAATTTTCTGCCTCATTTAGCATATCTCTCGCAATTTTTCTATAATCAATCAACTCCTCCATCCCTTCTTCTGTTGGTCTTATTTCATGCTCCTTAGATATTTTCAGATATTTACCGTAGATGAGCAAAAGGATAGCAATTGCCACAACCAAAATTAATAATATTGGCAATATAGAAGATTGCGCTTCTTTCTCTTGAGTCCTTTCTAAGGAGACCTTCTTTATTGTGCCATTGACATATTCCGCAATTATCCTTCTTCTTTTATCATCATTCCTATAAGGAATTACTATCCTAGTATAATTCCGAGATAATTGATTGAAGATTGGGGTCTCGTTTCTAAATCCTTGTTCCCTGAGTTGTCTATCATATTTCTGGAATTCTTTATTCTCTTTAAGTAATTTCATCATCCATTTCTTATCTTCTTGAGTTAGAGACATTATCTCCGTTATCGTACCATTTTCCATCCTTCCCCTTATAGTTGCAGTCTCGCCATTTGTTTTTCTATAATTAATGAGAAAATCTCCGGTATTATTCGAGGTTAGATTAAATCGCATATTTGTTATATTGTAGCCCAAATTTGATAATCTTGTATTTTCTCTTTTGAATTTATCATTTCTCGCCAAATTTTCTTGGAATTGTTTCTCCATCTCCCTCCTCGCTTTCAATTGTCGCTCCATCTCCCGCTTTAGGATATTTGTATTCTGGTTAAGTTGATTTCTCTGAACCCTGGTTCCTATTGGAGTTCGAGTTATCTGCTGAGATACACTTGAAATACTAGAACCGATCTGTATGTTAAATGACCCAAAAGAGGAGTATGAGGTTTGCTCGATATTTATACCATTACATCTATAGATTGTGGTTATGCCCTGAGATCGACCCACCTGTAGATTGGACTCCTTAACCTCTATTCTCAGAGAATTTGATTTTACCGTTTCTTCCATCCCAGTCTCTGGATTTATATATGTTACCTCCGCACCGTCAATTTCGTAAACTCCAGACTTGAACGGCTTTATCGGGTCATACTCGAGGGTTGATTCTCCTCCAGGTATTACACTCTCCAAACACTCTATGTTCAGACCATTATTTCCAAACACATTTCTGTCTTTAATTCTTATTAGAATTTCTCTTCCAAATGGATTCTTAAATTTTAATATGATCTTTACATCATCTCCAACCTTTATGTCTTTATTTTCAACTAATTTTTCAACACTTAGTCTTTTTTCTGCAGACATTGGATCAATTAATAAAAGAAATATGCTCAGAACCAATAATATTGAGAATGAGCGCCTCATTCTCTAAACATTTTATTTAGAATTAAGATTTATATTTTAACATGGCAAAAAAACAAAAAAGGAGAATTTACAATCCGGTCACTGGAAAATATTACGAACTTAGACAAAGAACAACAAGTTCTGGGAGGAGGGGACAAATAAAAGGTTTGTGGAAAGCACCGAAAAAGAAGAAATCGCTATTGGATATAATCCTCGAATGATAAGATTCAATTAGTATGATAATATGGAATCAATTTTCTTAGATTCCAATGTTATTGCAAACTGGATTTTAATAAAGGACTCTACTAAAAAATTCGAAGATTTGAAGAATGAGAAAATACTAAAGCAAAGATTAAAGAATATTAGCTATTCATACACCTTAATAGAGGCTCTACTCACAGATGAGTATAGAGTTAAAACCTCTAGCTTGACACTAGCAGAAGTTTCTTACGTTTTATATAATGAAATGTTATCCCTCAAGATGTATGGGTTGGGTGTTCCACTAACATTATGGCCAAAGTTACGAGAAAGACACGACCTCACAAGAGAAGAAAAATCTAGTGTTAGAGAAATTATTGCAAGATATCTTAAAGAATTTAAAAAAGGTGTAAACATTGTGAATGATACCATAGACGATATGATTTATCCTAAGCTTATTCTAGAGTATAAATTAAGAACTCATGATGCAGTTTTATTAACTACGGCAATTCTGAATAAATGTTCATGGTTCATAACAAATGACAAAGAGCTTGTTGAACTGAATAAAGGTAGAAGAGGGAGCAAATTTTCTAATATTTTTGGGATAGTTCCTGATTTGCCCCAGAATTTCCTTAGAGTTGTAAGATAGTATTAATCTAAGATCATCTCTTCACCTTATATTCTGAACTACGTAGTTCTTCGATTGCTTGCCCTATTTTAAATGTCGTTTCGTCTTTACTTAAAAATTTATATAACTTTTTATTTCTCAAATCATTGGATGGAATCTTATAAACTTCTTTTATTTCATATTTTTCATTCAAAATTACGATAATTAAATAATCGAATTTGTCTAGTTTTAGGTTATTGATGTAGCTAGAAAACCTTTCTTTTCCATTTTTTGATTTTAATACTGTGTATTTTATTTGATATTTTTTATTGTCGTCATCAATGCAATCGTAGCCTGGTTCGTTTCGATTTTTTGATAATTTGAGATTAAACCTATCGCAGGCATATGCTTCAACAAAGTCAGGAAGGATTCTCAAAGAGCGATTATATGGATCTCCCTTTTCCGTTGTAAGTTTACTTAATTTGTTTTGGATTTTCCACAACTTTTTAATCTGCTTTTGAGCTTCATTGAAAGTTTTTTGTATGGATTGTTTTGATTCCATTCTATTTTTAAGACAATGCGCAGTAAAATATTTTTATATAATTATCCTATACCTCCCATATATTACATAGATATTAACCAATAGAACAAAAAGTGCAGATGCAAAAAACCAATCCTTTATGCTCGTGTCCTCCAATTCTCTTTTTATGTTCTCGCCAATATTTCTATAAATTTCATCCAATGTGTTTTCATTTACGGATTTGTAGTATTTTCCACCAGTCTCTTCTGCAATTCTCCTTAATAATTCTTCATCCAACTCAGCATATTGAGGGTTGCCGAATATATCATAACCCAAAATCACCGGTCTTTCTGAACCCATACCTACTGTAAATACCTGAATATTATTTAATTTAGCAAATTCTATTGCCTCCTCTGGAGTAACAACTCCCGCATTATTCACACCATCACTTAAAAGGATAACGACCTTCTTCTTATTTGGTATCGAGGTTGCCATGTCAATCGCCAAACTTAGTCCATCGCCTATTGCCGTTTTTCCTTCTCTCTGTTGAATTGCCCTCAATTTTTCAATTGCCCTTTCCTTGAATGGTGTCAGATAAGAAACCGTCGTTGCTCCAGATTCAAAGATAACGATTCCGACATTGTCCTTTGGCTTCAAACTCCTTATGAGAATTTCTGCGGATTTTTTCGCAGCTTCGAGTCTACTCGGTTTATAATCTGTCGCCGCCATACTCCCAGAATCATCTATAACCAATACCACATTCACACCCTCCTTCACAGTTTTTAAAGGAATTCTCGGGTCCGAAAGACCGAGTATGATCAGAATAATTGAAATTAATAAGAGAATGAATGGAAGATTTTCCCTTATATGTAATTTTCTTTTATTTGCAGTCTTTATAATTCCAACCGAACTAAATTTCAATATTGCTCTCCTCTTTTCTCTTCTATATCTAATGTAAAAATATACTAATACCGGTACTATCAACAATGACACCAATCTTATGGGCTCACCAAAATTAAATCCCATTTTATCTAATTCTCATTTTTCTCTTTCTGAAAAATTTCATTAATGGTATGTAGAATGGCTCCCCAGTACCCACTTCGATAACATCTACATTCAATCTCGCCATATCTCTAATGAAATCCTCCCTCCTTTCCTTGTTCTTCAATCTGTAAAACTCCCTAAATTCTTCATCATTCGTGTTTATTAATATCTGCTCTCCGGTCTCCCTATCCTCTAAAAAGACATAACCAATATCTGGAATCTCCTCCTCTCTTATATCAGATAATCTTATTAGAATAACATCATGTTTATTCTTGAGAAATTTGAGGGGTTTTTCAAAATTACCGGAGATGAAATCCGAGATTATGAATATTATGCTTCTCTTCCTTATGATCTTGCTCAGATGGGTCAATGATCTGTTCAAGTCTGTGGTTTTACTTTCTGGTTTATGATAAATCATCTCCCTCAACAACCTGAGGACATGTTTCCTTCCCTTTCTTGGTTTAATAAATTTCTCAATATGGTCGGTAAATAGGCATAGACCGACATTATCATTATTTTTGAGAGCTGAAAACATTATTGAGGCAGCGATCTCAAATCCAGTCTCCTTCTTGGCTCTTCTAAATCCAAATTCATTACTCGCAGATATATCAAAGACGATATACACATTCAAATCTCTTTCCTCAATAAATTCCTTTATATACGGCGTATTGAATCTCGCAGTAACGTTCCAGTCTATTGCCCTTATATCATCTCCAGGGATGTATTCTCTAACCTCAGAAAATTCAATCCCTCTACCTTTAAATACAGAATGATAGTTTCCGGATATTATGCCTTCAACTAATTTATTGGTCTTTATCTCAAGTTTTTTTACCCTCTTAAGTATTTCTCTAACCCTTGGCATTTTATTATTTTATTCTATAAAGTATGGCAGTGCCTCATCTATTGTTGATACCTCAACCACATCTAATCCCCACTCCTCCTTGGCTACCTTTTTCAAATCTATCGTCTTTGGTATATACCTCGTGTTCAATATCTCCAAACCAAATCCAATTGGTTCTCTTGTTATCTGTTTTTCATAATATGTTATCCTTGACTGTCCCCTTGGAACTAAAAAGTAGCGATAACCAGAATCTGCAGCAGCCTTTGCCTTCTCTAATATGCCAGAAACCCTACCAATTGTTCCATCGGGATTTATCGTTCCCGTGATTACCACATTGTTCTTTATTGTTTTGTTTTGGAGTGCCGCTATAGTCAGTATGGTGGTTGCTGCTCCTGCGCTTTCGCCTCCGATTAATCTGGCATCTCCAACCTCATAACTAAAGATGAAATCCCTATTAAACTTATAATTTGACCTCAATTTTGCAACCGCGACCGCCTTATTGACGGAATATTGAATATCCGTCTCAGTAAATGGATTTGTGCTTATAAGAACATTATTATTTCCCGGTATGAGTTTGAGTGTTAAGTTCCCAATTACACCATTACCACTGCTCGAGACCGCAACTATCGGAATCTTTCTCTCTATGATAGAAAATTCGCCATAATGCTCGATAATCTTATAATCCCCTACATTTTCTTGAGAAATTCTCTCTGCCAATGAATCAAATTTAACACTAAGCAAATAATTATTCCAAGCATTATAAATTCCCAAGATAAAGAGTACCCCTATAGCAATCCATAATGTCTTTTTTCCCATTCTTAGGGAGGTCTTATCCTCGATAAAATTCTATCAATTATAATATCTGGGGTTATATCTTCGGCCTCTGCCTCATATGTCAGGATAATTCTGTGCCTTAATACATCATGAGCAACGGCCTTAATATCCTCTGGAATGACATAGCCTCTACCATTTAATAAGGCATGCGCCTTTCCAGTTAAGACAAGAAAAATTGACGCTCTCGGAGATGCTCCATACTCTATCATTCCATTCAAGTCGAGATCATACCTTTCTGGATGTCGAGTGGCATCCACAATACTGGTGACATAATCCTCAATCTTTTCATCGGCATATATCCTTTGATTAAATTTCTGTATCTTGAGAATCTCCCTTGAATCTATAACATTCCCAACCTCGATATCAACATCCTGGGTATTTCTTCGAATTATTATCTTCTCCTCATCCTTGTTTGGGTAATTTATCAATAATTTGAATATAAATCTATCAACTTGTGCCTCGGGAAGCTTATAAGTTCCCTCTGTTTCTATTGGATTCTGTGTTGCTAAAACTAAGAATGGTCTTTCCAATTTAAGTGTGTCTCCGTGTATGCTAACCTGTCTCTCCTGCATTGCCTCCAAAAGGGCAGACTGGACCTTTGGAGGTGCCCTATTTATCTCATCCGCAAGAACAAAATTGTGAAATATTGGACCCTTTTCCGTATAAAAGATTCCTTTTCTATGGTCATAAATCTTTGTTCCAATTATATCTGCCGGTAATAGGTCTGGAGTGAATTGAATTCTACAAAAACTCGCATTAATTGTTTCTGCGAGAGTTTTTATCATAAGTGTCTTTGCCAATCCAGGGACACCCTCTAAGAGAACATGTCCATCCGCAATAAGCGAGAGTATCAATCTATTCAGAACTTCTTCCTGTCCCACAATTACCTTCTTCACCTCATCGAGAACCTTATTTAGTTTTTCAGCGTATCTCTTAGATTGAAGATTCAACTCTTCGATCTCATCATCTTTATCCATACAAAAATAAATATTCGAATTTTAAATTTATAAATTTATTGCATCTAAATTAAATTGAGGTAAATTCCAATTGGATATTAAATATTTAAATTGAATCAGAGACAAATTGAATCAGAGACATGAAAAAATTGAATTTATTGAAGGTCCTGAGAAAAAACATAAATCTCATAATTATAAGCCTCATTATCTACATTCTCGGAGTTCCGTTTGGATTTCTCTATCATCGAGAGTCCAAGGAGTTTTTGATACCAATACTGGATAAGATCAAGGAGAGTTTTACTCTCGACTCGAGATTTGAGATTGCAATTAATATATTCCTGAATAATCTTGAATCGACACTAATCCTATTTGTTAGTGGAACTCTAATTATTGTTCCATTTATCATATTGTTTATTAATGGATTCGTTATGGGTTTTGTCTTTAGATTGTTCATTCAAGAAAGGGATTTGATTTTATTTTTCTCTGCACTTCTCCCGCATTCCATATTTGAATTGACCGCAATATTCATTTCATCTGCACTCGGGATCAGGATTGGTATCACCTATTTAATCCCGAGGGGGGATAGAATTAAAAAGGTAAGTATAGCAATAAGGGAAGGCATTTTAGTATATTTAATCCTCGTTGTTCCCCTCCTTATTATTGCGGCATTTATTGAGGCATATATCTCTGCCAGGCTCGTGGGTTTATAAAAGACCATGTCAATATATTAAAAAATTAATAAAAAATTATTTTCCAAAATGCTGGAAAGGAAGTTAATCGAGGCATTGCATTATATAAAAAAATTTAAGGGTAAGACATTCGTGATAAAATTTGGTGGCGAGATATTGGAAGATGAAAATGTTCTAGATACCGTTGCAGAGGATTTATGTCTGTTGCACGACATTGGAATAAAACTCGTTGTTATGCACGGTGCTGGCACTTTGATTTCCTCCAATATGAGAAAATTTGGTTTAGAGCCAGAATTTGTTAGGGGTGAAAGAGTAACTGATGAAAAGACATTAGAACTCGTTATTAGTTCTCTGATTCGTGTGAACAATAAGATAGTCGGGAATATAAACAAGAACAATCCGATAGCGATTGGGTTGGGAGGTAGTGTATTTAGAGTAAGGAGAAAAAGGAAAGAGTTGGGATATGTTGGAGAGGTAATTGATGTAAATTCCAAACTCCTATCTGAAATAATTGAATCTGGATACATGCCAGTGATATTTCCAATTGGCATCGATGAGAGTGGGAATTCCTTTAATATAAATGCGGATGTTGTGGCGGGGGAGATTGCGAAGGCATTAAATGCCACAAAGATGATAATCTTGACGAATGTTGATGGAGTATTAGATAGGAATGGAAGACTCATAAAGCAATTGGATATAAAGTCTGCGAGGGAACTTATTAAGAATGAGGTTGTCACTGGTGGCATGATACCCAAATTGGAATCTGGGATTAGGGCATTGTCGGAGGGTGTTGAGAGGGTGCATATCGTGAAGGCCGGGGAGCATGCAATTCTTGGGGAATTGCTCACTAAGGAAGGTTCGGGAACTATGTTATTGAGATAAATAACTATCCTATAGAGTTTCTAATAAGAGATATGCAAATAATGATGCGGTGACCATATCTGCGGTTGTGCCGGGATTCAATTTATTCCCATATTTTCTCAATTCACTATCAAATTCTTCGATCTCCTTGATTCCATTCTCATTGAGGATTCCGCCGGATTCGAGGATAAGCTTTGCCCTCTTAGAAATCATTCTCGCAGTTTCAATTCCCATCTTCCTCGCGATGAATGTGTCTGGATATCTTGACAGTATCTCGAGATATGTCATTGTTATCGAATCTCTAAGACTGCCAGTCTTATTAAGAAATTCTTCTATCTTTGATAATCCTAAATTTAATATGATTTGCATTCCATTTGACAATTCCTCTGCATTTCTATCCTTCTTTGCCGAAATCTCCATTAATCTGTAGAATGGAACCCTTGGCTTATTTAATTTTCCAAGAGCCTTTGTCCCTGAGATTTCAATTGCCCTGTAAAACTCTAATGAATCATCAACCGTTGTATGTGCAATGACCTTCATTATACCATCTCTCAGTTTATCTCTCGTCAATTTTCCCTCTGCAATAGCGATTCCCGCAGAAGATGCCATTGGAACAAGTAACATTGCTATGCCCAGGTGCGTATTTCCTCCAGAGTGCGAATCCATAACATCCTTAACAGCAAGTCTTATATTTTTTCCTATACCTATATCGGATAGCCTAATTCTTCCAACGCCGGCATAATAGCCATTTATTGCGGAATTTCTAATTGTTGGAGCAATTGCTATCGCACCAATAATGAAATCCTCAAATCTTGTATCATGAAACTCATGCATGGGGTTCACATTCCCCGGCTTGGGAGAAATTACCTCTAAAACCGCGGATAATTGGGCGAGTTGTGCAATTCTATCAAATATTCCCATATCGTTTAAATTCATCTTAATTAGTACTTTTTATCCTTTACTGTGACAAATGTCTCAGAAATCATTAGAATATATGACTTCAAGTTTTATATTAACGGGATTTCCTCGCCTCAATTTCTCAATAAGATTTCTATTCAAATCTATTGCCGCCTTATTAGCCCTTATAGCCAGAGTTCTGTCGCATATAAAACTACTCTTCCTTATTACCATCTCTTCGGGACTTTTAAATCTCAATTCTGGATGTCCATACGCTATTATCTCGTCATTAACCCCGGAGCATTCTATTGTCATCCTAAGTATTGCTCGTTTATTTCTCAAGGCATTCTTAAAGTTATCTGAAAACTCTGGGAATCCCCTGTCTGCAGAAACCGCCACTATACAATCACCTCTCGGCGTTAAATGACCCTCTTTTGTAATTTCTAATGTATTCCCGTGTGTTGCTCTTATATTCTCATGCCCCCTTGCGGTTATCCTCTCCACAATTTTCCTTGGCATCTTTGTGCTTGACAGAGTTGAATATCTCTAACGCATTGGATTCAATTCCGAATTTTTTAAAATAATTACATATCCTCGTTATGTCCCTCATCAAGAGTTCATCTGCCAACGGGTGGCTCTTTAAGACCCCCATAGAGAGGTCAATTATTACCGGCTCATTCCAGTTCAATATATTATACTCAGATAGATCCCCATGAACGATCCCGAGGGAATACATCTCGTGTATGTACCTTAAAATTAGATTAAAGTACTTCTCTGGGTCATCTGGCGGCAAATCCTTCATCCTCGGTGCTGGAATGCCACCCTCACCAATAAATTCCATAACAAGAACATTATTCTCTACATCTATTGGTCTTGGGCATTTGACCTTCTTATAAATTCTACTTAGATTCTTAAATTCCTTCTTTGCCCAATTGAATATCAATTGACGCCTGTTCTTCCACTCTCCAAATCTTATATCGCCCCTAATATACTTATCCATGGTTTTGAAATCGGATGTTTCGATCGCATAAATCTTTATCGCGACCTCCTCATTACCACCGATTCCATAATAAACATTTGCCTCTTTTCCGGTAGAGACTATGCTCACGATCTCATTTATAGAATTTCTCCTTGCGAGGGTATATAGCGTCATTAATGTTGATTTGTCAAACACCCTACTAGAAATCTTTCTTAATTCAAACTCGGTTTGTCTTTTCATATTCATCTAATATTCATTCTCGAGACCCTTCAGATACCCTCTCCTCCTCAGCCAATCCGCTTGTTGATTTGTATATCTCCAAAGAATGTCGCCCCTCTCATCAGACTGAACCAACCAGGGTTGAACGAGAACTATATTCCCCTCTTTAATCCATATTCTCCTTCTTATCTTCCCCGGAATTCTACATAGTCTTCGATGACCATCAACACACTTAACGAGCATTCTTCTATCTCCCAGGAGTTGTTCAACCTCGCCAAGTATCTGCCCATCCCTCGGGATTCTGACCCTCTGAACTACTTCACCCTTTTTAACCCTTGCGGATGTATTCGAGGAAGCCATATTAACTTTTAATCCCTAATACCAATTAATACTAATTAATTTACAATATGAAGTATATAAAGTGCTACATTTGTAAAAAGATGGAATTTCCATTTAGCGACCTAAGGTTTAGAGAGGTTGATGGAATCAAGGGCTTAGTAATTGCGATCGCTCAGGATTTTGAGACAGATGAAATCCTTATGGTTGCATTTACAAATGAAGAAGGAATTAAAAAGACATTAGAGACTGGAAATGTGCATTATTTCTCAACCTCAAGAAAGAAACTCTGGATGAAGGGTGAGACATCTGGAAATATTCAAAAAGTTAAAGAAATTTATATTGATTGTGATGGCGATGCGATCTTATTTAAGGTTGAACAAGTTGGGAATGCATGTCATACCGGCAATAGGTCATGTTTCTACAGAAGAATCTTATAGTTATCCATAGTTTATTGAGAATGCATATTAATTCCCAATTTAGATAATACGGAATTTGGATTATTGTGGTATTCTTGGAATATTCTAACAACATCATCTTTATTTCTTATTCTCTTCAAAACCATGTACTCAAGAACCTTACATCTCCGTAATAACTCGAGGTTTAATTGATTCTTGGTTATTCCAAGGCGTGTTGTCATTTTATCCTTCAGGAGTATGGGATATCCCGTTCTCACAATCCTGTCCGTTTTGGAATCCCACCTGTAGATCTTACCGATCTGCACGATATCCCCTTCCAAGCCCGCAATCTCTCCAACCTCGGATATCCTCCTTACGAGACCCAATTTTCTCTCATAATGACGATTTGTGACAATAATCAAATCGAGTAATGGAAACATCTTAACGGGTACATTCATCGGCTCGGTAGTCAATCTTATAACGGTTTCCTTCGCACTATTTGAGTGTATTGTGCCCATTGAACCATTCAAGCCTATGTCCATTGCAACAAACAATGTTTCTGCTTCCCTGCCTCTGACCTCCCCAACAATAATCCTATCGGGCCTCATCCTTAGAGAGTTCTCAACGAGAACCTGCATATCCACCTCAGATTTTATCCTGCCTATTAATGTTGGTCTCGCCTCCAATGGAACCCAATTCCTCAAGAAATCAAAATTTAACTCTAAGGTGTCTTCTATTGTGATGATTCTCTCATATTGAGGTATAAACATAGCCAATGCATTAAGTAGTGTCGTCTTTCCACTTCCAGAGCCTCCGGCAATCAGCATATTACACGGATGGATTCCCAAGCCCTCAATACAGAGCCACAGAAATGCCGCCAGATCTACACTAATAAATTTCATTGATATTAGATCAATTATTGTATAGGGAGTTCTCTTGAATTTTCTTATCGTGATCGCTGGTCCCTTTGGAGCTGCCGGGCTTATCACAATATTTGCCCTTGAACCATCTGGCATATGTCCATCTAACAATGGATGCTCAGAATCGATTTTTCTTCCAGCGTGAAATGACAACCAATCAATTAATTTTTGTATGGACTCGTAATTTTCGTATTTTATATTTGTGATGCACATACCATAACTCCTATGAACAACAAATACTTCTTTATTTACACCATTGATCATTATCTCCTCTAAGCGATTGTCTCTCATCAATGGACCTATCCTTCCATAACCGAAGAATACCTCATCCATAATCCTCAGTACCAAGTCGTTAATATTCTCCGAAACGATCCCCTTCTTTTCCAATTTATTTCTTATGTGCCTCTTAAGAAAATCCTCCTTTTCATCAATTGATGACAATTTTCCGAGAGTATTTTGCACACTATCGTAATCGATCCCCAATAAGTTCGGATTCTTCAGTATCTGCAATTCCCTTTCTGAGAATTGAGGCTCGATTACCTGATAGATTGGCAAACTACTATCATCCCTCTTCACGATCCTTATATTTCCATATGAATCGAGAACTCTTTCCATCTCTAAACAATACTACAATAAACTCATTATATCAGTCGAATATAAAAATTTATCAAATTGATTAAGTGAGAATTGACTCACTCCATATACCTCACTCTTCTCTCTATAACCCTGACCCTGTTCATTATCTCATCAAATCTGTTCGCACTTTTGTATCCCTCTATCAGGTTCTTCCATATCAAATTGAATTTATCTGGATGTGTCGCTCTTAACGATTTTTTTAATACAACCAGGTCCATTCCCCTTTCCTCAATTCTTGTGGACATTAAACCAAGACCAAAGTCTATAAAGAAGACCCTGTCGTCACTTAAAATCATATTCGAGGTCGTTAAATCGTTGTGAATTATATTGGAGTTGTGTAATCTCGCAATAGATTTGCCAATCATGAATGCTATCCTCTCTATCTCGGAATTTCCCATTTCCGGAATCATATCCTTTAATATTCTCCCATCGATAAATTCCATCTCGATGATAGATCTCTCATCATCGCTCCTGAGAACTCTTGGAACATCAACTCCAGACCTCTTTGCATTCTCTAACAATTTGGCTTCTCTTTTTGTTCTTCCTCTTCTCAATTTTATATCCAATTCCTTAGCTCTGTATTTCTTCTCAATTCTCTCCTTTATGATTCTATTTCCATCTAAGTATAGGTTCGCTTCAGCACCCTTAGCAATCAATTTCTTTTCCATTTCTAATTTTTAAGTGTAACTTTTAAAAGTTTTATTATTAAATTTAGATTTTATACTAATTCTATCACATTAGTTAGGGGTAGATTAAAATGGATTTGGATGAGGTCATACAGAAGATAGATGAAAAATCAGAGGATTACTCAATTCCCACCAGAATAAGAAATGCTCTGAAAAAGGTATCCGCAGAATTAAAAAGGGATGAACAGGACCTGGCAGTGAGAGTGACATCGGCAATTTATGAATTGGACGACATAGTCAATGATATAAACATTCCACTACACGCAAAGACAGTAATCTGGGATATAATCAGCGACTTAGAGGCAATTAGGGAGGAATAGAATGCGGAATTTAGAATTAATAAAGAGGAACACGGCAGAGATTATAACTGAAGAAGAATTAGAGAATTTATTAAGGGAGAGAAAAGAATTGATTACATACTGTGGCTATGAGGTTTCTGGTCCGGTGCATATAGGAACCTTGGTAGCAATCCAAAAACAGATAGACTTCCAGAATTCTGGTCTCAAGGTAAAGGTATTGCTTGCGGATTTGCATACATATCTGAATAGAAAAGGGTCGGAGGAGTGGATCGATGAGATGGTGGAATACTGGAAAAGTTCTCTAATTGCATTGGGCTTGAAGAATGCAGAATTTATTAGGGGGACCGATTTTCAACTCAGAGAGGATTATATCCACGATGTTCTAAATCTTGGTCTATTAACAACACTGAGAAGGGCATTGAGGAGTATGCAGGAAATTGCAAGAGACTTTGAAAATGCGAGGGTCTCTCAGATGATTTATCCATTGATGCAGATTTCTGACATAAAACACTTGAATGTTGATATTGCTCATGGTGGTATAGAGCAGAGAAAGATACACATGCTTGCAAGAGAGACGCTGCCAGATATTGGATATAAAAAGCCGATATGTATTCATACACCACTCATATGCTCACTTCGAGGTCCCGGGGAAAAGATGTCAAGTTCAAAGCCGGAGACGATGATAGCGGTGGATGAAGAGCCGTTGGAGATAAGGAAAAAGATAAGAAGGGCGTTTTGCCCCCCAAACGCAGAGGGAAACCCAATTCTTGAAATTTCAAGATATTTAATATTTCCGAGAGTGGGGATATTGAAGGTAAAGAGAAGGGAGAAGTTTGGTGGAGATATAGAGTTCAATTCCTATGATGAATTGGAGAGTGCTTATCTTGAAGGAAAATTACACGCCCTTGACCTTAAAAATGCCGTCGCAGATTCTCTAATAGAGATTCTCGAGCCAGTTAGGGATGAAATGGATTTAAATTAAGCATCCAGTGTTTTTATGTATTTCTTAAAATGTTTAAATTATGACATTTCCTCACTAATACTCTTGGCTTAGAAACTTTTTTGTTAGTAATCCTTATTATCAAATATGGAAAAACTTCTTAGAGAAATTCTAAATGAAATAAAGCCTCTTGAGGAAGAAATCGAGAGAGAAAGGGGAATCTATAAAGAGATTAAGGAGATTATAGAGGAGAATGGAGTTAAATGTGTATTGGTCGGTTCATTGGCAAAGGGAACGGATCTAAGGGGGGATAAAGACATAGACATCTTCATAAAATTTCCGGAGGATCTGAGCAGGGAAGAATTAGAGGAGAATGGATTGAGAATCGGTATGGAGGTATTTAAAAGAATTAAAGTAAAGCCGGAGATAGATTATGCCGAACACCCATATGTTAGGGGTACCTATAAGGGATATAATGTTGATATCGTTCCGTGTTACGACACAAAGAATCCAAAATCTGCCGTTGACAGAACACCCTACCATACAGAATATGTAATGAAGAAATTAAGGGAAAATAAGGGCATGGGTGATGAGATAAGATTACTAAAGCAATTCATGAAGGGAATTAATGTCTATGGTGCCGAGGCGAGAGTTGAGGGCTTTTCTGGTTATTTGACAGAATTGCTCGTAATAAATTATGGCTCATTCTTGGATACATTAAGGGCGGTATCAAAATGGAAATTTAGAGAGGTAATTGACTTGGAGAATCTCTGGGGAAACGAGGAATTGCCGAGGTATTTCTTTCCAGATTCTAGCCTCATAGTTATTGACCCGGTGGATGAGAACAGAAATGTTGCTGCCGCGGTTTCGGTTCAAAGATTATCAGAGTTCATTGTCAATGCAAGAGAATTTCTAAGGTCACCAAGAAGAGAGTTCTTTTTTCCAAAAAAGAGAGATGTTCCATCTAAGAAGATTATAATGCAGAAGATATCTGAAAGAAAAACAAAACTAGTTGCAGTTCATTTCAATCATAAGGGAATGAATGAGAATCTTCTGTATTCGCAGCTACGGAAGACAATAAATTCAATAATTAAATCAATTGAAAAATTTAACTTCAAGACAATAAAGCAAGATATTTGGGCAGATGACGAAATTGGCGTCATGCTATTTGAGTTTGAGATATGGAAATTGCCAAGAATAGTGCATCATTATGGACCATCGATCTATTCGAGCGGTAGAGATCAAGAAAAGTTCCTGAGAAAGTATGAAATGGATAAGCCATACATTGAGGGATACAGGTGGGTGGTTGACAAAAAGAGGAGATTTTCAAGGATAGAGGATGCGATGAATCTAATATTGGAAAGAAAAGATGGTTTTGGAAAGAATCTGAGACGGGTCGAATTTAAAATCTCAATTAATGATGAAATTCTAAGTATTGAAAAAGAAGAATTTTTCAGATTCCTCGCAGAATTTCTAAGGATTTAGATCGATTTCAAGGCAGTTATGAATCTCTCTATCTCCTCTGTGGTATTGTAGAGGTAGAGTGATGCTCTAACGCACCCATCAACTCGTAAAAAATTTCGCAGTAATGGAATTGCACAGTGATGCCCCGACCTAACACAAATGTTATGTTTATCTAAGAACCTTGCAACATGTTCTGGTCTCTCATTCTTTATGTTGAATGCAAGAATTCCGATTCTCTCTCTCAGTGGAATATCTGCACCATAAATTTCAATATTCTCCAAATTTCTCACCTCCACGAATAATTCCCTCTTCAATTTCTCCTCATATCTCTGGAAGCCAAATCTTTTCATTCTCGAGAGATATCTTATCGCTTCGCCAAATCCTATCACGCCCGAGATATTTGGGGTTCCGTATTCAAATCTTGAGAAATTCCCGAGGAGTTGGTATCTATTGCAATAGACATCCTTGACCGTTCCGCCACCGACAAAGATCGGTTCAAGTTCATTTAGAATCTCCTTTCTTACATATAAACAACCAACCCCGGTTGGTCCAAGCATCTTATGAGATGAGAATGCGAAGAAGTCGCAACCCAATCTCTCCACATTAATGTCAAGATGTGGAGCCGATTGTGCTCCATCAACAACGAGATAAATATCTTCTCTTCTACATATCCTTGAAATCTTTTCTATTGGAAATATATTCCCCAAAACATTTGATACATGGGTCATTGCAATTACTCTTGTGTTTGAATCTATACGCTCCTTTATCTCTTCCTCTATCTGATAATTCACAGGATTTATTATCTCAACCTCAATTCCTCTATCCATTAATCTCAGCCATGGCAGTAGATTGCTGTGATGTTCGAATATTGTTGTTATTACCTTGTCTCCCTTGTCTAGTTTTAGAGAATTTGCAATCAAATTTATACCCTCTGTTGTATTCCTCGTGAATATGATCTCCTCATACCTTGAATTTATGAATCTCGCAACCTTCTCTCTTGCATCCTCATACATCTCAGTAGCAATTCTTGAAATTCTATACAATCCTCTCGATACATTTGCCCTATAACTTGTGTAGTATTCAGTGATCTTCTCAACAACCTGCACCGGGGTGAGTGAGGATGCACCGTTGTCAAGATATACAATATCCTTGAGCAGTGGGAAGTCCTCCCTTATCTCGTCTACTGGAAACATGATATTTAATTATCAATTTCAATATCAATAAATAACGATAGATATCTTCCAAGGGCCCGTGGCTCAGCCTGGTTAGAGCGCTCGACTGATAATCGAGAGGTCGTGGGTTCAAATCCCTCCGGGCCCATATCAACTCTAATAAGATTGACCAAAGGTGCGATTTCGTTGAAATCGCACACAAGAGCGCCAGTGACACTAACCAAATGAACATCCCAACGCCATTAGTCCTCCTAAAGGACGCCAACCATAACAATACAGATAAGTTCCAAACGCCATTGCTTTAGAACCATTGATGAATGGTTGAATTCTTAATAATTTAATCACATGAACCTTTCCCTTGCCTTCTTCAGGGTTCCAGAAACGCCGCGTGTGTGGAATATAACCCTCCTCCCATTTATCTCTCTAATTAGTGTGAGTGCCGCTCTTACATCATCAACAGATTTATGATTAACCTTCAATATACCCCTCTGTTTTTCACCATTCCACTCCAAGACCCAAAAACTCGTTTTGCTTACTCCATGTTCGCCAAGAAATTTCATTATCGAATTCCAGAATGATTTCACAATTTCATCTCTATTGAATTTATAATCACTTATAATCTCAAAGACGAGGTATCTATTTCTCTCGCGTAGAGTGGGTAATAGTGGTTTTGTCATCAGATAATTATTAAAAATGAAATTTAAACATTAATAATTTAATTTAAATAAAAAAACAAAAAATGCATATATCATTTGATGAATTCAAGAGGGTAGAGATAAGGATTGGTAGAATCGTGTCTGCGGAAAGAATTAAAGGGAGTGAGAAATTAATAAGATTGAATGTGGATGTGGGAAATGAAAATAGAGAACTGGTCGCTGGAATTGGAGATGTTTATAAACCGGAAGAACTAATTGGAAGACAAATCCCAGTTGTTACGAATTTGAAACCAAAGAGAATATGGGGGATCCTCAGTAAGGGCATGATTCTTGCAGTAGATGTTAATGGAAAGGCGATATTACTTCATCCCGATAGAGATGTTCCAGAAGGTAGTGTTGTTAGATAACGATGAGACCAAAGATGTGTAGAAGAATCTGGTATTGCCCCGAGGTCAGATACTTTAAGCCGGTGGGTGCGGGGAATTTCTCCGATGAGATAAATTTAACACTCGATGAATTTGAGGCAATAAGATTGAAGGATTATGAGGGATTGGATCAGAGGGATGCTGCAGAGAGGATGGACATCTCACAGCCAACATTCCACAGACTCCTCGAATCGGCAAGAAAGAAGATAGCAAGTGCCTTAGTTTGTGGAAAGGCTATAAGAATTGATGGAGGGGTATATATAATAATGGCGGAGAGAAAGCCTGGGAGGGGAAGAGGAAGATGTGGTGGATTTGAATAGAAAAATAAAAATTAAGATAATAATTAATCAACCTATATTTCAATCCCATTCCCTTAGTATCTCCTTCTCGGCTTGTGTCTCCTATAACATTCCCTACAGTAGACTGGTCTACCCTCGGTTGGTTTAAAGGGAACTTGAGTTTTCTGCCCACACTCTGAGCATATCACATCGTATAGTTCCCTACCAAATTTGTCCTTAGCCATTTTTCACCTCCAACTGGAATTTTAATCCTTGGGGGTAAATCAACACACCAAACGCAAAAACCCAAAAAAACCTAAACTGGAATGGAGAACTAATCCGTAGAAGGATTATCTCTATTCCAGAAATTTAAAATTTTTTATCCATATAATTTTCTGTTATACCTCCTTTTATTTTTGATAATCATATGGAATCCTGAATTAATAAATTAAAACAAGAAATAAATGTAAAAATATTTCTCATATTTATTTTCAAAATCCAATTTCTAATCTAATTATTCTAATCTATTACAAAGTTGGGGTAAGATGCTTGCCATACTCACTGGAATTCCAGGAACCGGGAAGACTACTGTTGCTTCAAGGGCGTTGGGGATATTAAGTAATGAGGGGATCAATTACAAGATTGTGAATTATGGTGACATTATGTTAGAAATTGCCATGTCGAGGAATCTCGTGGAGGATAGGGATGATATGAGAAAATTAAACCCAGAACAGCAGAGAGAAATACAGAAACTTGCTGCAAAGAGAATATCTGAGATAAAAGGAAATGTTATTGTTGATACCCACTGCACAATAAGCACACCAAAGGGTTATCTTCCAGGATTGCCCGAATGGGTACTTAAGATATTGATGCCTCAATACATATTGTTGATAGAGGCAAGACCAGATGAAATTGCACAGCGCAGGATGAAAGACAAGACAAGGAGAAGGGATATGGAGATGGAGAGAGAAATATCATTACATCAGGAGATCAATAGGAGCATTGCAACTGCCTATGCAATGCTAACCGGAGCAACTGTTAAGATAATATACAATCCACAGGGAATGCTTGAGAAGGCGGCGGAAGAGATGGCAAGGATTCTGAGATATTGAAAATGTATTCGGTATCTAATCTGTTTACGATAACGGACGCCGGAATCGCGATAGCGGGAATTGCAATTGCATTGATGATAATGAGTTCGCTCGTGAGAAGGGCAACGGTAGACATGGAAAAAATGAAGGAGATAAAAAACAAATTAAAGGAGCATCAAGAAGTGATGAAGGAGGCATCAAGATCTGGGGATATGAAGAAAATGCAGAGGGCTCAAGAAGAGGTAATGAAACTGACAATGGAAAATCTGAAACAATCACTTAAACCCATGAGTATAACAATTATACCATTCATAATGATATTTACATGGCTCAAGAGTCAGTATGCGAACGCCGGAACTGTTGCAACATTATTCGGATTTGATATGAATTGGTTTTGGTGGTATTTTATATGCGCAGTAATAACATCAATTTTAATTAACAAAATTCTAAATCTAATTTAAAATGGTTGAACCGAGACTTAGGTCAAGGAGTTTGAAAAGGGTGCAGAGAAGAACACCCGGAGGCAGAACTGTGACACATTACAGGAGAGAGAAGCCAAATAAACATAGGTGTGGTAGATGTGGTAAGATTCTTAATGGTGTTTCAAACGACATACCATCGAGAATAAGAAAATTATCTAAGAGCGAAAAGGTTCCAACGAGAAGATATGCCGGCGTTCTGTGTGCGAATTGTCTTGAGAGGTTAATTCGCTACGAGACGAGATTTGAGGTAAAGTTTAGATATCCAGAATTCAAGGATATCGAACTCAGAAGGGATCTAACCCTAGAAAAATTTCTACCGAGAGGGTGGTGGCAGGATATCAGTAGTGAAAAATAATTATTCATTTCTCTGCAAATGCCCTAATAAGGTCCGTTGTTGTAATTATGCCAACCAATTTACCATCCTCAACAACCGGTAAACGTCTTATATCATTTTCAAGCATTTTTGTAACTGCTGTTAGAACCGTATCATCTGGACCTATCGTTACTATGTCTGTTGTCATGACATCTCTTACCTTTATATTCCTCGCAGATTTACCCCTCTCCATAGCCAATAGAATATCATAACTCGCAACTATGCCCTTCAATTTTCCATTATCAGTGACTATCAGTCCATGAATCCCATGCCCAAGCATCTTACTGACTGCTTCGTACATCGTCGCATCCTCTTCGATCGTTATAACATCTCTCACCATAAAGTCCCTTACCTTATCATCCCACTTCTTATCCCCCCTGGTGAATATTTCGGTCGTCCTTATCATTTTAACATGAATTGTAACATAAATTGATTATGTAGAGTGAAGATGTATTTAAAAAGACCCATGAATTTTATTTCATGAACAATCATGACTAATATTCCGGTCTAAGATTGTGTCTCGTATCGTGGAGAATTGTGCTATAGAAAGAGGGGTCGTTTCTTGAGAGATGATGAATTAACTGCTTTGTGCTCCAGTCTGCCTGTCTCTTATTTACCTTCGCATCCAAATGAACGAGATACATCGGCAATGGATACCCATAATTCCTCGAGCCCTTAGACAACTCTACAACTATGTTGATTATCTCCTCCAAGCCCCGGTCCCAGTCCGGGATATCTATCCTGAGCGGATTTGACAATGGGGTTGGCTGAACATAGACCGTTGGGAATGATGCAACCATGGTCTCCGATAACTTATAATCTGTTTCAAATCTCGATTGCGGTGTGAATTCTATCGTTCTGTATCTTCTGTTTCCATAAATCATCCTCAGTACAGAAGAATCTGTCATAAATCTTGGAAAATTTATGTCATACTTCAATGAGAGATAATTTATGAATAATTTAGATTTGCTATCTTCAGATATTCCGGCAATGTGTATCAAATTTTTTTTACATACCTTTAAGAGGCGAACAAATTTTTTCCTATAAATTGAATACTCCTTACATTCAATTGGCTTTTTTCTCGAATTTACATATAATGAGCCATCTAAGAATATGTAATCTGGGTCATACTCCTCCACACACTCAAGTGCTATGTCAAATTCCATTCCACTTCTAAGTAATTCCACCCTCTCCTTTGTATGTTCATCATAGTCAATTATCCCAATGTCCAAGTCACGAACAAATTTTTCACCATTCTTTCTGTTTCCCTTCTTGTCTATCAAAAGTGCCGAAGCCTTTATGAAATAAACCGCAGCCCCGAGAAGTTCCCTTATCCCCTCACCACCATCGACAAAGCACATCCTTCCAGATATATTATTTCTTGAATCACCTAATGGCAAAATTAGATTCTTGTCAATTATTTTATCCTTTACCTTCTCTATTTCCCCCTTATAGCGTTCAAGGTCCTTCAGAATCTTCTCCCTACAGCTGAGGTAGCGTTTAAGCCATATAGAGTAGTGACTCATAATTAAAATATTAATCGTTTAGATTTTTATACTTTTGTTTCCATTTTTGCGAATTCGGATAATGCTACATAAGCAAGGAGTTTATAGTCACTTCTTCAAAAATATACTCATGAATGAAAAATTAATCGAACTGCTTAGAGAAGCCATAAGGAATGAGATCGGAAATGAATCAAAGATAGGTGTTGTATTGTCCGCCGGAATCGATTCAACACTGATAGCAATTCTTGCGAATGAATTTACAGAAGTTACTGCCTATACCTGTGGAATCAAGAATTCTAAGGATATTGAATATGCTGAGAAATTAAAAGGGAGGATAGAATTTGAGATCAAAATTCTTGAATTAAATTCAAGGGATGTTGAAGATTCTCTACCAAAGATAATCAATGCCATAAGGGATAGAAATCCGGTGAAGGTCTCGGTTGAGGTTCCATTCTATTATGCATCTAAGAATGCCCATAAGGATTCGATAAGGGTGATGCTATGTGGTCAGGGAGCAGATGAGTTATTTTGTGGGTATAGAAGGTACATTGATATTCTGGCAAAAGACGGCTATCGTGGAGTAGAGAATGCAATTAAGAGCGATTTTGATAATTTATGGAACAAACAATTAAACTACGATCTTGCGGTATGCTCACTAAACAATATCACATTAAAATTTCCCTACATGAATGAGAAATTTTCTAACTATGCGATGAGCATTCCGGTAGAATTGAAGATTAGAGAGAGTGATGAATTTGATTGCTTTGATTTAATAAATGATAAAAGATTTATAAGGAAATACATCTTGAGAAAAATTGCTCGGGAAGTTGGAGTTCCTCCCTTTATTTTAAACAGAAAAAAGAGGGCGGCTCAATACGGCTCTGGAGTATGGAAGATAATGGAGAGAATTGCGAGAAGAAAAAATTTTAAGGAGAGGGCAAGAAAAGCTGGAAGAAGGGACTATGTGAAGATGTTTTTAGAATCTCTGGTATGAAGATTCACAATGTCCGCCGATACACTTGCCACAATTCATAAATCTGGACATATCAAGCAATTTTTCAACTCTGCAAAATATTCCCCAGCCCTCCAATCTTCCACAGATAAATAGTTCACGCATTTTATGCTTGTCGAAAATTCATAATTCAACACCGTGTATCTCCTTCACCACATTCAACACAACCATGGTGTAGGTTCTCTTTATATGAGGCATTGATAGAATTTTTTTAACGAAATTATTCAATTCCTCTCTGTTCCTGAATTTTGCAACAACTATCGCATCATATTCCCCAGTGACATCATAAACTGCAGAAACATTTCTCCCCTTTGAGATTTCCCCCTCAATTTCTGGTAAATGACCACCCTCAACCTTCAGACCGATAATTGCGGTCAAATCATACCCCAATTTTGAGAAATCCACATCGACCATAAATCTCTTGAGCACATTCATCTCCTGGAGTTTGTGCAATCTGTTATAGATGGTTCCCTCCGCAACATTCAATTTCTCTGCCAGATCGCGATAACTCTGCCTCGCATCCCTCCGCAATTCCCTGATTATATTCAAATCGAGGTCATCGATCTTGTTGGTCATAGTTATTCTTATGATTTTGTGATATAAAAGTGACAATTTAATGAATTATTTAATTTTTTTATATTTTATTGAAGAAATACTTAATTTTTAAAGATAAAATTATATGGTATATATAAAAATAAATTTAAAATATGGAGGATGAAGATGAAACATGATGAGAGGGATGTGGAGAAGGTTTTTGAAGAGGTTGGGAAGAACGATGTCAAATTTATAAGGATGTGGTTTACCGACATTCTGGGGCAAGTGAAGAGTTTTACTATAACGGTTGAAGAACTTGAGAATGCCATGGAGAATGGAATGGGTTTTGATGGTTCATCAATAACTGGCTATCAATCAATTGAGGAGAGTGATATGGTTGCCATGCCAGACCCAAAGACATTCAGAATTCTACCATGGAGACCAAAAGAAAAGGCAGTTGCGAGGATGATTTGCGATGTCTTGGAGCCCGGGGGTAAGCCATATGAAGGAGATCCAAGATATATACTAAAGAGAACATTGGAGAGGATGAAGAACATGGGTTTTGATCACTACTATATAGGTCCGGAACTCGAATACTATTATTTTTCAAATGACAAGGGAACGGATGTCCTTGATAAAGGAGGCTATTTTGATCTAACAACTCTCGATGTTGCGAGTGATTTAAGAAGAGCCACGATATTTGCTCTTGAACAGATGGGTATAAGGGTTGAATACAGCCACCACGAGACTGCTCCCAGTCAGCATGAAATAGATATGCGATACGATGATGCCCTTGTGATGGCAGATAATGTTATAACCTATAGAGTTGTTGTTAAGGAAGTTGCCACAGAGCATGGCGTTTATGCCACATTCATGCCAAAGCCGATATTTGGTGAGAATGGAAGTGGGATGCATACACATCAGTCATTATTCAAAGGGAATAAGAATGCGTTCTTCTCAAGAGATGATGAATATAATCTAACCAAGGATGCAAAATGCTTTATTGCCGGGCAATTGGAGCATGCTAAAGAGATGTGCGCCGTGTTTGCACAATGGGTAAATTCGTATAAGAGATTGGTCCCGGGATATGAGGCTCCGGTTTACATAGCATGGTCGCAGAGGAATAGGTCTGCACTGATAAGGGTTCCAGTCTATCACCCAGGTAAGGAGAAGGCAACAAGGGCAGAATTTAGACCCCCAGATCCGGCATGTAATCCATACCTGACATTTGCCGTTATGTTGGCATCTGGTTTAGAGGGCATTAAAAAGAGATACGAACTTCCAGAACCAATTGAAAGAAATCTGTATCATCTGAGTGAAGAGGAGAGGAGGAAATTGGGGATAGAATCCTTACCGGAGAATTTGGGGGAGGCGCTCAAATACTTCAAAGAGAGTGAATTAATGCGAAGGACTCTTGGAGAGCATATATTTGATAGATTCTTAAGATTGAAGACGGAGGAATGGAATGAATATAGAATCCAGGTCACGAAATGGGAGCTCGATAGGTATCTTCCAATCCTTTAAGACCTAACTCTGCAACTACACTTGCTTAGAGAAAGCGGGTAATGGCGAAGTATGGTAAATAGATCAAATCTCACAGACCTTGGTCCTCATATTCTCCACATCTAAAAGGACGAGAGTCATTTTTCCAGTTAGATAACCGCAGACCTCGCCGGGATTTATCATTAAAACCCCACTAAAATTTCTAATATCCAGTTTATGTGTATGTCCTCTAATAACGATATCATAATTCCCACTCCTTATTAATGCATCCACTATTTCCTCATATGTGCCATGGTAAACGCAAATCTTCTTATCTTTATATTCAATTCTTAATATTTCTTGAATTTCCGCGTTGATCTCAGAAAATTTTTTCTTTAGACCTTCTTTTTCTCCGTCATTGTTTCCAAATACTGCGTATAGCCTTGCTCTCAATTCCTTAAATTCTCTAATAGTAAATGGAGAAATTATGTCGCCGGCATGAATAACAATAGAGACCCCCTCCGAATTAAGTAATTCTACCGCCCTCTTTATTGCTTCAATATTGTCGTGGGTATCTGAAATAATTCCAATCATTCTCCTATATTTATAATTATTGTTCCATCCCTATTAATTTCTTTAATATCGATGTTGCCGATTCTCTTACCAATGAATTCCCTCCTTAAATCATTGAGATTATCTCCTTTATATTTCTTCCCTATTTTGTTAAGGATTGCATCTATTGCGTCAATATTCTGATATATTAAATCCCCAGAATTCTTATATTTCCTATATTTCTCATTCAATTCCTTGAGTGTGTCCTCCTGGATCGCGAGAATCCTCTTTAGCCTTTTAATCTCGTTCTCATATAATTCCTCCCCTTTTTTCCTGCTCTTGGATATCTCCATTGCGGAGAAGTATTCATCAACCGCATCATTCAGAGTTTCGAATCCTTTTTTGTAAAATTTTTCATAAATCTTCATATCGAATGGAATTACATCTACCGGATTTTTATCTTTGTCAAATACAAGCATTGGTTCGATCTCCCCACCTCTAATTTTTTTTGCCATTTCCATTATGGAATTGAATATCTTCGATGCATCCTCCTCCGAGATATCAATCGATGGAATACTCTTATCAACCCCAGAATTGATGCATATCTCCTCTGCGAATATTCCCCCAAGACCTAGGTCTCTCGCGAGGGTCGCAACAATACTTCTCTCGGAATTCTTCAAAATTCTTTTGAATTTATCAAATTCAATTTCAAGAGGATTCAAAACCTCTGGAGGATATTTATATTCATTAGAAACTCCCAATTTTCTATCACTCCATTTTTGCCACTCCAATAAACCGATGATCCTTCTATTTGAATCGCAGAGGATGACATTCCCCCTACTAAATAACTCCGCCACAAGAAAAAACCTCGTATCCTTCTTTTCCAATTCAAACTCGATAATTCTATCAAATTTGTGCTGAGAAACGGATTTAATAAATGCACCATTTAAGTATTTTCTCAACTGCATTGCAAATGATGATGCCACCCTGGGTGCCTTACGCTCATACTTAGTTATGCATACATACCTAGGTGTTATAATCAAATCCAAGGAGCCTTTATTCCTAACATATACCCTTATCTTCAATTCTCTCTCCGAAATTTGATAAATCCTTTCGATTCTTCCAGATTTTAATTCTTGGTCAAATTCCCTCGCCAATATTCCTATATCAATGCTAGATAATCCCTCTTTCATTTATCCAGTTTAGTGGGATATGCCAACTTTTAATAAAAATAAACAAATAAAATAAACAAATAAATAAAATAAAAAATTAAATAAAATAAAAAAAGGAGGTGTGAAAAAATGCGATATTCTCTATTATGTTTTGCATTCATATTTCTGTGCATATCTGCTACAGCACAGGTTACCTCGATAGATGCGGTTATCTTATCCACCAATGTTAATTACCCAGATTCATTTATTTCTGCCGCGGCTGCAGAGAAGATAGGGGTTCCAGTTCTATTGACAAATAAAGACTCAATTCCAAATGAAACAATGAATGAAATAGAAATCCTCAATGCAAAGACGATCTACATCATAGGTGGCCCGGCGGTGGTTGGAGTTGGGGTGGAGGATGAATTAAAGAATAAGGGTTATGATGTCATTAGAATATGGGGCATGACAAGATACGGCACATCATCCGAGGTTGCAAAATACTTCTGGAGTGAAGGCAGTGATGAGGCAGTAATTGTCGCAGATAACACAGAAACACCCGAGAGGGGAAACAGCGATTTTGTTATTACTGCAAGGGATTTAGCCAAATCGATTAATAGACCATTACTCATAACATCAAATGATACGCTTTCGTCTTCTGTTTATGATACGCTGAAATCCCTGGGGGTCAAGAGGGTCAAGTTGGTTGGCAATTTTGATAATAGCATTATTAACGAACTCAATGATATGGGAATTGAAATTTCGGAGAAATTCTCTGGAAATGCGAGTGAGGTTGCGAGGAGAATAAGAGAGAAGATAAAAAGCAGAACGCGTGCAGAAGGAAATAAGACGAGGCTTGTGGTTGTTGCCGTTGCCAACTGGAAGGATAAAATCTCTGCGCCTTATCATCCGGGAAATAGTGTGACAAGATTAATAAGCAATGAGTCTCAGATTCCCAGGCTTATAGAGGATATAAAATCCTCAGATTACGAAGATATAAAGGTTGTTGGCATTCCATGGCTTGCAGATGATATATGCGATGCATTAGTAGCTCAGGGAATTGATGTTGAGTGCATAACTGGAAATGTCACAAGAGTTGCGGCGAGAATGGTGGAGAAGGAAATATTTAGAATTCAAAAAATAAGAGAGAAATTCAAGAATGGGATTTCTAAAATTGCCGATAAATTGAAAGAGAGGGTAGAGGAGATAAACCAGACATGTATCGAATTCTTCGAGCTTGCAAATTCTACAATTGACGCCTTGGAGGAGAATATTACGGACATTCAAGAATACAGAAATATAATCCGAGAGTTGAATTATAAGAGAACAGAATGTTTAGATTCCATAAGTAGGGGTAATTATACAAGGGCAAGAGATATGGCACAGAGGATAAAGAGTAATGTAGAGATGATGAGATGGAGATTGAGGAATTTGACAAGACCGGAGTTTCAGAGAAGAATAGAGTGGGAAATTCGTAGCATAGCAGTAGCGGGTAGAGAAATAGAGCGGGTAAGGTCATTAACAGAAGATTTAAAGAATAGGACGAGAGGTGTCAGAGAGGAGGTAATAAGTGCTAAGAAGCATGAGATAAAGAAGGAAATGGAGACAACAACCACAATTCGCGGAAGACATGGAATTTCCATTAATGTCACTACTCCAACATCGATCGAGATTCATGTTCCCAGAAGGTGAAGCAGATTAAAAGTAGTAGATTAAAGAAGGTTTTTTAAACTGACGAGAACATGGTCCTTGTCATAGGGTCTTAGATTAATGACTTGCATGATTTTAAATTTATTCTTTAATTTATCTATCTCATCCTTAAATATGTCCCTTGGTTTTCTTACTACATCGATACTTCTCGCCTTTATCGCGATCATAGCAAATTTTGGAACAAATATGTCTGAATTTGTTATGAGAATTTCCGTTTGGTCCGGTTGTGCCAGATCTTGATAGATGAAATCAACTTTGCCTATGGAGTGGATATATTCCTCGGGTCTTCTCGCATCCGCAAGAATCGGAACCATATTCTTCTTTATCCTCGCCACATGAATTAAATCGCGCATCATCCTTGGCGAGAATTCAACACAATAAATTAGGCCTTTATGGCAAATATCGGCAATATGGCTCGCCGTCGTTCCCGAGGATGCTCCAAGATACAGGACATTACCGCTCTTGTGTAATGGAAATTCCCTTAGCCCATTAAGTATTGCAGCGGCCAACTTACTTCTATATGGATCCCAGAGTCTGTATTCTTTGCCTCTCTTTCTAATCAATTTCTCGTCATAAACCCTAAAACCTGGTGTAGAGTTTAGGGTTGCTATCTCTTTTTTTATCCTGATGACTCCCGGGAATATTTCCATTGTCAAACAATTATTGATTTAATAGATATTGTGCATTCCCAACTAAATATGACCCAAGCTTCGTATCAAACATACAGAGTTCATTACCCCGGCATAATTATATCATGAATCAATTGCAGTATATCAGATTATGTCATGAGGTCTCATAATCTATTTGAGAAAATCTCATGATTTTATCATTTAAGTCATGAAAAAACCGAAAAGTATTTATATGTGTCATGACTAAATCATAATACTCATGAATATTTTGTCCTGATGAAAATGAGGGATCCTATCACGGACTATGAAAAGGAGTTTGATGAGCTCGTTGGTGATTTATCGGAGACCATAAAGGAGATGGCGGACCCGGTGTCAATTGCTACAATGCTATATTCAATTGCCGAGGAGAGAAAGAGCAACAACATTATAGTTCGTGAGATAAATGCTAAATTTGATGCAATATTAGAGAAATTAGGGAATATGGACAGGATAGTTGAGAGATTGGAGAGGATAGGAGAGCAGCTAAGTGAGTTGAATGAGAAGTTCCAAACCAAAACAGAAGGTGCGGTAATAGAGTTGTCCGAGAGAGATAGAGAAATATTGGAGTTTGTAAGGGAGAGGAAGAGGGTATGTGCGGATGATATAAAAAGGAAATTTAAGTATAGAGGTAGAAATGCGGCATCGGCAAGACTAAGTAAATTATTCAAGGATAATCTACTCGAGAAGGTCTATGTTGGAAGAAAGGTCTATTACAAGGTGAGGGATTAGTCAAACTCGCCCCCCAACTCAGCCAACCACTCCACCCTCTGAGAAGGAAGAGGGTGGTACAATCACATCACCACGTGATTCGGCCAACCACCTCTGCCTGCAATTCGGGATGAATTGCAGGCACCCCCCATATCTTTTATAATTTTTATAAATTTTTATAAAATTCTATCTACAAACCATTCTTTCTCAAATTTTTTTAGATCTTCATATCCCTGACCAGTTCCTATGAAGATTATTGGCTTTCTCGTTTCATTTATAATTGACAATGCCGCACCGCCCTTCTCCGTCGAGTCCATCTTTGTAAGAATCACCGCATCAATTCCAACATCATTGTCGAATCTTCTTGCTTGCTCAACTGCATCGTTCCCAGTCAATGCATCTGCAACAAATATTCTCAGGTGTGGTTTATTGACCCTACATATCTTTTTCATTTCTTCCATTAAATTAAAATTTGTTTGCATTCTTCCAGCGGTATCCGCAAGTACAACATCTATGTGTCTTGCCTTTGCGTGTTCAATTGCATCATATACAACTGCGGCAGCATCGGCACCCCTCTGATGGGCTATCGTCCTAACTCCGAGATTCTTGCCATGCTTCTCTATCTGCTCTATTGCACCCGCCCTGAAGGTATCTGCCGCGGCAAACACAACACTAAGGTTATTATCCATTAAAAATTTAGCGATCTTTGCAACGGTCGTTGTTTTTCCGGAGCCATTCACACCAAAGAATACGATCTTGAATGGCTTTTCAGAATTTTTTATCCTCTCTATAATATCAATTTCCTCATCCGGAGTCAGAACCTCTAATAGAATTTCCCTTAATGAATTCATGACAAATTCATGAATCTTGCCCCTTTCAATTTCCTCATGTAGGAGTTTATTCCTCAGTCTCTCCAATATCCCTTCGGTTGTTTCTACGGCAACATCATTCTGAATCAAATCGAGTTGGAATTTCCAGAGTATTTCTTCAATATCCTTCTCGGATAGTCTTATCTTACTTTTTATAATACTCTTGACCCTGGTCTCGGGAGAGAGGTCGAATTTCTTATCGATTGTATTCTCGGTGCTATGGATAAATTCCTCAATTTTCTGTCTCAGAGAATTGAACATTTTTACCCCATCACTTCTCTTTGTTTGCCAATTCTCTCTCAGTTTGCAATTCTCTCATTATTTCTCTTGATCTGGAATCTAATTCAAGCAATTTTGTGTTTATCTGGGAGGCAATTCTCTGAAATTTCTGAATCGAATGTTCCAATTCCCTGTCTCTTCTCTCAAGAATCTCTATCGTCTCTTCAACACTCTTCTCCAGAGAGATGTTTGCACCAATATCAATTATTACACTCTTTATGTTCCGTAATTCACCAATTATATATGAGCCGGCACCAATGGGAATAAGCACCTCGGTTCCTCTTTTTTTAGCCTTAAGAGACATGAGTGCTTTCTTGGCTGTCCCTATCTCCTCCCTCGAGCTCATTATCATCTGAACCCTCCTCACGACCTCCTCTGCCTGTCTTTTATAGTTCTCCGCATCAACCAAAATTCTCTGCAATTCCTCTTGCTTCTCCCTTATATTTGTTTCCATTTTTCCATTACATATCATCAATTATATATCATCATATATTTTATATTCGCATTATCTTAATACCTTAAATTATAGAGGATTATTTCTATTAAGTACTTCTATTGAGTACCTCCACATTATTTCCGCGACCAACTATAACGATATCTGGTTTTCTCTCCGAGAATATACCATTCTCCACAACACCATCAATATCATTAATCCTATGCTCCAATTCCTTAGGATTTATGTTATTGAATTTTGTGTCAAGTATAAAATTTCCAGAATCTGTTATAAAATTTTTTCTTAATCTTGGAATGCCGTTAATCTTCTTTAACTCCCGAGAGACAAATTTGACCTTCTCTCTATTGACCTCTATCGGAACTATGCAACTATCGAGGCTATCAACCAACTTTGTATAATCTACAATCACGATAAACAAATCAGACATTTTTGCAACGATCTTCTCCATGGTATGGGCACCCCCACCACCCTTAATCAGATTAAATTTTCCATCTACATAATCTGCACCATCTATATCAATATCAATTCTCTTTACGGATTCTATTTTTAGGATTGGAATCTCAAGTTCTCTTGCAAGTTTTTCTGTTCTCCTAGATGTTGGAACTCCAATGATATTCAGAGCATTGTTCCCAATCATCCTTGCGATTTCCCTCACCGCATATTCTGCAGTTGAGCCCGTGCCCAAGCCAACTATCATTCCATTTTTGAGATATTCAACAGCCTTCAATGCTGCAGATTTCTTTGACAACTCTATAAATTTCGTATTCATTTTTTAGTTAATAATTTATCTTATAAATTCCATCTTGTTCCTTATTATATAGCCACATAACTTTAAGTCATTTTTCAAGTTTTTAACCGATTCCATCTTGCTTAGGGTTATTAGAATACTGTTTATCTGACCCTGGACATCTTCCCTGTTTAGACTATCCCACAGAAACAATCTCGCGTCATCAAAGCCTCGAAGCGATAGAATTCTTGCAACCTCATCAAGAAAATGCTGACTGTATCTGACCCCGTTTATCCTATTGTCATTTCTTATCTTTTCAAGAAATTCAAATATATCATCCATTTTATCCAACAAATCTCGGTCTCTTTGAGACAAACCTGGACAGGGGTAATGGTTTGAATGGAAATTCCTTAATTGAATTTTTAATCTCATCCACAAGACAATCTACCGTCATTTCTATATGCTTTCCATCGCTTCTCCTTCTAACCGAAATCTTATTGCTCTTCAGTTCCTTCTCGCCAATGACAACAATATATGGAATCCATTCCCTTTCCGCATCCCTGATCTTTCTACCAATCGATTCGTTTCTGTCATCTATATCAACCCTGATTCTATTAGATTCTATTACCTCCAAAATTTTCTCTGAAAATTTCATAAATTCATCAGAAACTGGTAAAATTCTAACCTGAGTTGGTGATAACCATAATGGCAACATCGGTTTCTTACCTTTCTGCTTATCGAGATATGCCTTCTCAAGCAGCGCATAAACATTCCTGTCAATACTCCCAGAGATGCTTGCATGAAGCATTAATGGGAATTTTTCCCTTCCGTCTTCATCTACATATGTAATCCCAAATCTCTCCGTATTCTCGATATCGATCTGAACAGTTGACAATGCTGAAGCCTTGTCGAGAGAATCGACAAAATTAAATTCGAATTTCATTACGAAATAGAATGGTCTTTCGTCCCATATTTCAATCAGAACCGGCTTTCCAGCGATCTCAACTAATTTTGTTGCAAATTCCTTATTCTCTTCATAGAAATCTCTAACAAATCTTATTCCGATCTCATAATCTAATTCTAAGTCGTTCATCCATTTGATTGCCAATTTATATTGATTTAGAAATTCCTCCTTTGCTTGCTCCATATCCCTCACCAGGGTATGCATATCCGGCATCGTGAATGCCCTTAATCTTCTCAAACCAACGAGTTCACCACTCTGTTCATATCTAAAGGAATAATGCGACAACTCATAGAGCCTTAGAGGCAAATTTCTATACGAAATTACCATATCCCTCTTCATCAAATATTGACCAAAGCATGCGGCAAATCTAAGGAAATACTCCTTGTTGCCAGATTTTAGGATGTATTGTCTTGCTGGAAATCTATCCAAGTACTTAGATAATTGTGGGTGAGAGGTATCATACATAACCGGTGTTTCTACCTGCATTCCACCATAATCAGAAACTATATTAGAGACATGTTCCTCAAGAAGTCTCTTTATCAATGAACCCTTGGGATACCATCTCAAATTCCCCTGGTCTGATCCAGGCTCGTAATCGGCAATTTCATGACTCCTCATCAATGACACATGTGCCGGCTCCTTATCCACGGCTCTAACCTTTGAAATCTCATAATCCGCAAATTTCTTCAAATTTTTGAAATTATTAAATTCAAACTCAGATACTGGGATTAATTCACCATCAGTATTGAGAATATACCACTCTGATTTTAATTTCTTCTCCGCCCTTAAAGCCTTCGACTCTTTTTCCTTCTCAACACCTTCTGGAACTATACTCCTTGATAACTCAGAAAGTGGATGTCCCTTGCATTTTATCTCAAAACTCTTATACCAACCAAATGGCGCCTTTATCGTTTTAAATTTATATTTCAATTTATCATATGTCTCATTTAATATTTCCATCGCAACTCTTGGCGATGCTAAAGAACTTGAGAGGTGCGCATATGGATAAAGTGCTATAGATTCTGCATTAACCCTCTTATAAGTGTCTATGATCTCATCAACCAACTGATCAACAACCGAGTCCGGATTTTCCTCATCTATCTTCTCTGCCGCAATAAATACGACCAAGACATTCTCTGCATAACCTTCCCTCGCCCTTATCTCTTCGGCGTTCTTTATCGCCTTTTTTCTCGCCTTGAATCTTAGATAATCTGAGTGAATTAATAAGATTCTCATGGTAAAGAAATATGATTCAGATAAGAAAAATTCTCATCGTAGATATTAAATAATTAACCCCGCCCAACATGAACACCCAAATCCAAAATGGGGATGGATGACTGATATTGTGGAGTCCTCGTTTGGGGAGAGTTTATTCTGGTGAATAGGAGGTTTGTCCCAACTCCGATTCAAAGTTGGGTTTTTGGAGAGGTGTTATTAATAATGAAAAATCATTAATTTTCCATTTTGAATTTTTTTGCTTTTTAATCAATGATATTTTATTATTAATTCTAATTCTGAGGTGAAAATGATCGATAGTTTGTTTGAGAGCGAATTGGGGGACAGAAGGATATTCAAGGATATGTCCATATTATCTCCACACTATGTTCCGCCAGAACTTCCACATAGAGATAATGAAATAAGAGATGTGACGAGGATAATCGCCCCCGCACTTCGAGAAGAAAAGCCAAATAATCTCTTCATCTATGGAAAGACGGGAACTGGTAAGACATGTGTTGTTAAATATGTCATAAGAAAGCTTGAAGAATTTGTCAATAATCCCGAGAAAAACATAAAAAATGCGGTAGTTAAGGTTGTATATATGAACTGCAAGATTAGAAACACGAAGTATCAGGTATTGCTGAAGACACTTGAGGACAATGCACTAAATGATCCCTCCCTTTCGAACACACCATTGGCAGATAGACCCGATAAGGGCCTAAAAGGGATGGACCCCGTTGATTTATATGAAAGATTATTTAGGGTTGTTCAGAGTAATGGCATAAATTTAATCATAATTCTAGATGAAATTGATCAGGTGAAGAAGGAATTGAACGATTTATTATATATCTTGCCGAGAATAAATGATGAATTGAGTAGTGGAAGCGTATCGATTATAGGAATCTCGAATGATATGAGGGTCAAGAGAAGATTGGACCCGAGGAGCAGGAGCACACTCTGTGAGGAAGAGATAATATTCAGACCATATAATGCGGTTCAACTCATGACAATTCTGAGACAGAGAATAAAAGATGGATTTCAGCCAAATACTGTTAAAGAGGGCGCAGTTAGAAGGATTGCAGCATTTGCGGCCCAAGATGGTGATGCGAGATATGCCCTAAGACTACTTCAAAAGGCTGGTGAGATTGCAAGGAATGAAGGTAAGGATAAGGTGGATATCGAAGATGTTGGGAAGGCCAAGGACCTCGTTGAGAAGGACATAATGGCCGAAGCAATTAGCACATTGCCCGAACATCAGCAAATCGTTATTTATTCCATAGCATCTCTCGCATCTCGTGGTGGGATGTATAAAAGATTGAGTGGAATTCACGATGGTGATTTATTTACTGGGGAGGTATATGAAGCCTATGAAAGAAATTGTAGACTTTTAAACACAGCCCCAAGGACAATGAGACGATTTTCGGAGTATCTAAATGAACTGGAGATGTTGGGCTTAATAACAATGAGAATGTCTGGAAAGGGTCAAAGAGGAACAACTCGCTTCATAAGACTTGGTTATCCCCCAGAGGAGATCAAGCAAATTGTAAAGGGAAGTCTGGGATTGGAATAATCTGTAGATGGAAATCTGATAAATCTGTAATCTGACCTCGCCACTTGTCCCACTAATGTGCTTACATAATGACCTTGTCAACTTTTCTAACTAATTATCTTTTATCTTTAACCAAATCTTCATATATCTCCAATAATCGCTCAATTGTTCTATCAAGAGAATGTTCCTTCACATACTCTAATGCATTTTTTGAGAATTTCTCTCTGTTCTTGTATGCCATGTCGATCTTCCTTAACAGGTCTTTTGTATCTCCCTGTTGGTATAGATAGCCCGTCCTTCCGTGCTTTATTGTATCCTTTAGTGCGAGGGCATTCGCACCAACAACTGGAACACCACAAGCCATCGCCTCCAAGGCAACCAAGCCTTGAGTCTCTGCAATTGATGGGAATATAAATAAATCGAGAGAGGAATAGAATTGCAATAATTCCCTTCTTGAGAGAAATCCCAGGAATTTGACATTCTTCTTTCCCCTTGCAAGTTTCTTATAGTATTGAGTTGCGGGACCCTTGCCGGCAACTATTATTAATCCATCGAATTCATCGGCAATTCCTATTAAATCCTCTAAATGCTTCTCATAGCCAAATCTACCACAGAATCCAATTATTTTATCGGCCACAATATTATATTTCTTCTTAAATTCTTCTGGATTGGTGTATTTGAAAAAATCCAAGTCAATTCCATTTGAAAGTACAATTATGTCCCTCTCAACACCCTTCTCAATAAGTCTCTTCTTGATTTGTTTTGATGGTGCGGTAACGACATCACATGAATTTAATAATTTCTTTTCCCAAAAATTGTATAATTTCATTAATGTCTTTTTAATTGCAGGATTTCTTGTTATATAGTCAATATAATCATCGGCAGGAGTATGATATGTCAATATTCTTGGAAGTTTGAATATTCCAGATACATAGACCCCAGCCATCGCCATAGTAAACAAGCCATGGATATGCACAATATCCAAATTTCTTGACTTCTGGGTTATGCCCTTTGGAAATGCAATATTATAGCCCTTGTAGAATTTGAATTCTACCGACCTGAATGGAAACTCGTTCTTCTTTGGTTTATAACTGCTTTTCGGATAATATACATAGATGTTATGGTATTTCTCAAGTTTCTTTTTCCATGCAGCTATCGTATATGTAACACCATTCACCTGGGGAAAATATGTGTCCGTAAAGATTCCTATGTTTAATTTTTCCATATTATTAGAATTTATTATTTGGGTAATTAAAATGAAGTTAGAAGTGGAGGTTCTAATAGAGACGGCAGTAAGTAATCGGGTTGTTAGATTGTAGATAAAAATTTCAACCCGCCAATAATTAGACTTGGCAGATATCTTATGCCGAAGAATTTCAATTCTCTAAGGAACAGAGAGGGTCTCAGATAGAATTCGACATATGCTTTTTTCCTGACCCTTTCAAGGTCTAAATTCTTATTTATGATATTTTTAGAATATTCACATTCGTTCCAACTAATTCCCTTGGGATTGATATTTAATTCATCAAATAACTCACTTCCCGGGAATGGTGTAGCAATGTAGAATTCTGCAAAATTTAACGGCAATTTTTTCGAGAATTCTATAGTCTCTTTTATAGTCTCTTGAGTCTCGCCGGGAAGACCAAAAATGAAATGACCGATTGTTGCAATTCCAACCTTATTTGTAATTTCTATTGCCTTTTTAGATTGTTCCACGGTTATTCCCTTGTTTACATTATCGAGGATTCTCTGGTCCGCACTCTCAATTCCGAACGAAATCAACCAACAGCCAGCCCTTTTCATTTGCCTTAACATCTCCACATCAACAGTATCAACCCTACTATTGCAGACCCATTCAATGTTCAAATTCCTCCTTATTATTTCCTCGCATAAATTAATGACAAATCTTCTATCTAGGGTGAATGTCTCAACAAAGAAGAAGAAATTTCTGATCCCAAGAGATGTTACATATTCTATTTCCTCGATAACACTCTCGACACTTCTCTTCCTAAACCTCCTACCATAATATGACTGGGAAACACAGAATTTACATCGATATGGGCATCCCCTTCCAGTGCTTAATAAAACATATTTTTCATTCTTTATTGGCATTCTATAGTTATCTAGATCTACTAAATCCCATGCTGGAAACGGCAACTCATCCGGATTTAGAAATTCCCTGTCTGGATTTTCCCTGATCTTTCCATTATCCTTGTAGATTATTCCACTCACATCCTCCAAATTTTTTTTTGTTAATTCGTATGCGGTTATCTCTGGTTCCTTTTTAATGACAATATCGATCTGTGGCAATTTTATCAATTCTCTCGCGAAGTGGGTTGCATGAACTCCAAAGATTGCAGACTTTGCTTTTGTTATTCCCCTTAGTTTTTCGATAACCATTAAGTCATTTTCTATTGTTGGTGTTGTTGTATTTACAATGATTAAATCTGGATCAAATTTCTCGACATCTCTTTTCAATTTCTCTAAAGAAATTTCATCACCAATTGCATCGATTAATCTAACTTCGTTATCCTGTCTTGTTAGGGAGGCTATATAAGCCAGAGTCAATGGCGGATATACTGATTGAAAAACTGCTGCCCTATGCTGACATCTACTTTCCTTTACATATTTTTCTCTCGCCGGTGGGTTTAACAGGAGGAGTTTCAATTTGGCACCCGATAGACAATTATTTTGTCATCTTCATATCTTTTCGTTAAATTTAAATTCTCTATGAAATTTGTATATCCTTTAAAGATTTTAGGCTTAATATTTGATTTATGTAACACTATATATTTTATGTTATACGATTTAAGAGTGAGCAGACCTTCCTCTATTTCACTTTCACTTATTCCAATATCTTCGCCATTTGCACTTGGTATTTCATAAACCAGTTGTCTTAAAATGGGGGTTTTAGATACAAAATTTTCAATATACAAAGGATGCCTTGAAATAAATCCCATCAAATCTCTTTTGTTTGATACAACTTGCAGATATAGGTAGTCCGCCACATGGTGAGGAAATAGATTTAGATAGGCATAGTCATCATCTTCCTTTCCCATCTCATAAAAAAATTCTGATACCCAGTCATTTCCCTTTATGGGAATCGGCACTACTAAGTTCTCTACCAGTATTAAGATAAATATGAAAATGATGAAGAATCTCTTGAATCTTATATTTATTTTATGCAAAGAATAGCTACCTAATACACTCGCTGAGAGCATTACCAGTACAATGAATCTACTCGGACCTCTGGAAACATCAAAGAATGGAAAAGTATTGAATAGTATTAGATATGGTAGAGGTATTTTAAAATTTAATGATGTAAATTCATCTTTACCAAGAATGTGTAGGAATGGTCCCAAGGATAATATTAAAAATGATATAAACGCAATTTTCCAGAAACCAATTCCCTCTCCTTTAATCTTTATGAATGAAAAAATAACTAACAACATGACGGTATAACCTATGAATACCGAGCCCTCATTCCAGTTACCTGAAAGTAAATTATTTATACCTTGGGGGTCCCACAAATTAGTTACATATTTTCCGAATATGGGATGTATGATTAAGGGGATAAAAAATGCGATCAAATCTGCGCTATAAAATTCCGATTCATCGATGGAACGATGCAAATCTTTATATGGAACAGTAAAATACTCCTTAGCTAAAATGAAGAAATAGGGCGAGGTTATTATAAAAAATAAGATAAAAGTGATTGATAAATTTTTGGTTACTTTCCTAAATATATCTTTTCTATTATTGAAGAGATACCATATATAATAAATTCCGGTGAAGAGTATTAGAAATGTAAAATAGGTCAATGAAGAAAACAAAACCAATACGAGAAATAAAATGGTGAGAAATCTATCTTTCAAGTTAGGATTTTGAACACTTTTTATGAGATACATAATGTAGAACGGTATAAAACTCGTATCTAATAAATACAAATGTCCCGCAAAGAGACGCACGAATCGAAAGGGTGAGAATCCAAATAT